>ERZ773054.108-NODE-108-length-63882-cov-18.557272_pt1 | contig 63882 bp, 47 predicted proteins | sample MGYA00580630_ERZ773054 | MGnify/ENA primary metagenome ERZ773054 (study PRJEB29015, sample SAMEA2737994) | human oral metagenome | biome: human oral; feature: human-associated habitat; material: dental | place: China | collected 2115 ... | reverse complement strand
CGACGCCGGCCTGGGCGGCGGCTTTGCCGATCGCCTCGTGCTCGGGCGCAGAGGCCTCGCCGAGCTCGAGCATTTCGCCGAGCACGGCGACCTTGCGCCGGCCGCGTCCGAGCCGTTCCAGGGCCGCCAATCCGGCGCGCATGGAGTCTGGGTTGGCATTGTACGAGTCGTCGATGACCGTCGTGGCGCCCGCCTCGAAGACGTCCATGCGATGGGGGCTTGCGGCGCCGACGGCGCTGAGGGTCGAGGCGATCTGCGCCGTTGCAATCCCCAGCGAATGGGCGAGCGCCGCCGCGGCGAGGGCGTTCGCCACGTGGTGTTCGCCGACGAGTCTGAGCTTGACGTCCGCCTCGCCCTCCGGCGTGACGAGCGTGAAGGATGCGCGTCCGTCCGCGCCGACGTCGATGTTTCGGGCTGCGACGTCGCCCTCGCCGCGCGCCGAGAAGGTGAGAACCGGTCCGTGCGCGAGCCCGGCCATGGCCGCGACCCGCGGATCGTCGGCGTTGAGAACGACGGCGCCGCCTTCGCGGGTGCCGGTCACAAGCTCGGACTTGGCGCGCCCGACGTTGTCGATGCCGCCGAATTCGCCCAGGTGCGCGCGGGCGACGATGAGGACGGCCGAGGCGTCCGGGGGCGCGATCGACGTGAGGTAGTCGATGTTGCCGATGCGGTCGGCGCCCATTTCGAGCACCAGTGTGGCTGTGCCGGCGTCCGTCCGCAGAACCGTGATGGGAAGCCCCAACTCGTTGTTGAAGGACCCCGGAGGGGCGATGACCGGCCCCCTGCTTTCCACCAGAGAGGCCAGCAGATCCTTGACGGTGGTCTTGCCGACCGATCCCGTCACGGCCACGACCTTGAGGTCGGGGTTCCCTTCGGCCCTCGCCCTCTGGAGGTTCGCGCGCGCCAAAGCGCCGATCGCCTTTTCGACGTCGTCGACGACGATGACGCGAGCCGGGTCGGCGCCCGAGGCGACCGCGGTGGAAGGGTCGGATGTGACCACGGCCCGTGCGCCCGCCGACAGCGCGGCTCCGGCGAGCTCGGCGCCGTCGACCCGCGCGCCCTTGATGGCCGCGAAGACCTCGCCGCCGCTGACGGTCCGCGTGTCAGCCGTCAGCGACGAAATCTGTTCTCGTGCGACGTCGGGGGGAGTCTCGCCCGCCGTCGTCGCATTGCAATCGGCAACGACTTGCGCGAGCGTCACCGGTATCATGCTTTCTCCTCACCGTCGTGGACGCGGGCGCGCTTGCGTAGGGCGCGCCGCGCCTCGACTCGGTCGTCGAGTTCGATCGGAACGCCCGCCACCTCCTGAATGGTTTCGTGGCCGCGCCCCGCAAGGAGAATGGTATCCCGCTCGGAGGCTTGCGCGATTGCGGCGTCTATAGCTTGGGACCGGTCCGCGATTTCCACGACCGGGGTGTCAAAGCCGCGCGTTCCCTCGATGACGGCCGCTCTGATGACGGCGGGATCCTCGTCGTGAGGGTCGTCGTCCGTGATGTAGACGAGGTCGCCGTAGCGGGCGACGGCGGCCCCCATGGCCGGGCGCTTGCCCTTGTCGCGGTCCCCGGCCGACCCCGTGAGCACGACGAGCCTGCCCTCGGTCGAGGGGCGCAAAGCCTTCATGGCGTTGACGAGCGCCTCCGTGTTGTGGGCGAAATCGACGATGACGCGCGGGCGGGCGTTGAGCACCTCCATGCGGCCCGGCACCGCGGGGTTGATCCCCTCGGGCAGGGCGCGCGCGAGCTCGTCGGTAGCGTACCCGGCCGTCATGGCCATGACGGCCGCGAGCGCGGCGTTGGCGACGTTGAAATCCCCCGGAAGGGAGGTGCTCGTTGCCAGCCTGCGCCCGTCGGTCGATTCGAGGACGAAGCTCGACCCGTCCCGGTGAACGGCCTTCCATCCCACGACGCCGTCCGGCAGATCCGGCGGCAGATCGGAGCCGACGGCGAGGGCGGCGACCTCCCCATCGAGCCTCGGCGCGCATTCCGCGAGGAGGCGGCGGCCGTATTCGCCGTCGACTGAGACGACGGCGTTGCGAGCCCTCTCGGGGGTGAAGAGACTCGCCTTGGCCTGGTAGTACGCCTCCATCGTGCCGTGGAAATCGAGGTGGTCTTGGGTGAGATTCGTGAACCCGGCCACCGTGAACGTCAGCGGGTCGCTGCGGCCCTGGACGAGGGCGTGGCTGGAAGTCTCCATGACGACGTCGGTCCCTCCCCCGCGGCGGTGGAAGGCTAGGTAGCTTTGGAGCTCGTCGGGCATGGGCGTCGTCAAGCGCGCAGGCACGCTCATTCCCGCCAGGCGGATCTCGACCGTGCCGATGAGCCCGGGTTTGCGCCCGAGGGCGCAAAGTATCGATTCGACCATGTAGGCCGTCGTCGTCTTGCCGTTGGTTCCCGTAACGGCGTATGAATCGAGGCCGGCGGCGGGTTCGCCGAGGATCAAGGCGGCCGCCTTTCCAACGGCGGCGCGCGGATCGTCGACGACGAGGACGGGGACGGAGCGCCCGCCGGGGGCGCCGCGAAGGATGTCGCGTCCCTCGGCGTCGGTGAGCACGGCGCTCGCGCCGGCTTCGACCGCGGAGGCGGCGAAGGCCGCGCCGTGGACTTTCTCTCCCGGAGTGGCCGCGAACAGGTCGCCCGGCCTCGCCTGCCTGCTGTCGGACGTGACGGATTCAACCGCTGCGCTGCGGGCCTCGGACCCTCCGTCGCCGACGTCGACCGTCGCCCCGACGGCCGCCGCGAGCGCGTCGAGCCGCGTGAGAAGCCCGGTCTGTCTCGTATAGTCAGTCATTCTTGCCTATCTGACGCTCGTACCACGGGTACTTGAACAGGGGCTCGGTGGAAGGAGCGATCCCCAGCTGCCGTACCGCAAAGTGTGCGACATTAGAGAATACCGGAGCGGCCACCTCGCCGCCGTACCCGGCCCCCTTGCCGTTGAAGACGGTGACCGCCACGGCTATCTGGGGCTTGTCCGCTGGAAGGACCCCCACGAATGTGCCGACTCGCTTGGTGAGCTTGCCGTTGGCGTCGGGCACCTGCGCGGTCCCCGTCTTTCCCGCGACGTTGTATCCCTCGACCCTCGCGAGATAGCCGGTCGAATCCTTGTCGGTGACGGCCTGCATCATCTTCAGCATCGTCGCCGCCGAGTCTGCCGAGATCACGCGCTGTTTCTTCTCCGGCGCGACGGGCTTCTCGTTTCCGTCGGCGTCGACGACGGACTCGACGATGTGCAGCGGAACCTTCACTCCCCCGTTGCCGATCGTCGCCACCATCTGGCCGAGTTGAACGGTGGTGGCCGACCATCCCTGGCCGAACATCGTCGTGTAGCGCCCTCTGGGGCCCCAGGCGCTCGGCTGCGTGAGCTTCCCGCGGGACTCCGCGGGCAGCTCTATGCCCGTCTTCGAGCCGATGCCGAACTTCTTCATGTAGTCATAGCGCTTGGCGTCGCTCACTTTGTCGCCGATCTGAATGAGGCCCGTGTTGTAGGACTTCGCGAGGATCCCGGCCACCGTCATCTTTTCGGTGCCGTGCGAATCGTTGTCGTGGACCTTCTCGCCGTTGGGCATTGTGATCGAGTACGGAACGGTGAAAACGCTCTCGGGCGTGACTTTCTTCTGGTCGATCGAGCCGGAGAACGTGATGAGCTTGCCTGTCGATCCAGGCTCGACGGGCGCCTGCACCGCCCGCGACCCCCAATTCGAGGACGCCGTCGAACCGAGGCTCGCCGGATTGGGGGAGCCGGAATCCACGAGGGCGAGGATCCTTCCGGTTCCGATCTCGACGACGACGGCCGCGCCCCACTCGGCGTTGTTGGCCTTGACCGAATCGTCGACGGCCTTCATGAGTTGGTTCTGCAGGTCGCGGTCGATCGTCAGCTTGACGGTCGAACCGTTCTTCGCGGCCGCCTCCTTGCGCTTGCCGTTGGGCAAAACCGCGCCTCCCCCGGCGACTTCGACCGTGAGGGAGCCGTTTTTTCCTGCGAGCGCGGCCTCCTGCGACTTCTCGATTCCGGCTTGGCCCTTGATCTGGCCGGGCTCGTTCTCGACCTGGCCCGTGTAGCCGAGCACGTTTCCTGCGACCGCGCCGTTGGGGTATTCGCGTTTCATGTACTGCTCGGGCTCGATCCCCGTGATGCGCAACGCGTTGACCTTGCGCCAAAGATCCGGGGAAACGTCCTTCTTGACGTATGCGAAGGACTTCTTCTCCTCGCCGCCCAGAAGGAGGCCGCCCAGCTCGGCCCGGTCCATCTTGAGCAGCGGCGCGAGCTGTTCGGCCGCCGCCGCGGCGCCGGATCCGATGAGGTTGCCGTCCTTGTCGTAGCGCTTGTACTGGGCGATGGCCTTCTGGTTGACGCCGATGTTGTACCGCTCGATCGACGTCGCCAGCACCGACCCCTTCGAATCGACGATGTCTCCGCGCTTGGCGTGCAGCGTGTACGTCCTCGTTCTGAAACCCGAGGCGGCCTCCGCGAGGGAGGCGGATCTGACGCCTTGGAGGTCGGCGAGCCGAATGCCCAAAACCAGTGCGCACACAACGAAGGCGACGGCGAGCGAGTGCAGGCGTCTGGCCGCCAAAGGCAACGACGAGTGGTACTCCCTCAGTCGACGAATGTACCGAGAAAAGGCAGCGCGGCGCGGACGATCCGCGCCACGCCCCTCCGACTCATTGTCGGTGGCAGAAGACGACATCTACTTCCCTTGCGGCTCCGAGGGCTTCTTGACGGCCCCAGTCGTGAGGTCCAAGTGGAGGACGCTCGTTGCTGGAACCAATCCTAGTTGCTCGGCCTTGGCGGTCAGCTTCTGCGGGGTGGAGGCAGAGACGACGCGATCGGCGAGCGTGGCCTCTTTTGCCGTGGCAACGTTGAGTTCCCTCTGCACCGACTGGATCTCGTAAGCCGTGTCGACCATCTGCGTGTTGAGGGCGAAAGCGATGCCCAAGGCGCCGACGAGAAGCAGTGCGCAGACGATGACGACGCCGAAGAAGCCTCGCGCCGACGCCGGGGCCGGAACAAGTTTCAAGCCGGGAACCCCGGAAACGACGGGGCGGGCGGCGCGCCGGGGCACAGTGGTGGCGGGGATTGCACTCATCGGTTCTTTCCTCGTGTAGTTGCTGGTTTATGCGGTGTGCGGGGTTTCGCGCAGCCTCTCGGCGGCCCTGAGGCGCACCGATGCGCTGCGCGGATTGGCCTGCAGCTCCGCGGCGTCGGCTTTGACGGCGCCGCGGGTAAGCAGGCGGAGGTACGGGGCGCGGTCGTCGAGTTCGACGGGCAGGCCCGCCGGCGTCGAGGACGTCGCCCCTTTCGCCATCTCACGCTTGACGATCCTGTCCTCCAGCGATTGGTACGACTCGACGGCGATGCGGCCTCCAACCGCAATCGCCTCGATGGCGCGCGGGATGGCGCGCCCGAGGAGGGCAAGCTCGTCGTTGACGGCGATTCGAAGCGCCTGAAAGGTTCGTTTGCACGGGTTGCCTCCCGTGCGCCTGGCCGGCGCAGGGATCGCGTCGCGGACGATGTCGGCAAGCTGGCCGGTGCGCTCGATCGGCTCCTCGGCGCGGGCCGCGAGGATCCTGGCGGCGATGCGCGAGGCAAACCTCTCTTCGCCGTATTCGCGCAGGATCCGCGTCAGCTCGGCCTTGTCAGCGGAGGCCAAAACGTCCGCGGCCGTCGGGCCGCCAGTCTTGTCCATTCGCATGTCCAAGGGGCCGTCGCCGGAGTAGGAGAACCCTCGGTCCTCGTCGTCCAGCTGGAGCGAGGAGACGCCGAGGTCCATCAGCACGGCGTCTGCCCGCCCGGCGCGCCCATACTCGGCGGCGACGTCGAACACATCGTCGTACGTCGCACGGACGGGTACGAAACGCTTGCCGAAGGGCGCCAAGCGTTCGCCGGCCAGCTCAATGGCCTCCGGGTCCCGGTCGATGCCCACGACCGTCAGGTTGGCGAAGCGCTCCAGGAAGGCGAACGAGTGCCCTCCCATTCCGAGCGTCGCGTCGATCATCACGGGGGCCTCAGCCGTCAACGCGGGCCCGAGGAGGTTCACGCATTCCTCGAGCAGCACCGGCATGTGCAGCGCATTGCCGCCAGCGCGAGGAGGTCCGGCTTTGCTCGTCGTGTTCGACGCCATGCGAAACTCCTCTCTGTGCCTTGCGGCGTATACGGCCGCTGCGGCGGCTGCCTTTGTGCGGTCGAGTCAGACCGACCGGCGGCTTTCTTCGCCTTTCTGAAGCTGGGGAACTGCCTCAGACGAGCGAGAAAGCCCTCGGCCGGTCAGAACAGGCCAGGAATGACCTCGTCTTCGCGGTCGGCGAAGGCGGCTTCCTGCGTGTTCAGGTACTCATTCCATGCCGTCAGGTCCCAGATCTCGATCCTGCTCCCTGAGCCGATCACGGCCAGGTCGCGCTCCAATCCGGCGTACTTGCGCAGATTCGAGGGAATGGAGATCCGCCCCTGCTTGTCCGGCACTTGGTCATTAGCGCCGGAAAAGAGCACACGTTGATAATCGCGAGCCTCCTTAGAGGTGAGGGGAGCTTGATGAAGCTTCGTTTGAAACTCCTCGAACTCCTCGATGGTGAAGACGAACAGGCAATGCTCCTGTCCCCTGGTGATGACCAACCCGCGCTGGAGCTGGTCGCGGAACTTCGCGGGCAGGATCAGACGACCCTTGTCATCGAGCTTTGGCTCGTATGTGCCCAGAAACACCGCGTCCACCTCCCTCTCGACGCTGGCCACCACTTTACTCCACTTCCCCCCACAAGCAAGGGTCCCATGGGGGTGTTTTGTCGAAGAAGATCATACGCATCAAGGGAAAACCACGGTGGAGGGCAACTGTACCCATCGCCTCACATTTTTGTTGAAGCTCTCCGCCCGGAGACGGAGAACCACGCCTCAAATCGGCTGTTTTCCGGGCGTCGTCGCGCCCGTAGAGCAAAGTGGAGGCGACCCCGTGGAGCGGAATGGAGGCGACCCCGTGGAGCGAAGTGGAGGCCACCCTGTGGAGCGAAGCGGAGGCGACCTCGTGGAGCAATGTGGAGGCGACCCCGTGGAGTGAAGGAGGCACGACGGAGGCGCAGCCGCGAAGAGGAGCGACCTTACCGTGCAAAACAAGACGGACCGGCCGGCGAGCGCAGAACAGGCGTGGAACAAGGCGAGGCGACGGCGTGGAGCATGGCACGGCGACGCGGTGGAGCGAAGTGGAAGGCGCATGGGAGCGCCGCAGCGGATCGCGTCGATGCGGTCCAGCATGCCGATGCCACACGAACAAGGCGGCCGCTTTGCACGCTCGACAAGACGGCAAGAGCGCGTCTAATCCGACGGGATGTCTCCAAGGCATCCCGTCTGGATGCCTTCAGTCGCAGCTGAGGCGTTCAACCGTTCGGCGGTCGCCATGCCGGGGTGAATCACGGCCGGTCAACGCGAGAGGCCCGCTCGACGTCGCGGGGTCTTTGGTCACCAAGTCCTTTGGCGGTTGCCAGTCATTCCACGCTTGCGCACGCCCTAGCGGCGACGGCGCTTCTCCCACTCCTCGGCCTGCTTGGCCATGAAGTCTTGGAAACGGCTTGAGCGAGGAGCCTTTGGCCTCTTCGGCCCGGGATCGCCGTTCTCCGCCTTTTCGACGGGGAAAGACTTGACGCCGGCCGTCATGTACCACGTTCCGAGGAACATGACGACAATCCCGAGGAGCCCGACGATCTCCATCTCGGCCGAGACGCCGAGCGTGAGGACGGCAATGCCTCCAAAAACGACGAGAAGGCCAAGGACGAGATGGCGAATCGACACCTGGCGGGCAGCCGCCTTCGGCGACGGCTTGGGCTTCAGGGTGTCGGCGAACCCGGGATCCTCGTCGGACAGCTGGGCTTCCAGCTCTTCCAACATCTTCCGTTCGTATTCGGAAAGGGCCATGGGTTCTCCTCTGTCGTCGGCGTACCCGTCAAGAATATCCCGAAGGCACGAGCGGCAAAAGTCATGTGGACCACCACGATGTCATAGTTTCTGGGGCGACGGAGTCCATTCACCTCCGGGTGAACGCGACCTTCCCCGTTCTCGCGGCTTGCTCGGTTTTACCGGTTCCCTGCGTTTCATACGCCTCCCCCGTTTTCGCGCTGCCTCTCCTCGTCAGCTTCGCGGCTCCTCTCCTTGTCAACGCCGATGAGGCTTCCCGGACCGGCGAATGACGGGCCGAACTTGTCGCGAATGCGGTCGAGCGCCGCCTCAGCCCGTTCAAGACGCGGATTCACGCCAAACGCCTGATGCATGCCCTCGTCCGCTTGACCGCCGAAGTCCCAGGCTTCGCCGTCGGAATCCGCGCCCAGAGCCAGCTGTACGCCCTCGCGCGGATCGACTGTCTGCTCGGCGCGCAGGCCCAGGAGGCGCAGCCCCTCGTCGGAGACGGCGATCGAGTCGAAGAGATGTTTGGCGCCCGCGTAGAGGTCCGCCGCCAGATCGGTCGGCCTGGCGAAAGTCGTGCTGCGGGTGATGGTCGTGAAATCGGCGAAGCGGACCTTGATAGCGACCGTCCGGGCAGTCAGACGCGCGCGCCGCAGTCTGCGCGCGGTGGCATGGGCCTGAGCCAGAAGGATCTTTTCAAGTTTGCCGCGGTCGGCCACGTGTTCGAAGAAGGTCTCCTCTTTGCCGATCGACTTCTCCTCGCGAGAAGTTTGCACGAGACGCGGGTCCTGCCCCATCGCCAATCTGTACAGATGCGTTCCGTGGGCGCGGCCGAGGATCCTGGCCAGACGTTCCGGTCCCGCGTCGGCGAGCTCTCCCACCGTCTCGATTCCCTGCTTGGCCAAGCGCGCCCTCGTTTTCTCCCCCACGCCCCACAGCGCCCCCACCGGCAGCCCGTGGAGGAAGGCGATCGTGGCCGAGCGGGGTATGAGGAGCAGGCCGTCGGGCTTCGCGTGGGCCGAGGCGATCTTGGCGACGTGCTTCGTCGCGGCGATGCCAACCGACGCCGGAACGCCGACCTCGCGCCGAATGCGCGCCCGCAAATCCGTGGCGATGCGGACGGGCCCTCCCATGAGGCGCCGCGCGCCGCCGACGTCGAGAAAGGCCTCGTCCACCGAAAGCTTCTCCACAAGCGGGGTGACGTCGTGCAGTATGTCCATGATTTGCCGCGACACCTCCGAATACCTGCCGTGGCGCGGCGGAATCATCGTCAGATGCGGGCAGGCCCGAAGGGCGCGGGCCACGGGCATTGCCGAGTTGACGCCGAATTCGCGGGCCTCGTAGGAGGCGGCGGAGACGACGCCGCGCTCGGCTCCCCCGACGGCGACCGGCTTGCCCGCGAGCTCCGGGCGATCGAGCAGCTCGACTGACACGAAGAAGGCGTCCATGTCGACGTGGAGTATGCCGACGTCGGAATCGTCGTCGCCCCAGAATCGACGGGCTTCTTTCGACCGCGGCGCTCGGGACATCCGTCCTCCTTTCTCACGCGACAAGCCTACGCTCAGGCTCCGTCGCTTTTCTGGCCGCGCAAAACGCCCGGTTCGCCTGCCACGGCGCCCTCGAGTCTCGATAGGCTCGTGGCATGAAGCGCGCATCGTCCAGAACACAGCTGCCCGAGGGGCCCGTCGCCACAACGTATGCCACTGCGGAAATCGTCAGGGGGCGGACCAATCCCTCGCAGGTTCTCCTTCTGTTGGACGGCGTCGAGTCTTCGAGCCTGGACCTCGCCGATCCGGAATACCTGGATTTCGAGTACATGCAGCACATTCGCCTCATACTCGAGTCGCGCTGGGATCAAGGCGGGCGCCGCGCCGTCGAGGCGGGCGGGCCGGCCGAAGGCGGCGGCCCCCGCCGCACGAGGGTGCTTCATTTGGGAGGCGCAGGCTGCGCGCTCGCCAGGGCGCTGGGCGCCCGCAGGGAGCTGCACCAGGTCGCCGTCGAAATCGACCCCGAACTGGCCAGGCTGGTGCGCGACTGGTTTCCGCTGCCGCGTTCGCCCTTTCTGAAGATCAGGGTCGGGGACGCCAGGCACGTCCTCGACTCGACGAAAGCGAGCTGGAACGCGATCGTCCGCGACGCCTTCACGGGCAGGGAGGTGCCGCCCCATCTGCGAACGGCGGAGACCGCGAAACGAGCGGCCGACGTTTTGGCGCCGGGAGGGATTTACGTTCTCAATGCGGTCGCGTCGGCCGGGATTCGGCGGCTAGACGAGGACATCGCGGCCATGGCGGCCGCGTTTGCCAATATCGTCGCGATAGCGGATCCGGCGGTTTTCAGCGGAAGGCGTTTCGGCAACTTCGTCGTAGCGGGCTCCGACGCTCGTTTTCCGGTCGAGTCGATCGAGCGGGAAGTGCGCAAATTCCCGCTGCCGACGAAGTTTTTCGGCGACGGCGCCCTGCGTTCCCGGGCAGCCTCCGTCAGACCGTTGACCGATTCCCTTGCAGGATGGCCGAGAGCTACAAGCCCGAGGCAACGTCGTCCGCATCCCGGGCCGACGACGCCGGCAGAGCCCGAGTGAGCCAGCCGAGCCTGAATCCGGGCAAGCTGCCGACGCGGAATGCGCCCGTTGACGGCGAATCGGACCGGGCTGCGAGGCTTTGCGAAGCGGACGAGGACGGCCCGGCGGGCGACGCGGGTCAGGCGGAGTGCTTTCCTCGCCGACGTTTGACTTGGCCTTGGCCGGGCTCGGGCAGCTGCCCCACATTCGATGCGGGCAAGCTGGCGGACGGGACGGAATCCGCGCCGACGCCGCCGAGCGGATCAGCCTCGTTCGGCACGGACATGGCCGGAGCTGCTCCGGGTTCCCCGTCCCCCGCAGCACCGATTCCGTTTGCTGCTGCGCCGTTTTCCGTTCCCCCAGAGGCCTGGTCTCCCCCGGAGGATTCAGGGTTCTCCCCCGTGCGTTCTGCGCCGTCGGGGGCCGTTTCGCCCGGGGCGAGAGCGTCGTCGGCCTCCGCAGCCGGAGCCTCCTGTTCGGCCTTTTCGATCGAAGCCTCAGCCAGGGCCTCCGCTTCGGGGGAATCTTTCAACACGAGGGTCTGCATCCGTTCGAGCGCGGAGTGTCTGGGGGTGTCCCCCGCGGACAGCGCGGCCCCGAAAACGTGGGGAGCGAAGACGATGTCGTGGGACGCATTCGCGTCCTCCTGAGGAACGACGGCGTCGCTCTCGCGTCCGAATCCGAGAGCTTCGTCCCAGCCTCGGACTGGCCATGCGTCGATGTCGCCGCCCTGGACGCCGGAGGGGATGAAGCCCTCCTCGGACGGGTCGGGTTCGTATCCGACCGCCTGGCCTCCGTCGCCCGTTGTGAAAGACACCCCTTCGAATTCGCGGGGCGAGCCCTCCCCGCTCGCTGGCGGACCGCTCGGCCCTTCGAACGCGCTTGACGATTCAAGGGGGCCGGACGGGTCGAAGGAACCGGCAGATTCGAACGAGCCGACGGAGTCAAATGAAACAGGCGGTTCAAGCTCGCTGCGCCGCTCCCAAGCCTCGGGCCCCTCAGCCGAGCTCGCCTCGCTCGGCGGCCCGGCCATCGCGCTGTCCGCCAAGGCCGCATCGACCACGGACACGTGCTCCGCAGCGCTTTCAGCCGTTACGCCTTCCATGTCGGAAGGCTGCTCGGCGGAATCCCCCATCATCGACTCGATGACTTCCGATTCCGTGATGAGAAGGCCGGCATCCGCTTCAGCCTCGGCAGCGGAGGCCTCGACGCCGACGGCCGGGTCTTCGCCGCCGAGGTCGCCGAGGTCGTCGGCGTCCAAGCCGACGCCGTCGTCTGCCGCATCTTCGGCGTCCTTGCCGAGGTCGCCGTTTTCGCCCAAATCTTGCACATGGTTTTCGGGGGCGCCCCATCCGGAGCTTTCGTTCCATCCGGAGCTTTCGATCGCGGCGACGTCGATGTACCCCGAAGCCGAAAGCGGCTCGAGAGTCTCCGCGGGATCCAAAACTTCGCCGGGATCCCCGTTTCGCTCGGAGGGATCCGGAACGTCCGGCAAATTCTTCAAAAACGCCTTGATGCGCCCCAAAGCCGAGAGCGGCTCGAGAGTCTCGCCCGGATCGAGGACTTCGCCGGGTTCGTTGTCGGCGGACTTTTCCGCGCTTTCAATGCCGTTGAGGTCCCGGGCCTCCTGGATGCCGCTAAGCTCACGCCGGCCCTCAACGCCGGCGGGCTCCCGAGAGTCTTCGACGCCGTCCGATTCTCGCGGGTCCTCGACGCCCGCCAGTTCTTGCGGGTCCTCTACGCCGACAAACGTTCGAGCATCCTCAGCGCCCGCGAGTTTGTCGACGGCCCCGCGCTCGCCTGCGCCGGCCGTTTCCTCGGCTTCGGCAAGCTCCTCGACGCGGACATTCTCATAAGATTCGGCAAGCTCCTCGACGCCGACGTGCTCGTAGGACTGGGTTTGCTCGTTGAGACCGTCGTTTTCGCCGTCTAGATCGGCCTCGCCAATGGCGTGAGCCTCGCGTTGGCGGACGTCGCCCGCGTCGCCCTCCTCGGCTTCAGCGGCGCTCCCAAATTCGCCTGCGTCGTCAGCTTCGACGTCGGCCTGCACAGCCTCCTTTTGATCCTCACGCTTGGAAGCGCCGTGGGAATCGTCGCCCAGACTCGACGCGTCCTCCCTCAGATCTGATTCGTCACCGGCTTCCAGATCCGATTCGTCGTCGGCTTCCAAGTCCGATTCCCCGCGAATGGCCTCGGCTTCGCCAAAGCCCGCTGCGGCGTCGGAGCGGTAGCGTGGGTCATCGGTTTCAGACGGAACGCCCGATTCAGCCGGAACGTACGATTCGGCGGCGCCGTCCGATTCAGCCGGAACGTACGATTCGGCGGCGCCGTCCGCGACTGCAGCATCCTTCGGGCCGTCCCCAGTTTCCTCGGAGACAGCCGAAAAGCCCTCGTCGCCTTTAAGGCCGGCGGCGAAGCCCGCCTCGGCAACGGCCTCGCCTTCGACGGCATCGGCGGCACCTGCTTCGGATCCGACGACGTCCGCATCTTCAGGCTCGAAAGCATCAACGGCGCCCCCTTCGGATCCGACGACGTCCGCATCTTCAGACTCGAAAGCATCGGCGGCGCCCGCCTCGCTCTCTGCGGCTTCGGCGTCGCCGTCCGCGACGTCTGCTTCGCTCTCGCCGACGGCCGAGACTTCAGCAGACTCGGCGACGCTTTCCGCAGCGCCCTCGGAGCCCTCGGCCTCCGGCGCATCGGCTGCGACGTCGTCGGCCTTTTCGGCGGCGTCGCGGCTGTCCCCGTCATCGCCCGCGGGGCGTTCGGACGCCTCGGCGCCGCCCCCGGCTTGCTGGCCTCTCATGGCCGAGACATCGAACGCGGGCCCTTCGCCCACTCCGTGCTCGCCGGGAAGAAAACCCTGGTAGCGTTCCATCTTCCGCAACAGTCCCTGCGGATCAAAGGTCTTTTCCGAAGCCGAGGCGCGCGGCGAGGAGACTCCCGCGAGGAACTGCTCGGCGGCGCGGCCGATTTCGTCCACGGTGGGGACTCGCATTTCCGGCTTGGGCGCCGTGACGTATCCGCGCACCGAGCCGTTGGCGTCGTAGTCTTTCTCGAGCTTGTCGATGAATTGGGCCAGTTCCTCGTTGCCCTCGATGGCCGAAGAGTAGGCTTCGACCTCTTCGGCTGCGGCCTGTTCCAGATCGCCCAAAGGGAAGTAGAGCCCGCTGAGCGAGGACGTCAGCCCGAGTGCTCCGGCGGCCCCGGTGAAATAACGATCGCCGGCCAGATAAACGGGAACGCGAACGGCGACATTCGTATGCGAGATGCCCAGCTTCGCCGTATGGAACTCGACATAGTCGGCGAAACCGGCGGTGAACCAGAAGTCCGCCTCAAACACCTGGTCCTCGCGCTTGTCGGCCGTGCGCACGACCATGTCGGCCGGCCTCGTGTGAGGAGTGGCCGAAGGGACGGCCGTGAAGGAGAAGGTCGACTTCACACCGAACTTCTCGATGATGTCGATCATGTCCGCCAGCAGCGCGTCCCATTGAAAATCGGGCTCAGCGCCGTGCAAATGCAGGAAGGGCTGGCCCTCGACGTCGCTCGCATGCGAAAGGACGATTCCGCTGCGGCGCATGTCGACAAGCCGACCGTCCTTGTAGTTCATAAGCGGCCGCTGAGATCGATAGTCGATGAGCGGATCGGAGTTGAACAATGCGGCGGCCCCGCCGTCAAGCGGACTGAGCGACAGCGATATCAGCTGGCCGACGGCGCCGGCGTCTACGGCCGGATCCACCAAATTGAGAACCAGACGCTCGACGCGCTCAGGCCCCTCGGCCTCTGGAAACGATACGAAGTGCCCCATGTGTCTCCTCTCCTCGCCCTCTACTTTGCCATAAGCCTCCCCGCCGCTTCGACTCTCCGAACGGGCCCTTCTGCATGCCCTGTTATTCCCGACACTCCGGCGTTCAACGGTTTCGACGTGGTAATACTACCCATCGTTTTTTGACTGCGATAGGGCGCGCTGATTAGCTTCGACGGCCCCCGTGGCCGATAATTGTGTGGTCGATTTTCCCCGTTTCAGGACTGTCCATGGGTGAGTTATCCGCGCGTTCGCGCGCAATCGCCGACGAGCAAGGCTTCGTCGAGACGGCGTATGCCGCGCTCGACCGCCAACGCGAGGCCTACTCCGAACGTCTGCGCGAAGTTCGAGCGCAACATGGCCATGAAAGCGCAGGCGCCCTCTCCGAGCGCGACTCCTTCGCGACCCATTACGAGGACAATCTCATACGTTTGCGCAACGTCGAGAATCGCCTGGTCATGGGGCGCCTCGACTTCACAGACGGCGAAACAGAGCACATCGGGCGCATCGGCCTCAAGGACGAGGACCAGGAGATCATTCTCCTCGACTGGCGGACCCCGCAGGCCGAGCCCTTTTATCGGGCCACTGCGGCCGAGCCCGGCGAAGTCGTTCGCCGCAGGCACATTCAGACGCGGATGCGCAACGTCGTCGGCGTGGAGGACGAACTGCTCGACGCCGAAGCCTCCGAGGGGCTGACCGACCTCAACCTCACCGGTGAAGGCGCCCTGATGGCGGCGATGGCGACGGCCCGCGACGGAAAGATGAGCGACATCGTCGCCACGATTCAGGCCGAGCAGGATCGAATCATTCGGGCCGATTCGAACGGAATACTCGTCGTCCAGGGAGGGCCGGGCACGGGCAAGACGGCGGTCGCGCTCCACCGCGCAGCCTACCTTCTTTACACCCAACGCGAACGGCTTTCCCGTTCGGGCGTTCTCATCGTGGGCCCCTCCCCCGTGTTCCTGCGGTACATCGACCAAGTCCTTCCGAGCCTGGGCGAGTCCGACATCGTTTCGACGACGGTGACGGGGCTGCTTCCCGGCGTCGAGGCGACTGGGGTCGACACCGCGCAAGCCGCGCGTATCAAAGGCTCGCCGGTCTGGCGGACCATCGCCGCGAACGCCGTGCGAAACGTCCTCGAACGCCCGCTCGATCGCCCTGTCTCCTTCACAATCGACTCGAGCCCCGTGACCCTCACGCCCTCGCAGGTTGAGGCTGCGCAGCAGCGCGCTCGGCGCGGGGGGCGGCCCCACAACGAGGCCCGTGAAACGTACGCGAGGATCCTCGTCGAAGAGCTCGCAAACCAAGTGGCCGCACACAAAGAAATGGCACTGGAGGACGCCGGCTGGATAGTCGACGAGGTCGTCTCCTCGCGTGAGGCTCGGCGCGAAGTCAATCTTAGATGGCTGCCTTCCTCTCCCGTCCAGCTGCTCGAACGGCTTTACGCGCGCCCGCGCCTGCTCGCCTTGTGCGCCCCCGAGCTTTCGCCCGAGGAGATCGAGGCGGTTAGCCGGCCGAAGGGCAGCCCGATCACGGCCGCCGACATCCCCATCCTCGACGAGCTCGCCGAATGCCTCGGCCCCTTCCGCACCGACTTTGAGAAGCGCCAACGAGCCGCTGCGCAGGCGCGCGACGCCGAGCTTTCCGAGTACGTCAAGGAAACGATGAATTCGATGAACCTCGGCGGCGGCATCGTCAACCTCGAACAGCTGACCGAGCGCGCGGCCGGCTCTGGGCCGCAGTCAAGCCTTGCTGACCGCGCATCCTCGGATCGAACATGGACCTACGGGCATATCGTGGTCGACGAGGCGCAGGAGCTTTCCCCTATGCAGTGGGAGATGCTCGCCCGCCGGTGCCCGACGAGGTCGATGACGGTCGTCGGCGACCTCGACCAGCGCCCGGACGGCTCACCCTCAGGCGGCTGGACGAGCATCCTCGGACGGCTCGGATCGAGCGCTCGGATCGAGAATCTCACCGTTTCCTACAGGACTCCGGCGACGATCCTCCGCTCGGCCGGGCGGACCCTCGCTGCGGCGGGCGTTTCCGTGCTGCCCGTCAAGGCCGCGCGCGACCTTTCCGACTGCCTCGCCTTCACTGCGATCGAGGCGGACGGGCGAGAAGGCGCCGTCGTTCGATCGGTCAAGGAGCGGCGCGCTTGGTTGGACGAAGAGTACGGCCCGGGCGAGGGAACGCTGGCAGTCATCGTCCCCTCCGACCTGCGCGACGGCATTGCGGAGGCGCTTGCCGAGGACCCCGGGCTGGCCGGGCACGTGAAGGCCGACTCCGCCGGCTTGGCGCGCATAGGCGTCTTGTCCGCAATCGAGGCCAAGGGCTTGGAGTACGACGCCGTCGTGCTGGTCGAGCCCTCGTGCGTGCTGGCCGAAGGCCCCGGCAATCTTTATGTTGCGATGACCCGCCCCACCCGCCGCCTCGACGTTCTCTATTCGGGCGAGCTTCCCGCCGGAATGGCTTGACGTCGCGCGAGGGCCGCGGGCCGCGCCGGACAGGCCGACGCAGCGCGGGCCGACGCCGCGCATCCGGCCCGGGGCGCCTGGCTCCTTCAGAGACGATCGGCTCAAATTGCAATCGGCCCGAATCGCGGACAATCCTCATTTTCCATCCGATCTGCTGTACGGTTTGTCTTCGGCACACATTTCATCGCAAGGAAGGCAAGATGCCACGAGTCCTCCTCCTAGAATCCCCGCACGCGTCTGCGGACTCGGTTTTCGCCAAGTACGGCATAGAGGTGCGCCGCGTTTCCGGCGCCGTCCAAGGCGACGAGCTGATCGAGGCGCTCAGCGACGTCGACATGGTGGGCATCCGCTCAAAGACCAACCTCACCCGCAGGGTGCTCGATGCGAGCCCCCATCTGACTGCCATCGGCGCCTTCTGCATCGGAACGAACCAGATCGACGTCTCGGCCGCCAATGAAGCAGGCATCGCCGTGTTCAACGCGCCGTACGCCAACACGCGTTCCGTGGTCGAACTCGCCATAGCCGAGGCCATCGCCCTCACACGCCATCTGACGGACAAGAACAACGCCCTTCAATCCGGCGTGTGGGAGAAAACCGCCTCCGGCGCGCACGAGGTTAGGGGAAAGACCCTCGGAATCGTCGGCTACGGCTCCATCGGCACCCAACTTGGCATCATCGCGGAAGCGCTCGGCATGTCCGTGCTCTTCTACGACGTCGCCGAAAGGCTCGCGATCGGCAACGCCGTGCGCATGCGCAGCCTGAGCCAGCTCCTGGAACGGGCGGACATCGTCTCGATTCACATCGACGGACGCGCGTCGAATGCCGGATTTTTCGGGCGGGACCGAGTCATGGCGATGAAGGAGGGCGCGATTCTCATCAATCTTTCGCGCGGCTCCGTCGTGGACCTGGAGGCGGTGCGGGAGCGGTTGACGGACGGAAGCTTGAGCGGCGCCGGGATCGACGTGTTCCCTCACGAGCCCAACGCAAACGGCGACCCTTTTTCCTGCTCGCTCGCAGGCCTCGACAACGTCATTCTCACGCCTCACATCGGGGGTTCGACGATCGAGGCGCAGGAGTCCATCGGCTCTTTCGTGGCCGAAAAGCTCGTCTCTTACTGGCGGAAGGGCCTGACCGGCCTCTCCGTGAACATGCCCGAGGTCGACGCTTCGCCCGCGCCCTCGGCTCGGCATCGCGTGACCTGGATCCACTCGAACACACCGGGCGCGCTCGCGCACGTCAACAGCATTTTCGCCGCGGCCGACGCCAACATCGATGCACAAACGCTCGTCACATCAGGCGAAATCGGATACATGGTCACCGACCTTGCGTCCGAGCTGCCTGAATCGGCGCTGACCGAACTCTCCGAGCTGGATCAGAGCATCCGGCTGCGGGTGCTGCACAGAGACTGACGCGTCCGCGCGACTGGCGCATTTTCGGCGCTGCAATCCGGTTCGCGGCTGAGGTCCTGCTGCACGGGGCGGGTCCGGCGAGACGGGTTGCGGCCGGCGAGGCGGGAGCGCGGGCGGCCAGGCGCCTCGGAGCCGACGAGCCCTCCCGGAACGACGCCGGGAGCCTTTTGGCGGGCCGGCGCAGCAAGCCGCGGGTCGGCTCGCGGACTCAAAGGCGGCCACACTACACTTGGCGTTGAAACTTCACGCATGTTGTGCCGTTGGAAAGGACCCCCGCGCACCATGGAATCTGAGCGCCTCCATTACGCGCCCGGCGTCCCGGCGGAAATAGAGCCGCCCGCGTATACGCTTGACGCGCTTTTGGCACGATCGGCCACCGTCTTCCCGAATTCCGTGGCCGTCGATTTTCTTGGGCGGACAATCTCCTATGCGGAACTTGCCCATCAGACACGGAAGGCCGCTCAGGCCTTGAACCGGCTGGGGGTGGGCCGCGGCGACGTCGTCTCGCTCGTCATGCCCAATTGCCCGCAGCACGTCGTCGCATTTTTCGCCGTTCTCTCGCTCGGTGCGACGGTGGCCGAGCACAATCCGCTTGCGCCTCCAAAGGAGTTGCGCGAACAGATATCGCAGCGAGGCTCGCGGGCGGCAATCGTGTGGGAGCAAACCCTCGAGGCGCTGGCCGCCGAAGGGCCTCTCAGCGGCCCCGTTTTCCTGTCGGTCGACCTCTCGCGCGAACTTCCCCACCTTTCGCGCCTTCTTCTCAAGCTGCCGCTCGCTTCGGCGCAAATACAGCGTTCGAAACTCCGGGGAGCCGTCCCTGCGGGCGTCGCCTCCTTCGACGACCTCGTCAGAAGGGCCCGGGCGCGCCGCGATCCGAGCCCAGCGGCGATTGACGACGTCGCCGTCCTCATTCACACCGGCGGCACGACGGGCAAGCCTAAAGCAGTCATGCTCACCCACCGGAACATCGCTTCGAACGTCGAGCAGACGAAAGCCTGGGTTCCTATTTTCACCGGGGGCGACGAGGTGCTCTGTTGCGTTCTCCCGTTTTTCCACGCTTTTGGAATGATGGCGACGATGCTGGGCGTCAAGCTGGGCGCCGCCCTCGTCTTGCTGCCGAAATTCGATCCGCACGCACTTCTTGCCGCCAATCGCCGCCGAGGCATCACGCTGCTTCCCGGCGTCGCCCCCATGTTCGCCCGCATTCTGGACGCCGCAGCCGAACGCGGCGAGGACCTGAGCGGCATCGGCTTCGCCTTTTCCGGCGCCATGGCGCTCGACGGCGAACTGGCCGCCCGGTGGGAAAACGCCACGGGAGGCTTCATCATCGAGGGGTACGGGATGACGGAGGCCAGCCCGATCATCGCGGGCTCGCCTGTTTCCTCGGCTCGCCGCCCCTCGACGCTCGGGCTGCCTTTCCCCTCCACTGAGGTGCGCATAGCCGCCCCGGACGACGCGCCCGCCCCGGCGAATGGACGCACCGGCGAAATTTTGGTCCGCGGCCCTCAGATCTTCGTCGGCTACCACAACGATCCCGAGGAGACGGCCCAGGCCTTCACCGAAGACGGCTGGCTCCGCACGGGCGACTTGGGATACTGGGACGACGGCTTCCTCGTGATGGCGGACAGGGCAAAGGAGCTCATCATCAACGGCGGTTTCAACGTCTATCCGTCGCAGGTCGAAGAGGCGATCAAGGGGATGCCGGGAGTGCGCGACGTCGCCGTCGTCGGAATGCCCGAAGATTCGCGGGATTCGCGCGGAGAATCCGTTGTCGCCGCCCTTGTGCTCGAGCCTGGGGCGGCCGTCGACCTCGACGCCGTCAGGCGCTGGACGCAGGACAAGCTTTCCCATTACGCGATGCCGCGGTCGATCGCCGTTGTGGCAGACCTGCCCCGTTCGCAGCTCGGCAAGGTCCTTCGGCGAAGCGTCCGCGAACAATTGCAGGGCTTCGAATTGAAGGCAGGCCAGTGGCGCGCGAAGGCCTCGGAGCTCACGGGGGCGACCGGCGAGGCGTTCGAGGCTTTCGTCTCCCGGCTCCAGGAGCAGTACTCGGTGACTCGCGAGCAGCTGAGCGACTGGCTCGCGTCCAAAGGCGAGAGTCTGGAGGGGCTGCGCTCGCGATTCGCCGAGCGCACCCCCTCGCCGGATTCCGTCCGCGCCTGGTTCGCCGAGAATTTCAGCATCGAAGGCCTGAAGGCGTGGCTCTCGTCCAAGACTCAACAGAACTCGCCGGACAAAGGCAATCGGATCGGCCCCGACGCAGGCGGCCAGCCGGCGTAGGGGCCAGCCGGCGCAACAGAGCCAGCCGGAGTGTGAGAGATCAGGTGGCCTAGCCGAGGCCAGCCAGAGTGTGAGAAATCAGGTGGCCTAGCCGAGGCCAGCCGGAGCGTCCGAGATCAGGTGGCCTAACCGAGGCCAACCGGAGTGTGAGAGATCAGTCGGCGACCGGCGCCGCCGTCATGCCCACAAAATCTTTCAGGGCAGGGTGCAAATTCTTCTGAGGCGGGCTGCCGCCGAATGGTCAGTCAGGCCGGATAGCGTTCCTCGAACCACGCAACCACCGTGTCGAGGTGTGGGGGCCAGCCAAGGAAGTGCGGGCCGCCCTCGATCTGGACGAGCTCGCCCCGGGCGCGTCGACGAACCGGCTGAGGGTGGAGAAGGGGATCACTTCATCCTGGTCGCCGCGAATGGCCCAACTGGGAATGTCCAGTCTCGCGGGATGCTCCTCGACGAAGCGTAAGCACGGCCATTCGAGCACCGCTCGGGGCGCGCCGATCAGGGTCTCTGTCTCCAGCCGCTCATCGGTCACCGAGTACTCGGCCATCATTCCCCGGATATAGTGTTCAAGGTCGATGAGCGACGACACCGGCCAAGCGCACTCGAACGTACCGGCGGGCGTGTCGCACAGGGAGAAGCAGGCGCCGATGCTGCCCGCGAGCAGATCGACCTCGGTCGACTGGCTGCGGGCCAACTGAGCGAACGCCCTCACTTCGGGACTCGCCGCTATAGCGGTGAACGCCTAACGGTGAACGCCTTGCCGTCCGGTCCAGCTCGCCGCATCCGCACGCTGGAAAACGGCGGAGAGCGCATCCCCGCCTGGGCGGCTCGGATCATCACGCCAAGGTTTGCCGAATCTGCGACTGCGTCTCGGTGGCGACGACCTCGGCCGTCGCGCCGTTCACGAGAGGCATGAACGGGGCGACGTGGCCGCATTCGACGTCGGCAATGATCGGCACGCCCAGGCCGCCCAAAGCGTCGATGACGGCGTCGTACTGGTTCATGTCCGCGCAATCCGGGGCATTCGTCCGTCCGACGAGAACGGCGGCCGCAGATTCGAAGAAGCCCGCCAGGCGCATCCCGTGGAGCGTTCTGCACACCTCGTACGCGTCCGCGTTGGCCGCTTCGACGTATACGATGAGCGGATCCCCGGTCGAGCGGGCGAGTTCGGACGCCCTGCCGAACGGCGTCCCGGCCAAGTTTCCCAGAGTCTCGATGCATCCGCCGATGAGCCTGCCCCGCACGCGCACGTCTCCCGCGCCGTCGAGCCGCACCCAATAGGCTTCCTCGGTAAGCTCGAACTCTGCAACTTCGGGAAACGTCTCGTAAAGAACGTAACCTTCGCGGTATTTGTCGGGAGCGTCCTGAGTGAACGAGGCTCCCCGGGGAAGCGAAACGACGTCCATCCAGCCGACGAGGCCTTCAGGCACCGCGAACGGCGTGTCAAGGAGGTTGTTTCCGTGCACGGTGGCGACGCCGGCATTCAAGGTGAGCGGCAAAAGAAGGGTTGAAATGTCTGAATAACCGATGACCCACGTCGGCTCGGCCTCGGCCAGGGCCTGCCAATCGAGACAGGGTATGAGATCGATGGCCAGCTCACCGCCCCACGGCGGAATGACGGCGCGAATCTCCGGATCGAGAAGGAAATCCTGCAATTCCCGCGCACGTTCCCGGGCGGGCGCGGACGTGGCCCCGTTTCCGTCCATGCACTCGCCGATAAGAACCTCAAATCCTCGGGAGCGCACGGTTTCCACGGCAAACTCCAGCCTGGGCTTCAAGGCGGGAGGCACACCGCCCGACGGCGACGTGACGGCCACTGTGTCGCCAGGGTCGAGGGGCCTGGGGAAACGCAGCTTCATTTGAGGGACTCCGGCGGATTCTCGCGCAGTTCGCGGATTGCATTCTCGAAATCGTCCAACGAATCGTAGTTCGAATAGACCGACGCAAAACGCAGGTACGCGATCGTGTCGAGTTCGCGCAACGGCTCGAGGATCGTCAAGCCGATCTCGTGCGCCTCTATCTGCGAAGCCCCGTTGGCCCGAATTCGCTCCTCGACCAGCTGGGCGAGCCTCGCCAGGTCGTCTTCGCTTACAGGGCGGCCCTGGCAAGCCTTTCCCACCCCGCTTATGATCTTCTCTCTGGAGAAAGGCTCGTAGGCGCCCGACCGCTTGATCACCTGAAGACTCGCCGTTTCGATCGTCGTGAATCGTCGATTGCACTGAGGGCACTGACGGCGCCGCCTAATCGCCTGACCGTCATCGCTGGCGCGTGAGTCGATCACGCGAGACTCTGGATGTCGACAGAAAGGGCAGCGCATTCTTCAACATTAATCGCGCGCGCGTCAGTGCGGCAAACATTCGTGCCGAATAGCCGCCAAATCTGTCTATCGACGGCCCCCGGACCGAGGCTTCCCCTCCCCCGGTCCGGAGACTAGCTCATCGGTAATGGGGCAACACAAGCTTCTGTCCGGGTTTCACGTCGCGCGAACCCAAAGAATTCAACTGTGCGATATCCGTGACCGCCCTTGGAGTGCTGGGGGCGCCGTCGATTCGGGCGGCGATCGCCCACAGCGTGTCCCCCGATTGAACGACAACCGTTTGCCGTTCGGCGGGAAGCAAAAGACTTCCCACGACGAGGCCCATGACGACCACGGCCGTGCAGGCGAGAGCGGCGAAGGCGGCTCGAAGGGCTCGCGCGCCAAACGCCCTGGGAGCCAAAGACCCGCTGCCCGCTGGCGCCTTTTTGTTCCCACGCCGCGGGGGTGTCGCTGCGCGGGGACTGCGTCCTTCGCGAAGCGGGGCGAGTCGGCCTGCCGACTGGGCTTTCGCATCGCCGACTTTTCCTTCGTCGGGCGTAGCCGCCGTGGGAACAGCCCGAAGGCGCGGACCCGGCAATGCCCGCTCCGACCGTTCGCCGTCGCGCAAGGTGCGATCGAAGCGATTGTCGCGCGTATCCTCGCAGCGTCGCCGAACATTCGGACCGACGGCTTTCAACCGCCGAGCGCCTTTCCCGCGCTGAGCCGCCTGCTTCGGTTCGCCGTCTGCCGGAATCCGCAGAACGCTCATACCTTCACCTCGAACTTTCGTTCATCGAACATGTGTTTATACACGATAGCGAGCGATCGAACACTTGTCCAGTCTTGTCGCTCGAACGCTTTCCCTGAACAAATGTTTGCCCTTTCGTATCGTTGCCGGTAGGCTGATGACATAAGTCAATCGCGCCCCTCCGACACTTTTTTGGGGCTTTCACCGGAGGTGATGATGGTCAGACGCCGAACAGCCCTGACTGAACGTCAGAAGGAAGTGCTCAACGCCCTTCGCTCGGAGCTGCTCAAGAACCGCTACGCCCCGACCATTCGGGAAATCGCCGACCGCTGCGGCTTTTCGTCGACGTCGTCGGTCAAGTACCAGCTCGACGCTCTCGAAGACAAGGGGTACATCGTGCGCGACCCCAGGCGTCCGCGCACAATTCTTTTGACCGAGCTGGGCTTGGAGAACACCCACCGCAGGCTTTACGCCGATTACACGAGCGCCGGCGTTCCGAGGGGTGCGGCGGCAGAGGAGCCGAAGACGTCCGCGGAGGACTTCCACGTCGACCCCTCGGTCAGCGTCCCGGTTGTCGGGCGCATCGCGGCGGGATCGCCGATATTGGCCGACCAGGTGGTCGAGGAGGTTCTCCCCTTGCCTCGGTCGCTCACCGGCGACGGTGAATTGTTCATGCTCAAAGTCGTGGGCGATTCCATGGTCGAGGCGGCCATCTGCGACGGCGACTGGGTCGTCATCCGCCGGCAGCCCGTGGCCGAGAACGGGGAGATAGTCGCGGCCATGATCGAGGGAGAGGCGACGGTCAAGGTCCTCCAGCGCAAGGACGGCCACACTCTTTTGCTTCCACGCAACAGCGAGTACCGGCCGATTCCCGCCGACGACGCCGAGATTCTCGGGCGCGTCGTCACGGTGTTGCGCTCGCTCTGACTCATTGTCGGAGCCTCCGCCCGGGAAGTCGAAGCCCCGGCTTCAGCGCCGAGACGTGGAACTCGGACGAGACTCGAGGATCGGATTTTCAGCCCCTGCCGGCCTTCGAGCCTCCGTTCGTCACTGGATCGAGAATCGAGCAGGGCGCCGTTCGACGAAACGGAAGACCGGCGTTCAGCAACGGCCGACCCTTGTTCAACTTGTGTTCAACTTGGGCGTACAGCCCGCACTCGATCCCGGCATACGAAAAGCGCGGGCCCTGTACGGGCCCGCGCTTTAGATCTGAGATCAGACGCGGTTTCCAACGCTCACCTGCGGCAAGGAACGCTCACACGGCGTAGGCGTCGCGCTCCCAGCCGCTCGGCGCAGCCGCGGCAAAACTCATGTGCCGCCGCACATCAGCGCCGCCCCGCCGAAAGCCTGCCTGTCAGAAACCGAACCGGCGAGCGACCTCTCGGATCGAGTCTGCGGAACGCCGCAAACCGTCGTACTCCCTCGGCGTGACCACCGGGACGAGCCGACGGCCGACGCCTGCGCGACCCACGATCGAAGGAACCGACATGCACACATCGGAAATGCCGAGCCAGTCCTCCAGGTAGGAGGAAACGGGAAGCACGCGGTGCTCGTCGCGGACGATCGAGCCGAGAATCGAAGCGACCGAGATTCCGATCGCATAGTTCGTCACGCCCTTGCCCTCGATGATGTTGTAGGCCGAGCGAACGACGTCGTGATGGATCGCCTCGCGAACGCCGTCGTCGAGCAGCTTGCCATCAACCGTCTGCCCCCACTGCAAAAGCGGGACGGCGCCGACCATCGCCGAGCTCCACAGCGGAATTTCGGAGTCGCCGTGCTCGCCGGCGATGTAGGCGTGGACGTTCTGCGGCGCGACCCCGCACGCGAGCGCGACGAGGTAGCGAAGCCGGGAAGAGTCGAGCACCGTGCCCGAACCGAAGAAACGTCCGTCGCTGAGCCCGGACAGCTTCCATCCGGCGTAGGTGACGACGTCCACGGGGTTGGCGACCATGAGATAGATCGCGTTGGGCGCCTGCTCGACGGCCTTGGGAACGATCGACTTCATGATGTCGATCGTCGCGCCCGCGAGCTCAAGGCGAGACTGGCCCGGTTTCTGCTTGGCGCCCGCGGTGATGACGACGACGTCGGAATCCTTGATGACTGCGATGTCGGACGAGCCTTCGACGGTCGACACGGGCGCGAACTGGCTGCCCTGCGCGATGTCGAGCGCCTCGGCCTTGACCCTGGATTCGTTGATGTCAAACATCGCGTAATGGCGCGCCACACCCTGAATCATCGATGCGTACGTGACGGCGGAGCCTACGGCCCCGGCGCCTATGATCGCCACCTTGGTGCCGCGCCCGCCCGCCCTCGGGTCGATCGCAGGGGCGATGGTGGGAGCGGGAGCCTCTTCCTTTTCCGGGGCTTCGCTCTTCTTGGACTTGTCAGTCACGTCTCCTCCTTGTTTGCGGCAACTTCGCTACCGTCCAATGAAAATCCTACGGCTAAAACGGCCCGCGCGGGAGCCAATGCGTCCTATGTCTCCGCACCGGTTTGAACGGCTGAATCGCAGCCGCTCGCACAATCGCGCGCCGGATCGGGCGCCGCCGCCAAACGCCGGAGCGCCGAACGGGCGACGTGCGGGTCTTTCGTCCTCCACATCGGCGGCAGCGAAGCCGCAAGAAAGGGGCCATAGCGCGCCGTGACGATCCGCGGATCGAGGATGGCGACGACCCCGCGGTCGTCTGTGCGGCGCAGAAGGCGGCCGGCGCCCTGTGCGAGAAGCAGGGCGGCGTGGGTCGCCGCCACGCTCATGAAGCCGTTTCCCCCGGCGTCGGCCACAGCCTTTGTGCGCGCCTGGGTCAGCGGATCGTTGGGGCGTGGGAAGGGAATGCGGTCGATGAGGACGAGTCTGCACGTGCGGCCCGGGACGTCGACGCCCTGCCACAGCGACAGCGTGCCGAACAGGCTGGCGGCGTCGTCCTCGGCGAAGCGCCGCACGAGCGTCGAAAGCTGATCGTCGCCCTGGCAAAGAACGGGCGTGTCCAGCCGTTCCCTGGCGTATTCCGCCGCCGTCTCCGCGGCCCTGCGCGAGGTGAACAGGCCCAGCGCGCCTCCCTCGGCGGCCTCGACGAGCTCGGCGACCTCGCGAAGCTGAGCCTCGCCTATGCCTTCCCGGCCCGGCGGGGGAAGCGAGGCCGCGGCGTAGAGGATCCCCTGTCTGGAATGGTCGAATGGCGATCCGACGTCGATGCCCTCCCACGGGCCTTGGCTGGGGTAAGTGAAGCCGACGGCGCCGGCGACGTGGCGGAAGCTGCCGCCCGTTTCCAGCGTGGCGGAGGTCAAAATCGCGGCCTTTCCCTCGAACAGCGTGTCGGCCAATGCTGAGGAGACGTCGAGGGGCGCGACGTGAAGCGAGCTTCGCCCTTCGCCGTCGCGAGCGACCCACGGCACGAGGGCGCCTTCGCCCACGCCGTCGGACAGCAGCTGCTCCACCACGTCCGCGAGTGCCTTGACCCTCCCGCGAGCAAGGGCCTTTGCCGCCGCCGCGGCCTCGTCTTTGTCGCCCAGATCGTTGACGTCCTCGCGGGCCTGCTGCAATTCGCCGAGCATTCTCGACAGTCCGTCCGCAAGCGAGAGGGGAAGAGCCTTCAGCCGGCCTTCGTCGAGCTCGTCGAGCGCCTCGGTCACTTCGTCCCCGGCGTTCTCCAACTCCGTCGCGAGGATCGACTCGCGCCTGAGCAGCCTGACGAGCGAGGAAACGTCGCCTTTGGAAATTGAGGCGGTCAGCTGGCCCGTGACGCGGTCGGCGAGTTCGTGCGCCTCGTCGACGACGAAGGCCGCGCTTTCCGGGAGCACGGGAGTTCCGGTCGACTGAACCCCGAGCATCGAGTGATTCGTGACCACGATGTCCGCCTCTTCGGCCGCTTCGCGCGCGAGAACGGGAAAGCACGAGCCGCGCATCGGGCATTTCGCTCCGATGCACTCCGGTTTGGCGACGGAGACTTGCCGCCACGCCCGCTCGGAAACCCCGGGGACGAGGTCGTCGCGGTCTCCCGTGTCGGTCGCCATCGCCCATTCGCGCAGGCGCACCACTTCCTCGCCGACGGCGCTCGCGCCGAACTCGCCGGAGGCGCGCGAAAGCAGCGCGTCCTCCTCCGGATATCCGCCCGCGGCTTTACGCAAGCACACATAGTTGCTCCAGCCTTTGACAAGCGCCACCTCGGGCGCCCTCCCGTGCACTTCGCGAACGGCGTCGGCCACTCTCGGCGCGTCGAAGGCTACGATCTGCCGTTGCAGCGCGAGCGTGGCGGTGGAGACGATCACGCGGCTGTCGGTTTTGACGGCCCATTCCATCGCGGGGGCAAGGTATCCGATCGACTTTCCGGTTCCCGTGCCCGCCTGCACGAGCAGATGTCCGCCGTCGTCCAGAGCCTCGGCGACCGCGGCCGCCATTTTCTCCTGCCCTTCGCGCCGAGTTCCGCCCATGGCCCGGACGACGGCGTCGAGAACCTCCCGCCCGGCCACGTCACTTCGTTTCAGCCGGGCTGAGCATCCCGCCGCGGCGCATGGCGGCTTCAATGTCCGCCGACACTCTGGCATGCACGAAGACGCCCTCGCCCCGGTACTCGACGGGCGCCAGCAATTCGCCGTCGTCGTGGATGCGGGAAAGGAGCGCTCCGGCGGAGTACGGAACGACTGCGGCGATCTCGATTTCCGGCTGAGGAAGGGCCTCCTCGATCGCCGCGCGCAGCTCGTCGATGCCCTCGCCGGTGAGGCACGAGACCGCGATCGATCCGGGGAAGCGCGAGCGCAGCGCGGCCAAGTCCACGGGGTCGGCAAGGTCGGATTTCGACAGAACGACGATCTCTCGGGCGTCCCGCGTTCCGGGCACCTCGGCGAGCACCTCTCGCACGGCTTTGACCTGGCCGACGGGATCGTGGTGGGAGGCGTCGACGACGTGGACGAGCACGTCGGCCTCCCCCGCCTCTTCGAGCGTCGAGCGGAAGGCCTCGACGAGCTGGGTCGGCAGTTGGCGCACGAATCCCACGGTGTCGGCAAGGGTGTATTCCCGCCCGGAAGCCGTCTGCGTGCGTCGCACGGTCGGGTCGAGCGTGGCGAAAAGGGCGTTTTCGACGAGGACTCCGGCCCCGGTCAGGCGATTGAGCAGGGAGGATTTCCCGGCGTTTGTGTATCCGACGACGACGGCCGACGGCGTGGCCGTGCGCCGCCGCTCCGCTCGCCGCTGCTGCCTGGCGGGGCCCATGCGCTTGATGTCGCGGCGGAGCTTGGCCATTCGGGTGCGGATCCTCCGCCGGTCAAGCTCGAGCTGCGTCTCTCCGGGGCCTCGCGAGCCGATGCCCGCTCCCGCGGCCACGCGGCCTCCGGCCTGGCGCGACATCGAATCGCCCCACCCGCGCAGGCGCGGCAGCAGATATTCCAGCTGTGCGAGCTCGACTTGCGCCTTGCCTTCGCGGGACTTGGCATGGCGGGCGAAGATGTCAAGGATGAGCGCGGTGCGGTCGATGACCTTGACCTTGACGATGTCCTCGAGCGCGCGCCGCTGCGAAGGGGCGAGCTCGGAGTCGGCGATCACGGTGTCCGCCTCGAGCGAGGCGACGAGATCGGCAAGCTCATGCGCCTTTCCAGACCCCAGGTACGTTGCCGGGTCCGGGAATGCGCGCCGCTGGATCAGACCGTCGAGGACCTTCGAGCCTGCCGTCTCCGCCAGCGCGGCGAGCTCCCGCAGGGATTCCTCGGCCTGGCTCGCGCTGCCCTCGCTCCACAGGCCGACGAGGACGACCCGCTCGAGGCGAACCTGCCGGTATTCGACGTCGACGCCCTCTTCGCGTGAAATTCCCGCTTCCAGGCCCTGGATCCGCTGAAGGGAGGATCGCTCTTCCCTTTCGAGTGCGTCGCCGGACCAGCCCGCGTCCTCATGGGACACCGCCTGCAGGGCGGTGCCTTCGGCGGTGTGCAGGTCGATGCGAGATTCAGAGGAGCCCGCTCCGCTCGTTGATTCGTTCATATACGCTCATTATCCCATGAAAGCGACGCGCGGGAAGGCCCTTCACGGAGGCGTCCCTGCTCCCTCTCTCCCCCCGTCGCGTCGCCTTTGTTCCCGGAACCCTGAGGCCGCCAGACTCCAACCGGCATGCCCGACATGTCGAACGCCTTCGCTCTCTGCGCCGTGGCACCACCGGACTCCGACGGGTATGCCCGACATGTCGGACGCCTTTACTCCCGACGCCTTAGGGTCGCCGTCTTGCCCGGTCGCCGCCTTGCCTCGGTCCCGTCGGACCGCGCCTTCGGCTCTTCGCTTAGGCGTCTGCACCGCTCGCTTGGCTCGCCGCTTCGGAGGCTAGACTTGTTGCGTGGCAAACGAGCATTATTTTTCCCCCTCTCCCTCTTCCGACGAAGCGACGGTCGAGCGGCGCGTCGGCCTTCGGGGGCGCGAGTACGCGGTCGCGACGTCGGGCGGCGTCTTCTCCGCCGACCATGTAGACAAGGGAACTGCCGTGCTGCTGCACAAGGCGCCCGAACCGGACCTCGGGCCGGGAGATCTCGCGATCGACCTGGGATGCGGATGGGGCCCGTTGACGCTCGCCCTGTGCGAGGAAGCCGCGGGCGCGGACGTATGGGCGGTGGACGTCAACGAGCGCGCGCTCGAGCTGACCCGCAAGAACGCCGCGCGCGCAGGTTTTTCGCCGCGGGTCCTTGCCGCTGACGAGGCGCTGGCGGCCCTGGGCGAGCGGAAAATCCAGCTCATCTGGTCGAACCCCCCGGTGCGCATCGGCAAAGCGCGACTTCACGAGCTGTTGACGACGTGGATCGAAAAGCTCGCCGACGACGGCGCGGCCTATCTCGTGATTCAGAGGAACCTTGGCGCAGACTCGCTTCGCTCGTGGATGCTCGGCCAAGGGTGGGGCTGCGAAAAGGTCGGCTCCGCGAAAGGCTTCCGGGTCTTCGCCGTCACAAGAACGCCTCGCGAAGGCGAAGAGACCGCAGCGGACGAACGGGGCTGACCTGCCTCGGCGGAGCACGGCAAACCGCGAGGGATCGCCTGCCCCGGGGGATTGCCCCGGGGCCCAAGGCCGACCACGATGTATGAGGCCGACCGGCGTATTCAGACGGGCCGACGTCGGCTTCGCGGCTGCGAACGTTGAAAGCCTACGCGCCCTCTGTTTCAGCGTTTCCGGAGTCATTCGGCCCCGATTGGGAGTCGTTTCGCTCCGATCGCTCCGCTTTCTTTGGCTTGGGAACTGCAAGGAACAAACCGACCGAGACAACCGCGGCGACGTTGATGAACATGCGACGATCCGACCGAGCTATCTCGCAGGAACGGTCAATCCTCTCTTCGACTCTGCGGTAGTACTCCTCTGCATCTTTAGAGTCTTTGACGGACTCGCCGAGAAAGTCCCAAATCCGCTCCGAGTCGGGCGCATCGAAGCCCGTCAACAACGAGTAGTTCTCACCCTGGTATCTCCAGGCGACAGGATGGCATGACGATGTTTCTGCGCCCGCGGGCAGAGTCACTTCAGGACGGCTGAAGTACAGCCAGCCCATCCACAGCAGAGCAAAGGCGACGACCAAGGTTCTGATGACAACGTACCGTTTTAAGGTCATGGAAGTCATGATATTGAGTACCCTCCTTTCACATTGTGGGGTCTCTTGTCCCAGGGTCTGAGCCCGCTTCCCTTGCTGACCTGTTCGTTAAAGGAATCGAGCGCGGCTTTCGATTGCCCGTCCTGCGTTTGTATGTAGTGCACAGCGAGCTCGAAATCCTTTGTCCCGGTCCTTGATTCCCACGCCAGGTCAGCGAGAAGCTTGTACAGCAGGACCTTCAGCTGATCGAATTGCTTAGAAGGCCCAGATTCCCCCACGCCGACTCTAGGGTCCCTTCGGACGCAGTCAGACAAGAAAACGTCCGATGTCTTTTTCGCTGCGTCCTCGAGGGACTCCGAGACTTTAGGCATCGCTCTGTTCACTATGTCGTCAATGTGGTTCATATCGATCTTCAACTTATCCGCCTTGCCGATCTCCGACGACGAAAGCGTTTTCATTGACATGTCCACCCTCTTGTGGTTGGCCTCCATCACCTCATAGTTGTCAATAAGAGTCTGTTGGATTTTCTCTTCCGCGAGCTTCACACGATTCCCTATGGCTTCGAAGGCGCTTTTAAACGCCTTCATCGCCGAGTCATAGTCTTCTGGGGCCTCCTCCTTGACATCCTTACTAGCTACCTTTTTCATGCCCTTGAGACCGAGTTTGACGGCAGTCGACCCATGTTTTAACAAACCTGTTGGCTCGACGAAGGCGTCAAAAGCTTCCACCGCTTCGTTAGCAATATTGAGTGCAAATTCCAGCTTTCGATAGCTTCTATTCGCAACCCCTCTAAACATCGCGGTGGACTTCTCGATAGCATTTAACACGATAGATCGTGCGCTTTCGAACATTTTCTGTTCAGCCGCCAGGCTCGCTCCCCAGTACGCGATTCCTTCCTGTATGCCTTGAACAGCGCCCTGTAGTGGGTCGATAAAGTTCAAACCGAAAGACATGACCGTAGCCCCGCTCATATCATTGATCTTTTGATTCACTCTGTCTAAGGCCTTGTGCAGGACCCCCGCCCCAACGGGCGCTCCGGCCTGCATGTTGACGTCGGCCGCCAGAATCCCAACAACGCCATAAGCCTTCGCTTTTTCGGTGTTTATGCGTTGTGGATCGGGAAGATCAAGCCAAGGCCCCACGACTTCGTCAATGACGCTCCTGATTTCATTGAACTTGTGAACGTACTCCATGGTGCTGTCACCGTTAGTGCGTCCGCCTCCTTTGCCGTCATCGCCCGGACGAGTGATCCTCTCCGAATCGGAGGGTGCGCCAGCCTGCCCCTGAGGGACGAGAGTGCTGACCATATAGTAGTCGTCGTGGACCTCGTAGTCAGTTAAGGCGGAATCGCACGACGACCGCATGTATGCGTCGATCGCAGCTTTCTTGAGTCTGCCCACAAGCATAGGGGCGTCAGAGTATGCAGTCATTGCTCCTCGTTTTGTTCAAAATTATACGTAGATTAATTTAAGGCACGAAAGACAGTGCGTCGTATAGTCGTCCATAAGCGATCACGGCGACAAAGCCCGCGGCAAAAGACCGCTAGAAGCGCACATCCGGAGCGCCGGAGCGTCCGAAAACCACAATCCGCCCTTTTTCAGAACTGCGTTCGGCCTTATGCACCGCCATCGCTGGACGTCGACTGCGATCGCGTGACGATGCGGCTTGCGTGTGACGATTTAGTTTGTACCGATTGTCAATCGACAACCATTTGGTTGTCGATTGACAGACTATCACCGCACCCATGTGAACGCAAGCAACTTTGTAGAATGCAAATATGTGCACTCTCATAGCTCGATTTCTCATACACATACCCGTACGCAACAGGAGGAGAACGCCGTCAAAGGACGCCTCCCGGCGCGGACAACCCGTCGAGGAAGGCCTATTCTCCGCTGTATCCCGCAACGCCGATGAGCGAAAACTCGGCGACGAGCACCGCGGGCCCCGTCAGAAACGCGCGGCCACCCTCGATGCGCACGGTCAGCGGCCCGCCCGGGGAGCGCAGCTGCACTTCGCCCTCGCGTTCTCCCCGCGAAAGAAGCACGGCCAGGGCCGCGGCGCAGGTTCCCGTGCCGCAGGCGAGGGTCTCACCCACTCCGCGCTCGAGCACGCGCATGAGCGCCGGATTCGACGGACTCGCCGGTTGGCCGGCAAGGCCTTGATCGGCGAGATTGTCCTGGCCTACCGAAGAGGTTTGATCGGCGAGACCGACTTGGCCTCCGAGACTGACTCGATCGCCGAGACTGAGTTGATCGCCAGGTTCGGCGACGACGAGCTCAAGGTTCGTCCCCTCGGGCGGCACCGGCTCGTATTGCGGAGCCTCGGCCAATCGCGCCGCCGCGAGCTCTTCCGCGCTGTCGAGGAGCACGACGGTGTGCGGATTGGGCATCGTCACGCTCAACGCCGGCCGCTCGCCCACGCCGGGAACCGCCACTCGCGTGTCGTCTCCGGCGTCGCCGCGCGGCAGACCGTATTCGCCCATGTCGATTGTGTAGACGGCTCCGTCGAAGGAAACCGCCTTGACGCCGCCGCGGGTTGCGACGGTCACGGACCGGCCTGCCTTGAGGTCGATCACGCCTTGGACCCGCAGGTAGTGCACGAACACTCTCAGGCCGTTGCCGCACATTTGCGCGATGGAGCCGTCGGCGTTGCGGTAGTCCATGAACCATTCCGCTTCGGGAAAGTCCCGGGCGACGTCGGCCGCCTCGGGAACCGAGGCGGTGCGCACGACGCGTATGAGCCCGTCCGCGCCGATGCCGAAATGGCGGTCGCATACCGAAGCGACGGCCTCGGCCGGCAGATCGAGCGTGCCTGCAAAGTCAGGCACAAGAATGAAGTCGTTGCCGGTGCCGTGTGCCTTCGTGAGGGTTCTGCCCTCGAGCTGCGGGATGATCACGGGTACACTCTACCCACTCTGGCTTCCGACTTGTTGGGAGGGAAGTCGCCTTGGACGCGGCCGAAGCCGTTTCGCCCTTTGGCGCACGCGGCTTGAGACCGGCGTCCGAGGCGTCTCGCCCTCGCGGAAAAACCTTCGCCATCGACGGCCTGCGACGCCCGCGGCTCCGTCAATCCGGCCCTTGCGGGCAAAGCCGCCCGCCCCTTGCGCAAACCCGTCACATCGCCTCCAGGGCGCGCAGGATTTCGCCGACCGCACGAGGGACGTCGCCGCCGCTCAAATCAAGCCATTCGATTCGCGGGTCGGCCCTGAACCATTTTGTTTGCTTCTTTGCAAGCCGCCGCGTAGCCAGACACATCGATTCGACGGCCTCCTCGATTCGCATCCGACCCTCGATGACGGCCATCGCCTCGGCGTATCCGGTCGCCTTTCCGGCGGTGGGAGAATCGGCCAGCCCGCGGCCCATGAGCTCGCGCGTCTCTTCGACGAGCCCCGAGGCCATCATCTCCTTGGCCCTGCGGTCGATCGCCGCGTTGAGCACGTCGGAGCCGCGGAAAGCCCCGAAGAGGCGGACGTTCGGATAGTGGGAGGTGTGCCGGGGAAAGCGCGGCGTGTAGGGTCTGCCCGTCACCCGGATCGCCTCGAGCGCCCGCACCAGACGGCGGGTGTTGGCCAAATCCATGGCCTCGTACGCCTGTGGGTCCTTGCCGGCAAGCTCCTCCAGCAACGGCCCCGGCCCCTCCTTCTCCAGCAGCGACTCGAGCTCGGCGCGAATGCGGCGATCTCGCCCCGGAAAGTCGAGCCGGTCAAGCAGTCCCGAAACGTACAGGCCCGAGCCTCCCACCGCCACAGGGGTCTTTCCTGCGGCGAGGATTGCGTCGACGTCGGCCCGAGCGCTGCGCTGGTATGCGGCGACGCTCGCCTCGTCGAGGACGTCAAGCACGTCGATTTGGCGATGAACGATTCCGCGCCGCTCAGCCGGGGGAATTTTCGCAGTTCCCACATCCATGCCCCGATACAGCTGCATAGCGTCGGCGGAGACGATCTCAACCGAGTCTGCTCCGCCGAGGGCTTCGGCAAGCTCCAGCGAGAGGGCCGTTTTTCCCGACGCCGTCGGCCCGACAATGCCGATCACCGCCACGGTGGATTCCTTTCAGACTCTTCTCAGGGCTTCAGACTCTTCTCAGGGCGCGGAACGCCTGCGAATCGTCGGCATTCCAAGGGAAACGGGGGCGCGGCCCTCGGCCTCGGCGGTCAGCTGCTCCGTGCGCCGCCGGTGCGCGGCCCACGCCTCGCCCGCCCGGGTCCTGCGAACTTCGAAAAGCCCCCCGGCGAGGGCTGAATCCGCAACGAGGTGGTGCGGGGCGCCGTGAGTGACGACGGCGCGAACCATGTCCCCCGGACGAGGCCGGTCCCCCGCGTCGATTCCCGCAGGAAGGGCGACGTGGACCAGGCGGTTGTCCGCCGCCCTGCCGCTGACGCGCTCGGTTTCGACGTCCTTGCGTCCCTCTCCTTCGGAGATGAGCACTTCGACGGCCGAGCCTTCTTTCGCTTTGTTCTCCTCCGTCGAGATGCGCTCTTGAAGGGCGACAAGTCGGCGATATCTGTCCGAGACGACCTCGGGGTCGACCTGGTTGTCCATGTCCGCCGCCGGAGTCCCCGGGCGCGGCGAATAGATGAAAGTGTACGCGGAGGCGAAGCGCGAACGTTCGACCACGTCAAGGGTTGCCTCGAAGTCCTCGTCCGTTTCGCCCGGAAACCCGACGATGATGTCGGTTGTGATGGCCGCCTCGGGCATTCTCGCGCGAACCCGGTCCAGGATGCCGAGGAAACGCGAGGAGCGGTAGGAGCGGCGCATGGCGCGAAGCACCCGGTCCGAACCCGATTGGAGCGGCATGTGCAAGGAGGGCATGACCGAGGGCGTCTCCGCCATCGCCGCGATGACCTCGTCGGAAAAGGCGGCCGGGTGCGGCGATGTGAAGCGCACGCGCTCCAATCCCTCAATCTCGCCGCAGGCTCGCAGCAGCTTGGCAAAAGCCTGCCTGTCGCCGAAGCCCACTCCGTAGGAATTGACGTTCTGGCCCAGAAGAGTCACCTCGATGGCGCCCTCGGAGACGACCGCTTCGACTTCGGCGAGGACCTCCCCGGGCCTTCGGTCGCGTTCCTTGCCTCGGAGATGCGGCACGATGCAGAACGTGCAGGTGTTGTTGCACCCGACGGAGATCGACACCCACGCCGCAAATGCACTCTCGCGGCGGGTGGGAAGCGTCGACGGGAACACCTTGAGCGATTCCTCGATCTCGACCGCGGCCTCGGCGTTGTGCCGCGCGCGCTCGAGGAGGGCGGGAAGGACGTCGAGATTGTGGGTGCCGAGCACGGCGTCGACCCACGGCGCCTTCTCAATGATCCCGCCGCGCATCTGCTGCGCCAAGCAGCCGCCGACGGCGATCTGCATGCCCGGCCTCTCGCGTTTGACCGCCGCCAGTTGGCCGAGATTGCCGAAAAGGCGGGTCGCCGCGTTTTCCCTCACGCTGCAAGTGTTGACGACGACGACGTCCGCGCCTTGGTCCCCCGCCTCCGTCGCCCGCGCGGCCTTTTCGGGCACGACGGCGACGGGGACATAGCCGGCGTTCTCAAGGAGGCCGGCCAAACGCTCGGAGTCGTGCACATTCATTTGGCATCCGAGCGTGCGAATTGCATACGTAAGCGGGAGTTCTACAGCTGACATCGCGAGTAAGTCTAGTCCACTTTCAATCCGTCCAGCTCGCTGCGGAATCATCGGCCCCCAACAGCTCGTTGGCCTGCCGCAAAGCGGTCGAGCAGACGTCGTGGGAAAAACCGCGCCGCGTCAAGGCGGCGTAAACTCGCTGCTGGAGGCTTGCGCGGTCCCCGCTTCCCCGTTCGAGGCGCTTGAGAGCAAGACGGGTCGCCGTGCCCAGCTCTTCGGCGTCGTCGATCACTCCGACCGCGGCCTCGACGATGTCCGCGTCGATGCCCTTTCGCCGAAGCTCCTCGGCGATGACGCGGCGCGACGTCCCCGCTCCCGCCAACCGAGTCTGCACGAGCGCGTCGGCGAAATGGGCGTCGTCGATCAGCCCGAGCTCGGTGTAGCGATCGAGGACCTCGCTGCGCACGTCGTCAGGAACGCCTCGCTTGGCCATCGCCTCGTCGAGCTGGCGGCGGGAGCGGTCCATCATCGACAGCTGCCGAACGACGATCGCGCGTCCCTTTTCGAGCCATTCCGACCGGCTCAGCTCCATGACGTCAGACCTCGTCCGCCGCATTCTGCACGTCCTTTCCCTCGTCTGGCTCGGGCGCGATCCCCATCTTCACGAGAATCTTGCCTTCGATCTCATCGGCGATCTCGGGGTTGTCCCGAAGGAAATGCCGCGCCTTCTCTTTGCCCTGGCCGAGCTGATCGCCGTCGTAGGTGTACCAGGCCCCCGACTTGCGGACGATGCCGCCATCGACGCCCATGTCGATGATGCATCCCTCGCGGGAGATTCCCTGACCGTACATGATGTCGAATTCCGCCTGTTTGAAGGGAGGGGCCATCTTGTTCTTGACGACCTTGACCCGAGTGCGATTGCCCACCGGCTCGGAGCCCTCCTTGAGGGTTTCGATCCTGCGCACATCCAGGCGCACAGAGGCGTAGAACTTGAGGGCCTTGCCGCCCGTCGTCGTCTCGGGATTTCCGAAGAAAACGCCGATCTTCTCTCGCAGCTGGTTGATGAAAATGGCGGTGGTGCCGGAAGCCGACAAAGCGCCCGTGATCTTGCGAAGCGCCTGGCTCATGAGGCGAGCTTGGAGGCCGACGTGCGAATCGCCCATTTCGCCTTCGATTTCCGCCTTGGGCACAAGCGCGGCCACGGAATCGACGACGATGATGTCCAACGCCCCGGAGCGGATGAGCATGTCGGCGATCTCGAGGGCCTGCTCGCCGGTGTCCGGCTGGGAAACGATGAGGGCGTCGGTGTCGACGCCGAGTTTCTTTGCGTACTCGGGGTCCAAGGCGTGCTCCGCGTCGATAAATGCTGCGATGCCGCCGTTTTTCTGGGCATTCGCCACGGCGTGAAGGGCAACCGTCGTTTTACCCGAAGACTCCGGGCCGTAGACTTCGATGACCCTTCCCCGCGGAAGGCCTCCCACGCCCAATGCGACGTCAAGCGACGTGGCCCCGGTGGGAATCACTTGAATCTTCGTCTGAACGTGGTCGCCCAGACGCATGACCGATCCTTTGCCGAACTGCCGGTCAATCTGCGACAGGGCCACATCCAGGGCCTTGGCGCGGTCCTCGCTTTTAGCTGCCATCTTCATTCCTTTGTGTCGAGTGGGTGGACAGAGCAGGTCTTCGTCGCGGCCATCCCTCGCCGAGCGGCCGTCTGGGACTACGCTATGTCCGACCTCCGACACAAAAGCGGCCTACTTTCCAAACCTGTTGATAAGTAGGCCGCCCGCGCAGCCCGTGCACCACAGTACACCGCACACGCGTTCGAGTCATATTCATTGCAGCGTGTCGAAAACGCCGCTTGAGAAAGAAACTCCGCACCCCTCCGCGGCATCGGGCAGGCGCATCATAACCTACATTGCGAAAGGGAGCGGGGAAGGCTAGGGCAAACGCTCCCGGTCGTCGGACCCAATGCGATGGAGAAACCTGTAGCTCTCAGGCAAGTCCATCGCCTGGCACACCGCATTCCAAACGGCTTGCGGGGCTTGGCCTTCCCTCAACGCCTCGGCGGGACTCGCGCCGCCAAGCTCGCTCAGAAAAAGGTCCTGGGCAAGACTGCGGCCTCTTCCTCGGGGAAAGGCCCATTCAAGATTCGCCCAGAACTCAGATTCGCGCACTCTCGAGCTCTGAACGGACGAGCGATTCGGGAACCGAGTCGGGAACGCGCATCCGCGGAGGCACGCGGCCTTCGGCAAAATCGACGCGGTCGGCGACGAGGCGCAAGACATGGCTCAGAGGCACGTTGAGCGCCTTGCAAATGGACGACAGCAGCTCCGACGAAGCCTCTTTCTGCCCGCGCTCGACCTCCGACAGGTAACCGAGCGAGACCCTCGCATCAGAGGAGACTTCACGCAACGTCCGACCCTGGCGCTGCCTGTATTCACGTAGCACCTCGCCGAGTTCGCGACGCAAAAGCGCCTGCTCCGCAGGCACAGGGCGATTGGCGACTCGGGGCGCGCTCTCAAACTTCCGGTTGACGCCGGTACGTAGCTCCATGGTCATCACCTTCTTCAACGCGGTCGGTCACAAATTTGTTCCCGCCTGGTTTTCGGAAAAGCGAGCTTCACCGTTCCTGACTGTATTTTTACCAACCGATTCTGAGCATTACCTGGGAGTCATGCAAAGAAGCTCTGCCAGAAGGTCCACGGCCGCTTTGACGGACTGGGCTCGGACGTCCGACCGGCTGCCGGAGAAACGGCAAAGACGCGCGCGCTCCCCCAGCTTTCCCGAGCATGCGACCCACACGGTTCCGGCCGCATGCCCGTCTGCCGGGCCCGGCCCGGCGACGCCGGTGGTGGCAAGGGCGACGTCGGCCCCCAGAAGCCCGCAGGCACCGCGCGCCATGTCGAGGGCGACACGCTCTTCCACAGGCCCCTTCGTTCGAAGCAATTCGCCATCGACTCCCAGAATCGAGGCTTTGAGATCCACTGCGTATGCGGTGACGGAGCCCCGAAGCACTGCGGAGGCGCCCGGAATCTCGACGAAAGCCGAGCACAGCGCTCCGCCGGTGAGAGATTCGGCGCAGGCGAGAGTCATCGACCGCTCGGCCATTTCGGCGATTGCGCCGCGAACGCCCTCGAGCGTTGCGCCGCAAGCCTCAGCCGGGGCTGCGGGGTGATCCTCGTCGGGCATTTTGCAGCCAGACCTATCGCGCATTTCACGCCGCCGCTCGGCTTCACTCACCGCGCGCGATCTTTCTGGCCTCCGCGACGTACTCGACGGCCGAGGCCACCGAGTAGTAAAGCGCCACGCCGATCATCGCGTAGCTGGTCCACAGCAATCCCTTCGCGAGAGCCCCGGGGAGAAAAGAAGCCCAGGGAATGAGCAGGCCCGCGATTCCCATGGACTGGAAGAACATCTTGATCTTCCCCCCGCGCCCGGCCGCCATGACCTTCTTTTTGACGACCGTCATGCGCATGGCGGTGATGAGCAGCTCCCGCCCGATCATGATCACTGTGATCCACCAGTAAAGGCGCCCATGCCACGACAGAAGTATGAGCGCACTGGAAATCAAGGCCTTGTCCGCGATGGAGTCGGCTATCTTCCCGAAGTCGGTCACCAAGTTTCGGCTGCGCGCCAGGTATCCGTCGGCTTTGTCCGTGAAAGCGGCCGCGGCGAACACCGCCCAGGCGCACGCCGACCTCACAGGGGCGTCGTCCAAATAGACGACGACGAACACCGGCACGAGCGCCAGCCTGATGACGGTCAGAACGTTGGCGATGTTGAGCAGCGGCGCTTTTGCCGCGTCCTCGCCGTGGCTATTACTCACGCAAGCAAGGATACCCGGGCTCTCGCCGCCGCGGGTATCCGATTGACGGTTTGGGCGCCGATGCAGGCCGACGCCATGCTGCGCCTGCTTTCACTCCGGCTAACCATGGTTCTCCATGGGTATAGGTTCCCTTAACCGGAATCCCTTTCCGATGCGGCGAAGCGACCACGATAGGATCTCTTTAAAAGGAAACTTTATGACTTCACGCATGCAGAATTTTTTAGGCCGGAAGTTCGTCGGCCTCAGTTTGGCGACGGCCGCCGCGACGGCCGCGGCCCTCGTCTTCGTGCCGGGATACGGGGCCTCCGACGGCCCGAACGCCAATCCGTCCGCCTCTTCCCCGGGGCGCCCGGCGCCTTCGGGCTCGGCCGACGGTTCGACGTCGACGAAGCCCACGGGGGCTCAGAAGCCTCAATCGGCCACTCGCTTTACGATTGCCTCCGGCGGGGACATCCTCCTGCACCTGTCGGTCAACCATCACGCGAAGACGGCGGAGGGCTACGACTACACGAAGCTGCTCAAGGCAATCCAGCCGTGGATCGAAGGATCTGACCTGTCCCTGTGCGCCCTGGAGGTTCCGATCGTCCCGCCGGGCGAAAAGCCGTCCAACTACCCCGCCTTCGGATCGCCGCCGCAAATCGCCGACTCCCTCAAGGCCATGGGGTGGGACGGCTGCGCGCTCGCCACCAACCATTCGATGGACCGCGGATTCAAAGGAGTTTCGTCGACAATCGACAACTTCGAGCGGGTCGGCCTCGGCCACGCCGGCACCGCGCGGACGCGGGACGAGTCCTCCAAGATCCAGTACTACACGATGCGCTCCGGCGGGCGCGACGTCGTCGTCGCACATCTTTCGGCGACCACCTTGACGAACGGAATTCCTTTCCCCAAAGGGAAGGAATGGTCGTGGAACGTAGTCGGCGATCAGGGGCGCAGGGCCGTCAAGGACCTTGTTGCGGACGCAAAACGCGCGCGAAAGGCCGGGGCGTCGATCGTCGTCGTTTCCATGCATTGGGGCGCCGAGTACGTCACGCAGCCGATCGCCGAACAGAAGAAGATCGGCCGGGAGCTGGCCGATTCCGGGGAGATCGACCTCGTCTTCGGCAACCATTCGCACGTGGCCGAACCTGTGACCACCCTCAAGGGCGGACCGGACGGGCGCGGGATGCCGGTCGTGTGGTCGATGGGCAACACCATTTCAGGCCAGCTCGTCGAGAACCACGGCTACGGCGTGGTGACGGGGCTGATGACGACGGCGACGGTCGAGGTGCCGGCGAAGGGAAAGCCCCGCGTCACACGCCTCGAATGGACCACTCTGGCCCAGGATCAGCGGACGTTCAAGGTTTTCCCCTTGGCCGAGCTCAAGAAGGGCGCGCGGCCGCAGGGCATGACCCTCAGCAGGGCGGAGATTGAGGCGCGAGAGAAGTCCGTCTACCCCGTCATGGCGACGGGCAGCCAGAGTGAACGCACGGAGGCGCCGAAGCCTCAGGGGCGGCTGGTCGGCAACGAGAGAAAATGAGCGGGTGCGCCGTCTCGGCGGCGCACCCGAGCCCTTTCGCCCTCCCGCTGGCGGCAAGGCGGCGCCCAACGCCTTCCGGCTGCGCTTTGGCCCCCGCCGCTTTCTCACCTTCCCGTCAGCTGCCAGGCGTCCTCTCCGTCTTCCCCGTAGGGGTCGTCTTCGTCGTCGTGCCAGTTCTGGGCCTCGGAGACGCCGTGCCCCTCGAGAACCGGGTCGGGCTGCCCTCCTTCGACGGCGTCCGCCCGCTCGGCGGGGGCGTCGTCGTCGAAGATGCTCTGCCGCTCGCCGCGCAGCATCGCGAGCGCATTGTCGAGGTACTCGGGCGAAACGAGGACGTCGCGTGCCTTCGACCCTTCGGACGGGCCGACGATTTCGTACTGCTCGAGGAGGTCCATCATGCGCCCGGCCTTGGCGAACCCGATGCGCAGCTTGCGTTGGAGCATGGAGGTCGAACCGAACTGGCTCGTGACCACGAGGTCGGCCGCTTGGAGAAGGATCTCCAAGTCCTCGCCGATCTCCTCCCGTTGCTTCTTGGCTTCCTGGACCTCTTCGAAGTCGTCGCGGTAGCGCGGCGAGAGCTGGGCCTTGACGTGGTCGACGACCCGCTCGATCTCTTCTTCGTCCACCCACGCGCCCTGGAGGCGGATGGGCTTCGATGCGCCCGCCGGCATAAAGAGCGCGTCGCCCTGGCCGATGAGCTTTTCCGCCCCCGACTGATCGAGGATCGTCCGGGAGTCCGCGAGCGCCGAGGTCATGAATGCCAGGCGCGAGGGGATATTTGCCTTGATGAGGCCGGTGACGACGTCCACCGAAGGGCGCTGCGTGGCGAGCACGAGGTGGATTCCGGCGGCGCGCGCCAGCTGCGTGATGCGCTGGATCGAGGCTTCGACGTCGCGCGGGGCGACCATCATGAGGTCGGCGAGCTCGTCGACCACGACCAGAAGATACGGGTAGGGCGCGAGCTTCCGGTTGGGGTCGTGGGACTGGACGGTTCCGGCTTTGACGGCCTCGTTGAAGTCGACGATGTTCTTGAAATGGTAGGCCGCCATGTCGTCGTAGCGGGCGTCCATCTCCTTGACCACCCATTCGAGGGCTTCGGCCGCTTTCTTCGGATTCGTGATGATCGGGGTGATCAGATGAGGGATGCCTGCGTAGATCGTGAGCTCGACGCGCTTGGGGTCGACGAGGATCATGCGCACCTGGTCCGGCGTGGCGCGCATCATGACCGACGTGATCATCGAGTTGATGAAGGAGGATTTGCCGGCGCCCGTCGCGCCGGCGACAAGCAGGTGCGGCATCTTGGCGAGGTTCGCGACGACGAACTGGCCGCGGACGTTCTTGCCGACGCCCACGGTCAGCGGATGGTCGGCCTTCTGGGCCACATGGGAGCGCAGGACGTCGCCGAGCAGAACCGTTTCGCGGTCGACGTTCGGAATCTCGATGCCGATGGCGGACTTGCCCGGAATCGGCGAAAGGATTCTAACGTCTGCTGAGGCGACGGCATAGGCGATGTTGTTCGACAGCGCGGTGATGCGCTCGACCTTCACTCCCGGGCCGAGCTCGACTTCGTACTGGGTGACCGTGGGTCCGCGCGAGAAGCCGACGACCTGCGCGTCGATGCCGAAGTCGGTGAAAACCTGGGTCAGCTGGGCCACAACCTGCTCGTTGGCCTCCGTGCGCTCCTTTCCGGGGGGCCCGGATTTGAGGTCGCCGAGCGACGGGAGCTGGTAGACGATGGAGGGGTCGAGCGTGAGCTGCTGGCCGGGAGTCGGTTCGAGCGAGATGTCGGGGGCGGGAAGCGAGGGCGGCTCCGTTCCGTCGATCGGCTTTTGCGGGCTCGCGACGACGGGCTTGATGACCTCCGTGGCGCCTGCCCCGCCCTTTGCTTTGGCCTTGCCGCGGCCTGCGGCGGGAAGAACCTCCGTCGCGTCGCCGCCGGGCAGAACCTCCGTGGGAGGAACCTGGCCGCCGTCGGCCTTCTTCTTCCGCGAGAAAAGCCTCGAGGGCTTGGGCGACTCTTCGACGGCCGCCGCCTGCTCGTAGGGCACCGACGCCGAAACGCCGCGATTGGCGGGGGCGTCCTCTTCGTCGTCGGGCTCGTCCCTCAGGCGCTCCCTTATCATTCCGTAAAGCTCGCGGACGGTCGTGTTCGTCATGTACAAAACGGCGAAGACGATGAGCAGAAGAAGAAGCGGGACAGCCCCGTAAGGCGAGAGAAGCTTGCCGAGGGCGCCTCCGGCCGCCAGGCCGATGAGGCCGCCCGCGCCCTCGACGCCGGAGAAGTCCTCGAAAGGATTGATCGGATCGACGGCGATGTGAGCCAGTCCGGCGACGCCAAACACGAGCATCCCCATGCCGATGGCGAATCGCCGGTTGGTCTCCCGCGTCGAGGCGCGGAAAAACTTGACGGCTGCGGCGATGAGAAGAACCGGGACGACGACGGACAGCACTCCGACGACGCCCGCGGTGAGATGGTGAATGAGCCCGCCGAGCGCGCCGGAAAGGCCAAACCACTCGCGCAGTGCCACGATCACGGCGATGCCGACGAGGAGGAAGGCGACGCCGTCGCGGCGCACGCCCGTCAGCCGGGGCGCGGCATTGTCCGCTTCGGCCTTCTGCTGCTTCTGCGGCTGCTTGGACGCGGAGGCCTTCTGAGGCTTCTTCTTCGCGGGATTGTTTGGAACTCTGGGACTCACAGTGGCAACACTAACCCTTCGCCGGATCGAACCTGAATTCTAACGCGTGAGCGCTGCGCCACAGCCGATTGCGCCCGGCCTGGGAGCGGCGGCGCGCCGGTGCGCCCGTTCGCGTCCGCCGACCGTCCGGGCTTCCGCCTATGCGCGACCATCGGCTCACACCTCCACAACCGTCGGGATGATGATCGGGGCGCGCCGGAGCTTCCGCGAGATCCACCGGCCGATCACTCGGCGCATCGCCTGCTGCATCTGGTAGGTGTCGGCCCCGTTTTCCAAAGACTCCCGCAGCGCGTCCGCAACGTCGGGAAGTATCTCGTCGAAGACCGAATCGTCCTCGGCTACGGCGCGGGCCTGGATGTGGGGGCCCGTGACGATCTCTTTCTCCTTCGTCTCCACCGCGGCGAATATAGCGACGAAGCCCTCCTCGGCCAAGATCCTGCGGTCCTTGAGCTCCTCTTCGGTGATGTCGCCGATGGACGAGCCGTCAACGTAGATGTTGTGGCAGGGCACTTGGCCGACGACGCTCACTTCGGCGTCGTGCATGTCGATGACCGAGCCGTTCTCGGCGAGGATGACGTTCTGCGGGGGAACCCCGGTCTTGACGGCGATCCCTCCGTTGGCGACCTGATGGCGCACCTCGCCGTGGATCGGCATGGCGTAGGCCGGTTCGAGGATGTTGTAGCAGTAGAGGAGCTCGCCGGCGGCGGCGTGGCCGGAGACGTGGACGCGGGCGTTGCCCTGATGGACCACCTTCGCCCCGAGCTTCATGAGGTTGTTGATGAGGCGGTAGACGGAGTTCTCGTTTCCGGGGATGAGCGAGGAGGCGAACAGGACGGTGTCGCCGGGTCCGGCGCCCACCTTCGGGTGCGACTTCGAGGCGATGCGCGAAAGCACGGCCATCGGCTCTCCCTGGGAGCCCGTGGACATGAAGACCCGCTCGTTTTCGGGAAGCGACGGCATGTCCGCGAGATCGACGAGCACCCCCTCCGGGATGTCGAGGTACCCGAGTTCGGCGGCGATCCCCATGTTGCGGATCATCGAGCGCCCGACGAAGGCCACGCGGCGCCCGTGCGCGTGGGCCGCGTTGAGGACCTGCTGGACTCTGTGGACGTGCGAGGAGAAGGAGGCGACGATTATCTGGCCGGTCGCCCTGGCGAAGACGTCGTCGATGACGGGGCCGATTTCGGACTCCGACGGCACGAAGCCCGGCACCTCGGCGTTGGTCGAGTCACACATGAAGAGATCGACTCCCTCTTCCCCGGCGCGGGCGAAGGCGCGAAGGTCCGTGAGCCTGCCGTCCAAGGGCAGCTGGTCCATCTTGAAGTCGCCAGTTATGAGGATGTTGCCTTGATCGGTGCGGACGAATACCGCGAGAGCGTCGGGAATCGAATGGTTGACGGAGATGAACTCCATCTCGAAGGGGCCGATCTTCTCGACGTCTCCCTCGGCGACGACGCGCGAATTCGCCTTGATTCGATGTTCGGCGAGCTTCGCCTCGACGAAGGAGATCGTCAGGCGGCTTCCGACCAGCAGGATGTCGGGCCGAAGCTTGAGCAGGTACGGCACCGCCCCGATGTGGTCCTCATGCCCGTGTGTGAGGACGATGGCCTCGATGTCTTCGACCCTGTCGCGCAGATAGTCGATGTCGGGCAGGATAAGGTCGACGCCTGGCTGGCGCTCTTCGGGAAAAAGGACGCCGCAGTCGACGACGACGATTTTGCCTCCGTATTCGAGGACGTTGCAATTGCGGCCGACCTCGCCAAGCCCTCCCAGGGGGACGATGCGAACGGTGTCGGCCGACAGATCCGGTGGGGTTCTAAGATCGCTCACACCTACATTGTCGCACGTATGGCCGGGGCGACAATCGACGATCCCCGGTGGAGAGCATTACAAAGCGGCCCGACGAAGCGGCCGAACCGCCCCGCCCGCACGAAGCCTACATGAGGCCTTCGGCTCGGAGCACGGCCGCGAGCTCGGCGATCTGCGACGTCGAAGCCCCCACCAGGGGAAGCCGAAGCGTCGCGCTGGGAAGGGCGCCCAGGAGTTTGAGGGCCTCCTTGGCCATGACGGCGCCTTGGCCGCCGCCCATGATCGCCTCGACGATCGGGCGCTGTTTCGCAGCCTCGGCGCGGGCCGCGGGAAGGTCGCCGGCGTCGATCTCGGTCACGAGCGCGCGCAGTCCGGAGCCGATCACGTGCCCGGCGACGGATATGACGCCCGAGGCCCCGTGGGCGAGCCAGGCGAAGTTGAGCGAGTCGTCGCCCGAGTAGTATTCCAACCCCGTGCGCTCCATTTTGATGAAGCCGGAGGCGACGTCGCCGGTGGCGTCCTTGACGCCGATGATGCGCGGGTGTTCGGCGAGGCGCAGAAGCGTCGCGGTGTCAAGCTTGACCCCCGTGCGGCCGGGGATGTCGTAGAGCATGACGGGAAGGTCGCTCGCCTCGGTGACGGCCAGAATGTGCTGGTACACGCCCTCCTGCGAAGGCCGGTTGTAGTACGGCGGAAGAACGAGCAGGGCCTCGGCCCCGTTGGCCTGCGCCCCCCTGGCGATTCTCACGGCGTGGGCCGTGTCGTTGGAGCCGGCGCCGGCCATGACCTTGGCGCCGCGCCCCTTGAGGGAGGCGACGACTTCTCGGGTGAGGTCGTCCTTCTCCGGCTGGTGCGTGGTGGGCGACTCCCCGGTCGTCCCCGACAGCAGGATGAGGTCGCAGCCGTCGTCGACCAGCTTGTTGGCCAAGGCGACGGCGGAATCGACGTCGAGGGAACCGTCTTCGAAGAAGGGCGTCACCATTGCGACGCCGACCGAACCGAATGTGCGCTTGGGTAGACTCGTCTCGCTCATGCCAACGAAGGTATCAGCTTCTTGCGGGGCCCATTCTGGACTTCCGTCATTCGACGCCGAAAATGTGGCGCGACGGACAGGCCCGATCAAATGCGCCACATACGTGAGCTATCACACTGTACCCTAAATGCGAAATCGGAGGCCGGGAAGGCCTCCCCCACCCGAACATAGACGCAGCTATGCTTCTTGAGCTATCTTATTCCCTGCAAACCCACACAATAGAAGGAGTCTCAGTGACTTTGCACGTCGAGCCCGACCAGCTTTACGATGAGGCTTCCAAATCGGAGACGCTCGCTGATGAGGCTCCCAGTCTGCGAGTGCAGACAATCGCCGACGAGATCAATCGGGAGATCACCGGCGGGACGTCGGGTGCAGCGGCGTTGTCCGCAGCCGAATACCTAGACAAAGCCCTTCACGTTTCTGAAGAAGACCTCCACGAGTACGCCGGCAGCCTGAGGGATTCCGCCGTCCTCGTCCAAGAACAGGACCAGAGCGGCTGCCAAGACTTCTCGCAGCTCGAGTCCGCCGTCGCAGCGGAGATGGGGCACGACCCGACCGGCACCGTCATCACGCCCTCGCTGGACTCTGCGCCAACCGAACGGACGCAGGAGACCGGGCGGGCCGGGACGTACTACCGCACGCCGTACTCCGAAGGGGCAGGAAACGCATTCGCTTCCGGCGCACGCGGACTCACCACCGGCTTCGGCTCCGCCGTCGACGCGGCCGGCAGCGGCATCAGAACCTTCGGATCCGGCATAGGATCCTTCATGACCGGCGCGGGGCAAGGAGTTTCCGGCGCCGGATCGGCGTTCGACGACGCCATGGGCGCCGCGGGGCAGGAAGCTCGAAATGCGGGCGCAGCGGCCAATCGCGGCCTCAACCAGGCGGGAAACGACATCGCCTCGTTCATGGACCAAAGCGGCAACGCCTTCCAGTCCGCAAACGAACAAACCGGCAACGCTATGCGACAAACCTCGCATGAAGCCGCAAACGGTTTGCGAAACCTTCCCTTCGGAGGGTTTGCGGGAGACGCCGTGGAAGGCGCAGGAAACCTCGCCGCATCCGGATACGACGCCGTCGGAGGCGCCGGAAACGCAGTCATGGACGCAGTGGGCCAGGGACTCGACCAAGCAATGGACGCGGGCGGCAACGCCGTGCAATTCGTGACGGACACAGCCTCGAATGCTTGGGAAGGCTTCGGCCACATGGCCCACGGCGCAGCAGACGCAACCGGGCAGGCCCTCGACGGAGCCGGCAAGGCCGTCGATGCCGCATCCAACGCGGTCGGAGACGCCGTAAGCACCGCCGGCAAGGGGATCAAGGGCGCGGCCGACGCGGTTGGCGAGGGCGCACGCAAGGTAGGCGAAGGCATCGGAGACTTCTTCGGCCGATAGGCCGGCTCCGCCCGCAGCCGCTCGATGGCGGCCGTCCGAAAAGCGCAGCGCGTCGGGCGGCCGCCGAACCGAGATATGTGCGGCCAACGCGCCTCTCGCGAACAGCCTCCGGCCGACGCGGCTCAAACCTCGCACATCAAACACATTCAACATTCTCAAAGGCAGGAAACCATGCAGTGGAGCGATATCAAGGACTGGGAGGCTTCGACTCTTTCCGACGAGTACGAGGCGCTTTCCAGCAAGGAGCGCGAAGCAGACGATTGGGGGCATGAGGTCATCTCGCTCAACGACAACGTGACCTGGGAGGGCGAAGCCCGCGACGCCGCCGAGAAGCGCCTCAAACAGATCGAGAAAGGCATCGCGACCTACGTCGTCGGCGTGCGTGCAATGAAGGACGCGACGTCGTCCATGCAAGACTCCATGAGAGAGGTCAACGGGATCGTCACGGACGCCACAACTCAGGCGAAGAACAACGGGTTCAGCATCGCCGACGACGGCACCGTGACCGACGACAATCCCATCTCCTGGACGGAAGTCACGGTCGACGGCGCCGTCTCATACGTCATCGGCGGAGGGATAGGCACGCTGGCGGGCTCGGTGTTCGGCCCCGCGGGAATGGCTGTCGGGGGCGCCTTGGGGGGCCCCACGGTGAGTTCCGCCGTCCTGGCCGACATAGTCGCGACCCGCGAGACCTCGCTGAAGCAGTGCGCGGACAAGGTCAACGACGCCGTAGAGAAGGCTGTGGCCGCCGACCAGGCGTATGCCGACGCGCTCAACAAGATTGCCCTCGGCCAGGTCGAACCGGGCGACAAGAGCCTCAGCGAAATTCTGGACGGCCCGCTTCCCATGCCGACGAATCGGCAGGACTCCCAGGCGGTCGCGGCCTGGTGGGACTCGCTCACGCGGGAACAGCAACAAGAGCTCATTGACAACGACTACGAGAAGCCGCCCTCGGAGAGGATAGGAAATATGGACGGCGTCGACGGATGGGCTCGGGACGCCGCCAATAGGAAGAGCTTGGACCACGATATCGAGTCTCTAGAGGAGAAGAACAGCGCTGATCTCACCGACGAAGAGCGGAAAAAATACAACGAGCTCAAGGCGCTGAGGGACGCGGCGGCGCCAAGCGAGTACCAGCCCAAGAAGCAGCTGCTTCTCTACGACCCAGTCGAGCCCGGAGAGGATCAAGACCAGCTGCACGCCGCGGTTTCCGTGGGCGACGTCGACACGGCTGAGAATGTCGCCGTTCAGACGGGCGGCCTCGACACGTCCGTCGGAGACAGCGTAAAGGAGTACACGCACAATATGGAGAACATCGCCAACTCCGCCGGCGGCAACACGGCGATGGTGACGTACTTCGGATACGACACGCCGCACGTCAACAGCGGAGACCCGGATCAGAGGGACCTTTCCGTCACGAACACCGACCGCGCCGCCGCCGGCGGGCAGAATCTCGCCAATTTCCTCGAAGGCCTGCACGATTCTCGCCAGGGCGAGGGAGAGGCCGGGGATCCGAGGCTAACTGCCATCGGCCACTCGTATGGATCGACGACCACCGGCTACGCGCTGACCCAGGTCCGCGACGGGGTAGTCGACGCGGCGGTCTTCTACGGGTCGCCGGGCATCCCTGCAACGGACGTCTCCGAACTCAACGTGCCCTCCGACAGCGTCTACGCGATAAGGAACGAGGGGGACGTCATCAACGGGGTTCCCAACGGCGGCCTCGTCCCCAACCGACCCGGTTACCTTCCCGGGTTCAATATGACGGAAACCACCGATCCGATGAATATGGACGGAATAAAGCATCTGCGGACAAACCAGTACGCTCCCGGGTGGAAGGACCCGGTCGGATCCCATACAAATTACTTCGACAACAACGATTACAACGGCAAGTATGAGGAAATCCAAGGCGCCCACCCCGATTGGACGAGGGAGCAGGTCATGGAGGAGTTGAGGTCTCAGATGGCCGACGTTCCCAACAGCCAGCAGGATGTGGCGGCAGTCGTCAACGGAACGTACAGCGGCTGAGAACCTGCGACTCACAGGCTCATGGGGCCCATGGGCTCCGGGACTTCAAACCCTTTGGAAACCCCGAAGCCCACAACCTCGTCAAAGACGGGGCCTCACAGCCCCATGATCGAGTCGAGGCCCCAGGTCAGGCCGCCTCGGCCCCGCACGGAGCGGACCGCCAGGAGCACGCCCGGCATGAAGCTCGACCGGTCGAACGAATCCTGCCGGATGACGAGCTGCTCGCCCGGATTGCCGAGCATCACCTGCTCGTGGGCGTTGAGCCCGCGCAGCCTCACGGCGTGGACGTTGACGCCGTCGATCCGCGCTCCCCTGGCGCCGTCGGGATCGGTCTGCGTGGCGTCCGGGCCCGCGGGGACTCCGGCGCCGGCGCGCGCCTTGGCGATCCGCGAGGCGGTGGATATCGCTGTGCCGGACGGGGCGTCCACCTTGTTCGGATGGTGCATTTCGAGCACCTCGACCGATTCGAAGTAGGGCGCAGCCTTCTCCGCGAAGCTCATGACCAGCACGGCCGAAAGCGCGTAGTTCGGGGCGATGACGGCGCTGCGGCCGAGCCTTTCGGCGGCCTCGCGCACCCGGCCCAAGGATTCCTCGGTCCACCCGGTGGTTCCGACGACGGCGTCGGCCCCAGCCTCCAAAATGGCCAGGGCGTTTGCCTCGGAGGCCGAGGGCACGGAAAATTCGACGGCGACGTCGGCCCCTCCGAGGCTCTCCGACGAGATCGGGTCTCCGGCGTCGAGCCTGGCGGTCAGCTCCATGTCCTCGGCGGCCTCGACCGCCTCGCACACGGTCGCGCCCATGCGCCCGGCGGCGCCCACTACTGCAACTTTGATAGTCATGGCCTCAAGCCTAATCCGTCGCAGCTTCCTTCGCCGACCGGCTCGTCGAGGCGAAAGAAAGCCCGTCGGCGGACGAGCACGTCCCAGGCCGTGGAGAGCCATAACCTCCGAGGTCCTTGACTTCGGCAGAACCTTATTTGCAGTATATAAACAAGAAAGGAGGCGGCCATTGACCTCAGTTAATACTCAATAAAATAGGCAGACATCCTGCGCGTTACAGAGATCTTCGCGTTGACAAACAACAAATAGTAGATACTAGGACAATCCTATTTAGGAGACATAAAATGGCAGACACTTTAGTAATCGATCCCGACAGCCTCATCTGCGCCAAGGACAATGCGGACAAGGCCCGCGGACAAGTAGACCAAATCAAGGGCTCGGTCCCTTTGGAGACCGTTGCAATGGCCATGCCTTCGGGAAGCGCGGGAGGAGCGGCTGCATCGGCGGGTTCGCACATCGACGGACTCGCAAAGAGAGTCGCGGACTCGCTCGAAGCCTTCTCCACGGCCCTCCAGGAAGCGACGAACCAATACAATTCCACGGACCAACACACCTCGGTCGATTTCACCCAGTTCTCAACAAAGATATCGGAGAAGGTGGAGTGATGGTCGATTGGCAGAATGTGACAACCTGGGATCCTTCCATTTTGGACATCGTCCTGAACAACCTCATTGCGGAACGCAAGAAGTGCTACACCGCGGGCGAGTCGATTCAAGACATCGACAAAGACGTGACATGGTCGGGCGAAGGGGCGACGGCGGCCGCCTCGGCCCTTGGGCAGCTCGAAGACAAAACCGCAGGGCTGCTGGCGGATTTCGGAAAGCTGATCGGCGCGACAGAACAAGCCGTCGAAGGCGTCAAAGAAGTAAAGACCGCAGTGACGGAGGCCATTTCTCTGGCGGACGCTTACGGCTTCACCATCGCCTCAGACGGTTCGAAGGTCGAAGCGGCCGAAGACGATCCGACCGTTCAGGGCAAGCTTTCGGAGTGCTCAGGGCTCATTTCCAAGGCTCTGCGCAAAGCCGAGGAGACAGACGCCGCCTATGCGGCGGCTCTTGCCGAGGTCACCCAAGACCAGGTTCCCGTGACCGAAAGCCTCGGAGACGTCACTCCCGGGCTTCCAGACGGCCCGCCCGACGGCGCCACGCCCGAACAGGTCTCCGACTGGTGGAGCAGATTGGCTGAAGGCGAACGTCAAAGGTACGTCGATCGTTTCACCAAACCCGAGGCGCTAAACGACGAAAACATCCGCGAACAGGCGCGGAAATTCGGCAACCTCGACGGGATCGAAGGCTGGGCTCGCGACAAAGTCAACCGCTCGCTCCTCGAGAGGGACATAGAGGATACCAAGCGCCAGAAGGATGCCCTAATGGAGAGAATGTCTAGAAGGGATCCTTCTTCAACCGAAAACTATTATGAGGAAATGCAGGGCCTAAACGCCCGCGAACAGGAGCTGGAGAAGCTGCGCGGCCAGTTGGGCGTCGAAGAAGGCAAGCCTCCCAAACAGCTGCTCCTCTACGATCCGGCGACGGGCGAGAAAGGCCACGAAAATCTCCACGCGGCGGTCTCCTACGGCGACGTCGACAAGGCCAAGCACGTTTCGACGATCGTGCCCGGCATGACCACAACGGTGGACTCCCTCGTCGAACCCGCCGTTCGTGACATGGGCAATCTCCACCGGGTCGCCAGCGAAAAGGCGGGCGGCGATCCCGTGGCCGTTGTGACCTGGATGGGGTACGACGCTCCGGCTGGCCCTCCAGGCGACTGGGGTGTGTTTGGGCCGGAAAAGGCCCAGATGGGAGGCGACCGGCTAGTCGGTTTCGTCGAGGGGATCGACGCCTCGCACAAGAGCGAGGGGAACGATCTCCACCAGTCCGTTCTGGGGCACTCCTACGGTTCGACGACGTCGAGCCACGCCATGACCAAGGTCAAACCCGGAGTCGTCGACGATTTCGCGATGTACGGATCTCCCGGGGCCCAGGGCAGCGGGGAAACCTACAACGTGCCGGAAGGCCACACCTACGCCATGCGCTACCGAACCGATTTTGTAAAGGACCTTAGGAACGACACGGAGTTCTTCGAAGGTTTGGGAGAAGATCCGATGAAGGACCCGAACATCAAACATCTCGATTCCGGCTACTCTCCGACGGAAGACAAATCATTGGGCATTTTCGGGATGAAGTTCCCACTGGACTTCGGAGCCGGGACGCACACCGAGTATATGAACGACGGCACGCAGTCGCAGGACCAGCTCGCCAACGTCGTCGTCGGAAAGGCGGGGTGATGCGGCAGCTCAAAGACGGGGAACCCGGCTGAGAGGCGAAATTAAAACCTGTGTCCGCGCAACTCTCGCGTCACTGGGAGGGGCCGACGGTCACGCGAGAGCGCTGCGCGCGGGCGAGCTCGGCGGCGACGGCTGCGACGTCGTCGGCGGAGACCTCCCGCGAACGGCGCAGCGCCTCCCGCCGGGAGATGAGGGATCCACGGACGATTTCGGCCTGGCCGAGCTGGTTCATCCGCGAGCCGACCGACTCTGAGCTGAAGGCGTGGTCGGCGCGGGCGCGCCTGTAGGCGGTTTCCAGCTCCATCTTCGTGACGGATTCGCCGGCGATCGCCTCCAGGCACCCCTCCATGATCTCTGCGACGTCTTTCGCCGTCTCCGGAGAGCACCCCGCGTACAGGCCGAAAAGGCCGCCCTCGTGGTACAGGCCGGGAAAAGAGTAGGTCGAGTAGGCGAGGCCCCGCTTTTCGCGCACCTCCTGAAAGAGACGGGACGAGGTGCCGCCTCCCAGAATCGTCGACAGCGTGTACAGGGCGTATCGGCGTTCGTCTTCATCGGTCATTGCGGGCATGCCGACGACCACGGCGCTCTGCTCGACGGGGCGCTCGATCGAGAGGTCCCTGCCCTCCGGATAGTCGATGGGCGCGCGTCGCCGACGCTCGGCCGGCGCGGATCCTTCGCGAAGGTCCCATCCGGCGCGGCGCAGCGAAGCCTCGACCATGGCGCACAGCGCCTCGTGGTCCGCCTTCCCGGCGGCCGTGACCACCAGCTCCCCGGGCCGGTAGTTCTGCCTGTAGTGGCTCGTGAGATTCGCGTGATCAAGCCCGAGGACGCTCTCGGAGGTTCCGCCGATCGGCCGGCCCAGCGGATGCCCGCCCATGACGAGGGAGGCGATTTGCTCATGGGCGACCTCGGAGGCGTCGTCGGCGTACATCGCAAGCTCCTCGAGGATGACGCCCCGCTCCATCTCCATGTCGGTTTCCGCAAGGATCGAGGAGGCGACCATGTCTGCGAGAAGCTCGACGGCGTCCCCGAGGTCCTCCTCCACGACGTGCCCGTAATAATAGGTCAGCTGCTTGCCCGTGCCGGCGTTGAAATTGCCGCCGAGGAAGTCGATGCGGTCGGCGAGCTCCTTCGCGCTGCGCGAGGCCGTGCCCTTGAAAAGAAGATGCTCGAGGAAGTGCGTGGAGCCGAGCGTCCCCTCGTTTTCATCGGCGGACCCCGCCCCGACCCAGAAGCCGACGGAGACGGTGTGCACGTTCTCAACGCGTTCGGTCAGCACCCGGACCCCTCCCGGAAGCACCGAACGGCGGATGAGGGCGCCGTCGTCCGTGAGGGCCATGTCATGCGGACCGGGGCAAATGGGAAGGTCGACGGTGGAAAACTCAGTCACCCGTCAAGGTTAACCGACCCTGCCGCCGATGCGAAGCCGAGCGCACCCGCTTATACGAAGCCAAGCACACGCGCCTGTGCGAAGCCGAGCGCACGTGCCTGTGCGAAGCCGAGCGCAGGCAATCGGCCCAAACCGGATTTCGGCCCGCCCGCGAAGGCCAGGACCTTAAATCGCCCGGCGTCTGGAATCGGCCGAGGACCCGGATCCCGGATCGCCCGGCGTCAAAAATGGGCCGACGGCGCAGCCCGGCACGCAAAAGGGCGGCCCCTGTGGGGCCGCCCTTTTGCGTCTGTTGCGGTTCAAATTGTTGTCACCCAAGCTGTTGCCGCTTGAACGGCCGCCTCGTCACTCGGTCGAACCGGAGCCTTCGCTGGAGCGGCGGCGCTGGCGCGGCGCCCGGCGCGATCCGCGCTCGCGGCGGGCGGGACGCTCCGTCTCCTCCTGCTCGGCCGGCGCCTCGGGCTCCTCCTCGACGACGGCGTGGAGCGAAACCTTTCCGCGAGGATCGATTTCGGCGATCTCGACCTCGACTTTGTCGCCGACGTTGAGGACGTCCTCGACGTTCTCAACGCGTTTGCCGCCGACGATCCGGCGAATCTGCGAGATATGGAGAAGGCCGTCGCGCCCGGGGGCGAGGGAGACGAAGGCGCCGAAGGTCGTCGTCTTGACGACTGTGCCGACGAAGCGCTCGCCTACTTCGGGCATCTGCGGGTTGGCGATGGCGTTGACCGCTTGACGGGCCGCCTCGGCAGACGGGCCGTCGGTTGCGCCGATGAAGACGGTGCCGTCGTCCTCGATCGAAATTTCCGCGCCGGTGTCTTCCTGAATCTGGTTGATCATCTTGCCCTTCGGGCCGATGACCTCGCCGATCTTGTCGACCGGGATCTTGACGGTGATGATGCGCGGAGCGGTGGCTGCCATCTCGTCGGGCCCGTCGATCGCCTCGGTGATGAGGTCGAGGATCGCGAAACGGGCGTCGCGGGCCTGGCCGAGGGCGGCGTCGAGAACCGCTGCGGGAATGCCGTCGAGCTTCGTGTCCAGCTGGAGGGCCGTGACGTACTCGCGGGTTCCGGCGACCTTGAAGTCCATGTCGCCCAGCGCGTCCTCGGCGCCGAGGATGTCGGTGAGGGTGCAGTACTTCGTCTCGCCGTCAATCGTGGCGGAGACGAGGCCCATGGCGATTCCGGCGACGGGCGCCTTAAGCGGGACGCCCGCGTTGTAAAGGGAGAGGGTCGAAGCGCACACCGAGCCCATCGACGACGAGCCGTTGGACCCCATCGTCTCGGAAACCTGGCGAATCGCGTACGGGAACTCCTCGCGGCCGGGAAGCTGGGATTCGAGGGCGATCTCGGCGAGGTGCCCGTGGCCGATCTCGCGGCGCTTGGGCGAGCCGACGCGGCCCGTCTCCCCCGTCGAGTACGGCGGGAAGTTGTAATGGTGGATGTAGCGCCGCGACGTCGCCGGGGAAAGGTTGTCGAGCTGCTGCTCCATCTTCAGCATGTTGAGGGTGGTCACCCCGAGGATCTGGGTCTCGCCGCGCTGGAACAGCGCCGAGCCGTGGACGCGGGGAAGGACGCCGGCCTCGGCCGTGATCGTGCGGATTTCGACGGGCGTGCGCCCGTCCATGCGAACGCCCTCCGTGAGCACGTGATGGCGCATGGTCTTCTTGAACGCGGCGTTGACGGCGGCCGCAATCGCCGCTTCCTCCTCTGGGAACGCCTCCGCGAGCTCTTCGACGACGGCCTCCGTCAGCTCGTTGAGGGCCTCGTCGCGCTCGGCCTTCGCCACGATGCCGAGGATCGGCGCGAAGCGTCCGGCGATTTTCTCTTCGACGGCCTCATACTGCTCGTCCGTGTAATCCGGGAAGAACGGGAAATCTCCGACGGGCTTTCCGCACTCTTCGACGAGCTTGGACTGCGCCTCGCACAGCGTGCGGATGACGGGTTTGGCCGCTTCCATGCCCGCGGCCACTTCGGCTTCAGTCGGCTTGGCGCCGCCGGCCTTGATGACGGCGTCCGCGTGCTCGGGGGCCTGGGCCTCGACCATCATGATGGCGACGTCGTCGCCCACGACGCGGCCGGCGATCGCCATGGAGAACGTCGCCCGCTTGAGCTCGCTCCACCTCGGAAAGGCAACCCACTGCCCGTCGATTAGGGCCATGCGGGTTCCGCCGATCGGACCCGAGAAGGGAAGCCCGGCGAGGGAAGTCGCCATGGACGCGGCGTTGACGGCGAGGACGTCGTAGGCCTCGTCCGGGTTGATCGTCATGACCGTGGCGACCACCTGGACCTCGTTGCGCATGCCCTTCTTGAAGGCGGGGCGCAGCGGCCGATCGATGAGCCGGGCGGCGAGGATGGCCTCGGTTCCCGGGCGGCCTTCCCGGCGGAAGAACGAGCCGGGAATGCGCCCGGCGGCGTAGGAGCGCTCTTCGACGTCGACCGTGAGCGGGAAGAAGTCGAAATGCTCTTTCGGGGCTTTCGAGGCCGTGGTCGCGGCGAAAACCGTGGTGTCGTCGTCGAGGTAAGCGAGCGCCGATCCGTTGGCCTGGCGGGCAAGAAGGCCCGTTTCAAAACGAATGGTGCGGGTTCCGAACGAGCCGTTGTCGATGACGGCGTTCGAAGAGTGGACGTCGGGTCCCTCCATGGAATGTCTCCTTATTTGCTGTTTCTCTCCCCGACACGGCCATCAGTGACAACTCACGGAAATTTCCGGAAGCTCCCACCGAAGACCGGGCACTGGGGATCGTCTATCAACGAAATGCGGCCCGGACTGTTTCATCCGGGCCGCCCCATGTCACCGGCGAAGGCCGAGACGAGCGATCAGTGAGCGGTAACGCTCGATGTCTTCTTCGGCAAGGTATGCCAGAAGCCGCTTGCGCTGGCCGATGAGAAGCATGAGGCCTCGCCGCGAATGGTGATCGTGCTTGTGGGTGCGAAAATGCTCGGTCAATTCCTTGATGCGGGCCGAGAGCAAAGCAACCTGAACTTCCGGGGAACCGGTGTCGCCCTCATGGGTCGCGTACTCGGCGATGATCTGCTTCTTCTGTTCCGGCTTGAGGGCCATGATTCTCCTTTTCGTTCCGTTGCACGGAGCTCCGGGGCATGTTCTCCCGAGCTATGACGCTTCCGTGGCCGATCTGACGGCCTTTTAAGTTTACCAGCAAGCACAAACGACGGTTGACATTCCCGTGTGAGCTTGCATACCGGACTTCCGCGGGCTTGCATGCCGGGAGCGGCCAGGCGGCGTCGCGAGCGTCGTCGGCCAGGCGGCGCCCTCGGGAACCCCTCGGGTCACGCGGCGGTGACCGAAGCCGGATCGACCCTTCCCGCCGTCGGAACGCCCAGAATCTCGGCCGTGTTGCGCAGATCCTCGTCCATCTGGCCGAGAAGCCCCTCGAGGGAGTCGAAGGAAAGCATGGGCCTGAGGTATTCGACGAAGTCCACGGCTATCGACTCTCCGTAGAGGTTGAGGTCCGACCTGCCGAGGACGTGGACCTCGACCGTCCGCTCGGTCCCCTCGAAGTGCGGATTCGTCCCCACCGATATCGCCGCGGGAAGGTACTCCGCGGCGCGGGCGCCCTCGACTGAGCGCACGAGCCATCCCGCGTACACGCCGTCCGCGGGGACTTCGCCGAGGTCGTCGCCCGCGAGATTGGCCGTGGGAAAGCCGATGGCGCGCCCGCGTTGGAATCCGTGGACGACCTCGCCGCGGATTCGGTGGCGGCGTCCGAGGACTCGTGCGGCCCCCGCCACGTCGCCCGCGGCGAGGAGCTCGCGCACCCAAGTCGAGGACCACCTGCGTCCCTCGGGTGCGGCGAGATCGGACACGAGGGTCACCTCGACGCCTTTTTCCCTTCCCAGGGCGGCGAGCACGGCGCCGTCGCCTTCGTTGCGGAACCCGAACCTGACGTCCTCGCCGACGACCACGACGCGCGCCCGCAGCTCGCCCACAAGCTGCTTTTCGAAAAATTCGCGGGGCGTCGCCCGGGCGTAGTCGAGGGTGTATCTCTGGACGTAGACGGCGTCGATCCCGGCCGCCGCGAGACGATCGATTCTGTCGCCCAGAGTCGAGACGAGATGGACGTTCTGGGTCGAATGGACGGAGGCGGGATGAGGATCGAAAGTGAGCGCCACGGAGACGAGGCCGCGTTCCTTGGCCTGCCGAACCGTCTCCCGCAGCACCGCGCGGTGGCCTTTGTGCACACCGTCGAAGACCCCTATCGTCACCGCCGTGCCGACGAGGCCGCTCGGAATGTCCTCAGGTTTGCGCCATACGTCGATGCTCACGCCGGCAACCCGCGAAGGCCGAGGTCGCGCCGCCCCTCGGAAAGATCGACGATCCGCTCGTCGATAACGGGCTTTTCGCCCGAGCCTCCGCCGCAGCCACAGGCTCCGCCTCCTCCGCAGCCGCATCCTCCGTGCCCGCCGCAGCCGCATTCGGACGTCGGTTCAACAGAGGCCGGGGGCTCCGCAGTGTGCCCGCGGACTATCGCGGCGGCGGCGACGGCGGCATCGACCGCGCTGCCCCCGCATCCGCAATGAGAGTGGTTAGCGTTAGTCATGAGATATAGGTTAATGCTCAGCGCCGACCCCGAGCACATCGACGCGGGCGCCGAGCATGCCGATGCCCGCACAGGGCCGAAAAATCGCCTTCCGATCTGGACAACGTCGACGATCATGAGAAACCGTCGGGGCAGCGAAAGATTGACGCCTGCCCGTCTGCGCAACGGCGACGAGCCGACGCCGACGCCCGCAGGGGCAGAAAAGTCACTCTTCCGAAGCGGGAGTCAAGAGCAGGTCGGGTTTGACCCTGCCGCCTCTGCGGCTGACGAGGGCAACAGGCGTTCCGCCGCTCCACGCCACCGCGACGGCGGATCCCGAGCCGCGTCCGTCAGGCCCAGAACCCGGCGCGTCGCGGCCCGCCGCGCTCGGAGCGAGGGCGTCGGAGGCCGCGGCTTTCACGCCGAGGAAGTCGAAGGGCGAATCTGCAGAGACGAAACGCCCCATGCGCAGGTCGCGCGCCGCCTCCTCTGACACCTCCAGAGCAGGAAACATTGCGCGGCACAGATCCGCCAAGGTGTGGACGGGGATCTGTCCGTCGGCCTCGACCGCGTCGGCGCATTCACGCACGCTCACGGCCTCGCCGACGTCCCAGGGGCCGACTCGCGTGCGCCTGAGGGACGTCAGGTGCGCCCCAAATCCGAGCTCCTCCCCCAGATCGCGCGCCAGCGCTCGCACGTAGGTTCCCGCGCCGCACACAACGCGCACGTCCACGTCGAAGACGGGCGCCCCGCAGGCCTCCGCAAACCGAGGGCCGCCGACTGCTTCGAAGACATCGACGCGAATCGGCCGGGCGTCGAGGACTACCTCGCGCCCCTCGCGAACCAGATCGTAGGCTCTGCGGCCCTCGACTTTCAGAGCGCTCACCGAGCTTGGAACCTGAAGGACGTCGCCGGTCAGGTTCGCCATGGCGCGGGCAAGCTCCGCGGCGTCCGCCTCCCGTGCGCCCCTCGCCCGCACGATTTCGCCCTGCGCGTCCTCGGTGGACGTTTCAATCCCGAAACGAATCGTCGCCTCGTACTCTTTGGCGGTTCCCGTGACGTACCGCAACAGCTTCGTGGCGCGCCCTAGGCCGATGCAGAGAACGCCCGTGGCCATCGGGTCGAGGGTTCCGGCGTGCCCGACCTTCTTCGTTCCCGCCAGCCGCCGGACGGCGCCGACGACGTCGTGGCTGGTGACGCCGGGATCCTTGTCGATGACGGCAAGGCCGTCGCCCGGGAAGCTCCCGCGGGGAAGGTCGCCCCACGGCATGGCTCGCCGCGGCCCGCTCCGAGGCTCAGGCCTCATCCACGCCCTCGGCTTGGTCGTCCTCGGAGGGGTCAAAGGAGGCCTCAAAGGCTTTGCCACTCAGCGCATCGCCGTCTATGGCCTCGTCGACGTCGGCCGAGGCCTCGTCGGCGACCTCGCTTTCCTCGACGTCGCGAGGCTTCTTGTACGGATCGGCGTCCCCGGCGGGCGCAGCGCCTTCCGCCGACTTGGCGATCTCGGCGTCCCTGTGCCGGGCTGCCGCAAGCGCGTCCTCGAGGGAGCGGGCCGTCTCCGGCAGGGCGTCGGCCGTGAACTCGATCGTCGGCGTCAGGCGCAGGCCCAACTGCCTTCCGACGTGCGAGCGAATGTTGCCCTTGGCACGGTTGAGGGCCCGGCCGGCGTCCCTGAGCTTCCTCTCATCGCCATAGGCGGTGTAGAAGACCGTGGCGTGCTGGAGGTCGCCGGTGACGCGGACGTCCGTGACGGTCACGAGCTCCAGGCGGGGATCCTTCAATCGGTTTGTCACCAAAGACGCGACTATCTCGTGGATGCGCTCGGCGACTCTGTTGGCGCGTGGATTGGGCATCTGGCACTCCTTTTCGGCGGATGGGCTTAGACCGACCGGCGGGGCTTCGACGACGGACTGAGCTTCGACAACAAGCAGGCCTTCGAGGGCGGGCCTGAGACCGCGGCGGCGGACCTAACGGCCCGCCGCCGTCGATCGCGTCAATCGCGCGGCTTTTCCTGCATCTCGAAGGTTTCGATGAAGTCGCCCTCGCGAATGTCGCGATACCCGAGAGTGATGCCGCACTCGTATCCTTCGCGGACCTCGGTGACGTCGTCCTTCTCCCGGCGCAGCGAGACGATCTCCAGATCGGGGGCGACAACGACGCCGTCGCGGACCAAGCGGGCCTTCGCGCCGCGTCGAATCGTGCCCGAGCGCACGATCGAACCCGCGATGTTCCCGAACTTGCCGGAGCGGAACACCTGGCGGATTTCGGCCGCGGCCAGCTGAACCTCCTCGAAGATCGGCTTGAGCATGCCCTTGAGGGCGGCTTCGACGTCTTCGATGGCCGAGTAGATGACCGAGTAGAACTTCATGTCCACGCCCTCGCGGTCGGCGATCTCCTGGACGCGTTCGGCCGGGCGAACGTTGAATCCGATGATGATCGCGTTGTCGACGGTGGCGAGGTTGACGTCGTTCTGGGTGATGGCGCCGACGCCGCGGTGGATGATCTGCAGCGCGACCTCGTCGCCGACCTCCAGCTCGAGGAGCGAGCTTTCGAGGGCTTCGACGGAGCCGGACGCGTCTCCCTTGATGATGAGGTTGAGCGTCTGCACCGTCCCCTGCTTGAGGGCGTCGTTGAGGTTCTCCAGCGAGATCCGCTTGCGGCGCTTGGCAAGAGTTGCCGCGCGTTGGGCCGCTTCGCGCTTGTCCGCGATCTGGCGGGCAGTGCGGTCGTCGGGCGCGACGAGGAAGGAGTCGCCCGCGGCGGGAACCGTGGACATTCCCAAAATCTGCACGGGGCGCGAAGGCTCGGCCTCTTCGACCGCGCTTCCGTCGTCGTCGAACATCGCCCTGACTCGGCCGTGGGCCGTCCCGACGACCAGGGAGTCGCCGATGCGGAGCGTGCCCGTCTGGACGAGCGCCGTGACGACGGCGCCCCGGCCCTGGTCAAGCTTTGCCTCGATCGCGACGCCGCGGGCGTCCCGGTTCGGGTTGGCGCGCAGATCGAGGTCGGCGTCGGCCGTGTAGAGGATGGCCTCGAGCAGATCGTCGATGCCGGTGCGCAGCTTCGCGGAGATGTCGACGAACATCGTGTCGCCGCCGTACTCTTCCGTGACGATCCCGTACTCGGTCAGCTGACCGCGGATCTTCTCCGGATTGGCGCCGTCCACGTCGATCTTGTTGACCGCGACGATGATCTTGACGCCCGCCGCCTGCGCGTGGTTGACGGCCTCGATCGTCTGGGGCATGACGCCGTCGTCCGCTGCTACGACGAGCACGGCGATGTCGGTGACGTCGGCCCCTCGCGCACGCATCTGGGTGAAGGCCTCGTGTCCGGGCGTGTCGATGAAGGTGATCGCCCTGTCCTGGCCCTCGTAGTCAAGATGCACCTGGTAGGCGCCGATGTGCTGCGTGATGCCGCCGTGCTCGGTGTCGATGACGTGAGTCGAGCGGATCGCGTCCAGCAGCTTCGTCTTGCCGTGGTCGACGTGGCCCATGACGGTGACGACCGGGGGCCGCGCGACGAGGTCCTCGTCGTCCTCGGCCTCGTCCTCCGCCTCGAGGTCGATGTCGAAGGCCTCCAGGATCTCGCGGTCCTCGTCTTCGGGCGAAAGGATCTGGACGTCGTAGCCGAGCTCGGCTCCGAGCAAGGTGAACGTGTCTTCGTCGAGCGATTGATTGGCCGTGGCCATCTCGCCCATGCGGAACAGAACGGCGATGAGGGCGGCCGAGCTTGCGCCGATACGCTCGGCGAAGTCGGCGAGGGAGGCGCCTGCGCGAACCCGGACCACCGTGGAGCCGTCGCCGCGGGGAACCTCGATTCCCGCGACCATGGGAGAGGACTGCGCCTCGAACTCTTCGCGCTTGGCCCTTCTCGATTTGCGGCCGCGCGAGGGGCGCCCGCCTTGACGTCCGAACGCGCCGGCCGTCGAGCCGCCGCGGGACTTCCCGCCGGAGCGTGTGAAGCCGCCGCCG
>ERZ773054.106-NODE-106-length-63989-cov-22.187568_pt1 | contig 63989 bp, 62 predicted proteins | sample MGYA00580630_ERZ773054 | MGnify/ENA primary metagenome ERZ773054 (study PRJEB29015, sample SAMEA2737994) | human oral metagenome | biome: human oral; feature: human-associated habitat; material: dental | place: China | collected 2115 ... | reverse complement strand
CGGCCGCGGCTCGACGCGCGCGGCGCCGAGCGAAACAAGATAGTCTTCGGCGTCCCGCCGGCCGGTGAAGGCCGTGACCTCGTAGCCGCGGGCGGCCAGCAGGGCTGTTGCAATCGAACCGGCGCCGCCGCTGGCCCCGGTCACCGCAACAGGCCCGGCGCCGGGGGCGAGACCGGCGTCCTCGAGCCTGAGCACCGCCATCGCGGCCGTGACGCCGGCCGTTCCTATGGCCGCCGCCTCAACGAGCGAAAACCGCGACGGCACGGGGGTGAGCCAGGCGGAGGGGACCCGCAGATACTCGCAGTATCCGCCGCTGTGCTGTTCGGAAAGGGTGGCGCCCACGATCGAGACGGGGGCCCCGACGCCGAGGCCGGATTCTCCGGGTTCGACGACGACGCCGACGGCGCAGCAGCCCCCGACCATCGGGAGCGATCGCGCGATGGGGGCTCGGCCCGTCGCGGCCAGTCCGTCTTTGTAATTGACGGAGGAATGCGTCACCCGGACGAGGGCGTCCCCCTCCCCGAGCTCGGAGAGGGGCACGCGCACGTATCGCCCGCGGACTCCTTCAGGCGTCTCAAACAGTTGGTATGCTGCGGCGTCATTCGTCATCGTTCCTCGAATTCTCGATGCGCAGCCGCGGAGCCCGCGGCGGAAAGCGGAAAGGTTCGTCGGGTTCTCGGCTTGCGGCCTCGGGCTTGTGCGTCGGGGCTGAACGTTGCGTCAAACCCCGGGCGCTGCCTCAACTGCGCCAAACCCTAGGCGTTGCGTCAAACCCTGGGTGTTGCGTCAAACCCTGGGCGCCTGCATTCAGGCCTTGTGCTTGCCGGATTCGGCTTCGTCGGAAGCCTCGGTGGGAACCTCGACGTCCTCCCAGTACGACTCGGCCCAGGGATCCTCGATGGGCTGGCTTCGCTTCCACAGGAGGAAAGCTGCGCCTGCTGCGCCCCCGAAAATGGCCAGAGTCCCCGTCACCTTGAGGAACCGGCGCTTCTTCTTGGGCTTGGGGTCGGCGAGGGCCGCTGCCGCGGACGCTTGGACGGCCTGGGCCTTGGTCTTGAGATCGCCCTCGGTCGTGCGGGCGGCGTCGACGGCTGCCCGGGCGACGCGCTTGGCCTTGGGAATGTAGTCGGTGACCGCCTTCTCCTTTGCCTCCGCTGCGAGATGGGCCGCTTGGGCGGCCTTGGGGGCTACCCACTCCTTGCCCTGGTGGGCGAGTTCTTGGGCTTGCGATGCCAAGTGGGCGGCGACCGGACGGATCTTCTCGGCGGCCTGGCTCGCGGCGGCTCCGGCCTGGGCCACGAGGTCCTGAGCCTGGGCGGCGGCCTTCTTCTTAGCCTTCTTCTTCTTGGAACGGCAGCAGAACACTGTGAACCTCCTTCGGTTGTCCGGCGTCGACCGGAAAATGACTGTACTCTCCCATTTTGCCGGGTTTTCGGCGAAATGTCAGCCCGAACGCGCTTTCTGGCCGCTGTCTGCCCACTTGTTTTCGCCCGCAGCGCATTAGTTTGCCGTGAATCGACCTGCTGCCCTTCCCGCCGCGGCGCTGTGGGAAGATGTACGCATGGAAGCAACACTTCACACCAATCACGGCGACATCGTCGTGGAGCTGTATCCCAACCACGCACCCAAAACAGTCGCAAACTTCGTCGAGTTGGCGACGGGCAGGCGCGAGTGGACCAACCCCGCTACGGGAGAGAAGACCACCGAGCCGCTCTACAACGGCACGATCTTCCACCGCGTGATCGACGGCTTCATGATCCAGGGGGGCGATCCCCTGGGCCGCGGAACCGGGGGCCCCGGCTACCAGTTCGAGGACGAGATCCACCCCGAGTTGAACTTCAACGACCCTTATGTGCTCGCCATGGCGAACGCCGGGCCGGGGACCAACGGCTCGCAGTTCTTCATCACCGTGGCCCCGACGACCTGGCTTTACGGCAAGCACACGGTTTTCGGCAAGGTGGTCGACGACGCGTCGAAGGCCGTCGTCGACGAGATCGCGAAGGTGTCCACCGATATGCGCGACAAGCCCGCCGAGGACGTCGTCATCGAATCCGTCGACGTCGCCGAATGACATTCCGCAGGCCGCGATGAGTGCATCTGCCTCCGAACGAGACGACCCCGGCTTTTCGCCGTCAGGCGACTTGCCGCCCCCCGAGGAGCCGCGGAATTCCGTGGATGTTCCCGGCGCCGGCGAAGCGCGCGGCTCGGGCGGAGGCTCCGCGGGCGGCGCTCGCAGAAGGCTGACCGTCTTCAGCGACCATTGGCCCAGAGCGGCCGTGACAATGGCGCTCATCGCGGCCTGCGTAGGAGTCGACCTCGTCACCCGAGTCGAGGGGTCAATCGGCTCCTATTTCATGTTCGTGCCCAACCTCGCGGAGCAGGAGCCTTATCGTTTCCTCGCTTCGGCGTTCGTGCATGCGAACTTCTGGCACCTGCTGCTCAACATGTACGTGCTGTGGGTGTTCGGATCCGTTCTGGAACCCGTCATCGGACACACCAGGTTCCTGGGGATCTACCTTCTCTCGGCCGTCGCCGGGAATGCCGCAGTCATCCTCACGGCCGACCCTTTGGGCAACTCGTGGTTCACCGCCACGGTCGGCGCGTCGGGCGCGGTCTTCGGGCTGCTGGGCGCCCAGCTCGTCGTCGCCCGGGTGTCCGGGGCGGACCTGACGGGTTTGGCGGTCTTCATTGCGCTCAACGCCGTCATCTCCCTGAGCCCCGACTCGGGGATCTCGTGGCAGTCCCATGCGGGCGGATTCGTCGCGGGGGTGGTGGCCATGTACGCCTTTTCGCGGGCGCGCGTCCTTTCGCCGGAGAAGAGGCGGATCGTCGACGCCGTCGTCTTCGCGGCGCTCAGCGAGGCGCTGGCCGTCGTCGTCGCCGTATGGGGCTATTCCTGAACACTTCTTCTCCGGCAGCGGCGCCTTCCCGATCAAACCTTCGACTATGCGAGGCCGCAGCGCCTATATAGGCCGGGCCGCAAGGGCGCCGACCCGGAGGCGTCACTTCCACCCCATCGTCATAAGGAATCCGGTGAGCATGAAGCCGAAGCCGATGAACAGATTGCCGTTGCCCAGACCCTTGATCGGGAAGTTGCCGCCGAAAATGTAGGCGGAGACAACAATGACGAGGCCGACGATCATGAGAGTGACAAGCAGGGGCGCCCACCACTTCGGCGATTGAAGCCCCTTGACTCTGGCCGGCTTGCGCTCCTTCGACGAGGCCCTCTTTTCCGCGGCCCTCTTCTCTATGGAGCGCTTCGTTCCCTTTTCGGGGTTTCCGGAGCTCTTCTTCGAGCCTTTCTTCGAGGATTCGGCGGAGGATTCCTTCTGTTTGCGAGGCGCCTTCGAAGCCTCGTCGGTTGTCTCCCCCTCAGAGGAGCCGTCCTTCTTCGACGAGCCTTTCGCCGCGTCCTTCTTCGATGCGCGTTTCTTGCCTTTTTTGCCCTTTGCCGGGGCTTCCTCGGACTCTTCGCCCTTGCCCGAATCTTTCGCGGCGGCCTTGACGTCCTCCTCGTCGCCTTTAGCGGAAGCGCCGTCCGTCCCGGCGGGGTCTGCCTCAGCGGCGCCGATCCCGCCCTCGTCGGCCCCTCGTTCTTCGGCGGCGTCGTTCACGACGTCCGAGCCTTCCGCCGTCTCAGCCTCTTTCGCCGTGTCGAGATCGTCGACTTCGCCCAGCTCGTCGGAATCGAGCTTGTCAGAATCAGCCATGGTCGTCCTTCCGGGTACGCGTACTCAGCCAAGAGTAGTCAAAGGCAGGAGTGAGCGCACCTGCCCATCGAAAACTGTACACATTCGCGGCTGCGAAATCGTTGTGGACAAGCTTGGAAATCGGAAAGACGGGCAGGCTCGGAAACCCGAGCGGGCGGGCTCGGAAATCGGAGCGGGCGGGCCTGCAAGGCTCCGCGCCCGGCGACCGGCGCGGCTCTGGCTCTAGCCGTGCGGCGTGATCTTGTACCCATTTGAGGCTTGAGGGCATGCATTGGCGCGGCATCGCGACGTCAGACGTGGAAGAGAGGGCCGCAGCCCCGTAATCTATAAAGTTGCGGGCGCAAACCGCCGCTTCACGAGCGTGCGGCAACTTACAACGGAAGAAAGGACGTTGATCGTGGGACGTCACACATTGGGAGCGGACGGGCCGTTCACGCAACCCGGCGCCGACGGCGTCGAACAGCGGCCGGCCGCCCCATCTCCGTCGGGCGCTCCGGCATCCTCAGACGGGCTCGACTGGCTCCCCGGATGGGAGCGGGACTCTGGGGAAAGGGCCGAAGCCGCAGCGGTTGCCGCGCCCAAGGCACGTCGTCGCCCCAGCGTCTTCCAGATGCTTCTCGGTTTCGTCGGCGAGCTGCTCATCACCGCCGGCGTGGTGATCGGCCTGTTCATCGTCTGGCAGGTCTGGTGGACCGACATCATCGCCGGCCAGGAACAGGAAGAGCAGATTGCGCGCGTCAAAGGCCAATGGGGCAGCCAGAACGAGACGAAGATCGGCAGGGCCCGCACCGACCCGCCGCCGGCGGTCGAGCACGTCACCGGGATCGGCGACGTCGAGGGGATCATGTACATCCCGAAGTTCGGCAAAGACTACGAGCACTCCATAGAGTACGGGACGTCGCTCAGCCAGGTTCTCGACAAGGGTGCCTTCGGCCATTACAAGGACACCGCGTACGTGGGAGAGGTCGGCAACTACTCCTTGGCCGCCCACCGGCAGACTTACGGCGCGCCGATGCGCAACGTCGACAAGCTCAAGGCCGGCGACCCCATCATCGTAGGCACGAAAGACGCCTATTTCGTCTACTACGTCAACTCTTCGTACGTGGTTTCGCCCAACGACGTCGACGTCGTGGCACCCGTTCCAAAACAACCTGAGACAAAACCCACGGAACGACTCATGACCATCACCACCTGCCATCCGCCTTTTGTCTCCGACAAGCGATGGATCATCCACGCGAAGTACGACCACTGGGTCGCGCGAAGCGACGGAATACCAGCGGAAATGAAGTAGAGAGGAAACCGACGTGTACTCATGGATCTGGCGCCACCTGCCCGGGCCCGCATGGCTGCGGTTCTTCGAGGCTCTCGCCCTTCTGTTCGCTGCGGTCGCGGTTCTGTTCACCTGGGTCTATCCCTGGGTTGCCGACACCTTCCCCGCCTTCGACAACACGGTGGGCTGATGGCGAAGCTTCTGGTCATCGACAACTACGACAGCTTCGTCTACACGCTCGTCGACTATCTCCGCCTGCTGGGGGCGAGCGCCACGGTGGTCCGCAACGACGTCGTGGATTTGGCTTCCATCTCCTCCTACGACGGCGTGCTTGCCTCGCCCGGCCCGGGAACCCCGGCAAAGGCCGGGGCGACCGTCGCCGCCGTCGAGCAATGTGCGCAGACCAAGACCCCCATGCTGGGCGTGTGCCTCGGGCATCAGGCGCTGGCCGAAGTCTTCGGCGGGGTCGTCTCGCATGCGCCGACGCTGGTGCACGGGAAGACGTCCGTCATCCGCCACAACGGCAGAGGGCTCTTCGAGGGGCTTCCCTCGCCGCTCACGGTCGGAAGGTACCATTCGCTGGCGGCCGAGCCGGACACGGTCAGGGAGCTTGTCATCACCGCCCGCACCGACGACGGGATCGTCATGGGCGTCGAGCACTCCGAACTTCCCCTATGGGGCGTGCAGTTTCACCCCGAATCGGTGCTGACCCAGGGCGGGCATCGGATGCTCGCCAACTGGCTGGCCGCGTGCGGCCAGCCCGAGGCCCTCGAAGCGGCGCGCGGCAAGGCGCCCCTTATACGATTCGAGGAGCGGGCCTCCCACGGCTGTTGAACGGGCCCGCGCAGACTCACTTTCTAGCGGGAGCTTCTCGGCGCCGAAATCGATGCGGCGACGGCGCGCGCTTGAACAATGAAGGCGGGGCCGAACCAGTTTGGTTCGGCCCCGCCTTCATTCACGGCCCGTGTGTGCCGGCCCGACCAGCGTTCCGACCTGACTTCGGCCCGGCGTGCGTGAGCCGGCCCGCCTTGCATGCAGCCCTGGCACGGCACGAGCCGCTTTCGCAGCTTGCCGCCGCTCGCCGCCGGAAGGAGCGGGAGGGAGGCTTTTAGCCGCCCGTTGTCGGGGGTGCGACCGTCGGCACATCGGTTGGGGGCTGCGTCGTCGGGTTGTTGTGAGTGGGGCTCTGCGTCGGTGCCGGCGTCGTCGGGTTGTTGTGAGTGGGGCTCTCCGTCGGCTGTTGGATGTTCGTCGTGTACTTGCCGACTTGAAGGGTGACGTTGCCCGCGCCGTCGGTCTTTCTGCCGATGACCTTCCCGTCTTCGGCCTCCGAATAGACCGGAACGTAGGTCACGTTCACCTTGTATCCCGCGCTTTCGAGCTTCTTCTGCGCCTCCTCGGCCGAAAGATTCGAAACGTTGGGAATGTCCGAGTCGCCGCCGCCGGAGACCTTGATGTCCACGGTCGACCCCTCTTCGACGGACTCGCCCGCTTCGGGCGACGTCGAAACGACGGTGCCGCTTGTGGCTGAGTTGCCGCTCGAATTGGTGATCTTACCCACCTTCAAGCCGGCTCTGTCAAGCTTCCTCTTCGCCTGGTCGAGGCTTATTCCGGTCACGTCGGGGACGGTGATCTCGGAGTTGCCGGACGAGAAGTGGACGGTGATCTTCTCCCCTTTGCTCACCGTCGATCCGGGGGAAGGCGACGAGCTGACGAACTGGCCGGCCTTGACCGTGTCAGAAGCCTGGTCGCTGCCCTTGACGAAAACGAGCCCTTCCTCCTCAAGCGCCTTCTTGGCCTGCTTTTCGGTCATGCCGGTGAGCTTGGGAACGGTCACCTTGTCGGTGCTGTCGGCGGACGCCGTGTTCGTTGGCTTCGGGTCGGGGCTGTCGCCCGAAAACAGCGCGTAGAGTCCGATGACGGCGGCCATGGCGAGAAGGACTCCGGCGATCCACATCATCTGGCGGTTTCGCCTGCTGTTGTTCGTCCCACCGGAGCCTACGGCCGGTTGAACGCCCGTTTGCCCCGAGGAGATGACGGGGGCCGAGGTCGAAGTCCGCGGAAGCGCCGTCGTCGCCTGAGTGGCGGGGGTCGGCGGATTCACGGGCATTGGCACGGTCTTCATGGCCGCCGTGACGGCGGGGGCGTTGACCCCCTCGCCGCGGGCCGCCGAAAGTAGGTCGCTCCTGAACTCCGCGGCGTTTTGGTAGCGCTCATCGCGATTCTTGGCCAGGGACTTCATGACGACCCGGTCGATCGTGTCCGGGATGTCGGGGAACATCTCCGAGGCCGGCTTGGGCGCTTCGGAGACGTGCTGGTAAGCCACAGCCACCGCCGAATCGCCGGTGAAGGGAGGCTTCCCGGTCAGAAGCTCGTAGAGAAGGCAGCCGGTCGAATAAAGATCGGACCGGGCGTCGACGACCTCGCCGCGAGCCTGCTCTGGCGACAGGTATTGCGCGGTTCCCACAACCGAGTTTGTCTGGGTCATCGTGGCCGCGGAGTCGGCGATGGCCCGCGCGATGCCGAAATCCATGACCTTGACTTTGCCGTCCGGCGTGAGCATCACATTGCCGGGCTTGATGTCCCTGTGGATGATGCCTTCGTGGTGCGAGTACTCGAGCGCCGAAAGGACGCCCGTGACCACTTGCACCGCTTCCGCGATCGGAACGGGCTCCCCGGTTGTCAGAAGGGAGGCGACGGTGCGTCCCTTGACGTATTCCATGACGATGTAGGGCAGCGAGATCTCGTGCCCGGTGGCCGTTGTGACCGGGGATTCGCCGGTGTCGTAGACGGCCACGATCGACGGATGGTTGAGCGCGGCGGCGGATTGGGCCTCGCGCCTGAAACGCGCAAGGAACAGAGGGTCCGCAGCCAGGTCCGTGCGCAGGATTTTGATGGCAACCGTTCGTGACAACCGGGTGTCGTAGCCCAGGTGGACCTGAGCCATGCCTCCGCGTCCGATGAGATCGCCGATCTCATAGCGGCTGCCCAAGATGCGGGGGATGTCAGTCACGCCGTCACCTTTCTCTCGCAGTGATTGTGGATTGGGGACGCCGTCATCATGAGGACCCCAAGTACGCTTGTATGACTTTTCGTGCGATGGGCGCGGCCACCGAGCCGCCGTCGCCGTTCCATCCGGCGTTTCCCGAGTTCTCGACCACCACGGCGACGGCGATCTTCGGATCGTCGGCGGGCGCGAAGCTCACGAACCACACGTGCGGCGGCGTCGAGGCGTTGATCTCAGCGGTGCCGGTCTTTCCGGCGACCTTCACGCCCGAGATCGCGGCTCTGTGGCCCGTTCCCGATTCGACGTCGGCGACCATCATCTCCTGCATGTGCTTCGCCGTCGTCTTCGACATCGCACGCCCGAATTCCTTCGGTTTCGTGTTCGAAATGACGTCGAGGTCCGACGTGAGGGTCTGCTTGACGATGTGCGGCTCCATGACGACGCCGTCGTTGGCGATCCCCGCGCCGATGAGGGCCATCTGCATCGGAGTGACCCGGATGTCCTGCTGGCCGATGCTGTCCATTGCCAATGCCGATTTGCCGGAGGGCTCCGGGAACCGCGAGGAGCTGACTTTCTGCGGCGTCTCAAACGTCGTCCCGAAGCCGAACTTCTTGGCTTGTGCCATCATCTTCTCCCCGCCTACGTTGACGCCTCCCATTGCGAAAGGAGTGTTGCACGACTGGATGAAGGCCTGGCGCAGGGAGACGCGCCCGGACCCGTCCCCGCAGGAGCGCTCGCCGGGGTTGTCAATCTTGTGGGTCGTCCCCGGAGGGGTCCAGGTGTCGGGCGCATCGACGATCGAATCGGGCGTGAGGTCCGAATTCTCGAGCATAGCCGTGGCCGTGAGCATCTTGAACGTCGAGCCGGGGGCGTACTGGTCGCCTCCGATGGCGCGGTTGACGAGCGGGCGCGTTTTGTCTGTGCTCAGCTGGCTGTAAGCCGCTCTTGCGGCCTTCGAGTCATGGGTCGCCAGCTGGTTGGGGTCGTAGGACGGCGTCGAGACCTGGGCGAGGATCGCACCTGTCTTCGGATCGACGGCGACGACGGCGCCGCGCTGGTTTCCAAGGGCCTCGGTGGCGGCCTTTTGCGCCGCGGGGTTGAGTGTGAGGGAAACTGCGCCGCCCTTGCGGTGCGAGCCCGATATCATCTCTTGGATTCGCTGGGTGGTCAATGCCGAGTCGGACCCGCCGAGCACTCCGTTTTCTGCCCGCTCGATTCCCGTCATCGAATTGTGGGCCGTTGAAAAGTAGCCCGTGATGTGGGCGTAGGCGCTTCCCGCCTTGTACTCGCGTTGATACTTGTACGGATCGTCGACGGCGGTCGAGACCACGATGGATTCGCCGTCGACGATGATCGGGCCGCGTTCGGTTCCGTATTCTCGATAGAGGGTCCGGGCATTGCGTGCGTCAGAGTTCAGCTTCGGCGCCTGGACGTACTGCACGTAAGTGGCCATGGTCATGAGCGCCAAGAACATGGCGAAGACAAGAGAGGCCATTCTGCGGATTGGGCGATTCACAGTTTCACCACCTGCGTCTCAAGGGCGTCGTTCTTATTCGAGGAACTGTCTTTCTCCAGTTCGGGTATGGTCTTCAGGAAATCGTCCGAGGGAAGCGGGTCGGCGGTGGCCGGGCGCCTGGCCGAGTCGGATATGCGCAGAAGCAGGCCGATGATGATCCAGTTCGTCATGAGCGCCGAGCCTCCGTGTGCAAGGAAAGGCATCGCGAGTCCCGTGAGCGGGATGAGACGGGTGACGCCTCCCACGACGACGAAGCACTGGATGGCCACGGTGAAGGCCAAGCCCGTCACCAGGAGCTTGCCGAAGCCGTCGCGGAGGACGACCGCGGTGCGCAGGCCGCGGACGACGATGATGAGGTAGATGCAAAGAAGCGCCAAAAGCCCGATCAAACCGATTTCCTCGGCGAAGGAGGCGATGATGAAGTCGGAGCTGGCCGCGTAAACCTTGTTGGGGTAGCCCTGGCCCAGACCGGTGCCGAACAGTCCGCCCGAGGCCATGCCGAAAAGCCCCTGCACGAGCTGGAAGGATCCGTGGGCCGAGTCGTAGACGTCCGAATCCAAGGCGTGCAGCCACACGGTGAAACGGGCCTGAACGTGGGAGACTTGGCTGACGATGACGGCGACGCCGAGGGCGGCGAGGAGGCCGCCGATGGCTATCCAGGAAACCCGCTCGGTCGCCACGTACAGCATGCCGACGAACAAGCCGAAGAAGAGGATCGCGGTTCCGAAGTCCTTCTCCATCACGAGGACGGCCATGCACGCTGCCCAAGCTGCGAGTATCGGAATGAAATGGCGGGCTTTCGGCCAGCGAATGCCCAAAAACTTCGGGCCCGCCAACGAAAGGTTGTCGCGTTCGGTGACGAGGTATCCCGCGAAAAACACGGCGAAGCAGATCTTGGCCAGCTCAGCCGGCTGGAAGGACATTCCGATGTTGATCCAGATGCGCGCGCCGTTGATGGTCCGTCCGAGCCCCGGAACCATCGGCAGCAGCAGGAGGACGATGCCCGCGATGAGGCTGGTCCACGTGAAACGGCGCAAGGTGCGATGGTTGCGCAAAACGATGACCGTGCCCAGCATGAGGGCAATGGCGACGAAGGACAGGAAGAGCTGGTTCGAAGCGTGGTCGGTCTCCTCGGCGATGTCTACCCGGTAGATCATGGCGAGCCCCAGACCGTTGAGGGCGAGGGCGGCGGGGAAGAAAACCGGATCCGCGTAGGGCGCAAAGCGTCGGACGACGACGTGCGCGCCCGCGGTGGTCAGGACGGTGACCAGGAAGATCTGGGGGAAGGAGGGCGGGAGGCCCGACTCTCCGACGCCCAAATGGACGAGGCAGTAGGCAGAAAGCCCTGAGAAGAGGGCCAAGCCCAAGAGGACCGCCTCCGGAAGGCGTCCACTTCGTGGGGAAGTTTGGGTGACGACGCTCATGGATTGGCCCCCGGCGTCGGATTGGAAGTTTGAGCGGGCTGGCCGGGTTGCGCCGGCTGGTTCGACTGCCCCGGTTGAACCGGCTGCCCAGGTTGCCCAGGCTGCCCAGGCTGCCCAGGCTGTTCCTGCCCGGGCGCGGTGGGCGCTGGCGTCGTCGTAGAAGGACTCGGCGAGGGGGACGGGCTCGGAGTGCTGCGCTGGGCCCTGAGATTGGAAACCACGGCGCGGGCCTCGCCCAGCGAGCTGCGGGTGATCGGGGAGGACAGCCGTTCGCGGGCCACCGACGGAAGCTGCGAGACCGGGATGTTCGTCCGCTCGTAGACCGAGGAGAACGAGATCGGGCCGATCGATTCGGGTATCCCCCGGTAGATCGTCACCCGGCCGCCGTCCACGGCGACGTAGTACTGCCCCTGGGTCCAGCGGTAGGCCGCGAACAGGCCCCCGAACACGATGGCCAGAACGGCGAAGACGACGGCGAGCCTTGCGGCGGCGCGCGAACGAGGCGGCTCTTCGGGCAACGCCTCCGATTCGTTTTCCGCCGTGTCTTTGACGGCCCTCTTCGAGGTCAAGGCTGCGGCCTTGGCCGCAGCGGACGTGCCGCCGCGGGTCGGCTTGCGGTAGTCGACCGCCGCCGAACCCACGACGATGGGATGCTGGCTGCGGGGCACCTCGTGGGTGCTCTTGTCGTCGACGACCTCTGCAAGCACAACGGTGACATTGTCGGGCGCTCCGCCCGCCAACGCCAACTCGATGAGGCGCTCGCCGGCGTGGACGATGTCCGTGCCCGCCAAAGTCGACTCAATCGTGTCGTGGGCCACTACGCCGAACAGTCCGTCGGAGCAGAGCAGCCACCGGTCGCCCGGAACGGCTTCCCGAATTGACTCGTCGATCTCGACGTCGCCGGGGGTGTCGCCGAGCGCTCGCATGATGACGTTGCGCTTCGGGTGGTTCTCCGCCTCTTCGGGCGTGATCTGGCCGTGGTCGACGAGGAATTGGACGAGGGTGTGGTCATGCGTGACCTGCGTGAGAACGCCGTCGCGCAAGAGGTAGGCCCGAGAATCCCCGATGTGGACCATTCCGAGCTTGTTGCTGGAACGCAAGAGCGCGATGCACGTCGTGCCCATTCCGCCGAGCTCGGGGTCCGCTTTGGCGCGGTCGACGAGGTCTGTGTGCGCCTCGTTGACGGCCGTGCGCAGAAGCGGAATGAGGTCGTCTGCGCCGTAGACGTCGTCGTCGAGCGAGGCAAGATGCCCCACGGCGACGGAAGAGGCGACGTCCCCGGCGGCGGCTCCGCCCATCCCGTCGGCGAGGACGAGGAGATTGGGCGAGGCGTATCCGGCGTCCTGGTTGTTGGATCGAACCAGGCCGACGTCGGAGAACGCGGCGAATCGAAGCTGAATACCCATTAACGCAACTCCATGGTGGTGCGCCCGATGACGACGGGAACCCCCGGCCCCACAGGCGTGGGCGTGGTTATGCGCTTTCCTCCGATGTATGTGCCGTTGGTCGAATCGAGGTCTTCCACCCACCATTGGCCGCCTTCTTCGTAGAAGCGGGCGTGCCTGGAGGATGAGTAGGAATCGTCGAGCACGAGGGCGGAATCGGGTGAGCGTCCCACGATGATCTGAGAGGTTCCAAGCGGAAGCGACGTGCCGGTCAACGGCCCCGCGGTCACGGTGAGCGAGGAGACGGTTGCCGGGGCTTGTTTCGCGGGCGTCTGAGGCTCGCGGCCCGACGACGCCTGCTTCCGGGGCTGCTGCGCGGCCTTCGAAGCCTTGGCGCGCCGTCCCTTGACGAGTGCGCGGCGATCGCGCACCTGGGTTCCGTAGACGTCGCGGCGCAGCGTGAAGACTACGGAGAAGACAAAGATCCACAGCAGGGCGAGGAAGCCCAGGCGAAGAAGTGTGAGGACTAGTGCGCTCATGCTGTTCCCGGTGAGTTCCAGAACATTATGTTTGTGCGTCCGATCGTGATCGTGTTGCCGTCCACAAGAGTGGCGGCCGTGATCTTGTGGCCCTCGACGAAGCTGCCGTTCGTGGAGCCGAGGTCAGTTGCGATGACGCCGTTGGGCGTCGCCTTGAGCTCGAGATGACGGCGGGAGATCCCCGTGTCATCGACGGTGATGTCGCATTCGGACCCTCTTCCGATCACGGTGACCGCGCCGGTCAGGAGATAGCGGTCGGGGCCTATGGCGATGATCGGGTGGCCCGATTGGACCGACGAGGTCGCCGGGGCGACCGCGCCTCGTTTGATCAGGGCCTCGACCTGAAGGCTGCCGGATTTGAGGGTCTCGTCCGTCTCGAACGCGATCCGAACCGGGCCGAGGAGGGTGTAGTCCTGCTCCGTGGCGTAGGAGGTGACCGCCAAGGTGATCTCCTCGGTCAGGGCGTCCTCGCTCCATTGAGCCATCGTCTCCCGGTCTTTCGGCGAAAGCCGGATGACGAAGTCGTTTGGACTGATGATGCGGTCGCGGCTCATCGTGGCAGAGTTCGTATCCATCGCCTTCTTGACTGCAGACGTGATCTCCACCGGTTTGAGCTCCGACTGGAAGGCGCGCGAGAAGACGGATGCCACCGCGCTCTCCACGCCCCTTTCGAACTTTTCGAATGCGCCCACAAGACACCTCCTATCAACGCAACATCAGTCTTAACGATACGGCGAAATCCCCCGCAAGGCATCATCGTACGGGCCTTCTCCCCAAAGGTTTGACGGCGAACACACTGGATTTGCGGCGCTTGGCCGCGTTCGGGGCACCGAGTAAGCCGATAACGTAACAGCGGACCGACGGCGAATTGTGGGATGCGACACTTTTTAACACAACGGTAGTTGAATATGAAATAAGATGTTCAAGGCCAATCGGTCCGACGTCGGAGTGCCCGCCAACGGGGTCTCGTTCGCATTGGTCGGCGCAGATGCGGGCTCCGGCCCATCGGATCTGTTCGATGCCCGTCTGTTCGAGACTCGGGGCGACCCGGCGTCGCCATCGTGAAAGGAAACTATGTCCAAGGCAATCTATTCTGCGCTCGCGAAGGTCCTCGCGGCAGTGCTGGTCGCAGCGGGCGCCGCCGCGATCGTCGGAGGCAAGATCGCCCACTCGACGGTCTCGGACCAACTCGCCCAGGAGAGGATCGACATGCCCTCCAAGGGCGGCATCGAAGCGCTCAAAGACAAGGAGTCGAAGGAGGAGCTTCGCCCCTACATCGGACAGAGGCTCACAACCGGCCCCCAAGCGAAGGCTTTTGCCGACCATTACATCCGCCAGCACATGCTCGAGGCCTCCGGCGGCAAGACCTTCGAGGAGGTCTCCGGGCAGTACATGTCTTCGCGCGGCAAGGTCTCGGCGGACCAGGAGGCGAAGCTCAAAGACCTGCGCCAGACCCTGTTTGAGGGCAACTCGGTGCGCGGCATGCTCCTCAACGCCTACGGCTGGTGGACGGTGGGAACGATCACTCTCTTTGCCGGCGTCGGACTTGTGGTTCTCGGCATTGCCCTCGCAATCCTTGGTTTCGGCGTTTTGAGGCCGAAGAAGGCAGAAGCGAAGCCGACGGAAAGGGAGTAGGCGGAAGGCGTCCGAGGCCGACGGGCGAAATCCGGGAAGCGATGCCGGTGGGGCGAAATCCGGGAAGCGAGGCCGACGGAAAAGAAGCATGCTTGGAACGGCTCCGAAAAGACGGACAAGGCCGGCTGAGTCCGACGAGCGAAGTGTCGCAAGGATCATCGCCGTCGGACTTGGAAAACCCGGCGGCGGCCTATATGCTGTAGGTCGCCGCGCAAGCGGCCAAGCTCAAGTGGCGGAATAGGCAGACGCGCACGGTTCAGGTCCGTGTGCCCGAAAGGGCGTGGGGGTTCAACTCCCCCCTTGAGCACCGATAAGGTTTGAACACAGACGCACAGCGTATGCGACTGATGCGCCCATAAAGAATGGTGCATCCATAAACATGCAAAGCCGCTTCTCCTCATCCAGGACCCGTGCCGTTGACTTCCATGTCGGCCCGTTCCCCTTTCGAAAGCCTGTTTGCAGCCCGTCCCCGTCCGTGGGCTAACTTCGGTGCGCAGCGTTTGGCGACTCCATAGGTGCGCATCTGTGAGCCGCGGTTGGCGGTGTCGAACGGCAGTCTCGCCCTTCGTCGTCCATAGGCGCGCGTTCGTTGGCGACGAGCCCGTAGACGTCGACATGCGCATCTGTCTTCGAGGTCCGGCGGCGTTGACAGGCGCTTCCTCCATCTTTGTTTGCCAGGAAAGCCTTAGATCCAAAGCAGAGGGCGACGACGTCGCCCGTTTCTTCCACGCTCAAGTCCAGGAGGTTTCGAACTGTCTTTTGCGTTCTCAAGCGACTTTTGTACAGAATCGAAAGTTTCTCTATATAAAACTTCCAGGTGCGAAAGATAAATCTTGACGTTTGACTTGCGTTTCCAAAGATAGGAAATATGCATTTTTGTACTGGCAAAGCAAGGAATGAAATTCATTTATAAAGGGCTTTGAAGTATTCACAGTATATCGACTCATATTCGTCGTCTCGGATATTGTGCGTGCCATTTGAAAGGAACTTGGGCGCAGTTCGTATGCTCGCTGATAGAGTCAGCGGTTCTCCTCCTTTTCATGCGCCTCATTGGCCTTCGAATTTGATCGGAAGCTATGGGCAAGAAGGTGTCGATAGCGGGACTAAACGTGTTTGTCAATGGTGTGAGTAAACCCTTGGTCGCGCTTGTGCCGATCGATACCCGCTAGTAGTCTTCAAACCAAGCGAAGTAAATACGACTAAAGAACACAGCTGACGGTGCCCTGGTACAGCATCGGGTTGAGTCTCGATTCGGCAAAAGAGAATCGATGCTTCGCAAGCCTTCACCTCTCAAGTGGATCGGTTGGCGATCGCGACCGGCAAAACTTGACGACAACCAGATAGAAGACCCATCACGACTGAGACTGATGCTTTCTCTACTCAGGGGCTTCTATTAGGACGTTTCCATTCTGGCTGCGTTCTTTCCGTCAACCTGGTGCGCACACCCTTGTGCGTGTCGTCAAATGCATCGTTCTTCGATCTCCCCTTGCCACTCTGACCTTGTCAACTCTTCTTTAAACGATCTCGTCAACTCTTCTCTAAACGCTCGCCGCCCTGGACGCGGAGCGCGTTTCCCAGGCTTGGTTTCCCATTCGGGGGCCGAAAGACCAACTCGTTGCTGCCAGTCGTGGCGCCCGCGGCGTGACGGGTATGGAAGCCGTTGTCACATTGTTCTGCCGAATAGAGGAATCGTTCGTCGAAACACGTGGAACGGCTTAAGTCACAAACAACAAACAAAGGAGGTGGCCTCAATGGCTACGTACGTTTCTCCCATGATCGAAGAGATCGCCGATTACACCGACACCACTCGTGGATACTACGTCGGCTGGGCCGACGCCTTCGGCGGAGGTTTCGGCGGCGGTCGCTGGTACCCCGTGCCCTGGTGGTGAGTCCGTCGCGCTCTTGAGCGCAGCGAAACCCAGCCGAGGCGGGATTGGACGGCGAAAGCTGTCCGCCGCGGAGGCTCGGCTGCGAGAAGGCTGTGGCCGGGCGCCGCGTCGCCGGACGCCGACGTTCTTCTGATTCCCACCTGAACGGCACATCCCTGGGTGTGGGCCAGCGTTCTGGCTCACACCCAGGTTTCAACTAGGAGCGAAGACCGATGCAGACATTGCTGGAGACTTTCCGACCCGACGAGCGCCGCCTCGTCTCGGTGCAGCTTTCGCCATATCTCGAGTGGTGGGTCGCCGACGGCCGCCGACGCGAACGGCTTAGCCGTTCCGACGTCAGTTTCGACGTCCCGGAGTCTATGCGCGAGACGGTTCTCGGGCTGCCGCACCGTGCGACCATTCGCCGGGCGGCGGAGGAGCTTGTGCGCACCGACAGTCCGGGCGTCGCCGTTCTCTTCGACGGCACGGAGGTGATCGCCCTGGTTCCGGCGTGGTCGGGCGAAAGCCTGTACTGGGCGGCCAAAGACGGCGTTCTTCTTCTGTCGACGTCGGCGCGCTCAATCGCCAAGGAGATAGGAGCCGACGTCAACCGCGCTTTCCTCGCCTCCTTCTTGGTGGACGGCCTTCCCCTCGGCGTGATGTCCAGAATCTCTCCGTGGGACGGCGTCCAGGCGCTCGCGCCCTTCGAAATGCTCCGGGCAGACAGAGATTTAAGGGATTCGAGCGTCAACGCCCGGCCCGTTCAGGTCTCTCCCCGCATCGAGCCGATCGGCGAGGATGAGGGGGACGTCGACGAAGGCGTGAGGGCTTTGCGCCAAGCGCTGGTGGAGGCGACATATCGGCGGTGCGCCGGGCAAGAAGGCGTGATTTCCTGCGACATTTCCGGCGGGGTCGACTCGGCTGCGAACGCCTATCTTCTGCGTGCGCTCCACATGGACTTCGACGCGACGCACGCCTCGTCGAGTTCTGAGTACAACCTGGACGACATGTGGGCCAGGCGCATCGTCAACGACGTCGGCGCGTCGGCTGTGTTCTATCCCGCGCTCGGATCGACAGGGCTCACCTTCGACGCCGGGGCGGCCTTCCCCAACGGCTACGTTCCGGAGACGCCCGTCATGTGGTGCGACACCGAAGGATACGCCAAGGCGTTGGCGGATCGGACGGAGCCCGCCCGAAGGCGGCCGATTCGGCGGGGGAGGCACCATGCCGAGCACTTCGCCCCGCCGCCGTCTGTTCGTCTGCAGCTCATGGGGCTCGGCGGCGACGAGCTGTTTGCCCCATTGCCGACGATAGCGTGGTCCCTGGCGCACCAGGCGCCCTTGCGGGCGCCCCGTCTGGCGATCGCTTACTGCAGAAACAACCGCATACCCCTGCGGTGCGGGATTCCGAGCATCGCCAGCAAGGTCAGGTACGGGCGGTGGGTCAGCCGCTCGATGCGCGAGCTCGCCTCCAAAGGATCGACGCCAAACGACGATCTGTCGTGGTCGGGCGGATTCTCCTTCCCCTCCTATATGCTCAACGAGGCGAAGGAGCTCGTGCGCGCGCCGTTCGACGTCGGCCGACTCGAGCCTTTGAGCGAGGACCGCACCGTCAACCAGGCCTTGGAGTCGCTGCTGGGGCAGGCGGCGATCATCCGCCAGGTCAATGACATGTTCGGCCGGGGCGGCATAACGTGGACGTCGATCTTCGTCGATCCCGGGGTCATAGGCGCGGCTCTCGCCCTTCCCTTGAAGATGCGGCTGCATCCCTATATCAACAAGCCTTCCCTCTACCGCGCCATGCGCGGGCTGATGCCTCGCGAAATCTTCGCGAGGGCGACGAAGGGCGAGTACACGAAGGACTCGTACAAGACGTTCTTTGCTCGCCGAGAGTCCCTCGTGGACGAACTTGCGCATGGATACGTGGGGCAGCTGGGCTTGATCGATCGCAGCGCCCTCAAAGCAAAACTGTCGATGCGGGCGGTCTCCAGCGAGTTCCTCTTCGAATTGAAAAGGCTGGTAGCCGCTGAAAGGTGGATCCGAAGTGTTCGGTAAAAAAGAAGGAAAGAAGAACGCGGCGCCGGACGGGCTGTCGCTGGCCCCAGGCGTCTCTGTTCTTGAGACTGAGAAGGGCACGGTCCTTTTCGACGGCAGGCAGGGGCGGTATTTCCAGCTCAACGAGCTTGGGCTGATCGTCGTGCGCTCTCTTGAGGAGGGGAAGGACGCAGACGCGATCGTCCGCCGCGTCGTTGAGGTTTACGACGTCGATGCGAAGACGGCCGACGCCGACGTAAGAGCCTTCCTCGCCCAGATCAAAGAACTCGGAGTCGCGATGTCACAGGCCTACTCGCCTTGTGAACGCCTCCGTGCCCCCATGGTCGGAGGCGGGCGTGAGCGGCTGGTTGAGCATGCCATCGCAAAATGCCGTGAAACTGGGGAGCCTGCGGCGGAGCGTGGGCGGGCGGCTTACGTCATGGACGTAAATGTTTTAATGTATGTGTCCTGCGGCGGAGCGTGGGCGGGCGGCTTGCAACTTGCGGTCTGTGACGATTTCGGGCCTGTCTGCCGACCCGCTGAACAACGCCGCTGCCCGCGGGCAGCGGCAATCTCGAAACGGCGCGGCGGGCAGGCCTCGGCGGGCCGCTTCGATTGCTCGTGAAATCTTTAGGAACTCGAGTTCAGGGCTTTGCGCGCGCCACCAAAAGAACTAATCGATGCAATTTTTAAATATATATTGTGGTTAAAAACTTAGTTAAATATGTAAGTAGTTACTTCTAATACTATTAGATTATTAGACGTTAGTCAATAGTAATTTTGTCACCTCTTGTACCCTTGAGCTGACCTCTCTTCGGAAGTAAGCTTTTAGTCAAGCAAAGAAAACGAGGGTAAACATAATGAATCTGATGTGTTTGTCAAACTGAAGTTCGAGCTGTGGTTCTTTACAAAGAGCCGAAGCTCCCCGGGCTTTGAACCCTGAGACGGCTTGATCGGCGATCCCGGTTGAGCGTTTCGAAAAATTGAAATAATCCATTTTTAAGGTTGAACGGAAGAGATCCGTGTTCGGAAAGTCTCTCGCAATGACCCCGTTTTCGACGGACTGCAACTCTGCGCGATGTATTTAGGCGCGCATCTCCTTTAGGCGTGGATCTTCTTTAGGACGTGCAGTCGTTTTAGGCGCACGCGTCGCCGGGCGCACGCCCGTCGGCCCTGATTGAATCGTTCTGACTCACCTCTCTCATTTTCCCGGATTCTCGGGTCTCACTAGCTTGGCTTCCCGTTTTCGGGAGGCCGTCATGGACCAACCCGTCGCCGTCCATTCGTCTGTGGCGTGACGGGATGGAGGCCGCGTCGTTCCATGTCGCTTGTTTGAGCGTGCGAAGCGGCTTGACTGTATACAACAACGAATAGGAGGCAGCCTTATGGCTACTTACGTTTCCCCCGCGATTGAGCAGATCGCCGACTACACCGTTGCGACCCAGGGATTCATTCCCGGCCCATTCCGTGACATCTTCGGCGGCCGCGGCAACATCATCTTCTCAAACGGGAACCTCTCCAGCTGAGTCTCGTTAGGGCAGACAATGTTCTAACGAACTAGCTGAGGCTGGAGGATGCGTCGACGCGTCAGACAGTGAGGGAACCTTACGCGTCGGCGCATCCAGGCCGCACCGAAGGAAGCATTTCGTGCTTCACGAAGTCTTTCGCCGAAAACGGCATATCCTCGAAGCAACAATCTTGTAGTTTCTTGAAAATTACAAGACTATTAGCAGACCAAATCTTTATTTTAAAGGGAGGAAAAGCGTAAATCAATGACTTCTATGTCACTATTTTAGTTCTTGAAACAACCTGTACTGGATAGTAGTCTTATAACTAAGCGAACGGAACGAGGTTAATCACTGCAACTTCGGTGCTCTTGTAAAGCAGCGAGTTGAAGCTCGATCCATCACAAATGAATAGGATTTAAAACTATCCGTTAGTCTCAAATGGATTGGCGAACGCCAATGATCGCTCATGTTCGGTCCTAGGGTATCCGAGTTTTCGAATCCTTCGTCGAAAGCACTTCTCGGGTTCGCAAAGATCTGCTGACATGCGTTGATCCCGGCGGTGAAGAATCGTCGGCCTCGCGCTAGAGCGCTTTTCGAGAGCTCCTGGTGCCTTTGTCATTTCTCTTATTCCCTCATACTTCTTGATTGGCGATTTAATAGTTCCGTCGGATCAAACAAGGGCATATGGCCTTTGCCGACGGGGACTGCCGCAAGCTTGGCTTTCCCCAGGAAAGTCTTTAGACCAACCCGTTGATGCCTACCGGGCGCCCGTGCAATCGAAGTGCCCGCGGCGTGACGGGATGGAGGCCGCGTCGTTCCATGTCGCTCGTTTGAGCGTGCGAAGCGGCTTGACTGTATACAACAACGAATAGGAGGCAGCCTCATGGCTACTTACGTTTCCCCCGCGATTGAGCAGATCGCCGACTACACCGACACGACTCATGGCCTCCCTTGGGGGAAGTTCTATGACGTCTTCGGTGGCAGGGCAGTTGTCGCCGTCATGGTGTGAAATATCGGCTAGCTTGTTGAAGCTTCGCTCTTTTAGCTTCAACAAGCTAGCCGCCGCAGCCTGAGAACTGAGGCATCGGCCTTGATGGCCGCATACGTTTCCCCTGTTATCAAGCAGATCGTTGGGACAAGGCTATCATCCACGGTCGGTTGGTTCCACGGTTCTCAGAGTTCTTTTCAACAATCAAGGAGGTAGCTTCAATGGCCGCGTACGTTTCTCCGACGATCGAGGAGATCGCCGAGTACACGGATGTCACTAGGGCTACGTTTTATGGCAGGTTGCGCGACCTCTTTGGCGGCCGCGCCCTCTTAATAGGCCCGATTTGGCCCTGAAGCAAGTGGTGCCGCACGGCATCGTGTCGATTTCAGTTTGGAGAGTCTGAACTGGAAGTTAATGACTTTCCTGTCTGTGAAATCGATCTATTTCGAACCTAACCAATTGACAAGGAGGTAGTCATAATGGCTACGTACAATTCCCCCATGATCGAGCAGATCGCCGATTACACCGATGCGACGCAGGGGCTGCGCTACGGCTTCCTGTACGACGCTTTCGGCGGCCGTCTTCTGAGGACCTGGTAAGGCATATGCAGTTGCTGTGACCTTTGGGGTGCCGCGCCAATGGAAAGCTGTTTTGGCAGCTGAAAAGCGGCGCGCAATCGACCTGCAAACAAGGTTGCAGTCAACCGCGGCGCCAGGTTCTCCATGGCGGGGGCTGAGGACTAGATTTTCGGCTCCCGCCGACGGACCCGACAGCCAATAGTCGTCAAGTTCAACAATTAGAAGAAAAGGAGGCAGTCTCATGGCTGCTTACGTTTCCCCTGCGATCGAGCAGATCGCCGACTACGCCGATGCGACCCGCGGCTGGTTCTACGGACCGCTGCGTGACTTTATCGGCGGGCGAGGACGCATCGTCCTCTGACCGGGCCGGCGTTGAGGTCGAACTGCGCGAAATAGCAATGCCTTTTGAGGATGTTTAGCGCATCGTCACCTCAATGGCCTACAGGGAATGCACCCGTCGCGAGCATTCGGCGTTGCGTTTGAATGCTGGGCGTCACATTGCCGGATGCGGGCCGACGCCCTTGGTCCGCATCCGGTTTAAAGCAATACGTCGCCCTGCGGCGCCTCTGACGAACCGGACGACGCGCCTACGCAGGTCAACCAGTAACTTCCGTACTCGGATTGAAAACCGACTCAGGCATCCCGATCGAGGCACCGACTCAAGGGCCCGATAGGCACAACGACTCAGACGTTTCGATAGAAAGACTCACACACCCTGCCGGGAAACAGGAGGCAAGATTGTCAGAGACACTAATAGAAGGAAGGCGCTCGGACGGCTCTCGTCTTTCTTCGACACGGGTTCCGCCCGGCCTCGAATGGCGGGTGCTTGACGAAGGCAGGCGTGAGCGGACGGTCCGTTTCGGCGTAGCCTTCGACGTCCCGCAAGCCATGCGCGATGCGGTCGCAGCGCTGCCCGACGAGGTCACGGCGCGGCGTGCGGCGGAAGAGCTCGCGAACACGGACGGTTCGGGGGTCGCCGTTCTTTTCGACGGGGCGCAGACGATCGCCCTGGTTCCGGCGTGGTCCGGGCAAGTCCTCTATTGGGCCGTGAAAGACGGCGTTCTTCTTCTGTCGACGTCGGCGCGCTCAATCGCCAAGGAAATCGGAACGGCGGTGAGCCGGAATTTCCTCGCCTCTTTCCTGGTGGACGGCCTTCCCCTCGGCGTGGCGTCCAGGATCGCTCCCTGGGACGGCGTCCAGGCGCTCGCACCCTTCGAAGCGGTCCGCGTGGATCGCAATCTGACGGGGCGGAACTTCAAAGCCCGCCCGATCCAGATTCCGCCTGTCTTCGAACGGCCGGGAGAAAGCGAGGAAGACGTCGACAACGCGGTCGCGGCTCTGCGCCAAGCGCTCTTTGAGGCAACTTTCCGTTGGTGCGAGCGGGGCGGCCCGATCTCCTGCGACGTTTCGGGCGGGGTCGACTCGGCTGCGAACGCCTATCTTCTGCGCGCGCTCCATGTGCACTTCGACGCGACGCACGCCTCGTCGAGCTCTCAGTACAACCTCGACGACATGTGGGCCAGGCGCATCGTCAACGACGTCGGCGCACCCGCCGCGTTCTACCCGGCGATCGGGTCGACCGGGCTCACCTACGACGCCAGCGTGCCCTTCCCCAACGGCTACATCCCCGAAACGCCGCCCATGTGGTGCGACAGCGAAGGGTACGCCCAAGCGCTCGCGGATCGGCCCCGCCCGGCCGGCGTGCAATTCACGGGGCTGGGCGGCGACGAGCTGTTTGCCCCGCTGCCGGCCATGGAATGGTCTCTGGCGCACCAAGCCCCTTTGCGGGCGCCGTTCCTGGCCGTCCGCTACTGCCTCAACCGCCGCCTGCCCCTGCGGCGCGGAATCCCGAGCATAGCCAGCAAGATCGAGTACGGACGCTGGATCGACCGCTCAATGCGCGAGCTCGCCTCCAAAGGTTCGACGTCGAAGGACGATCTGTCATGGTCCGGCGAGTTTGCCTACCCCTCGTACCTCTCAGGCGAGGCAAAAGAGCTCCTTCACGCCCCCTTCGACGCCGGGTCTCTCCAGCCGATGAACCGGGACCGGACCGTCCACCAGGTCTTGGAGTCTCTGTTGGGACAGGCCGCGATCATTCGCCAGGTCAACGACATGCTCGGCCGGGGCCGAACAACGTGGGCCTCGATTTTCGTCGATCCCGGCGTCGTGCGCGCTGCCCTTGCGCTGCCTCTGAAAATGCGCAGGCATCCCTTCCTGAACAAGCCGATGCTGTATCGCGCCATGCGCGGGCTCATGCCCCGCGAAATCTTCGCGAGAGCGACGAAGGGTGAGTATTCTCAGGATTCATACGAGACGCTGTACGCGCGCCGCGAGCACCTCGTCGGCGACCTTGCCGACGGCGCTGTCGCGGAGCTGGGCCTCATCGACCGCAAGGCCCTCAAATCGAAATTGTCGATGCAGGCGCTCTCCAGCGAGTTCCTCTTCGAATTGAAAAGGCTAGTCGCCGCTGAAAGGTGGATCCGCAGTGTTCGCTAAAAAGAAAAAGGAAACGACGAACGAGGGCCTGTCGCTGGCGCCCGGAGTGTCCGTCCTCGAAACGGAGAAGGGCACGGTCCTTTTCGACGGCAGGCAGGGGCGGTATTTCCAGCTCAACGAGCTCGGGCTGATCGTCGTGAAGTCGCTAGGGGAGGCGATGGGCGTCGATGCGATCGTCCGCCGCGTCGTCGAGGCTTACGACGTCGACCCGAAGACGGCCGACGCCGACGTGAGAGCCTTCCTCGCCCAGATCAAGGAACTTGGAGTGGCGGCATGACGATCCAGCTCTTCTCCGAAGAGACCACGCAAACCCACTGGCGCGATCGGATGCGCGCTCGCCGGGCCATTCTCGCTTCATCCCGGCTGGCCAAGGCGAAACCCGAACGCATCGAGCGCGTCATCGGCAAGTGGGCCTCGAAATACCCCGTGACGGACATGGAGACGGCCCGCACGGACAGGGCCGCCGTATGCACTGTGAGCGAGCGGGCCAGAAGCCAGGAGGGATGCCTCCTGCGCTCGATCGCCGTGGCGAGGGCGGCCAAGTATCGCCGACGGTCGATCACGTGGTGCTCGGGCTTCGCCCTCGAGCCGTTCCGCGGGCACGCGTGGGTCGAGGTCGGCGGGGTTCCGGTCAGCGAGAATGTCGAAATAGCGGACTACACAAAGAGCTTGGAAGTTCGGGCGCGCGGCGACGCCGACGTTTCGGCGGCTTCCGGCGAATCCGCAGGCGCGGGCTTCGTCGAACCCGACAGGATGATGGAGCCGCCGCCTGCCGCGCCCGTGCGGCCGCGCGACCTGTTCGGGCTCGCCAAGGACAAGCGGCTTCTCGTCGTCGCCGCCCTCATGGCCCTCGTTGGCTCGGGGCTCACCCTTCTGATTCCGGGGTTCATAGCGAAGTTCTTCAGCGACGGCTCGTTCTCGCTGCCGAGCCTCGGGTGGATCGGGGTGTTTCTGGGGGTGCTGCTTGCCTCCGGCGTGGCGATGGTCTTCCAGTATTACTACCTGCAGAAGGTCGGCGAAACGATCGTCCGCGATGCCAGGGGCAAACTGAGCAACCACCTCCTACGCCTCCAGATCAAGGAGTACGACGAGCGAAGCGCGGGCGACCTCGTCAGCAGGGTCGCGGCGGACACGTCCAGCCTGCGAACCGGATTCCTTCAGATCTTCGTCGCGTGCACCACGGGATTTCCGCTCGTCATCGGGACATGCGCGCTCATGCTCTTCCTCGATCCGTTCCTCATGGGGACGGCGCTCGCCCTCATCGTCGGGCTCGGCTTCGTCCTCTTCGCGGTGAGCCGTTTGATCCAAGGCGCCAGCCTTGTCGCTCAGCAAAAGCTCGGCAGCCTCACCTCGCAGGTTCAACGGGACATGGGCGGAATACGGACCATTCGCGCGACGAACGCCACCGACTCCGAGGCCTCGATGCTCGAAAGCCGGGTGGAGGACGCCTGGCAAGCCGGGCTGAAAATGGCCAAGGTCCAGTCGATCGTCAGCCCTATCGCCAACATCGGATTTCAGCTTTCGGCGATCGTCGTCATCCTGGTGGGGGCCTACCGCACGAGCATCGGGGCGATGTCGATATCAGAGCTCGTCCAATTCGCGGCCCTGCTCTTCATTCTCGTCTCTCCGCTGGGCCAGATGGCCTCTGCTCTCTCGCAGCTGCACTCTTCCCTCGGATCTTTGCAGCGAATCAACGAGATTCTGGATCTGCCGCGAGAAGACGAGCTGGACATGGCGAACCTCCTTTCGCCCGAGCTTCTGAAGACCCTCGAGGCGTCCGCCAAGCCCAATGCCCCTGCCATCGACTTCGACGACGTCGTCTTCACATACGGCACCCGCGAATTCGGGCAGGAAATGGACGACGCCGACTCCCTCGTGCTCCACAAACTCAACCTGCAGGTCCCCGAGGGCAAGCGGGTGGCGATCGTCGGCCCCTCCGGCGCCGGCAAAAGCACCGTGCTCCAGCTCATCGAGAGGTTCTACGACGTCAACCGCGGGGCCATACGCGTGTTCGGCAAAGACATACGCGACTATTCGCGCAGCGACCTTCGCAACGTGCTCGGATACGTCGAACAGGACGCGCCCGTGCTTTCGGGAAGCCTGCGGGAGAACCTCACGCTCGGCCTGGGCGACGTCGGGGACGACAGATGCATGGAGGCCCTGGAAAGAGTCAACCTCGGCTACCTCGCAACCCGCTCAGAGCAGGGGCTCGACGGGCCGGTCGGGGAATCGGGCGCCTCGCTGTCCGGCGGCGAAAGGCAGCGCCTGGCCATTGCCCGAGCCTTGCTTTCGAACAAGCGGATCCTCCTCTTCGACGAGGCCACCGCCAACCTCGATTCCCACAACGAACGCCAGATCGGCGACGTGCTGAGGAACATGGCCGGCAACAGAACGGTTCTGGTGGTGGCTCACCGGCTGTCTACCATAATGGACGCCGACCTCATCCACGTCCTAGAGCACGGCAGGCTCGTGGCCTCGGGCACCCACTCCGAGCTCGTCGTCAAGTCGCAGATCTACAGAAACTTGGCAAGCGAGCAACACCTGGTTTAAGCTGCTCTTGCATATCATATAGTGAGATAGGGCGGGCATATGACCGACGTAAAGACGAACGTCAACAGCATCTCCATAAGCGAGCTGCGAAAGAGCCATCGGGGCGTCGAGATTCTTCATGGCGTGGGCTTCACGGCCGCCCCCGGCGAGGTGACCGCGTTCCTGGGGCCCAATGGGGCCGGCAAGAGCTCGACCCTCAGGATTCTTCTGGGCCTCGACAGGGCCGACAGCGGCTCAGCTCTGTTCGGGGGCAAGCGCTACCGCGACATTGACCGGCCGCTCACCCGCGTGGGCGCGCTTTTCGACGGGCTGGCGGGAAACAAGATGCGTTCCGTGGCGTCCCATCTCGCAATCGTCGCCGAAAGCAACGGCATCCCTCGCACGCGAGTCTCGCAGGTTCTGGAGGAGGTTGGGCTCTCCGCCAAGCGAAAGTCGCGTCTCGGCACGCTTTCCCTCGGCGAGGGGCAGCGCCTCGGGTTGGCGGTCGCCCTCTTGGGCGAGCCCCAGTTCCTTGTGCTTGACGAGCCGACCAACGGCCTCGATCCCGCCGGAATTCGCTGGTTCAGGAACTTCGTCAGAGAGCAGGCGGCGCTGGGGCGCACGGTTCTGCTGTCGAGCCACGCGCTTTCCGAGGTGCAGGCGGTGGCCGATCGCGCGGTGGTCATCTCCAAGGGCAGCATCCTGCTCGACTCCCCCCTCGCGGAGGCGACGGAAAAGATCTCCTCGCTCGAAGACCTTTTCTTCGAACTGACGGAGGGGGTTGCATGAGCGCGTTCTTCAGGAGCGTTTGGCTCGAGTTTCGGAAGATGGGGGCGGGCAGGGGCCTCGTCGTCTTCTTGTCCCTCCTGTTCCTTGTGCAGCCTCTGTTCTCCTACATCGAAGGCAGGCAGCTTCTCGCGATTGGCCTGGACGCGACGCCGCAGACCCATCCCCAGCTGGCCGAGCCGGTAGGAGATCCGCGGTACCTCGGTTTCGACGTTCTGCCCGTGGGCGAGCTCGTCATCCTCATCTACGCGGCCATCCTCGGCGCGGCGGACTATCGAACGAGGGAAGTGCGGACCACCCTTCTCGCGGTCAACCGAAGGTCTCGCGTTCTCGGGGCCAAGTTCCTCGGCCTGGGTTCCTTCCTCTTTCTCGTCGGCTTTGCGTCCGCGTATCTGACGGTCGCAGCCCAGCAGCTTGCGGCGCACAGTCAAAGCGGAGTGGACCCGGCAACCCTCGCCCCGGGCGTCTGGCGGCTCATTGCCTGGAAAGCGGTGCACTGGACGGCGCTCGGCCTCATGTCATACGCGATTGCGCTCTTGTGCCGCAACTGGCTGCCAGCCGCCGCCGTGCTGGCCCCGCTGACCGTTGGAATAGGCAACGCACTTGTGAGCCGGTGGAGCGGAAGCGCCTTCCTGCCCTCGGTGGCCGGAAGCTGCCTTTCCGCAATTCCGGACAAGTCCTGCCACGTCAGCCAAAATGCGAGTTTCGCGGCCCTCGTCGCATGGCTCGCGCTGTTCGTCGCCGCCGGATGGGCGGTGTTCTCCAGGAGAGACGTGGGGGCGCGATAGCCTTGGGGCTCTACGCGTCCGAGCTGCGCAAGTCCATAACCCACCCGTTTGGCGCCCTCGGGGTCGCAGCCCCGTTGGCATGCGTGCCCGTCGTCGCGATTGCGGCGGCTGGCAACGCCGTCGGGGAAGGCGAAGGCCTGCTTCGGTCCCTCCAGCTGTCCCAGCTTTTCACGGCGATCCTCGCGATGGGGGTTTTGGGGCAGGAGTACGAGAGCTCGAGCCTTCGCGGGGCGCTTCTGGCGACGCCGCGGCGATTGCGCCTTTTGGCGGCCAAGCTGGCCGTTCTGACGACGCTCACGCTCGCCGCCTTGGCGGGAGGCGTTTTCGCAGGTTGGCTGAGCCTGGCGATGTCCGCCGGGGGCGTCGCTCTTCCCGGGGCGGGCAAGGCTGCCATGATCGCGCTTTCCTGGGTGGGAATGGCCTTTGTGGCCGCGGGCCTCGCCGTCGTCTGGCGGTCCGCCGTCGTCCCCGGGGCGGTTCTCATTCCCCTCTTCTTGGGGCTCTCCCAGCTGCTGTCGGGAATAGTCTCGGCAGCCCGCTTCCTTCCCGACCGTTCGACTTTCGCCGTTTTCACGAGGGCCGGGGGAGACGCTCTAGATCCGGGTCCCGGGATGCTCGTTCTCCTCGTGTGGGTCGTGTGCCTCACGGCGATCGCGGCATGGCTGTTCGAACGCAGGGACGTTCGTTAGCTTTGCGGTCGGTCGGCCTTGCAAAAGGAGAGAGGCAAGGCTGACAGGCCTTCCGTTTGCGGATAAGATGACAGGCACCGACCCGGTTAGGAGGTGCAGCGGTGATCACCAGGGTCGACGTCGCCCCCGAGGTGCTCTACTGGGCTGTTGAGCGTGCAGGCTGGGACGTTGAAACCGCCGTCAAAAGGGAACCCAAGTTCCCCGAGTGGGTCAGTGGCGAGACCCGTCCTACCGTCAAGCAGCTTGAAAAATTTGCCAACAAAACTCACACGCCCTTTGGGTTCTTGTTCCTTTCTGAGCCGCCCGTCGAGACTGTGCCAATACCCGATCTGCGCACTGTTGGCAGTAAGGGGATTCGGCGGCCCTCCGCGGATCTCCTCGACACGATCTACCTGTGCCAGAACCGCCAGGACTGGTATCGCGATTACGCTCTGGCCAACGGGGTTGAACCTTTGGAATTCGTCGGTGCGGCAACGATCGATTCACCCGCTGCACAGGTGGCGGCGCGAATGCGCGAGTTGCTTGATTTCGGATTGGAAGACAGCTCTAGATCCGCCGACAGGCAGAGCGTTTTACGTGCTCTCGTGGAGAGCGCCGAGCGTGCCGGAGTGCTCGTCATGATCAATGGCGTGGTCGGCGACAACACTCACCGTAAGCTGGATTGCGACGAGTTTCGCGGATTTGCCCTGTGTGACCCCCTCGTTCCGCTCGTCTTTGTCAATGCGACGGACACTAAAGCGGCGCAGATCTTCACGCTGCTACACGAGTTGGCGCACATCTGGTTGGGCAGGAGCGCCCTTTCGGAAGCCGCTCTCGACTTCAGAAGCGAGAAAGCGGAAGAACTCTGGTGCAACAGCGTGGCTGCCGAAGTGCTTCTTCCCATCGATTCGCTGCGCGACGAGGGCCTTCAAGGAGTCTCCAGTGAAGAACTCGACCGGTTGGCTTCCAAGTACAAGGTCAGCACGCTGGTGGTCCTCAAACGCATCTTCGACCTCGGAATTCTGAAGTGGGATGAATACGTTGAAACGTACCGAAATGAGAGTGCACGCACGAAAATGCTCGCCAATGGAAGCTCTCGAGACACTAGCGGCGGAAACTACTACCACACGGTCCCTTTCCGGTTGAGCCGCAATTTTGCCCGTGCGGTCATATCGAGCGCTTTCGAGGGCACGACGCTTTACAGAGACGCTTATCGGCTGCTGGGCACGAAGAAGCATTCGACCTTTGAGAAACTCGCGGATGCAGTGGGGGTTGCGTGATGTACCTTCTTGACGCGAACATCTTCATCCAGGCTAAGAACCGCCATTACGCCTTCGACGTTGTTCCAGGTTTTTGGCGATGGTTGGAGAGGGCTCACGGCATAGGAATTGCGGGCAGTGTTGAAAGGGTCCGAGAAGAGTTGCTTGCGGGACAAGACGAACTGGCCGACTGGGCCAGAACCCACCCTTCCTTCTTTCAGCCCATTGACGACGACACCGCTGCCTGCTTCCGGCCGCTTTCAAAATGGGCTTCGTCCGCGCCCGCGGGCTACAAATCCGCTGCTCTCAGCGAGTTCTCGTCCGATGCGGCGGACTTCCTCCTCGTTGCGCACGCACTTGCCCATGGGCATGTCGTCGTGACGCATGAGGTCCCCTCTCCCAATTCCAGTAAAAGAGTGAAGATACCGGATGCGTGCAAAGCTTTAGGCGTCGAATGGGAGAGTCCCTTTGCAATGCTCAGAAAGAGCAAAGCGAAGTTTGATCTGGTTGAGTCCTTCGCGCCTGGGCACTCCAGCGATTCGGGCCGTCCCGGAAAAGACGAGCCCGATCAAGCCGGCGAGTCCAACGGCGGGCAAGGCTTGCTCTTCTAACGGCTGCCCTTGTCGAGCCGGGCCCGTCCGAGCCCTTCCGGGACGGCGGGGCGCTTGCATCGGCGGCCCCGCCGTCCGGTTTCTGCTATGCGCTCAAAGCGCCTTGAACATGCCCGTGAAGGGGACTGAGACCGCCGGGGCAGTCTTGTCCTCGGCCGGGCGGAAGTTCACGAATCCTCCCAGCGGAGCGGTCTCGGAGCCGCCGCGAAGCACGTACTCGTAGAGGCTGTAGCTCGGATCGCTGACGGAAACGGTCACGGTCCGCTCGCCGCGCGCGGGCACCCTCACGCCGTAAACCGCTCTTCCGTCCACGCTGAAGGACGTCCTGAGGCGGGGGTTCGTCCACTTTCCTCCCTCGCCGCCGAGCTTCAGGAGGGTGAACCCGCTGAAGCCAACGTACTGCGACCGGCTCCCGACATTGTGCAGACGGACCGTGAATTTCCAGTAGCCGTCGGCAAACTCCGCCCGCGCTGCGAGATTCGAGGGATCTGAGGCGCCGTCGACAGTCGCGTAAAGCTTAGTCTTGGCGGCGGCGTCGGCGTCAGTCTTGCCGTAGCCCTGCACTTGCGGGGCGACGAGGGCAAGGGAGCGCCCGTCGTTCGTCCGGGCAGGCGCCGACGTCCCCTGGAGGAGCAGGCGCACGAGGTTCTCTTTCTCCTGCGCGGAGCGCGAGGCGAAAGCGGGGTCGGATTGCACGCGCTGGCGCACGCGGGCGACGTCGGCGGCCGAAGGGGCGAAGGGCACATTTTCAGCCGACGTCGGAGCGGCTGTGGCTTGCGCCGCCGGGGACGGCGCCGACGCATCATCGGCCAAAGACGCCGACGTCGGCAAGAAAGCCGAGACGGCAACCGCCGCAAAGGCGACGAAACGTCGGGGGGTTCGGATTGTTGACATGCATGCCTCGCATTCATCGTGAGCGCAGCGGCGCTCGGTTTCGGAGCCACGAGCTTTCAGGGAAAGTGACCCTCCACTTGATGGTAACAATTTCAACTACTGAATGGAAGTAAAGAATTAAAGTAAATTCTTGCAAAGCTTCTTTCGCGGGGTGTCGGACGTTTCCGGGCCGAGGATGCGCCGTAGGTGAGGACGCGCTTTCCAGATGGGACGCGCCGTAGGCGTGGGCATGCCTTCCGGATGGGACGCGTTGCGGATGTGGACGTGCCTTCCGGATGGGACGCGTTGCGGGTGCGGACGCGCCTTCTCGGGAGTTGAAAGCTGTCGGCAGCGCGGGCGCCGTTCCTGAAGGCAGGCCGCCGCCTCGTTTCCCGAGAAGAGTGGGAAGTTTCCGCAGAAAAGCGGAGAGCGTCCTCGGATGGGCGAGGAGCTTCCCCAACGGCGTGCGAATCGCCGAATTCCTGTGGTAATGTCTCAGGCTATGAATAACTTTCGTTGATTAGCTGCGCCGCGACGTCCATTCCGCGGCGACATGACCTCACCCCAGTCAAGGCTATACGCGGGGTTTTCAGCCCTGCCTACGAAAGACAACAATGACATCCCATTCTCATCGCATATACGTCGTCCCCATGCCCAGGCGCCTGCCGCGCTTCATGAGGGAAGACACCTCGGAGCCAGACCGCGTCCCGGCAACGCCGTCGGGCATCATGCGCAAGGCGTTCCGAGACACCTGGAAAATCAACCTCGTCTATACGGCGATGGTCTGCATCGCCTCGGTCTGCACCGCCCTCATTCCCTGGGCGCTCGGCAAAGTGCTCGATTCGGGGCTGGAAAACGGGTTGACCCCGGAGATCCTTCCCGGCGTCGGCCTGTTCGTCGGCCTCGTCCTCCTCAACTCCGTCACAAGCGTGTCCGAAGTGATGCAAATCGTCATTGCCATGCGGGCGGCGTGGAACCCCGCGCGGCGGCTCATGCGCGTCGTATTCGGCCGGCGAACCGACGTCGGCCGCGACATGGCCTCCGGCGACATCGTCACGGCGATGACGGTGGACGCCGAGAGAGTCGGTTGGTTCACCGCCTATCTGCCGTCCGTCATCGGATCGTTCCTCGGCTTCGTCGCGGTCGTGGCCCTCATGATCGGCATCTCCGTGCCTTTGGGGCTTTTCGTCGCCGTCGGGATGCCGATTCTCATGGTCGTCACCAGCTGGATGGTCAAGCCATTCGAGGCGCGGGTGGCCGAGCAGCGGGAGGAATCGGGGATTCTCACCTCGATCGCCTCCGACGGAATCGCAGGATTGCGCGTCATGCGCGGCGTGGGAGGCGCCGACCTTTACAACGAGACCTACGCGGCCCAGTCCGCTCGGGTGCGCGACGCCGGCATCCGCGCCTCGAAGTACCGAGCGCGTCTGCGTGTGGTCTTCGAGGCCGGTCCGGCTTTCTTTACGGCGGTGGTGATCGGCCAAGGACTGTGGATGACGTACGACGGCGCAATCAGCCCCGGAGCGCTCGTGGCCTTCTACGGCTTTACCGCGTATTTGTCCATTCCCATTGAAGCCCTCATCGACACGACGTACGTGGCCACTCGGGCATGGACGGGGGCGAAGAAGATGTCGCGCATCCTCGCGGCCAAGCGCCTCGTTTCCGACGCCCAGGCCGATCCCGGCCTCGCCGCGCCCGACTGGACGCGTGCGGCCTTGACCGACGCTGCGTCGGGGGTGCGGATCGGCCCGGGGAAGACGGTCGCCCTCGTATCGGGCTCTCCGGAGGAGTCCGCCGCCCTCGCCGCGCGCCTGGCCCGAACCGACGACGCCGACGAAGTGTACGCCGACGGCGTCGATCTGCGCCGCCTCCGACTGGCCGAGGTCAGGAAAAACATCGCCTACTCCGGCCCGATAGCCGAGCTGTACATGGGCACGCTCCGCTCGAATCTGCTCGGTCCGGACGCCGAGCCGATCGAGCCGCGCGCAGTGGCGGCTCAGATTGCCGACGCCCTCAAGCCGGGCGGCGAGATTCGCCCGGTTCTCAGCGAGGAGCCGGGGGAGCGGCCTGCCGATGCCCGCCTGCTGCGCGCCGTCCACGCAGCCGACGGCGCCGACGTCCTCTCCTCAACGGAGGGAGGGCTTGACGGCCAGGTCGCCGAACGCGGCAGATCGATGTCCGGAGGCCAGCGCCAGCGAGCGGCGCTCGCCCGCGCACTCGCGTTGGACGCGCCTGTCACGATCCTCGTCGAGCCGACGAGCGCCGTCGACTCGCACACGGAATCCCGGATCGCCGAGCGGCTGGCCGACTGCCGCGCTGGAAAGACGACAATCGTCGCCACCGTTTCGCCCCTTGTGCTCGGCCGATGCGACGAGGTCGTCTTGCTCATCGACGGGAAAGAGGCCCTGCGCGGGACCCACCACGAGCTTTCGTCCCACCCGGAGTACCGGGCCGTGGTCCACCGCGGCGAAAGCGATGAAGGCGGCAAAGCGCCGACCGCGCCGGAGGCAAGAGGCGAAGGCGCAAGGGACGTCGGCGACGAGAAGGTCGGCGTTGACGAGAAAGGCGGCGTCGGCCTCGGCAAAGCCGACGTCGACCGTGAGAACGGAGGTGCGAAATGAGGCTCCCGGTGGCCGACACGCGCACCGCCATGCGCAAACTCCTCGGCCTCATCGCTGATCGCAAGGCCGAATTCGCGGTCGTTTTCACGCTCCAGACGGCGCTCGCCGTCGTCGGCGTTGTGACGCCGACGGTCGTCGGCCGCGCAGTCGACGCCGTCGCCGCGGGAACGACGTCCTCCTACATCCGCAACGCGATCGCGTTCATCGCCGTCGTCGTGGTGATACAGGCCATTTTGGGGTACGCGGCAAGCCTGCGCGCCTACGTCTTCTCACAGAAGATTCTGGCCGTGCTGCGTGAGCGGGTCGTGAGGGCCGTGACCTCCCTTCCCCTCGGGACCGTCGAGGCCGCCGGGTCGGGCGACATGATCGGCCGCACCACGCACGACGTCGACAGGGTCAGCTTATTCATCGAGGGCGCCGTGAGTCGGCTGTTCATGACGGTCCTGACGATTGCCGCGACCCTCGTTGCGATCTTTGTGGCGAATCCTTTGCTCGGCGGGGTCGTGGTGTTGGCCGCTGCGCCGATCTTTTTCACGGTTCGCTTCTACGTCCGGCGCGGCGTGCCGGCGTATCTTGCGGCGTCGGCGATCAGCGCGGGAATGTCCGGCGTAGCGTCGGAGACCGTGGAGCAGTCGACCACCGCCGACGCCATGCGGCTGGGGCGGGTGCGCGCCGAACGGATGGACACGCTCATTTACGAGTACTGGCGCAACGAGGTCTACACCGGCTGGCTTCGGATGCTGTTCATCGTCATGAATCAGCTTGTCACCTATCTTCCCGTGGTCACCGGCCTTGCACTCGGCGGGTACATGATCGGAATCGGCCAAACGACATACGGGACAGTCACAGCGATCGTCCTGTACGCGTCCCAGCTGCGCTATCCTCTGTGGACGTTCAGCTGGTGGGCCGACGAGTTCCAGTTCGCGATGGCCGCCTTTGCGAGGATCTTCGGCGTCGAAGAGGCGAGTGAAACGGGCGCCGGCGAAGAGTCTGGGGAGAGCGGGGGCGTCCGAGAGGTGAGTGCAGGCAGCGTGCGTGACACGGGCGCAAGCGGCGCCGGTGCAAGCGGCGCGCACGACACGGGCGAAAGCGTCCGTGAAGCCCGTGAAGAGTCAAGCGCCGCCCGAGTCTCCGGCGCTGCCGCAAGGGCGGAGGCGGCGGGACCGGATTCCTCCGGCAGGTTCGACGCCGCCCTGCACATCGAAGACGTGCATTTTGCCTACCGCGAGGGCCAGGACGTGTTGCACGGCGTGACGTTGGACGTCGACGGCGGGGAGACTGTCGCGATCGTCGGGCCCTCCGGCGCCGGAAAATCGACGTTGGGGCGCTTGATCGCCGGAATCAACGCACCCGCGGCGGGGTCTGTGCGCATCGGACGGGCCGAAGTGTCCTCGATGCCGGAATCCGCCCTCCACACCGCCGTGGCCATGGTCACCCAGGAGCACCACGTGTTCCTCGGCAGCCTCGCCCACAATATGCGCTTGGCCAAGCGCGATGCGACGGACGAAGAGATTCGGAGCGCGCTGGAGGCGGTTGAGGCGACGTGGGTCGACGATCTGGAAGACGGCCTCGAGACGAAGATCGGGTCGGGAGGGCTCGCCTTGACGCCGCCGCAGGCCCAGCAACTGGCCCTCGCCCGCATCGTTCTGCTCGATCCGGCGGTGCTGGTGCTCGACGAGGCGACCTCTCAGCTCAATCCGACGGAGGCTCGCTCGCTTGAGCGCGCGCTCGGCAGGGTCCTCAAGGGACGCACCGTCGTCTCGATCGCGCACAGGCTGTACACCGCGCACGACGCCGACAGGGTCGCCGTCATGATCGACGGCCGCGTCGCCGAATACGGCAGCCACGACGAGCTGACGGCCCGCGGCGGCGAGTACGCCGCGCTGTGGAACGCCTGGCAAAGCGACTGAAAGGCGCGGCAACGGCCCGGCAAAGCAGCCAAAACCTGGTCGGCAGCATGAAGGGGCCCTCGACAGAGGGCCCCTTCATGCTGGCCTTGGCCTTATTGCCTGCAGGCGTCTATTTTGGCAACGCTTGCCGTCACTGCTCCCTTGCCTGCAGCTCGATCGTGTTCTCGATGACCTGCGTGGGGGCGACTCCGGGAAGATAGGCGTCGCCGACCATGATTGCGGGGGTGCCGCTGAGTCCTAGGCTCTGGGCGAGCTGCTGTTCCGCAGAGGCTTCTCGCGCGACTTCGGGCGAAGCGTAGTCGGCCTCGAATTTGGCCATGTCCAGCCCGACCTTCTGCGCCACGGTCCGGACCGACGCGTCGGTGTAGTGGGCGTGGTCCTGAGGGGAAGCCAGGTCTTTGTAGGCCGCGTCGGCGAACTCGAACAGCTTTCCCTGTTTCGCCGCGGCCAGTGTGGCGCGAGCCGGCTTGTCGGAACCGTACTGCTCGAAAATCACGAAGTTGTGCCACACCAGCTGGACTTTCCCAGATTTGGCCAGTTCTTCGAGCCTCGCCATGGATTGGGCGTGAAACTTCGCGCACATCGGACACGAGAAATCTGTGAAAAGGTGGATCTTGACTTTCGCGTCGGCGGGGCCGAGCGTGCGGCCGGTGTCCGCGTAGGTCGGGATCTTGGATATGAGTTTGCGGCTCTCCTCGGAGACCGAGGGGATGTAGTCGTCCGTCGTCAGCCCTTTGGCCTTCGCTGCGGCCCTTTCTTTCTGCTGGAAGCTGTCGGGCAAAGGCTGGCTCGACGACGCCTTGGCGCTGGCCCGTGAGCTTTCGGCGTTCGCCGTCGTGTCGCCTTTCGCCCTGAGCATCATGAACGAAACCGTGAGGGCGACGACCGCCAGCGAAGCGACGGCAGCGATAGCCCATCCCGGCACCCCTTTGCTCGTTTTGGCCGCAGAAAGGGAATTTGCCGAGTTCAGGGCGTTCAGCCCGACGCCTGGAAGCTCGCGATTCGGCGGCGAGCCGGATCCGCTGGGGCTTCGGAAGCCGCTTGGGTCCGGGGAATCGAGCGGACTGGACGAGCCGGAGGGACGCGAATTGTCCGCTGCGCTGTTCTGGGGCGTGTCAGGTCGGTTCATCGTCAGTCCTCCACCCAGCCTTCGAGGGCTTGCATGTACCCTTCGGCGTCGGCGTCCTCGAATATGTTGAAGACGACGAGCTCAATCACGTCCGTCCCGTGGTACTGGAGCCACTGGTTGACCGTGTCGAGGGCGATGTGGGTCGCCTCCTCGAAGGGGAAGTTGTTGCGGCCTGTTGAAAGCGCGCAGAAGCTGACGTTGTGGATGTCGCCCTTTTCCAGGGCGAGGTCGAGGCACGAGGTGTAGCAGGCGGCGAGCTTTTCGCGGTCTTCGTCCGTGACCTCGCCTCCGTTGAGGTGGGGGCCGAGCGTGTGGAGGACGTATCGGGCGGGAAGGCGATACCCGCGGGTGAGGACGGCGTCGCCCACCTCCTGATCCTTGCCCTGGATCTCGCGGATCACGGAGCAGTCGTTGCGAATCCATGGGCCGCCCTGCCCTTGAATGTAGTTGTCGATGCACGGATGCAGGGGGTCCTTGCATCCCAGGAGATTCGGCATGGCGGCGTTGACGACGGCGTCGGCGGCCAACTCGCGGACGTCTCCTCGCCACATTGCCACGTTGCGAGCCGAACCGTAGTCGGACGCGGGCATCATGTCGGAGATCCGCATGAGGTTTTCCGCCGTCGTGCGGCCCATGTGCGCCGAATGGCGGTAAAGGAGAAGGTTGATCGCGTCGGTGACTTCGTCGTCGATCGGCTCCGGGCCTCGAAGGACCAGCTCGTGGCGCAAAGCGAAGGCCAGCTCTTTCTGGGGGAAAATCGAAAGGTCGGGATCGATGCCCGGATAACGGCGGTTTTTCAGGCCTCCCAAAGCCACTCGCAGAAGATCCAGATTGGAGCGGGGGTCGTCCACGGGTGTGGGGAAAGGTTCGTCTAGCCGAATCGCCTCGCGATATGCGGACAGGGGCAGCATGTTTCTCCTTCGCTGATCGCCAACGCAATCAATTTACCGTTCAGAGCTGGGAAAAGCACGAGGGCGAAGGGCGGGTGCGCCTTTGCGCCTCGCCGCGGGCTATGCGTTTGCGACCGCCAAGCCCCGGGTACCCTATTGGCATGGCCGAATGGATGACAATCGGCGAGCTCGCCGAGGAATGCCGCGCAGACGTCTACGCTCTGCGCGAAGCGTTGGAGCTGCTTGGGCTTTTCGACGTCGGCGAGCCCACTCAGCTCGCGGTCAGGCACTCGCTCGCCACGCCCGAAGTCGACGACGGCGGCCGTGCGATCTCGCTTTGGCACGCGGACGCCGTCACTCTGGCCAAAGCCGTCCTTTCCGGGTGGCAGTCCGGCGATGCGTCGGCGTCGTGCGACCCGTTCGCCTCCGAAGGCGCCGAGCCCGAAGGCATTCAGGGCGATCTCTTCGACGTCGAAGAAGAAATCGAAACTGCCGGAGGGGAAGACGCAGGCGGGCCGGCCGCCGATGGGGAGGGCGGAACGGCTGCGCCGAAGGAAGCCGCGGGAAACGCGGGCGCGGGGCCGATCGGAAGAATCGTCGAAGGCTTCGATGCGATCGTCGCCACAGACGGGGCCTGCTCTGGCAATCCCGGGCCGGGCGGATGGGCATGGGTCGAGCAGGTGACCGGCGAGCGCGACTGCGGAGGGGCTGCGCATACGACCAATAACGCAATGGAACTGACGGCGCTCGTGCGTGCGCTCGAGCATGTGGGGCCGCAACCGGATCTGCTCATGCGCATCGACTCGCAATACGCCATCAAGGCTATGACGGTGTGGGCGAAGACGTGGAGGCGGAAGGGCTGGCGCAAATCCGACGGCGCGCCCGTCGCCAATCGGGATCTCGTGGAGCGGCTTTTGGAGCTTTACGAGGGCAGGCAGGGCAGAACCGAGGTCGAGTGGGTGAAGGGGCATTCGGGCGACGCCGCGAACGAGCTCGTCGATTCCATGGCCGCCGCGCAGGCGGCCAGGCATCGGCGCTGAGGGTCTTGCGCCGGCGCCGCCGGCGTCGGACATCGCCGAGGACGCGGGCGCCGGACGCCGCTGCAGACCAGCGCCTCACAAAGAAGACGAGCGCCTTACGAAGAGACGAGCCCCTCACAAAGAAGACCAGCGCTTCACAAAGCAAAGTGCCTGGCTTGCGGCGGCTGTTCGCCTTCGCTGATTGCCGCGGCCGCCTCGAGTATCGCTTCGGCGAACGCTTTCGGCGACTGGGCGCCGACGAGCATCACGCGTGCGCCGACGACTGTGAGGGGAAGCCCGCGGATCCGCAGCCGTTTGGCGTCCGCAATGTCCCGATCGACGGCGGCCTCCCACTCGCCGAGCTCCAGACGTCTCTCGAGGGTCGGCAGGTCCGACGGCGCAAACCCCGCGATCCGGCCAAGCATCCTCGGAGAAGGCTCAATTGGGCCCTTTTCTAAGGGGCCCTGATCGGCGTCCAAGGCGCTTTGATCGGCCTGGCCGCGGCCGTTTGGGGGAGCGTCGTCGGCTTGGGCGAGCTTGCCGGTCTGCACGCCCTTTCCGAGCCGGAATTCACTTCCGGTCTGAACGGCGGCCTGGGCGAGGCTATCGGCTGGAGTCCCAGAGTCCGAGACGTTGTCGAACCCTAGGAACCAGTCGTCTAGGCGGATCGCTGCTTCGAGGGCCCGGCGAGCGCCGTCGGCCGGGTCTTCCGCGCCTTCTCGAACGGCGTGGACGATGCGATGCGCCAGGCGGCGCAGGGGTTGTGAAGGCGGGCGGAGAAGCCTTTCCTTCGCGACGGGGATTTCCTCGCTCGCAGCGACAGCCGCAATGGCCTCCGCGTTCGCCTCGGGCAAAGGACTGCATGAAGAGAGAAACGAGTGGACCTCGACGACGACTTCGGGGAGAGCGGCGTCGGAGGCGGAGCCGTGAGCCTCGTCGCCTCCCGCGCCAGCGAAGTCGTGCCCTGCACGTGAGAAGCTGCGCCGTGCAGCACGTGCGAGGTCGATTCCCCGCGCTAGGCGATCGAGCCCGATTCTGCTCCATGGGTCGGCGACGTCGTGCCAGACGTCGATCAGCAGGCGGGCGCTCACGGCGAAAGCGTATCGACGGCGCGGCGACGCAGATCGGTCAGGGCGCCGCCAACGGATCCAGGATTGTCAGATTGTTCAAGGTTCAAGTCTGGTCAGAGCTCCCGTCTTGCGAAAGACTTCGCCCCTAAAACGACGACGACGATCATGAGCACAAGGCTCGTAGCGAAGGGAACGGCGATCGCCGCGGCCCCCACAGCCTTTCCTTCGGCAAACGACGAAGGCAGGGTCAGGAGGCCGGCAGGCGATCTCTCCGCGATGGGCTCGAATGCGGAACCGATCATTGTGAGGAGCAGGGAGCCCACTCCGATTCCGGCGGCTGCGAGGGTCGAGCCTGTCAGAGACGACATGGCGACTGTCACGGCGAGAAAGAAGCATGCGCAAGCGAACCAGGTTGCGGTCGCCGCCGCGAGAGGGGCGAGGGGGGCTTTTCTGTAAAAGCCGAATGTCGCCGCCCACACAACCGCCATTCCTGCGAGAGACGCGGATGCGAGCACGGCGATTCTGGCCACGAGGGCCGCAAGGGGCTGTGAAGCGCGCGAAACCGGACGCACGGCCAACAGTTGGGCGCGGCCGCTGGAGACTAGGGAGGACGTGGCCCCCGCTCCGGTGAAAATGACGACGAACATGACCGTTTGCGCCAGATTCTTGGTCCACTGATTGTAAGCTTCGTGCCAATTCGGCTCGGGCATGGCTTTGCGAACGGCTTCGCCCATCATCGATCCGACGATGTCCGGGGCGAATCTCGAAAGGACTACGGACATCGCGCCGAAGAGACAAAGAACAGTCGGCAGGACGTAGCGGTGCCACGTTCTCCAAACCGCGTAGAGCTCATGTTTGCACAGAGTCGAGAAGCCGGTCATTTTCCCTCCGTCAAAGCTGTGAATACGTCCTCGAGACTCGGTTCCAGCGGCGTGAGCGCAGAGAGGTCCCACCCTCCGCGGGCCATCAGCGCAGGAAGAGCGCGGGCGGCCGCCGAAGGGTCGGAAACGACCACGATGAAGTCGGCGCCCTCTCGGCGAACTCCGGCGCACCAAGGTTCTGCTCTGAGGGCATGGGCCAGCGGGTCGCCTCCCCCGGAGACGAGGAGCAGGGAATGGTCGCCCGCGCGCTCGCGCAGACGCGAAATTGTGGATGCGGCGACCGCCTTTCCTTCACGCAGGACGACGGCGTGGGTGCACACCCGCTGCACCTCTTCCAAATTGTGCGACGACAAGATGATCGTCGCATGCTCGGCCAGCCGGGCGATGAGCCGGAGGACGGCCCGCCTGCCCGCGGGATCCAGGGCCGACGTCGGCTCGTCGAGGACGATGAGGTCGGGATTGCCGACCAGCGCCTGCGCAAGGCCTAAACGCTGACGCATGCCGCGCGAGTAGCCTCCGATGCGCTGGCTCACCCCCGCCAATTCGGCCAGATCAAGCAAGGATGCGATCCGACCGCGCCGCTCGACCGCCGGCACCCCGGCCAAATCTGCGCTGGCCTCCAGGTATTCGCGGGCGCTCATCCACGCGGGATAGGCGGGGACGTCGGGAAGGTATCCGAGTCGTCGCCGCACAGCCAGGCTCCCCGCCGGATCGCCGAGAATGCGGACGTCGCCTGCATCCGCGCGAGCAAGGCCCAGAAGGATGCGGATTGCCGTCGTCTTTCCGGCTCCATTGGGACCCAAGAGTGCGCAAACCGAACCCGCCGGGATTTGAAAGCTCACATCGTCCAAAGCCAGTTTCTCGCCGAAAGCCCTTGTGACATTGCGGAACTCAACGGCGCTGCCAGCCGGCGCCCCGGCTTTCATGCTCGCCGGCATGAATTCCCGCATGGAAGGGCCGCCGGCCGCCGGAAGGGCTCTGGCTTCATCGACATTTTCGCGGTCTTTAGCGATTTCGTCGCTCCCAATCGGCCGCTTGTCGCCGTATTCAGCCTGAGAAGCCCACGCCCGTTCGCGTTTCTGCCAGGCCGCGCTTTGGCGGCGGGCGATGAGAAATGCGATCGGCCCGGCAGTCGAGACGAAGAGGCAAATGAGAAGCCAGGCGGTCTTTCCCGGCTGCGGCATCGACTCCGCATCCGTGCGGCACCAGACCGTCAAGGCCGTCGCCATAAGAAGGAAACTGAGAGCTATAAGCGCAATGATGAGTTTCTGCACTCCCGGGGACAATTCGCTCCAGGAGACCGAGGCTCCGATTGCTGCGATTTTACCCATCCTGCTTCTCCTCGAACTGCCCGTGGACCCGTCCGTGAACCCGGGCAAGGCCGGCCCGCGTGGCGAAGAGCAGGGTTCCGCCTTCGACTGCGAGGACGAGGCCGATGCTCAACGGAAAATAGATCGGATGGACGCGCCCTTTCTTCTGGACGAACGGAGCCCCGGCGGTAAGGAGAAAGGCCGTGTTCGCGGCCAAAGCCTGGGAGCTCTGCATGAGCAGGTCCGCGCGACTCGGCGTGGGGGCGGCCAAAGAAAAAAGGCTCACCAAAGAACTGAAGCCGGCTATTGCGAGGCCTCCCGCCTTCGACGACCAAGTTTTTTTCACCCTTCCGTTCAAGCCGATCCTCACGGGTATGCGCAAACGCCGCCGGTGGACGAGCATGCCGACGGCGGCGGTCGCCGCCGTCAGGGCAAACGGCCCCCACCGCAGAGCGCCGATGACGCGTTGCGGAATTGCCTCGAGCACCGCTGGATCGACGTCGTCCTCGCGAAGCAATCCCAGTTTGACGGCGATCGCCCCCAGATTGAGGTCTGTGGAGTTCAGTCGCAAGATCGAACAGGAGGGCCTTTGCTTGTCGGCGAAGAGCTTCGGATTGTCGGGGCTCCATATCGTCGCGCGCTGCGCGTCCTCCGATCCGGCGAGAGCGTCGGAGATCTCTTGTGCGAGGGAGGCCGGCGAGCCGAAGGATTCGGGCCGAATTCCCTCCGACATCAATTCGTCGACCTCGGTGAGCACCGCCTCTCGGCGTTTGACGGGAATGTTCGCTTCGGCGAGTTTGCGCGCCAGCTCTTCGAGGAAGTCGTCGTTGAGCGATGGGTCACTGCGAGTCATCAGCGTCTCCTAGTATCGAGTTCATGGCCGTGGCCAGAGTCCGCCACGCTGCGGTTTGCGCGACGAGGGCTTTCCGCCCTTTCGCCGTGATGCTGTAGTACTTGCGCGGAGGGCCGCCGCGCACGGAGGGCTCCCACGTGGCAGCGACCCGCCCCGCACGGGCCAGCCGCGTCAGCATTGGGTAGACGGTTCCCGGATTTGCGGCCAACCCCTCGATCTCAGCGAGCGCGGAAATGATTTGGGCGCCGTACATGGGCGCGGGCGCGAGCATTGCCAGAGCTGCCAGTTCCAGGACGCCTTTGCGCAGCTGGGTCGCCTCATCGGCCATCGTTCCGTCCCTCCTTTGCGGGCATTGCCAGTATATAGGCATAACCCACTAGTTTGCAATGCAGAGTAGAAATCGGCCTCGCAGAGCCGCCCGCGCCCTCAGATTCGCGCCTGAATGCGGGCGGCCGCCGATAGGCGGCGCGGGCACCGTGGGAATGAATGTGCCTTGCGGCCTGAATGCGGGCCTCCTCGAACGGCTGCGTCGAATGTGGACAGTCGCCCCCGTCCAGGCCCGCTCGGGTAGGCTAGAGCCCATGCCAGCACCGATCGCCAAGAAGATTCCGACGTCGCGGACGTTCCACGGAGATTCCTACGTCGATAACTACGAATGGCTGCGCGACAAGAAGAGCTACGACGTGCTCGCCCTCCTGGAAGCGGAGAACGAGTGGACGGCGGAACGCACCGCCCACCTTGAGCCGTTGCAGGAGGAAATCGTCCGCGAGATCGCTTCGCGAACGAAAGAGGACGACACCTCGATTCCTGTCAGGAGAGGCCGGTGGTGGTACGTCACGCGCACATGGGAAGGCAAGCAGTACCCCGCCACCTACAGAATCCCCGTGGACCCTGAGGATCCGGCTCGCCGTCCAACTGTCGACGGGAGGGAGCGCCTCGTCTGGGACGGCAACAGCCTGGCCGAAGGGGAGGAGTTTTTCGGCGTGTCGAGTTTCGCCCCGTCGCCCGACGGGCGTTTGGGAGCTTTGGGCGTCGATTTCACCGGAGACGAGCACTTTCGCCTGCGCGTCTTCGACGCCGAGACGGGCGCGGTGGTCGACGACGCCGTCGACGGCCTCGGGTACGGCCTGGCGTGGACGGCCGACTCAAAGGCGATCGTCTACTCGCGCGTCGACGACTCGTGGCGCCAATGGCAGATCTGGCTCCACAGAGTCGGCTCCCCGACGTGGGAGGACCGGCTGCTCTTCCAGGAAAACGACGGGCGTTTCAACGTCGGCCACTGGGCTTCCCGCGACGGGCGCTGGATCGTCGTCCACTCGTCGTCGGCTTTGACCGCCGAGGCGCTTCTCTACGACGTCGCCGACATCGACGCTCCGCCGATCGTCGTGTGCCCGCGGCGCCAGGGGCTCGACTACTCCGTGGAGCCCGCTGAAGACCTGCTCCTGATCGTCCACAATGCCAATGTCGCCGACTTCGAAGTCGCGTACGCCCCGATCGGTCAGTCGGGGCCGGAAGAATGGACTCCCCTTCTCACGCCCGGGGCCGGCGAACGGATTCTCGGAGTCGATGCTTTTCGCGACTTTGCAGTGATTTCCATGCGTTCAGGGGGCCAGCCCCAGCTGCGGTCCATGCTGCGAACGGGGGCGCATGAATCGTCCGGCGCAGCAGGCCGGCCGCCCAAATCGGCCGATTGGTCGCCGGATGCCCCTGACGGCGGGGAGGGGTCCGAATCGGCCCGGACGGCGGAGGCAGAAGCTCAGTCGCGCGGGGAGGAGCGGAGAGAAGCGGAATCCTCGCCGTGGTCGGCCCCGGTCGTCGTCCCGTCGGAGGACCTCTCCTCCATCGAGGTGGACGAGAATTGCGTGTGGGAGGCGAGCGACGTCGTGTATTCCCTCCAATCCGTCCTGACGCCGCCGACCCAGTTTTCCTACTCCCCGGCGACGGGCGAGACGAAGCTTCTCAAAGAGCTCGAGGTTCCCAACTACGACCGTTCGGCCTACGCCCAGGAAGGGGTGTGGGTCAAGGCCGACGACGGCGCGCTCGTGCCGATGACGGTGGTCCACCGAGTCGACGTCGCCCCGGACGGCGAGAATCCCGGATACATCTACGGATACGGCTCGTACGAGGTCTCACTGGACCCGGTGTTCAGAGCCTCGTACATCTCAATTCTGCAGCGCGGAGCCGTGGTCGCCTTCGCCCACCCGCGCGGAGGCGGCGAGATGGGGCGGGCGTGGTATGAGAACGGCCGCCTGCTCAAGAAGCGCAACACTTTCACAGATTTCATCGCCTGCGCCCGCTGGCTTCGCACGTCCGGCTGGGTGGCCGAGGGCCGCCTGGCCGCCGAAGGGCGGTCCGCCGGCGGGCTGCTCATGGGGGCCGTCGCCAACCTGGCGCCAAGCGAGTTTAGGGCGATCCACGCCGGAGTGCCTTTCGTCGACACCCTCACCACCATCCTCAAGCCAGAGCTGCCGCTGACGGTGGGGGAATGGGAAGAGTGGGGCAACCCGATCGAATCGCAAGAAGTCTACAGGTACATGCAGACGTATTCGCCCACCGAGAACGTCGGCAGGCGCGAATATCCGGCCGTTCTTGCCACCACCTCGCTCAACGACGTCCGCGTCTTTTACGTCGAGCCGACGAAGTGGATCCAAATTCTGCGCGAGCGGGCCACGAACGACCCGATGGCGCGCCCGATTCTCGAGAAGATCGAGATGGTTGCCGGCCACGGAGGCAAATCCGGGCGTTACGACGCCTGGCGTGAGCGCGCCTTCGAAATCGCCTGGATGCTCGATCAGATCGACGCAGGATGAGCTTGCGGCGGTCTCGCATCGAGGCAAGGCGACGCAGAAGGCAAATCTTCGCCGTTGCCCGAGCGCCGTTTCGCCGCCGCCCTAGCGGTGGGCGGTCAGCTTCCGATTGGCCCGTACGCCGCCCGGGCGCGGATCGCGGTCAGACTGCCGCGATCGGCCTGCCCGTTGCGCGCTCGGCCGCCGTCGACTGAGGCGCGTCGCGTCGGGCGCCGCTCGCTTGCAATCACTCCCTGGCCGTCATGATCGCTGCCCGCCACGTGTTGAAACGCTGGCGAATCGCAGCGGAGGACGGCCGACCGGGGACCTGGCCCTTGCCGCCGTCGGAAGACCACACGCCGTAGGCGGCGACGGACGGGCTCAACCCGTTGGTTTCAGCCCACAGCAGGAAGTCGCGCAGCGCCTGCAGGTACTCCTGCTCGGTGAATTTGACGGTTCCGCGCTGGCGGCCCGACTTGACCTGGATGCCGAGGCCGGCCAGTGCGTCGTTCCAGTAGCCGTTCGACCGCTTTGAAACCGTCTGCGACGTCGGAGGCCACGCAATCTGCCCGCGGTCCGACGTCAGGCCGAGGGTCGTGACGTAGTTGCTGCGTTCGGCGTCGTACTTCTTCGCCGTCAAGGTGATGCTCGGGTCAGTGCGCACCGCCGTGAGCGCGGCGGAGACGTGCCCCAACGCCTCGGCGACGGCGGCGGCGTTGCCCGAGAGCTGGGAACGCACGGCGGTCGCGATGTCGTCGGGGATGTTCGAAATGTCTTCGGCCGGTTCAAGCTTGAGCGTCCTGGCGAGGATGAGCAGCAGGGCGCCGTCGATTGCCGCCTTGCTGAACAGCGGCGAACGGCCCTTTGTGTGCTGGTTGAAGTAGCCGGAGAGCATGGCCGCTGTGGCCACGGCGCTGACCGCGGCGGCCTCCTCGATCGCCACATGATAATCCTGATCGGCCGCCGGCCCGCACAGGTCCGAGACGCAGCGAAGAGACACGAACGGAATTCCCCACGTCGTGCAGATCTGCGCCGCCGCCGTCGACTCCATGTCGGTTGAGATGGCGTTGGGGAATGCCGCACGCACGGCTTCCACCTTGTCGGACGTGACGAAAGAGTCGCTCGTGAGCACCTGGCCTGAGCGAGAAGCCGAGCCGGAGTGGAAGAGCAGCTCTTCGTCGCCGGCGAACATGTCCGGCTGGCCGGGAATCTGCCCCAGTTTGTAACCGAAGGCGGTCGCATCTGCCGAGCCGTAGGCGTAGGTCGATCCGACGACGAGGTCAAGCACGTTGACGTCGGTCGCCAACCCGCCGGCGGAGCCGATGGACACGACGCATCTGGGGCTGTACTCCGAGAGTATCCAACCCAAGGCGCTCGCGGTCGCGACCGTTCCCACGCCCGTGCGCATGACGACAATTCGCCCGCTGGACGTCTGCGCATACCATGCCTGCCCCGTCGGAATGGGGATTTGAGTGATTCTAGACGCGGCGCCGAGCAGAGAGCGGCCTATGCCCGGGCGTTTTTCAGCGAGCTCGCGTGCACGAGAGGGCGCCTTGGTGAGGATGTCGAGGAAGGGCTGTACCTCGACATCCTGTGCAGCCAGCACAATGGCGTTTACGGTGGTCACGCCTCAATATCCTTCCATACCTCGCGCTGCTTCAACATAGAGCGGACGGCATGTTGCGCCGCCTCAAGTGAGTGATGTACGCCCCATCCGCATTGAACCTCGTTCGCGGCTGGGACTTCCGTTGCTCGCAGTATATCTTGAAAAGTGGCGGAAATGAGTGAAATTGCCCCGTCGATGTCAGGCTCGGAAGCGAGAATGAGATAGAAGCCAGTTTGGCATCCCATCGGAGAGAAGTCCACCACAACGTCACTGTGATTACGCGCATACTCCGCAAAGGAATGTTCAATCGAGTGCACTGCAGACATCTCTAGATGCTCTACGTTGGGTTGGCAAAAGCGCACGTCGTATTTGGTAAGCACATCGCCATGCGGCAGTCGTTTGACGTCAGCGACTCTGACAAACGGAGCGTGAACTGCGCGATGGTCTAAATTGAAGGACTCTACGTTCATTCGTTCTCGTTGATCGGGCATCGGATTCTCCTCTGGTCAGGCAAGCGTTGAAAATGCCGACGCTTCTTGCGGCCAGCGTCTACCATTATGTTACATACGACATCGTATATGGTGGAAGGCATTGAAAAAACTGGTCGGTGTTTCTCATTTTGTGAGACGGTGCGTTGGCGTGAAAGTTCAATCGTTGAGGGATGCGTCGGATTCTTTCGGTTGTGACCGGCTCTTGCCGGGCGTGGTCGTCAACTTTAGAAACAATCGCACCCCGGATTTTCTCAGGGTCGCCTCATGGTTGGCTCAGAAAGGCTGGGCAGGATGGAAGCACAGGCGGACACCCCGGGATTTCGTGGACCCGGACCCGCCGTCGGGGCGAAGGACATGCGCCTCGTACAAGAGAATAGCTTCGGTTTTCTCGGCATGGCGAGAATCCCTTCAGGCCGAAGCATTGGCGGGCGGCGATGCGTGGATCGCCGCCCGCTTGCTCTGCGCGAGAACGGATCCGCGAATTTGCTATTTCCTTTGCTTTGCCTGGCAATCTGGGCAGTAGCCGTGATAAATGACCTCCGCCTCGTTGATTGTGTATCCGTGAGTGTGAGAAGCGTGAAGGCAGGGCTTCTCTCCTTTTGCACAAGGAACGTCTTCAATCCTCCCGCACGACCGGCAGATGGCGTGATGGTGATTGTCGTTCCGGTTGATCTCGTAATAGGTGACGGTTCCCGCCGAACGAACCTCGCGCAGCAATCCCGCCGTCGTCAGAGCGTGGACGATGTCGTAGACGGCCTGGACGGAAACCGAGCCGATCTGGTCGATGACCCCCTGCCGCAGGGCCTCGACGCTGGAATGCCCGCCCTTTTGCGCTGTGCGCAGAAGGGCCAAACGCGGCTCCGTGACGCGCAGCCCCGCATCGCGCAGCGTGTTCGAATAGTCTCTCATCGCTCCTGCGGCTCTCTCTCGATTGTTTGCACTGTGCAGTGAAGTGGAAGCTCCCAATGGGGACGTGGAGTTCCGGTGGGGATGCGAAGGCCTGTCCCGGTAGCATTGTAGTTGCTTGCGTCAGCCCTTGGGTACCCGTCGGCGTCGGTTCCGCCGGCAGACCCACGGGTGTGACACGTCCGCACCGCAGCGGCGTGTCGCACGTCGATTGGAAGGAATGCAATGGCTCCGCTTCACGGTCTGCCCGACGGCCCGGCCGCGGTCGTCTCAGGCCAGATCTCCGCCGAAGAGGCTTCCCGCCCGCTGTCCGTCCGGGACATGTTTCGCGTGGGAATCGGCCCGTCCTCCTCTCACACGGTCGGCCCCATGAGGGCGGGCCTGCACTTTGCCGAACATCTGAGAATCCCCGCGCAGGCGAGGCTCGGACGCATCGTCGTCGAGCTCATGGGATCCCTGGGCGCCACGGGGAAAGGCCATTCGACGGACAGAGCCGTCATGCTCGGCCTCGCCGGCCATTCTCCCGAGAGCGTGGCGATTGACGTCGTTGACGCCATCATGGGCGACGTCGAACGCACCGGCCTGCTGAGCGTGGCCGGAGCGGGGGAGGTCGGATTCGCAGCCGAACGCGACATTCTCTTCCTCCCGGGAAAGATCCTTCCCTTCCATGTCAACGCTCTCACTGTCCGCGCCTTCGCCGAAGAGGGGGCGGTCCTCGGCGAGCGCACATACTATTCGGTGGGCGGCGGATTCGTCATGGAAGAGTGCGGCGACGCCGAAAGGGCCTCCGAGGCGCGCCCGCTCGCCGCAGCCTGGGACTGCCCGGCGGCCTCCCCGCCCCCGTATCCGTATTCGAGCGCTGCCCAGTTGCTCGGCCACTGCGAGCGCGAGGGGCTGAGGATCTCCGACGTCGTCAAAGCCAACGAGCTCGCGCTCATGGGCGAAGACGAGCTGCGGGCGGCCCTCGACGGGATCGTCGCCGCGATGCGCGAGAGCATCGAAGCCGGTTGCACGACGACGGGGCTGCTGCCTGGAATCCTAAAAGTGCGCAGGCGCGCCCCTCGGCTTCTGGCCGACCTGCGCGCCCGGCAGGCCTCGGACGACGGCGACGAGCTGGCCGGAATGGACTGGATCAACCTCTACGCGCTCGCGGTCAACGAAGAGAACGCCGCGGGCCACCGCGTGGTGACCGCGCCGACAAACGGGGCGGCCGGCGTGATTCCGGCGGTGTTGGCCTACTACATACGCCGCAGGGGCGGCTCCGCCGAATGCGTGCGCCGGTTCTTGTTGACGGCGTCGGCCGTCGGCGGCCTCATCAAGACGAACGCTTCGATCGCGGGCGCCGAGGTCGGATGCCAGGGCGAAATCGGATCGGCCTGCGCGATGGCGGCGGCCGGCCTCGCCGAGGCTCTGGGCGGCGAGCCGCGACAGGTGGAGAACGCCGCGGAGATCGCCATGGAGCACTGCCTGGGGCTGACGTGCGACCCGGTGGGCGGGCTCGTCCAGATCCCCTGCATCGAGCGAAACGCCATCGCCGCGGTGAAGGCGATCAACGCCGCGCGAATGGCGCTGTGGGGCGATGGGCGGCACGCGGTCTCCTTTGACGCCGTCATCGAGACCATGCGCCAAACGGGAGAGGACATGCTCTCCAAGTACAAGGAAACCAGCCGCGGGGGCTTGGCCGTCAACGTCGTCGAATGCTGACCTCGAGCGCTCCGAGGAGGTCGTCGACGAGGTCCCGCCAGTGCTCTAGGCCGACGCTCAGGCGGAGCAGGTCGTCTGTCAGCCCGTAGCCCATTCGCCTCTCCCGCGGGACGTCTGCGTGCGTCTGGACGGCAGGGCATGTGATGAGCGATTCGACGCCGCCGAGGGATTCGGCGAAGGTGAAGATGCGCACCGATTCGAGGACCTTCGGCATGTCCACGGACTCGTTCGGGACGAAGCTCAGCATTCCGCCCCTGCCGGTGTAGTGCACGCGGTTGATGAGGGGGCTCTCTTCGAGGGCGGCCGCGACCTTTCGCGCGTTGTCCTGGTGGCGCTCCATGCGCAGGGCGAGCGTCTTCATTCCGCGCATGAGCAGCCAGCTGTCGAAGGGGCTGAGGGTCGCGCCCGTCATGTTGAGGCGGACGGCAAGTTTCTCGGCGAGGTCCTCGCGGGAGACGATCACGGCGCCCGCCAAGACGTCGTTGTGCCCGCCCAGGTACTTCGTGGCGGAGTGAAGGACGACGTCGGCCCCCGATTCCAAAGGCCTTTGAAAGATCGGCGTGTAGAAGGTGTTGTCTACGGCCACGACCGCGCCTGCCCGATGGCCCAGATCGACGATTCGTTCAATGTCGATTTCGACCATCATCGGGTTGGTGGGCGTCTCGATGAAGACGAGGTCTGCCGGCTTGGCAAGGGCGGCGCACAAGCCTTGTTCGCCCATGGAGAAATCCACGTCGTAGACGCCGGTCCTGGCAAGCTCGTCGAAATAACGAAACGTTCCGCCGTAGATGTCTTCGGCGGCGACGATACGCGAGCCGGGGGCCGCCAGGGAGACGACCAGCTCGGCCGCCGCCATGCCCGACGACGTCGCGAATCCCGCTGTGCCGCCTTCGATCTGCGCGAGCGCGCTTTGCAGGACGTCGCGGGTCGGGTTGGCCGTGCGGGTGTAGTCGTATCCCGTCGAGGCGCCCAGTCCCGGGTGGGCGTAGGCCGTGGAAAGGTAGATGGGCGTGGTCAGCGCGCCGGTGCCGGGGTCGCTCGACGTGCCGATATGCGCCAGAACCGTCTCGGCGCGGCGGGAAGCCCTTTCGCGGCCGGAGGCTTCGTCGCGGACGCTCACGAATCCCCCTCCGTCCGCTCGGCGGCCTCGTTCTGCCGGGCCCGCGAAGCTTCCTGAGAATCGCCTGGGGACTGAGAGTCGGTTGACGATGCCGAGCCGGCCGAAGCTCCGGAATCGTCCGAAGTCTCAGGACCGGCTGACGCCTCCGTGTCGATCGGCTCCGCAGAGTCGATCGGCGCCGTTTCGAATGTGGCCGTCGCCGGAGTCGAAGCGGGCTCGTCGTCGGACACCGATTGCGCTTCGACGGCGCGCCTGAGCCGATCGACCGCCTCCTTCAGCGTGCTCCGCGGGCAGGCGATGTTGATGCGGGTGTACCCGAGGCCTTCGTCTCCGAAGATGGCGCCGTCGTCGAGCCAAAGGTCCGCTTCGTTGACCATGAACTCGTCAAGCTCGCCCGCCTCGATCCCGAGGTTGCGGATCAGCTCGCGGCAGTCAAGCCAGGGAAGGTATGTGCCCTCGGGTTCGACGAGCTCGATCCCGTCGATTCCCTCGAGCGCCGCCGCCAGAAACTCCAGGTTTTCGGCCATGTGCTCTCGAAAGGCGTCGAGCCATTCCTCGCCCTCGTCGTAGGCGGCGCGGCATGCGGCGAGGCCGAGGGCGTTCGGTTCGCTGTAGCCCGCGGCGTTTGACTCGCGGATGAAATCCTGTCGCCGCTTCCGGTCGGGGACGACGATGTTGGCAAGCTGGAGCCCGGCGAGGTTGAAGGACTTCGACGGCGACGTGAATGTCGCCGTTCGATTCGACATTCCCGGCAGTGAGGAGAACGGCGTCGCGCGGATGCCCGGATAGGTCAGATCGGCGTGGATCTCGTCCGAGAGGACGATGACGTCGAGTTTTGCGGCGAGGTCGGCGAGCCCGAGCAGCTCCTCGCGGGTCCACACCCGGCCGACCGGATTGTGGGGGTTGCACAGGATCATCGTTCGGGCGCCGGAATCGACGAACGTCGCCTCGAGGGCGGCGAGATCGCGAATGTATCGCCCCTCCCCATTGCGCGCGAGAGGCGCGTTGACCGCGATGCGGCCGTTGTTCTCGACGATTGACCGAAAAGGATAGTAGACGGGCTCCTCGATGACCACGCGGTCGCCGGGCTCCGTGAACGCCCTGACGGCGTATGTCAGAGCCGGGATCACGCCCCCTGTGGCGACGATCGACATCGGGTCGACGTCCCACCCGAAGCGGCGGGACTGCCAGGCGGCGACCGTCTCGAAATAGGATGCGTCCGGACTCGTGTACCCGAAGATTCCATGGGCGACGCGATCGTGGAGCGCCTGGACGACGGCGGGGGCCGTCCGATGGTCCATGTCCGCAACCCACATGGGCAAAACCGTCTCGGGGTACCCGCGGCGCTCCCGGGCGTCCCATTTCAACGACTCCGTGTTCTCGCGGTCAATGAACGAATCGAAGTCGAACTCTCTGGCCACCTGCACGCCTTTCTCCTGGTCGTTGAAGCATCGATGCGGTTTCAGGCGCCTGCGGCGAGCGCAATGCACGGCCCGGAACGGCGTTCCGGTCGGCTTCGACAGCCGCCCATCGACCGCGAATCTAGATTACCAAGAACCCAGATTGCCAAGAACTTGAGCTGCTGAGGACTCGGGTTGCCAAGAACTCGGGTTGCCAAGAACTTGAGCTGCTGAGGACTTGGGCGATTGAAGGACCGTCGAGAGGGCGCGAGCCGGTCGGCGCCGTCGGCCTCGTGCGTCTCATCGAAGACCGTCGGAGAACAGGTACGCCAAGAGGGCGGCCAAGGCTATCGCGAGGGCGGCCGCGACGTAGGCGAGGACCGTGCAGGTGAAGGCCTTGCGTGTGTTGCCCGTCTTCCGGCCGTCGCTCAGTGCGGCGTGGCCGGCGACTATCCCCAATATGGAGACAAGCGTGGGAAAAACGAAGCCGAGGGAAAAATTCATCAGATACGCGAACATGTTCGCGACCGCTCCGAGGCTCAGAAGGCTGAACGTCAGCGACGCCGTTGCAAAGGGATTTCTCGGGACGGCAGGCTGGGGGCCTCCGCGAACCGGTGTTTGAGGGGCTTGACCTTGAGTAAACTCGTCTTGCTCGGCAGCGGAGGCTGACTGGTCCACGGCCGAGGCTGCTTGCTCAGCGGCAGAATCGGGGACCTGAGACGATTGCGCGGGGTTAACGTCTTGGAGGTCGTCGTGGGGCGCCGACATCGATGTCCTTTCTCCCAAATGCCGTGATCGTTCGACGAATAGACCGCGGCCGGAAAGGCTGGGAGCGTGATCGCCGTCCGAGCTTGATCCAGAATAGCGCGCGCACGCCTGAGGAGGAAATGCACGAGATGGTTCGCCGCGGCGCTCGCACTGCGGGGCGAGGCCGCATCGCTCAATTCGGCGTCTGTTTCCTCGGCGTTGCCCCTACTGGAAGTACGTCCATTTGGGCGTTGCCCCTACTGGAAGTGTGTCCATTTGAGAAGAAGCGGCGTGACGACGAGCCCTAGGTACCCCAGTGTCAAGCCTGCGCAGGCCATGCCCTCTCCCGACTCGCCGGTTTTTCGGACGGAGTGCAGCGCACAGTGCCCGCAGACGATTCCTGCGGGCAGGAAGACGAGCCAGGCAATTATCCATCCGCATATGCTGAAGACGAGCGAGCAGATGGCGAGCGAGCTCGTTTTCCGTGAGGGCGGCGGGCCGAACCCCCATTGTTGACAAGGCTGCGGCGCCGTGCCGTAGGGGAAATTCGACCAGTGGTCCGCGTGCGGCCCCTGAGCTTGTTCGTAGCCGTCACGGGCAGGCCAATGGCTGTCGGTGGTGGGGCCATAAGGGGGCGGAGTCTGTCCATATACATCCTGGATAGGCATTTGAATGTTTTGGATGTATTGATCTTGCATTTGGGGGCTTTGAGGCAGATTAGCACAGCTCTGGGTATGAATTTCAGATTCGGTGCCGTTGCTCCTCTCTTCGTACGAAGGAAAGGATTCGCTGTTTGTATCTGCCTCTGAATTCCATTCGTTTGGAACTGACATGGTGAAATCCTTTTTTGATTTCTTAATTTTGGTTGTGTGTTTGTGGCTTTTGAATTCTGTTACTTGTGCAGCTATGCCGCAAACGGCCATCGTGACGCCGTCTTTATTCAACCGATCGTCCCTTTTTGGCCTTGGCTCGCCTCCCTCGGCTGACTTGCCGATGAGAACAGGGCCTTCGTTTGGCGCCGCTGTGGCTGCGTCGCTTGATTCCGCCTCGGAGGCAGGGGGCTCTTGTCCTTGCCTCGCGGAAATGTTGTCAGGACGATGATATGCGTGTTTGTCGCTCGCCACAAGGGCAACGAGGGCATTCGCGGCATGCCCCGTGACGAGCCCCGCGAAAGGCGGGAATGCGTTGGTTGGAACCTGTGGCGTTTTCGGACGTGTGTGGGTTGGGTGCGGCCTGCGGGAAATGCGGCGCGGGGCCCAGAATGCCGTTCTGGGCCCCGCGCCGATTGCGAATCTTGATTGCCCGGACGCGGCGGTGTAAGCGCCCCGAACCGGACTGCCGTGAGCGCGCCGGGCGGTTTGCGCCTCCGACACCGCGTGGGATTCATCCGAGTATGTCCGCGATTCCTTTTAAAACCATGATTACGAGCACAGCGAGAATGGCCGCAATGTAGCCGATGACCGTGCCCGCAATGGCTTCGGGCTTGCCGCCCTTGCCCGTCTTTCGGATGTCGTTGAGAGCGACGTGCCCGAGGATGACGCCCGCTATGGGCAGGAGGAGGGCCAGGGCGGCGATTCCGAACAAGGCGGACACGATGCCTAGAATGCTGCACGCCAGCGACGCGATTGCCAGAGGGTTCATCCCGCTGGCGACCGGCTGGCGGCTTCCGTAGGCCGCCGAATGCGGCGCCTGTACTTGGTTTTGTGGGAAGGCCCCTTGGCTCTGTGGGAAGGCCCCCTGGTTCTGTGCGAAATTAGGCGTCTGCGGCTGTGGAAGGCCTTGGCCGCCCTCCTGTGGGCTCCCGTTTGGCGAGGACTTCTGTTCTGGTTCTTCGTTTGGCAACGACATTGTTCTGCTTTCTCTCGATGTTTCCGGCCTTGCGGCGACTCGGACAGCGCCTTGACGCCCGCCGGCGCGAAGGGCCTCGAAGTGCAAACTCATAGTAGCGTGAAGACCCCTAGGGGCAAAGTTGAGATACTGTTCGATTCCGCCCGCGCCCGTGCCCATGCGCAGCGCTTTTGCGTCCGGACGGCTCAAGTGAGCCTGCATCCTCGGGCCTGCCCGAATCTCAGACAGGCCCGGTGCGTCAGGCCGCCAGCGACAGCCGTGTCGCAAATCGGCGACATCGGTTTTTTCGCTCATGTCGAAATCAACCTCTAAATTGTCGAAGTATCAATGAATTCTGGCCGTCGGGGAAGAACCGCCGATTTGCCTGCGCAAACTCAGTGTGTCGCAAACACTAGAAAACGAAGTGGATCTCTGGCACGCTGTTTTTATCTGGATTGAAGCGGTCCACACTTCCACAACTCAAATAACTTCATCGCATTGCGACCATGCCGGATCCGAGGCGTGCGGCTTTCGTTCCCACCTTCAGCGGTCGCCGCAACGTCAACCGTCTCTGCGCGCACCCGCCGCGAGTTCGGAAAGGGTCAAGCAACGAGAAGCCTGAGCCGTTCGACGGCGTCGGGCGTCGCGGCAAACCGCAGAAGAAAACCACGCAAGCTTCTGGGTCCGGCCTCCGCCTCGCGAGGGGCGGCGATGAAAGACCACGACAGGAGATAACCATGAACTATCCCCTTTTCGCCGTCGACCTTACAGCGATCGGGGCATTGGCGTTCGCGCTGTACTATCCACGACACCGGCGCAAAGACTTGGCCGTCGCCCTCCTGGGCGTCAACATCGGAGTTTTCGCCGTGACCACGGCTTTGTCCACGGCGACTGTGGGCGCGGGGCTGGGGCTCGGCCTGTTCGGCGTGCTCTCGATCATCCGCCTGCGCTCGACCGAGCTGAGCCAGGTCGAAGTTGCATACTACTTCGCCGCCCTCGCCATCGGGCTCATCGGCGGAATGGGCGAAGGCATGTCCCTCGGCATCGCGGCGCTGCTCATCGCCGCGATCATCCTCGCCCTCGCGGTGGCCGATTCGAAGCTTGTGATGACGGGTTCGAGCCACATGACGCTGGTCGTGGACAGGGCCCTTTCCAATCCGGAAGAGCTTGCGCGATACATTGAGCGTCGCACCGACATGAAAGTGCGCGAAGTGAGCATTGTCAGGCTCGATTACGTCAATGACTCCACCATGGTCGACGTCCGCTGCTCGAAGGGGCGGGCCCAGATCCGGGAGACGAAGTCGTTGAGGGCAGCCTGATGGCGGTGATGTCTATGACGGGTGCCAGCGAAGCAGAGGCCAAGTCGAGTCCGAAGAGGGACGGATTCGAGCTGCTCGGCTTGCCGGAGATCTCTCTCCATGAGCTGTCTGCACGGGCCGAGCTGCTCAAACGAACCGACCGCAAGTACCTCGTTCCAGACAGGACGGTCGCCGAGATGGTCGGCTTTCTCCGCGACATCGGGGCCTGCGCCTTGACGATCGACGGGCTTCAGACCTTCGGCTACCTCTCGGATTACTACGACACACTGGACTTCGCCCTCTATCGCGCGGCCGCCACCAAGCGCCGTCGGCGTTTCAAACTCCGCTCCCGGATCTACCTCGATTCGGGGCTGCACTTCATGGAGCTCAAGACCCGGTCCGGGCGAGGCCAAAACGTCAAAGACCGCCTGCGGCTGGAAGACGTCCGCTCGAAGGACTGGTCCTACCGCCGCGACCCCGCCGAACCGCTCACGCGTTCGGAGGTGCTCCCTTGGGCGGCCAAGCTTCTCGTCCGCCGCGGCGTCACGGCGACTCACAGGGAGGGGTTCAGAACCCTGGAGAGCCTTGTGCCGTCGAGCCGCTCGTACTACCGGCGCTCGACGGTCTGCCTCCCAGACGATTCCAGGTTGACGATCGACCGGGGCCTCGTGCTTGCCGGCCCCGGAGAGGACTCCGGGTTCGAGTTCCCCGAAGTGGTCGTCGAAACCAAATCCAACGGACGCACATCCGACGTCGACCGGTGGCTGTGGTCCCGCGGCATACGGCCGTCCCGAGTGTCCAAATACGCCATTGGCACGGCAATCGTCCATCCCGAGCTGCCAGCCAACCGCTGGCATTCGACAATGACCAAACTAGGAATAAGGAGATAGCTATCCGATGACTGGGAAAATCCATAGACACGCGGCGGCGGTCCTCGCCGTCGGGGGCCTCGCCCTGGCCGGCTGCGGCGACGGGAAGTCGGACCCGGACGGAACGAAATCGACGTCCAAGGGGTCGTCGATTGTGGGCTCTGGCGAGACCGACGGATTGAAGATCCTCGATTCGCTGCGCAACGTCTCCGGAAAGAAAGTCCCCACGGGAGGCGACATTTACGCGTCGTCCGTCAAGCCGAACGGGGCCACTCCCGAGGCGGTCATGGCGGAGAACCAAAAACCGCACGCCGATTCCAACGACGCCGATTACAAGGAGTCCTCCGCGACGACGATCCAGCTAGACGGCACGCCGAAGGTCTCAGGCAAGGGCGCGAGCGCGACGCAGGACGCCGTGACCATCAAGCAGGACGGCACCTACGTGCTCTCAGGCTCCTTCAACGGGACGGTCACGGTCGAGGCGCCGGACACGGCGAAGGTGAAAATCGTCCTCAAGAACGCCAACATCTCCTCGTCCAAGGACTCGGCCATTCGGGTGAAGACGGCCGACGAGGCGGTCGTCATCGCCGCAGAAGGCACCTCCAACAGCCTGTCCGACACGTCGAGCTACGCCGGCAATGCGAAGGGGCCGTCAGCCGCCCTCGCGTCGTCCGCGGACCTCACCGTCGGCGGCAAAGGCGAGCTCAAGGTCACCGGGAACGCCAACGACGGCATCTCCAGCTCCGACGGCCTCGTCGTGACCGGCGGGAAGATCAGCGTCAGCGCCCCCGACGACGCCGTGCGCGGCCAGGACTACGTGGTCATAGCCGGCGGCACGCTCGACGTCAACGGCAAGGGCAACGGCATCAAGTCCGAAAACGAGACCAAGTCGGGCCGCGGGTACGTGCTCGTCACGGGCGGCGACCTGACGATCAACGGCGGTTCGTCCAACGCCGTGAACGCGAAAACCGAGATTGTCATCGCCGGCGGCAATATCAAGATTGCGGGCTCCAAGGAGGGCATCGAGGCGGCGCACGTCCTCCTTGCGGGGGGCAAGGCCGACGTCAAAACGACCGACGACGGCATCAACGCCACCGGCGTCAGGCCATGGCTCTCCGTCTCCGGAGGCGAGTGGCGTCTGGACACCGGAGGCGACGGCTTCGACTCCAATGGCGCCGCCTACATCGGCGGGGGAAAGATGACGATCTACGGCCCCACCGACACGCGTGCGGCCTCGCTCGACGCCGAGACCGGCCTTGAAATCGACGGCGGCACCTTGTTCGCCGCGGGCCCCTCGGGCATGGACGAAACGCCGTCGTCGGGCTCGTCTCAGACGGCGATCAAGGTCGACGCCGCGGTCAAGGCGCAGACCACCGTCACCGTCGTCGAATCGGGGGGCAAGGAACTGGCCAAGCACACCCTCACGAAGGATGTGAGTTCGATCTTCTTCTCCTCCGCCGACCTGGCGAAGGGCAAGGAATACAAGATCGTCGTCGACGGCCACGAGATCGCCAAGGCCAAAGCCGGCGAGTTCAAGTAGGGCGAATCTGCGCGGGCCCGGCCCGCCGCCTGCCTTCCAGACGCGAATCCCGCGGAACATTTTCAGGCGTTCCGCGGGATTCGCCTTTTTTGACGCCGCCGATTGCAAGCGCGTCTGGCGCGGCCGGGTCGAATCGCTTTAGTCGACATAAAACAAAGTTCGAGACTGTTCCCAGAAAAGCTTCGGATAAAACATTGGAAAAATCGAGCTGTGTTTCTCATTCTTGACGGGTCGGCGAGGCAACGCCCGCGGCTCGGAGCGTCCGGGCGTGCGGGGCTCGCAAGAAGGAGGCAGTATGGACGTCCGACTCTTTGCCCTTGACATAGCGGCGATATGCGCGCTCGCGTTCGCGCTGTACTATCCGCGCCATCGGCGCAAGGACCTCGCGGTCGCCCTCGTGGGCGTCAACGTCGGCGTGCTGGCCGTGACCATGGCTTTGTCCACGGCGACTGTGGGCGCGGGGCTGGGGCTCGGCCTATTCGGCGTGCTCTCGATCATCCGCCTGCGCTCGAGCGAGCTGAGCCAGGTCGAGGTTGCATATTACTTCGCCGCCCTCGCCATCGGGCTCATCGGCGGCCTCGGATCGGGAATGCCGTTCGCGGCGGCGGCCGCTCTCATCGGCGGGGTCGTTCTCGCGCTCGGCGCCGTCGATTCCAGCCGCGTCATGTCCGGCTCCCGGCACATGGCAATGGTGGTCGACCGCGCTATCGGCGACGCCGACGAGCTCGCCCGGTTCATCGAGGCGCGCACGGGCATGGCCGTGCGCGAAGTGAGCGTCGTCAGGCTCGATTACGTCAACGATTCCACGACGGTCGACGTGCGATGCGGCGGGAAAGCAGCCGTCGAGAGCGCTCGGCCCCGAAACCTGAGGGCCGCCTGATGGCGGTTCCGGACATGCGGACCGCCGACGCTGTCGGCGAATCTTTCGCGCGGCTGCCGGAGATCGCCCTCGACGAGCTTTCCGCCAGCGCCTCGCTTCTGACGAGAATCGATCGCAAATACCTTCTTCGGGCCGACGTCGCGGCGGACCTCGTCGCCTCGCTGGCGGCAAATGGGGCGCGCGCGTTGGCCATCGACGGGCAGTCGGCCTTCGGCTACCTGTCCGACTACGACGACACGCCCGATTTCTCCCTCTATCGCGCGGCCGCTGCCAAGCGCCGCCGGCGTTTCAAGCTTCGCTTCCGGGTCTACCTCGATTCGGGGATGCACTTCCTCGAATTGAAGACTCGCTCGGGGCGCGGGCACAACGTCAAAGACAGGCTCCGTTTGGAGGACGTCCCGGTGAGCGCCTGCGCGGCCTTGCGCCATGGGCGCAGCGTGAAACGCCCCGATCTGCTCGTTCGGCCCGAAGTGCGCGAATGGCTGGCTGAACGCCTGGCGGACAGAGGGATCGCAGAAAGCCGGCGCGAGGCGCTGAGGGTCGCGGCCAGCCTGACTCCGGCGGTCCGATCGGTGTACACGCGTTCGACCCTTTGCCTTCCCGAAGGCTCTCGGCTGACGGCCGATCGCGGCCTCGTCCTCTGCGCGCTCTCGGGCGGCGCGGGCGTCGAGGTTCCGGGCGTCGTCGTCGAAACGAAGTCCGCCGGGCGGGCCTCCGCCGCCGACAGGTGGCTGTGGCGCAGCGGACACCGCCCGCTGAGGATCTCGAAGTACGCGCTCGGCGTCGCGTCGATCCATCCCGAATTGCCCTCCAACCGTTGGAACAGGGCGATGAAAAGACTAGGAGACGAAAGAACATGAAGAAGAATCTGAGAAGGAAATTCGCGGCCGTCGCGCTCATAGCGGGAGCGGCTCTGGGCGGCTGCAAAGTCGGCTCTTCGGAGGCCTCCGAGGTCGGCGCGGCCTCGAACTCGTCGGCGGGCTCCGCAAACGGCGCCGCAACGGACGGCGACGGTTTGAAGACGCTCGACTCCCTGCGCAGCGTGTCCGAGAAGTCGGTTCCCTCCGGCGATGTGTATTCGACGGCGGTGACGGCCGCCAAGGCGACCGTCGAGAGCGTCATGGCTGAGAACCAGAAGCCGCACGCCGATTCGAACGACGCGCAGTACGACGCCGCCTCGGCGACCAAGGTCTCGCTGAACGGCGCGGCCGCTTCGGTCGAAGGCTCCGGCGCCGCGGCGAGCGAGGGCAAAGTGACGATCTCCTCGGCTGGGACCTACGTGCTTTCAGGCAAATTCACCGGCCAGATTCTTGTGACGGCCGCGGATTCCGACAAGGTGAAAATCGTGCTCAACGGCGCCGAGATCTCGTCTTCGACCGACGCCGCGATTCGCGTGAAGAGCGCCGACGAAGCGGTGGTCATCGCCGCCGAGGGCACCGTCAACTCCGTGTCCGACACCTCGAAGCACGCTGATTCCAGCGGCCCCACGGCTGTGATCGCCTCTTCGGCGGACCTGACGCTCGGCGGCGCCGGGACGCTCAACGTGACCGGCAACGGCAACGACGGCGTCTCCAGCTCGGACGGGCTCGTCATTCTGGGCGGCAAGATCAACGTGAAGGCCGCCGACGACGCCGTGCGCGGCCAGGACTACGTGGTCGTAGCCGGGGGGACCCTCTCCCTTCAGGCAAAGGGAGACGCGGTCAAAGCCGACAACGAGACCGCCTCGGGCCGCGGATACGTGCTTGTGACGGGCGGAAACGTCACGGCGTCGGCGGGATCCGACGCGATCGACGCGACGTCGGACGTGATTCTCGCCGGAGGCTCGACGAAAGTGGCGAAATCGCAGGAGGGCGTCGAGGGCGCCGCAATCCTCCTGGCCGGAGGCTCGGCGGCCATAACTTCCAGCGACGACGGGCTGAACGCCACCGGCGGCGACTCGCCGTGGCTGTCCGTGACCGGCGGCGACTGGACGGTCAACGCCCAAGGCGACGGATTCGACTCGAACGGCGCAGGCTACATGAGCGGCGGAAAGATGACAGTCTGGGGGCCGACGGCCGGCGGAAACGGCGCCATCGACGCCGAAAGCGGCCTGACGATGGCCGGGGGCGCCCTTTTCGCCGCGGGATCCCAAGGCATGGACCAGGCGCCCGCGACGTCCTCCGCGCAGGCCTCGATCAAAGTCACCGGCCAAGCGAGCAAAGGCTCGACTTTCGCTGTGTTCGATTCGAACGGCAAGCAGATCGCCTCCTACACGCTCGCGAAGAACGCGGGCTCCTTCGTGTTCTCCTCGCCCGACGTCGTCAAGGGAAAGAAGTACACGATCAAGGTCGACGGCGAGCAAGTCGTGACCGCGACGGCCGGAGACTACGACGAAAACCGCATGAGCATGCCGGGAGGCGGGAAGTGACCGGAGGTGGAAGACAAAAGGGCGGAGGCGGCTGATGACGGGAGGCGGTGGGCAAATGGGAGGCAGCCGATGACGCGAGGCGGCGGGCGATCGCGCTCTAAACGCGACACGCCAGAGCCAGACACGCCGATCCGGGAGAAGATGCCCATCGGGAAAGCGGGGGAATCTTTTCCACAGCTTGTGGACAGTTCGGTGGAGTTTTCCACATGTGTGGACTCGTTTCATCCACACGTGTGGAAAACTCGGTTCTTCCGGCGCTGCGAAAGGCAGCCGTCAGGCTTCACTTCGGCGGACCGCCTCGCCTCGTTGGATCGTTTGCCTCGACGGGCCGCCTTCTTTCGGCGAAGGCGAAAGGACTTTCGTGGGCGCTGTGCGCCGCGGAGGCGTCGAGTCCGCAATGGCGGCACTCGCGTCGGCTTTCGCGAAGAGGCTTCTAAGGGGCTCTTGCGGAGTCGAATTTGTGTCGGAGGTGCAGGGGAGAATCGTTTCTGCCGTCCGTCGGGCGGCCCGAAGCACCCGGTTTGGTGTGGAAAGGAAGGGGATAAGTCGGCCGGGCGACGTGTCTGTGTGCACAGCTTCTCCACCAGAAAGGAGAGGCGGTCCACAGGGCGAATGACAAGGGTGTCACTTATCACCCAGACACAAGCCCTTGTGGTCTAACCGAAAACCGACCACAAGGTGTAGTGTCTTCGCGTGTGCCGCTCAGGCGGCGCGACATGGATTTGATGCGTACCCCGGGTTGGTCGGAGGCGACCCGCCCAAGGGATCGGAAGGAGCGGCTCTTATGAGCGTCACTGTTTACACCAAGCCTTCGTGCGTTCAGTGCAACGCGACGAAGCGGGCGCTGGCGAAGGCCGGGCTCGCCTACCGCGAGGTGGACCTGACTCAGGATGCCGAGGCGCTGGAAACGGTCAAGGCGATGGGTTACCAATCCGCGCCCGTGGTTTTCGCCGAGGGCGACCACTGGTCGGGCTTTCGCCCTGACAAGATCAAGGCGCTGACGGCGGCCGCTCGAGATTCGGCGGCTGTCACAGCGTGACGGCGGACGGGGGCCGGGCGGCGCCTGCGGCATCGCCGGCCCCGTCCGGAGCCCTTCACAGATCGGCAGGCCTCGGATGGCAAAGCTCGTCTACTTCTCATCGGCGACGAACAACACCGAAAGATTCGTCAAGAAGCTAGGCATGCCCGCGTGCCGCATTCCGCTGCGCCCGAAGGAAGGGCCGCTCCGCGTAGACGAGGAGTACGTCCTCGTCG
>ERZ773054.103-NODE-103-length-64486-cov-10.598051_pt1 | contig 64486 bp, 59 predicted proteins | sample MGYA00580630_ERZ773054 | MGnify/ENA primary metagenome ERZ773054 (study PRJEB29015, sample SAMEA2737994) | human oral metagenome | biome: human oral; feature: human-associated habitat; material: dental | place: China | collected 2115 ... | reverse complement strand
TCTGTGTGAATTTGTCGAAGCTTTGAGAAAGGGTTGCGGGTATGATTGAATTATACGGAGTTTTTTATAAACTAATAACTATAACCACAAACTATTATAATTGTTTATGTTACCAGCTCCCCAACAAACCATCATTGTTACAGAATATAGATTTTTCAGTATACCATATGATATACTTATAGCAGATACAGTAATTATTTTATTGTATTTACACTTATTAATACAATTTGTTTTCTTAATTAATAAGGAGGTGCGCCGATGAATGATGTACCCAAAAACATTAAAGACCTGAATCTGAAGATGATTTTCTATTTGCCAAGGTCATGTCGGACAATGAAATTTGCCGCAGGGTTTTGGAACAAATCTTAAATATATCTATAAAGAAAGTGGAATCTCCAATAACACAAAAGACTATAGACCTCTTACTCGACGGCAAGGGTATACGCCTTGATGTGTATGTTAATGATGACAAAGATACAGTCTATAATGTTGAAATGCAGAGAATAAAAATAAAAGACCTACCCAAAAGAGCAAGATATTACCAAGGAAATATAGATTTGGACCTGATCGGTGCAGGAAGACCTTATGAAGATTTGCGAAAAACCTATATAATATTCATATGTACTTTTGATTTCTTTAATCAAGGAAGAAATGTCTATACCTTTGAAAATATTTGTAGGGAAGATAATAAATTAATACTTGGTGATGAAACTATAAAGATGTTTTTAAATACCAAAGGAACTCTTAATGATGTAAACAGTGATATTAAAGAGTTCCTGCAATATATAGAAACAACAACTGCCGAGTTTGCCGCAAGTGCTAATAACAGTTTGATAAAAGACATACAAAAGAAGGTCGAAGCGGTTAAGGACAGTAAGGAAATGGAGGTGGAGTATATGACCCTATTACAAAGAGATAGAGAAAATAGAGAGTTTGGGCGTGAAGAAGGTTTAAAAATTATAAAACTTTATAATAAGGGAGTTGATAAACAGGAAATATCCTCTGAACTTAACTTGGATTTAGAACTGGTTGAAAAGATAATTAGAGACTATGAAAGTATTTAGAGATAAGTTTATTATAGCTTTTTGTAAACAAGTAAACTGATTTAGATTCACCGGTGTATAGTGTTGTTGATATCCGGTCAATCATTATTTATGTTGTTGACCTCTTATTATCCTTAGGTATAAGATAATCTATAAAGCTTGAGTGTTAGTTTAAATATATCTAATCCCCCCGCAGATATTATTTAGAGGGTAGGTTAAAGAAATTACTTGGCGTATTCAAAACAATACTGCGATACAAAGAACAACACAAAAGGAGCCGATCATGACCAATGAAGAAATCTCTTTTAATACCAAGAAAAGTCTCTCAAAAGCATTAAAATCAAGAGTAGAGCACATGCCGTTTGATAAAATAAAGGTAAGTCACTTAATTAAAGACTGCAATATAACACGCTCCACTTTCTATTACCATTTTAGAGATATATACGAACTACTGGAGTGGATATTTGAATTTGAAGCCATAATACCGCTTAAGGAACTTCAAAATATAGACAACTTTGATGAATCCTTAAGTGTATTTATGGACTACCTCAAAAAGAACCGTATACTTTTTATCAGCGCTTATAATAGCATGGGAAGAGATATCATGCACAGAACCATACTAAAACACATAAGGCAGATCGTGGAAAAGTTCAGCATGATGATTTCGGACAAAGTCATAGAAAAAGTATGCTTTGATTTTATAGTTGACTTTTATTCAAGAGCATACATCTCGCTTCTTTTGGACTGGCTTGTAAGCGGAATGAAAATAAGCCCTAAAGAAATGCTTGATTTACTTGATAAAACAATGAAGGGCTGTATGGAGCTTTCCTTGGAAAGAGCAAGTGAGGTACATTGAAACTTCGACATTTTAGCTAATAAAATCAACCTTAATTTAAGTAAACGCCAAATTAATAGAACACAACAGATATACGAATATAGTAGTAAAACCGTAATATATTCGTAACTATTAAAAGGGCTTATGCCTTGAACAATTACCTTTATGATGATAAAATGAAAGCCACACATAAAACAAATATTCAAGCAGGATATCAAAGTGTAGTATATTTTTTGATGTCTGTAATAAAATATAGGAGAGTATATGAAGTTAAGGTCATTAAAAAAAATAATGGCATATGGTATCGTACTTAGTTTAGCTGCAACACCCTTGATACAGCTTGTAAACTATAAGTCAATAGAGGTAAATGCGGCTACTGATAATGAGTTTGAAAAAGAGATGACTAAGCAGGGATTTCCGGAATCATATAAATCCAAGCTTAGGCAGATACATAGCGAATATCCGAAGTGGGTATTTAAGGCTATGCATACTGATATGACATGGGAAGAAGCCATAAAAAATGAAAGTATGGTAGGAAGAAATCTGGTTACAAGAGAAAGTATATCATCATGGAAGTCAATTGAAGCAGGTGCTTATGATTGGTCAAATTCAACTTGGGCTACATTTGACGGCAGTAAGTGGATGGCAGCTTCCGAGGGAATCGTAAGATACTATATGGATCCAAGAAACTTCTTGGACTCATCCAATATATTTCAGTTTTTAAAGCAAAACTATGATTCAAGCACACAGGTGGCAAGCGGAGTTGAAACTTTGGTCAAGTCAACATTTATGGAAAGTAAGTCTATGGGTAATATAAGTACTATAGAGACAACAAGCGCCGCTAAGACAGCATCAGGGACTTCCAAAGGTCCGGGTGCAGGTGTTTCTTCCAATACTCCGGGCGTCTATCTTGGACTTGCACCCAAGTATGTAAAAGATGCCAATATAGAGTTTAAATCTCCGGCAGGCGTAACTATGGAGCCTACACCGGCAGCGGTTGAGGACACACAGCCCTCTACACAAAGTAATAATACAAGTTCAGCAAGCAGCACACCGGAAGAAAAAACCTATGTAGACATGATCATGTCGGCAGCGGTGCAGTCCAATGTAAACCCTTATGTACTTGCTTCCATGCTTATACAGGAACAGGGTGTAAAGGGAACAAGCGGACTGATAAGCGGTACTACAAGCCCTTATGAGGGACATTATAACTTTTTTAATATACAGGCATACTATTCGGGTAATCAAACCGCTACGCAAAGAGGATTGTGGTGGGCATCACAGTCGGGATCTTACTTAAGACCTTGGAATAGCAGGGAAAAAGCTATAATAGGCGGTGCCATGTACTATGGAGAAAAGTATGTTCATGCCGGACAGAATACATTTTATCTAAAAAAATTCAATGTGCAAGGGTCAGATCCCTATAAGCATCAATACATGACCTATGTTGAAGCGGCGGCAAGTGAGGGATTAAAATTATCGAGAGCTTATACGGCAGAGATGAAAAATGTAAAGCTTGAGTTTTACATACCGGTGTATAAAGAAATGCCCAATGAAATAGCGAAAAAACCTGAAGGAGACGGCAGTCCGAATAATAAACTTGCGTCACTTTCTGTAGAGGGGTATAATATAAGTCCCAGTTTCAATGCCGACACAAGCACCTATGATTTAATAGTGGACTCATCCGTATCAAGTATTAAGGTGAATGCAGGAAGCATAGACTCAAAGGCAAGTGTGAGCGGTAGCGGAACTGTTAACTTAAGTCAAGCCAATACGCAGGTAAGTATAGAGGTAAGGGCTGAGAACGGAACTATAAGAAAGTATGTTATCAATGTAGTTAAGAAAAACGGTGGTGGCGGTTCATCCAATAAATCCAATACCGACAGCAATGTTTTGATAGGACCGTCATAGCCTTGTAAATTCAGCTATTACGCTAATTAAGGAGAGAGGATGATGTATTTTAATAAAAAAATCAGGGTAGCGGTTAAAACTCTGGTAACTATTTGTTTGGTTTATATATTAGCGATATTCAGTACCAATGATGCCTATGCACTCAGTGCGAGAATATCTTTTTCAGATCCAAGCGTTGCCGTAGATTCAGAAGTTACTATAAGTATGAAGATAAATTCACTTGATTCGGCAAAAATCGGCAGTACCAATATTACATTGGCGTATGATCCCGCTTATCTTGAATTTATAGGCGGAGAAGATGCCGAAGGCGGTGCAGGTACCGTACAGATAAAAGGCAATAGCGGAGGAAGTGATACAGAATGGTTATACCAGCTTAAGTTCAAGGCTCTAAGCGCAGGAAGTACCTCACTTTCGGTCAAGACATGGGAAGTTTATGACGGAGACGGCAATATGGCGTCAATAGATGCCGATAAGCTCGGTTCATCAAGTATAACTATAAATGCTGCGGACGGTTCTGCCAACAATGCCGCTTTGAGCAGTTTGGAAATCAGTCCGGGAACTTTGGAGCCGGCTTTTTCAAGTGATGTTACGGAATACAAGACAAGGGTCGGAGGCTCTGTAGACAGAATAGCGGTAAATGCTATCAGCAATGATAAAGATGCCAAGATAGTAATAAGCGGAAATTCCGAGCTTGTTGTAGGCGAGAATAAGATAGAGTGTAAGGTTACCGCAGCGGACGGTACTACGGAAATGGTATACAACATTGCTGTAGAAAAACTTGAAGGCGAAATAACCGATGATGCAGCCAATGTCGATCCCGAAACCGCACTGTCAGTAAGTATAGGCGGCAGTAACTACAGTATAGCCACCATATTTGATCCCAGTGTGTTGCCGGAAGGTTTTGAGCAGGTAAAGTATACCTATAACGGACAGGAAATAAGTGCTGCCAAGTCAACAGTCGGAGATGTATTGCTTTTATACTTAATAGCACCTGACGGTTCAGGAAGTTTTTACATATATGATGAACTTAAAAAGGAATTTTCACTTTATGTAAAAATCAATATGTCAAGTAAGAGCATTACAGTACTACCGCTTCCTGACGGAGTGAGCGTTCCGGCAGGTTTTGTGGAGAATACCATTACTATCAATAATTCAAAGACGGTAAAGGGTTGGGTACAAAGTGGCGAAGGCGAGAAGGAGTATTGCCTTGTATATGCTATGAATTCAGAGGGTGAAAAGAATTTCTACAGGTATGATGTAAAGGAAAAGACCATACAAAGATACTTTGAAAATCCTAGCGATGCCCAAAATGCCGCTGCGTCTCAGCAAGGCTCTAATGAAGAAATAAGTAAATTAAAGCAGACGGATCAGATAAAGACCTATGTTATAGTTGCTTTAATTATCATTATAATAGCAATGCTTATATACATCATCTCAAAGGTATTGCGTGCAGGCAGGAATACATATGTAAATAAAAAGGATGAGTTAGGCGATATAGATAAGAAAATGTCTAACAGCAGTCTGGATCTGGAAGAAATGGATCCGGGTCTTTCAGTAAAGGATGCTCCTTATGATTTGGATCTTGATAATTCGGATATCGAATTTGAAGATATAGAGTTATTGGATCTTGATGATGAAGAACCCAAGGAAGAGGAAGGTTTGAAGGCAATAAAAGAAGAGTCGGATAAAGAAGACAAAGAAGAAGGTAAAAACAAAGAAGAAGTTAAAGATAAAGACAAAGAAGAAGATAAAGACAAAGATAATGATAAAAAAGAAGAAGGTGGTATTGAAACTATAGATTTATAAGACATAAGGCTTAAGCTTATAACTTGTGATAAACAAGAGTGAGCTTGAGCCTTCTTCTATTTAAACAGTACTTGGCTAAAGCTATTACCGGGTAGAATCCGGCTAAATATATTTGTAGCTTAGTTAGTAACATAGATTATTATATTCACAAAATATTCACAAAAAAATAGCACTCAGCTCTTGACATTGCTAACAACAAGTGTTATATATTATATATAACAAATAAACAATATATATCATACATTGATTTATATAGATTATTAATATGAAAAGGAGAAAAGATTATGTTATTACCAAGAAAAACCAATAGATTATTTGATGACTTTTTTAATAATGATTTTTGGATGTCAGATTTACCTGCATTAAAAGCTGTACCAAGCATGAAGACTGATATAAAAGAAGTTGATGGCAATTATGAGTTAAGTGTGGAGCTTCCCGGATTTAATAAAGAAGATATTTCGGCAGAGCTTAAGAACGGTTATCTTACAATATCCGCAAAGCACGAGGAAAGTGATGATAAGAAGGATGACAACGGAAACTACATAAGGCGTGAGCGTAAGGTGGGTTCTTGTGTAAGAAGCTTTTATGTAGGCTCAGCAGTTAAAGAGGAGGATATAAAAGCTGCTTATGAGAACGGAATATTAAAGCTTTCTGTTCCAAAGGATAAAGAAGAGGCTGTAGAAGATAAAAAATTAATAAGAATAGAGTAGTTTAAGTATCGACAGAACGGTACATTAGTTTAGGTTTGATTGAATATAATTAATGCAAATAGGCTGTTGTAAGATAGATGCATAGTCATTTATCTTATAACAGCTTTTTTAGTGAGAATAAAATTGGGTGTTCTTGAATTTTAAGCTGTTTTATTGCTGTAAATAATTGTTAATATTTTCTTAAGTTTACTACTATATATTCATAGGATATACTAAAAATATAGTTATAATTAATAAAAGTTAGAAAAAATGTAGAATTCATGTAATATTAGAATCGGAAAGGGGGCATAATGAAAAGATATAAAAAGGTACTTACTGTTATTGGCTTTATTTCATTTATATCCTTTTCTTTTTTGATAAGCAGTAGAGCTGAGAGTAAAACCATACAAAATTTGAATATAAAAGTTAAGACCACAGGTATAGAGAGTGGTGAATATATATCGGACAATACAATTACGATAGGCGAGAATTCAGGTGGAGATGTAGAGGTATATGTGTCGGAAGCTGAGAAAAAATACCATATCAGTGACTGTGAATTCGTAAGTCAAAGCAGCCATAAAATATCTGTGGGTGAAGAGATCAAGGTAAAACTTACACTTACTCCTGACAGTACCGCAGATTCAGAATATAAGTTCAAGTCTTCTTACAGCTTGGGGGCTGTCTCCATCACCGGTGCTTACTATGTAAGCAGCAGCAAAAATGGAGAAGATCTAAGCCTTACTATGAAACTTAAGGCTGCCAAAGGACAGTATGGAGTACCTTATGATCTTGTTTGGGATGAAAATAACAGAGGTAAGGCTATATGGGAAAATGCAGACGGATCTTCTAATGTTGATGTGGCATTATACCGAGGAAACAGCCAAATAAGAAGAGTAGAAAAACACAAAGGCTACAGTTATAATTTTTACCCTTATATGATAAGGGAGGGAACTTATACCTTTAGAGTAAGAACGGTGTCACCTTCAGGAAGCAACTATAATGCAGCCTCTGCATGGGTGGAGTCGGGAGAGTTGTATATAAGTGAAGATCAGGTATATAAAGGCACAAGCCCCAATGACAGTAACTTTGGACCTAATGCAAATAATAGGTATACAGTAGGATGGTTTAAGGAAAATGGAAACTGGTATTATAGGTTTCCAAACGGAGAACTAAAAAAAGACGGCTGGGAAAAGGTCTTAGGAAAGTGGTATCTTTTTGACTCAAACGGTAAAATGCTTACAGGTTGGCAAAATAAAAATAATAAGTTGTATTTTCTTAATAATGATGGAGATATGAAACTTGGTTGGCATAAAGAAGGCAATAAATGGTATTATCTTAACACCAATGCAGGAACGGCTGACGAAGGGGCAATGGTCAGAAGCTCATGGTTAAAGGCGGCGGACGGAAAGACCTATTATATAGGAGATGATGCCGTAATGTCGGAAGGTTGGACTAAGATTTCGGATAAATGGTATTACTTTTATCCGGGACAGGGCAGTATGGCTATAAATACAACTATAAGCACATTTAAGCTTGGGTCGGACGGAGCTTGGATAAGATAATAAAAAAGTTGAAACTTAATGAAGTTTATTCATTGAAGTTTCAACTTTTTTGCTTTTTAAATTCAATAACTATTTTTACAGCAACTACCTTTTTTTGATCATCTTACCTTCAGAGTCCACATAATATGTACCGAAGACCCATTTGTCTTTTACAAGCTTGCCGCTGTCATCAAGAAAGTACCAAGCTCTGTCATAGATTACCCATCCGGTTTTTATAAAACCCTTTTCATTTAAGTAATAGATATCATCCTTATAACTTACCCATGCACTCACAGGGTTTCCGTTAGCATCCTTCATACGCCATGCGGAATTATCCAAAACCCAAGTGTAGGAATTACCGTCCACTACAGGCAATGCCGCCTTTGAAGGAAAACAAGGAAACAGTAAAAGACTAAAAATAAAAACTGAAGTAAGAAATAACTTATTAGCCTTCATAAAACTACCTCTAACTTTCTGAATTACCGATTCTGACTTAATTATATCACATATTTTTTGTAAAAAAAGTAGGCTAAGCGGATAGTAAGAAATAGTAAGAAAAGCGTAACTATTAGAATTTAACTTTTATTTTTCTCTTTATTATGTTAGAGTGAAGCTTGAAAAGAAAAAGATAACTTGAATCGGTGCATTGTTTCTTAAATAAGCACAGTAAATAACTTGCCCTTTTTTCTGCTGTAGGCACTCGGAAAAATATTCACCGTTTTTGGCATAGTTATTTTGCTGACGATACATTAGTTAAAGACAAGCGGAAAGAAAAATATATGAAAAGATTGAGCATAGGCATTTTGGCACATGTTGATGCAGGCAAGACGACCTTGTCGGAAAGTCTGCTATATAAAAGCGGAAGTATTAAAAAAGTAGGAAGAGTTGACTCAAAAGACAGTTTTCTTGATAATGATGATTTGGAACGCTTAAGGGGTATAACAATATTTTCAAAGCAGGCAATACTTAACTTAAGGCACAGTATAATAACACTTATCGATACACCGGGGCATATTGATTTTTCAGCGGATATGGAAAGAACCCTTGCTGTACTTGATTATGCAATACTCGTAGTCAATGCTTTGGACGGAGTACAAAGCCATACAAAGACCCTTTGGAGATTGTTAAAAGAATATAAAATTCCGACATTTATATTTGTAAATAAGATGGACAGTGAACTTGCCGATAAGGAAAGAATAGTGAAAGAAATACACAGCAAGCTGTCAAGAGATATAGTTGACTTTGATATATTTTCAAAAGCTTTTGATGAAGAAGGTTTTGATATATCAAGGCTTGAGGAAGACCTGATTGAAGAGCTTGCCTACAGTGATGACAGTTTATTGGAAAAGTATGAAGAGAAAAGTTTGGTTAGCCCGGATATTACAGAAAGTATTTGCAAGCGGCATATCTATCCAATGTTCTTCGGATCGGCATTACAAGGAGAGGGCGTGGAGAATATTATATATGCCATGGACAACCTTACCAAGGAAGCTTCATACAGTGAAGATTTAGCACTTAAGGTTTATAAAATAAGCTATGATGAGGAAGGGACAAGGTTAAGTCATGTTAAGATGCTTGGAGGAAGCCTGAAACCGAAAAGCTCTCTAAATGATGAAAAAATCAACCAAATCAGGCTTTATCACGGAGATAAGTATATATCAAAAGAAGAAGCCGTAGCAGGAGATGTAGTGGCGCTTACCGGATTAAAATCTTTATTTGCAGGTATGTCTGTAGGTCTGCCTACAGAGAGTATAAGCCCTATTATAGAGCCGGTACTTAACTATAAGATGATAGTTCCCAAAGATGCGGATATAAGTAAGGTGTATAAAGAACTTGAGTATATGTACGAGGAAGAGCCGAGCCTTGAGTTCAGTAAGAAAAACTCCGAGGACATAGAACTTAAACTTTTCGGACAGGTACAGATAGAGATACTTAAGAGCAGATTATATAATAAGCTCGGTATAGAAGTTGAATTTACCAAGGGGAGTGTCGTATACAAAGAAACCGTACTTGAAGAAGTGGAAGGGATAGGTCATTTTGAGCCTCTAAAGCACTATGCGGAGGTACATTTGCTTATAAAACCGGCAAAAAGAGGAGAGGGTGTAAGTGCCTCGGTGGATATGCCGGAGGATATGCTTGCAAAAAACTACCAAAGTGCGGTATGCACACATATTATGGAAAAAGAGCACAGGGGAGTGCTTATAGGAGCTAAACTGACGGATGTTAATATAGTTTTGGCAGCGGCAAAGGCGGATAACAGACATACGGACGGAGGAGACTTTAGGGAGGCTACCTACAGGGCGATAAGACAGGGGCTTATGAAGGCAAGGTGTGCTGTTTTAGAGCCTTATTATAACTTTGTAATAAGTTGTCCGAAGGATAGTGTAGGCAGGGTACTGACCGATCTAAGTAATCTGTATGCCAAGTTTTCAGCCCCCAAGATAGAGGATGATACAGCATTTATAAGCGGTTATGCGCCGGTTGTATTAATAAATAATTATCAAATGGACTTAAGGGCTTTTACTAAGGGAGAGGGAAGTATAAGTCTTTCGTATAGAAATTATGATCTGTGTCATAATGAGGAAGAACTTATAGAAGAGTTCGGATATGAAGCGGAGTTTGATGAGGATAACCCTTGCGGCTCTATATTTTGTAGCCATGGAAGCGGATTTTATGTGCCTTGGGACAGGGTAGAAGACTATATGCATCTTGAAAGTGTGTATAGCAAAGAGTCTGATGAAACTTTACCCGTTATAGGCAGAGCTAAAAGCTCATTTGGCGAGCATAGGGCAAGCAGTGAAGAACTTATTGAGATTTTTGAAAGAACCTACGGAAAAATAAAAAGCCCTATAGAAAATAATAAAAACAGTAGACCTAAAGATGTAGGCACTAAGGAAAAAGAGTATGTGTATAAACCCAAAGAAAAAGAGGAAACCTACATTCTGATAGATGCCTATAATGTGATTTTCTCATGGAAGGAACTTGCCGATATCGCACAGGCGGATATACAGGCTGCAAGGGACAGACTGGTAGAAATAATATCGCACTATAAATCGGGTGTGGATATGCAGATAATAGTCGTATTTGATGCTTACAAGGTTGAAAATCATAAAAGAGAGGTTATTAAATACCAAGACATAAGCATAGTATATACAAAACAGGCTGAGACTGCAGACCAATACATAGAAAAAACCGTAAGTGATATGGCTAAAAAATACAAGGTCATAGTAGTAACTTCAGATGCTACCGAGCAGATCATAATTCAAAGTAAGGGCTGTATTTTAATATCATCAAGGGAATTTGAACTGGAGGTACAAAGAGTAGAGAAAGATATAAGCGAAAGATTAAGCAATATATCAAATAATGAAAAAAGATATATTTCAGATTATATTAAGGATATTTAATAAAATGTTTTTATTTCAATACAAAATGATTATATTGTTAATTTTATGATATAAAAACTTACTAATACTTGACGCAAAACTTACAAGTGTGATAAAATCTTGAAATGTTAGGAATCACTAACTATAATGTTATCTAAAGGAGAGGTGTATTATGTTAAAGAATAAAGATAAGGTCTTTGCATTAATATTTTTAATATTAGGTGCGGTACTGTATTTTATTCCAAATCATATAGCTTCAGTGTGTCCGGCTATGCCTGACGGCGGTTTTATGAAGTGCCATTGGACAGGGGAGGTGGTTAAGGCACTGGGAGTACTGATAGTGATTATAGCAGCGGTTATGTTGTTCAATGCGTTTGTATTAAAGAAAGAGGGCTTGGGTCTTGGGCTTGTTACAGCCAATATAGCTATAGGAGCATTTACCATGTTGACTCCTCTTCATATAATAGGAACCTGTCCTAACCCTATGATGCACTGTAATGTGGCAACAAAGCCCGCAATACTTCTTGTGTCGGGAATTTTTATAGTTGCCAATATTATTTATATATTTCTTAACAAGAAAAATTAAATTCAGAAAGTAGTTTTTATGCCTGTTTTAGAAGTTAAAAATGTATCTAAAAAGTTCATGCGTGGCGATAGGGAGTTTTATGCCGTAGAAGATGTAAGCTTATCTGTAGATAAGGCTGAACTGGTCTATATCAGGGGAAAGTCAGGAAGCGGTAAAAGCACACTTCTTAACTTGATAGCCGGTATATTAAGACCCGATGCGGGCAGTGTGAATTTTAACACTGTCGATATAAGTACTTATAGTGATGAGAAGATAAGCGAGTACAGGAATATATCCGTAGGCTATGTACCTCAAAGCCTTGGAACATTGCCTAATCTTACTGTGGCTGAGAATGTGGAACTTCCGGTTCATATATATAAAAAAAATGAACCTGCAAGGGAAAGAGCCTTGATGCTTCTTGATAAGATGCAGATACTTGGATTAAAAGATGAGTTTCCGAGGTCGCTTTCGGGAGGTGAGCTTAAAAGGGTATTGCTTGCCAGAGCGCTGATGAACGAGCCTGAACTTATTATAGCAGATGAGCTTACTTCCGATTTGGACAGTGCCACAACAAAAGATATTATGAAGATCTTATATGATATTCATGAATCCGGTACGGCACTTTTAATGGTTACCCATGAGGATGATATAATAAGGGATGGGGATAGAGTTATACATATGGAAGCAGGAAGGCTATTAGGCGAGTAGGGAGATTATGATGAGATCTATAAGACAAAAGAGCATTAAGTATATATTAGCTGTATTTACGCTACTTTGTTTGGTATTTAATACCTTAAATGCTTATGCGGATACGGCTACTTATAAAAACTGGAATGAAGTGGCATCAGCCATGGAAGAACATATATTAAACGGTGCCAATATTTACAGAGAAGGCGGCAGTGAAAAAGCAAATGAAGCAAAGGATGCTATAAATACCGCCTACTATAAATTTTATGAAAAGCTTGGATTTGAAAAGACTGTTATGGCATCTATATCAGGAAGCAGAGGCTCTGATGTAGAGCATCAATTTTATCTGGCAAAAAAAGCTATAAGTGATGCAAAGTCACCTGATGAAGTCGATGAAGAAGTACAGAAATTAATACAAATGCTTCATGAAGATGCGGACACACTTGACGGTGTAAGTTCGGCAGGTAAAGAGGGTGGAGCCGATGCGTCCGGTGCTGCCGATAAAAGTGCGGATACAGCCACAGATGCAGGAACACAAGCTAAGACAAACAAACAGGGACAGGATTTTGTAACCTTTATGGCAGCTTTCGGTCTTACCTTAAGAGAGGGACTTGAAGCTATACTGGTTATAGCTGCAATAATAGCCTATCTGGTTAAGACTGATAATAAGAAGCACTTAAAGGCGGTATATGTAGGAGCCATAGCAGGTATAGTTATTTCTATAGTTCTTGCAATAGGATTCAATATGATAGCCGCAAGCATAGGAGAGGCACAGTCAGGTGCTTCACAGGAGATATTTGAGGGTATAACGATGTTTATAGCTACTGCGGTACTCTTCTATGTAAGTAACTGGATGTTATCAAAGTCCGAGACCGAAGTTTGGAATAAGTATATCAAGGATCAGGTTGACAGCTCAATAACCAAGGGCAATGTATATACACTTGTTTTCACTTCCTTCCTTGCAGTATCAAGAGAGGGAGCCGAGCTTATACTTTTCTTCCAAGGTATGCGTTCAAATATAGCCAACAGCCCATATCATATGTGGCTTGGACTTGGTATAGCTATAGTTGTGTTGGTATTTGTATATATACTTATAACTAAGCTGAGTATACGCCTACCGCTAAAACCGTTCTTTATGGCAACCAGTATACTTATGTTTATACTTTGTATCTCATTTGTAGGAAAGGGAGTGTTTGAATTACAGGAAGCGGATGTAATAGGAAGAACCCCTATACCTGCGATGAACGGTTTTACTATTGATTTTCTCGGTATATATGACCGTGTGGAAAATCTTGCAGCGCAGTTTATTATTTTAATAATAACAGTAATATCTGTTGTTATGCATACGCAAAACAGCAAAAAAATAAAAGCCGAACTGGAACAAAAAAATAAAAAATAGAGTCGGCAAAGGGAGGTTTTATGTTTAAGAAGAATCTAATAGTTAAGATGTCGGTGTTGGCAGCAGTAGCTGCACTTTCACTTGCAGGATGTACATCAAGCACACCGGAGACTACAGCGGCAGAGACTACAGCAGAAGCTACAACAAAGGCTGCTGAAGAAACAAGCAAGGAAGCCAAAGAAAGTGCAGCGGCTGAAACAAGTGCAGAGGCACCGGCTGTAGGTGGTGGTTTTGAAGAATTTCCTATAGGAGATGAGAAGGAAGTAGGACCGCTGGTTGTGTCAGGTGTATACTTCCAACCTGTAGATATGGAGCCGGCAGGTAACAGTATACCTAAGGCGGAGGCTGATGCACATATAGAGGCCGATATCACAGCTTCAGCAGAGGGAGCAACACTTGGTTACGGTAAGGGTGACTTTGTTCCATGGTTAAAGGTTAAGGCGTATATTCAAAAAGAAGGTTCAGATAAGGTTCAGGAAATAGCCTTCATGCCTATGAATGCTTCTGACGGTCCACACTACGGAGCAAACATAAAGTTTGAAGACGGTGTAGGTAAGTATAAGGTTAAGTTTGAGATTGCAGCACCGGGTAATGAGTATCTTTTACACACAGATCCTGAGACAGGTGTAACCGGAAGATTCTGGACTGAGCCTTTAGTGGTTGAGTGGGATGACTTTGAGTGGAACGGTCCACAGTGGTAAGATAAGTACTGATAATACATAAATTATTTAATAAACAAAGAGGCTGTGGCAAAGTTTATTTTGCGACAGCCCTTTGGTTTGTAATATGTAATTGTTTTAGACAGGAGGTAGTAGTATTTTAAAGATATTTATAAAGACCATGGAGGAGATTATAGCCTTTCCTCTTATTTTAGCCATATTGGCAGCCTATTACAGGACGACAAATCCTAAAAAGAAAGCCTATGTGCTTAGCTTTTCGGTAGTAGCAGGTATAATAAGTGCCTTAATATCAGCCTATATAAGACGACTGCCTAATTATGTAAATAGGGCTAATCTCGGATTTTACAGTATGATTCCGGTTATAATCTCGGCAATATTTATCATATTTATATTAGTATTCGAAAAAAAGATCAAATCAAAAAGCGAAGTTGTATTTGAAAATATATTGGGAAGTCTGGTATCGATCAATATAATTTCTTCATTTTTTTGCTATATGCCTTCTTTCTTTTTACAGATGGATTCATTTGTATATTATGGAGAAAGTGCGGTAAGTACCATAGTGCTTTTTAGAGTTATAGGATTTGTTCTTGCCATAATAATGCTTCTTTTATCACTTTTTGTTATATATAGAACAGGTATGAAGCTTGAATCAAGTAAACTTAAGGGAATACTTATCTTCAGTATGCTTGTAAGGGGTATCACACAGCTTAATGTTATAGTCAGCAGACTGTATTCATTAAAGATTATTCCTAAAAATTCTACAGTATTCGTTATTACCGCCTATATTACAAATAATGCTAGGATATTTGACTTCGCTCTTATGGCAGTGCTTATTATAGTGCCTGTAATACTGTGGCTACAAAATATTAAGATAACGGAAAGCTATAGGAATAATGCGGAGTTCAGGAAGATTGTATACAATATGAGAAGAAGAAGACATCTTGCACAGTTTTTCTTATTTGTAATGATTATTAACATTCTTTCCCTGTCGGTTATAAAAACCTATGCTAACAGAGAAGTTCCCCTGTCTGCACCGGAAGATTATAAGCTTGAAAACGGACATATAGAAATAACACTTGATAGTGTGTCGGACGGACACTTGCACAGGTATGTGTATGAAGCAAGAGACGGTAAAAAGGTTAGATTTATAGTGGTGCAAAAGTCGCAGGGCTCTTACGGAGTGGGTCTTGATGCCTGTGAGATATGCGGTCCAAGCGGATATTTCGAAAGAAATAACGAGGTCGTATGTAAGCTTTGTGATGTAGTGATGAATAAGGGAACTATAGGTTTTAAGGGGGGCTGTAACCCTATACCTTTTGAATATAAAGTACATGACCAGAAGATAAAAATAGATATCGAAGTTTTAGAAAATCTATCCTATGTGTTTAAGTAATCGGAGGGGGAAAAATGTTTTTTAGAATGATTAGAGGTGCCTTATTCAGGCAAAAGGGTAAGATGCTTATGATAGCATTTACCATAGCACTGGGTGCAAGTCTGTCCACTTCCATGCTTAATACCATGCTTGGAGTAGGGGATAAGGTAAATCAGGAGTTGAAAGCCTACGGTGCCAATATAAATGTCGTGGCTAAGGAAGCTTCCTTGCTGGATGATATATACGGCATGTCAGGTGATGACGATGAGACTAATAAGTATTTAAAAGAAGATGAGCTTGGCAATATAAAAACTATATTCTGGGCATTCAATGTAGTTGATTACACACCGTACTTTAATACAAGGGTAAATGTAAACGGTGACAGTGAGAAGGTCAAATTAGTCGGTACATGGTATGCACATCACATGAGTCTTGATACCGGTGAAGACCTTGACACAGGTATGATAAACCTAAAGAATTGGTGGACTATAGACGGAGAATGGCTTAAGGACGATGAAGAAGCCGTTATGCTGGGTTCTCTTTATGCCGCAAGGAACGGATACAAAGTAGGAGATGAGCTTAGCTTAAGTTCCGAGCATCTTACAAAGAAGCTTAAGGTAAAGGGGATATACGAGTCAGGCAGTGATGAGGATGCGTATATATATACCACATTAAAACTTGCACAGGAGTTTGCTGATAAAAGCAATGTGGTAAACAGTATAGAGGTAAGTGCCTTAACAACACCGGATAACGACTTGGCAAGAAAGGCTGCAAGAAATCCATTATCACTTACTGTAAAAGAATGGGAAGTATGGTATTGTACCGCCTATGTAAGTGCCATTTGCTATCAGATACAGGAAGTAATTACCGATTCGGTAGCCAAACCGATAAGACAGGTGGCGGAGTCTGAGGGAGATATACTTAATAAAACCACCCTGCTTATGATACTTATTACAGTACTAAGTCTTATAGGTTCGGCACTTGGTATTTCCAACTTGGTTACAGCCAGCGTTATGGACAGGCGTACGGAGATAGGGCTGCAAAAGGCGATAGGAGCAAGTAACACAAGAATCATAGGGATCATACTTACAGAGATAATCATAACCGGAATTATAGGAGCGGTAGCAGGATATTTTGTAGGGCTGGGACTTACACAGGTTATTGGATTTAGGGTATTCGGTTCAGCCATCACCCCTGCGCCTATGGTTATTCCCATAGTTATGATTTTAATACTTCTTGTAACCTTACTTGGAAGTATACCTGCTATAAGGTATTTGCTTAACCTTAACCCGACTGAAGTGTTACATGGAAGGTAGGACGAGGATATGTTAAAAAAGAGAAATATGTACTTAAAGATGGTAATGGCATCATTATCCAGAAGAAAATCACGAATGCTTACTGCTTTACTTGCAATAGCCATGGGAGCAACTATTCTCTCGGGTCTTGTAACGATATATTACGATATACCGAAACAGATGGGTAAGGCATTTCGTTCCTACGGAGCCAACCTTTTGGTAATACCTACAGGTGCGGATGAGAAGATAAGTTATGAACAGCTTAAGGAAATAGAAGAAGTTATACCTGCGGATAAGAGGGTAGGTATAGCACCATACATATATCAGAACACGAAAATCAATGAGCAGCCCTATATAATAGCCGGAACAGACCTTGAGGGTGCTAAGGCAAGCAGTCCTTATTGGCTAATCAACGGGGATTGGCCCTCTCAGACAAGACAGGTTCTTGTAGGAAATGAGATTGCCAAGGCACTTGATCTTTCACTGGGTGAAAAGATAAGCCTTGTTACACCAAAAAGTACGGGGGAGGACGCCACTACGGACTTTGAAGTATCGGGTATAGTTACTACCGGAGGTAAGGAAGAAGAGCTTATATTTATGAGTCTTACAGACCTGTCGGAAATCATAGGAAGAACCGATCTTGATGTAGTGGAGTGCAGTATAGAGGCGAACAAGGAAGAGCTTGAGAAGATAAGTGCCGACATAGCGGCAAAGGATGCAGCCCTTACCCCAAGGCCGGTCAGAAGGGTTACACAGTCTCAGGATCTTGTATTAAACAAATTGCAGTCATTGGTATGGATAGTTACATTTATAGTTTTATTTATTATGATGATATGCGTATCCACAACTATGATGGCGGTAGTTACGGAAAGAAGAAAGGAAATAGGACTGAAAAAAGCACTCGGAGCTTCCAATAAGGGGGTTATAATGGACTTTTTAGGTGAGGGCATGGTGCTTGGTATAGTAGGAGGCGGACTTGGAACAGGTTTCGGATACCTCTTTGCGCTACAGGTAAGTATGAGCGTATTTGCCAGAAAGGTATCGTTTTTATGGCCTTTAGTACCTATAACTATTTTGGTTTCAGTAATAATAACAGTGTTAGCGTGTCTGTATCCGGTAAGCAAGGCGGTGGATATAGAGCCTGCATTAGTTCTCAGAGGAGAATAAGAAAGGATTGATCTATGAATATATTGACATTAAAAGATGTGTCTAAGATATATGGAGAACTTAAGGCACTGGATAATATAAATCTTACTGTAGAAAAAGGAGAATGGCTTGCCATTATGGGACCTTCTGGAAGTGGTAAAACCACTATGATGAATATTATAGGCTGTATGGACAAGGCTTCCATAGGAGAGGTTATACTTGACGATACCAATATTTCAAAGCTTTCACCAAAGGAGCTTACTGAAATAAGAAGGGATAAGATAGGTCTTATATTTCAGCAATTCCACTTAGTTAATTATCTTACGGCAGTAGAGAATATCATGATGGCTCAATACTATCATTCTATGCCGGATGAGGAAGAGGCTATGGCAGCTTTAGAGGCTGTAGGTCTGGCGGATAGAGCAAAGCATCTGCCTAACCAGCTTTCAGGCGGTGAGCAGCAAAGAGTGTGTATAGCAAGAGCACTTATTAATCATCCCAGCATACTTCTTGCGGATGAGCCGACAGGAAACTTGGATGAAAAGAATGAGTATATAGTTATGGACATCTTTGAAAAGCTGCATAATGCCGGAAGTACTATAATAGTGGTTACTCATGACCCTGAAGTAGGAGATGAGGCGGAAAGAATGATAGTTTTGGAGCACGGCAGGATAAGCAGGGAAGAGAAGAAGAAAAGAAGCCGCCCTGTTATAGATGAAAGTACTGCAAATGAAAATTTGAAGAAGTTCATATAAAAATATTTAAGATTTTTATAAAGTTATTGCCTATGTAATATCAATGTGCTATAATGCCCAAAGTCGTATATGTGTATACGATATTAACAATATGTAAACATATCATGAACTTTTGAAATAATGCTACCGCAATCCCACCGGCTTTAGATGGTGGGTTAAGGTAGTATAAGAAAAAACAATAGGGCAGGGACTGCCCGAATTAACGCCTGTGGAGATAGTAGGTTGCGAGGTCAGCGAAGCAGGAAGCCCATAGGCTTTAGACTATGGGTAGTTCACTTAAGATACTGATATTACGATATTGTGGTACCGGTTGGAGAATTTCGTGGTAGTTTACTTAATTCTAGGAGGTAATTATTATGAAGAAGAGTTTAATAATGGCAGTACTTGTAGCAGGTCTTGCAATCACAGCATGCGGACAGAGTAAGGAAGAGCAGGCAAGCTCAGCAGCAGAGCAGGCAAGTTCAATGGCAGAGAGTGCTATGGGCGATGTAAGCAAGGCGGCAGAGAGTGCTATGGGCGATGTAAGCAAGGCAGCAGAGAGTGCTAATGATGCAGCTAAGGATGCTATGGAGACCGCGGGTAAAGCAGCAGAGAGCGCTGTTAAGGATGCAAGTTCAGCAGCAGAGAGTGCTAAGGGTGCTGTCGAGAGCGCTGTAGAAAGCTCAAGTGCAAACTAAGCTAAAAGCTTGTAAGTATTTACTTGAAAATAAACTTAAAATAATATAAAATAAACTTAAGCTGTTACAAGATATAGATATTTTTGTGGCAGCTTAAGTTTTTCTTTTATATAAAAGTATTGTTATTTATAGGGAGAACAGTTAGGTGTTCCTAAAGATAAGGAGGTAGTTTATGAAAAAGGGTATTATAACCTGTGGTGTAATTTTAGGTTTGGCATTAACAGCATGCTCAAGTGGAGGCGAGTCTGCCGATACTTCAGCAGCTGAGTCTTTGACAGAGGCGGCGGATGCAAGTGCAGGGGCAGTAGCTTATAAAGACGGAACCTATACAGGTGAGAGTGATAAAGATGAGCATGGCGGCATGATAAAAGTTACTATAGAGATCAAGGATTCCGCTATAAGTACGGTCACTACAGAAAACCTTGATGGAGAAGGTAAGGAAAAGGGAGAAGAGTACGGTAAAGAAACCAATAACGAGGGACTTTACAAGAAGGCTCAGGATTCTGTAGCGGGTACGGCTCAGTACGGTCCTGCACTTGAAGCTGCAAAGGATATATCAAAGGTTGATGCGGTAAGCGGTGCTACACAGTCCTATGAAGCTTTTAAAGTTGCTGTAAACAGAGCATTGGAAAGTGCCAAGTAAGGAGTTAAGGTGGATAGACTGGATACTCTTGGACTAGCCAAGAGAAATATCAAGAATAAAGCTTCAAGAGCCTATCCTATGATTTTGCTGACAACTATTTTATGCTTTGTAATATTCTTAAGCAGTTTTTTAATTATCAGTCTGAAAAACGGTATCAGCTCCCTAGCCAATCGTATGGGTGCTGATATCATAGTTGTTCCGGAAGGTTATGACAGTAAAATCACAGGGGCGATACTTAGGGGAGAGCCTAACAGTTTCTTTTTTGATAAAAGTGTGGCTGAGAGAGTAAGTAAGATAGAGGGTGTGGAGAAGGTAAGTCCTCAACTCTACCTTGCGACTTTAAGCGCCGGTTGTTGCTCATTCCCCATTCAGATAATAGGTGTGGACTTAAAAGATGATTTTATTGTAGGTGCATGGCTTACCTCACGAATAGACAATAAATTAGCTGATAATGAAGTAATAGCGGGATACAATATACAGGGAAATCATAACTCCGAGGTTAAGTTTTTTAATCAAGGTTTTAAGATAAAAGCAAAGCTTGATAAAACCGGCATGGGCTTTGACGAGAGCGTGTTTATGAGTATGGAGCAGGCCAGAAAACTTGCCAAAGAGTATGAGAAAATACTTAATCTTCCTATAGCGGATAATGATAATCTGATATCTTCCGTAATGGTAAAGCTTAAAAAGGATGCAGATCCGGTGACTGTGCTTAAGAATATAAGAACCGAGTTTCAGTCAGAGGGAGTGTATGCACTGCTTTCTAAGCAAATGATGTCGGAAGTATCTTCAAATATGAAAAATATTTTGATTTATGTGTATATACTTATGGGAGTACTTTGGATTATGGTACTTTTAGTACTTGGAATAGTATATAATTTCTCCATAAAAGAAAGAAAAAGAGAGTTTGCAACTTTAAGAATACTCGGTGCAACTAAGCGCAAGTTAATGAATATAGTGCTTAGTGAAGTATATATAATTAACTTTATAGGCGCCATAATAGGGACTGTATTGGGTCTTAGTATAGCAATGCTGTTCGGTCCGGCTATAAGTCTTTCGCTTAAACTGCCGTTTTTGGAACCGGGCTTTATGCAGATGATTTATCTAAGCCTTGCAAGTCTTTTAGTGGGAATATTTATCGGACCTATGGCGGCAAGTTTTGCACTTAATAAAATGTATAAAACGGAACTTGCTCTTTTATTAAAAGAAAATGAATAAAAATCGATTAAAGTCAAATCAATCAGGGGCATCGTTCACAAAATAAGTGTACTAAAAACGATGAATATTTTTCTGAGTGTATACATCAAAAAATGCAGGCGTAGCTTGGATAAGCTAAAGGTTTTGATGTATGCGATTAAGAAAAGGAGGCAGTTGTTTGATATACTTATTTAAGAATCGATGCACTGGTATAGAAGGAGGTGCTTATAGTGTTGGTAATACAAGAAGCTGCTGAGATGTATCTTAAAACTATATTGAGGTTACAGCAAAGTACCGGTTATGTGCGTTCTGTAGATATAGCAAGGGAAATGAATTATTCCAAACCTACGGTAAGTGAACAAATGAAGAAGTTTCGTGAAAATGATTTTATAACCATAGAAGCAGACGGTCAAATATTGCTTACAGACAAGGGCTTGGCAATTGCAAAAAGAACACTTGAAAGGCATCATGTATTGACGGATATTTTAGTAAAAATAGGCGTAGACGAAAAAACCGCCAAAGATGATGCTTGTAGAATAGAGCATTACATCAGTCAACAAACTTTTGAATGTTTAAGAAAGTATTTTGATGAATAGGATGTAGTAAATAAGAATATAGTAAATGATTATCTGATAATCATAAAAACAAATACCACAAGGCAGTAACAAGAAAAGTTATTGCTTTGTGGTATTTATCTTATAAAATCATGCGGGTGACAGGAGCTCAATTGGTCATGCCCTTGTATTATTTGTAACAGTGAAGGGGTGTTGTTTATTCCTGGTAAAATCTTGCTTAATTGTAATCTTATATACAGATCGTACAGTATTTGAGTATCAAGTGGCTTCTTAATTTTAAGCGTATTTAGTTACCTGTTCTTTATCTTGTGATATTCCTTTTTCCCATATTTCATCACAGGATAAATCTAAATAATCATTCCATGAGATACCATATCCTCCAATGTCTACTTTTACCTGTTTAAATAATCCGGGTATATACTGTAATGAATCAAAAGTGTCTATGGTGGAAAAAAGTGGTTTTAAATCATAGACCTTTACAGTTCCATCGGTAAAAGTAGCAAGTAAAATATAATCTTTTAGTGGCTTTATATTTTTAATAGTATGGAACATATGTACCGCCTTTCTATTTATTCTAATGGGGGAAGTTCTGTAAACTCTTGGGTTTTCCACATATTCATTAATTCCTGTTCATGTTGACTGACCCATTCTTGAACCATTTTTAATGCTCTTTTAGGTAAGTCGCCTTCAATCATGTCTGCTGTTCTGATATCAATAGCGCCTATATATTCACCATATATGGCATGAATATGTGGTGGATTATGTTCACTTTGACGGAAATACATTTTTATTACTACACCATAAAACCTTGCTATTACAGGCATGTTAATTTCCCTCTCTCAACATTTAATATATTTTATTCAGCACTATAGAATATTTACTAGGGATTTCACCTTTCTATCTTGAATACCATAGAATAACATATATGTCAATATACAAATTACATATTACACGACAAACGCATGAATTAACAAATTATAAACAAAACTTATAGTTATGCCAATAAAAATGGTTTTATACAGTTTTTTGTGTGTATTATCAGAAAAATTATGTTTGAAAATAACAAAATCATCTTAGGATTTGTGCTTTCGCAATACTTTGTTTACAAAAAATTCATTCATGCGTTTGTCATGTACATATTATACATATATATCTAAAAGGCTACTACCAATATTCATAATTCGTCTAATTTATAAATAAGATTAAACATTTTCAGGTTGCTTTAACGAATTATGAATGAGCTACCTGAATTTAACATATATTGTAATATAGGATGTTTGAGAACGAGACAACCGTATATATTGTCCATCTTTCCGTGTCATATTTCGTGTCATACTTTTATGAAAAATAGCACTGTTTACAGTAAAACATTACAGAACACTGTAAAATAAAAACCCTTGCTAGTGCCTATCTGCAAGGGCTTGATCTACAATATCCTATTTTACTTGTTTTATAAAATCATGCGGGTGACAGGACTTGAACCTGCACGGTCGCCCACAAGAACCTAAATCTTGCGTGTCTGCCAATTCCACCACACCCGCTAATGAAACGCTAAATAATAATAATATATACTATCACATATGTCAAGTGAAAAATAAAATTGACAGACTTTTGTGAATTTAAGTGTTACAGTTCAGGTAGTTTAGATATACAGGTATAATATACCAAATGAAAGTTTGCTTTCAGGTGTATATTATATATGTATATCTATCAGTCTGCTGCCGGAGTTCATCTTCGTCTAATTTATAAATAAGATTAAACATTTTTAGGTTGTGTTGATGAATTATGAATGGACTATCTGAACTGTACTTTCAAGCTGTGTATATATCTGCCACATTGCTTTGGCATTAAGCATAGTCCACTGTAATCTAACTACACCTCAAGCATTACCTTTACGCTCTCATCCTTATTCTCTTCTATGTATTCAAAAGCCTTTTGATAATCTTCAAATGGGAATACCTTGCTGATCAAAGGTTTCATATTGATTTTGCCTGCTGCCATATAGTCTATAGCGTCTTGGAAATCCTTTTCTATATACATAAGTGTACCTAGGATATTGATCTCTCTGTCCTGAATCAAAGCGAGATTTACTTCAGGGCTGTAGCCGTACACACCTACTATAACTATACTGCCGCCCTTTTTAATACTTTCAATAGCTGAGTTAACGGTAGCGCCTATACCTACACATTCAAAGAATACATCCGCCTTTTCGCCTGCGAAAGCCCTATCTACAGCTTCTTGCATACTTAGCTTTGAAGTGTTGGCAGTATGTGTGATACCGCATTTTTTAGCAAGCTCAAGTCTAAAGTCTGAAAGGTCCGTGATAAGAACTGACTTAGCGCCCTCTGCAAGAGCTGCCTGTGCAGTTACATTTCCTATAGTACCTGCTCCCATAACCACTACATTTAAGCCCTTTACACTTCCGGGTATCCTTACCGCATGAACACCTACCGCAGCAGGTTCTACAGTTGCCGCAAGCTGTGCATCAAGCCCGGAAGGAATAGTCTTTACAAGCTCTGCAGGTACTGTAAAATACTCGCAGGCAGCACCCGGAGTCTGGCAACCTATGACTTTGATAGTGTCGCAGATATTGTAACGCCCCTCCTTACAAGGACCGCAATGCTTACAAAAAATCTGAGGCATCATAGTCATAAGCTCTCCGACCTTTAAGTTTTTAACATCAGAACCAAGCTCTACTATCTCTCCCGACATTTCATGTCCAAGTCTTATGGGAAAGGACATAAAAGGATGCTTACCGTGGAAGGCATGTATATCGGAACCGCAGATACCTACATTTTTAACCTTTACCAAGACCTCATTGGCAGCAGGGCTCGGTTTGTCGGTTTCACTAAATTCAATTGTCTGTAGTTTGGTTAAAATCGCTTGTTTCATATCTTTCTCCTTTAAAAATAATTTATCAAAGTTTTTATAAGCTCAAAAATTTACAACATTAATTTGACTGTTCAGATATAAGTTTTTTTACACTTTCAGGGCTTATATCACCCTCCATAGGTCCGAAAGCCGCAGCATTCAAAGCACCTGCTGCACTTGCCGCACTTACGGCAGAGTCTATATCACTGCCCTTTATTAACTCGGCAAGAAAGGCACCGTCAAAGCAATCGCCGGCACCGGTAGCATCAAGCTGTGTAACCTTGTATGCAGGATAGGACTTTGGCTTAGCACCCTTTTTGTAAAGAGTAGAGCCTTTTGAACCGTTTTTAAGTAAAATGATCTCCATATTCGGATAATTAAAACAATGCTCTATGGCATCTTCTATATTATCCTTCTTACTTATAGAAAGAAGCTCGTCTCTTCCGGGTAGGAAGAAACTTGTATTTTGCATGACTTCTTCGATAATATTATAAATACTTTCGTCCGTCATTAGCTCGGTTCTTATATTAGGATCAAAGGATATCTTTGCCTTTGCAGACTTAAACTCATGCATAGCCTTTAGTATCTCTAAGGCAAATTCTTTTTTTGCCATAAGAGAGCATCCCATAATATGCATAATTTCAATATTCGGAAAGTCCTCAGCTTTGGGAGCTTTAGCCTCAACCGCAGGAGTATTGCCCATGTGGAAGATAAATTTTCTTGAGCCGTCACTAAAATAAGTAACAAAGGCACAGGCAGTTGCTATCTGAGGGTTGGTAATTACATGACTTATATCTATATTTAACTCTTTCATTCTGTCAAGCAGACATTTACCGAAGTCGTCCTTACCGACACCGCTTATTAAGGCTGTAGGACAGCCCATTCTTGCAGCGGCAGAAGCGCAGATTGCCGGAGCGCCGCTTGGGTAAGGTCCTTTGAAATAAGCAGGTGTATACAGTTCAATATCTTCTCCTTCACGCATTATCTCAACTAATGCTTCACCCATAATCAGAAGTTTACTCATAGCTTTACCTCATTAAGTTTTAGCTAAATTATATCCTAATAAGAAGATAATAAGCAATCAAAATTTTATGAATATATGATAACTGCCGGATGCTGACGGTTATAATTATACTGATATAGGAACTAGTGTAGTGTATCGTTGATATCTAGCTTTATTACCACTTTGTCAATAGATTGTAAGATGTATATCAAAATCTGCTCTCCTATTGCTGACATTAATTAAATATCAATGATACACTACAATAGGGGAGTTAGCAGCATAAATAATGGTCAGAAACAATTAGATAGCAACAATTAAACAGAAACACTCACTATTTCAATCATACTCGTCAAATATTGAAATAATGAGTGTTTTTTGTGTTACAACTTATTTCAAACCTCTAAAACTACTTGATTTAATGTTTTTGCTATCAATTCCATTGTCTTTAAGAAATGTTTTCATCAACTTAACATCATCAGGTTGCCCGGCTAAGAAATATGTAGCTTTATTTTCGTATTTATCTATCGCATTTTTTAGTGTTTCTTTGCTTTGGGAAAGGTCGGTGTCGGTTTTATAGATCAAATTTGTCGTTTTATTTGCCAGCTCTATCAGTTCCTCGTTAAAGACTGTAACCCCCTTATCCAAGTGGCTTAGAATAATCTCTCTCTTACCTGCCGATTCTTTTATGATAGGTCGTATTGCTGCAATGCCTACATCAGATGCAAAGCAAACAAGTACTTCTTTATCATCTGCAAGCGATAATCCGGAATCCAACCAACTCATTTTGACCTCAGTCCCTGCCGTTAAGTCAGCTAAAGTTTTCTTATAGAAACTACCGCTATTATGTGTCAAAATAAGGATTTCACCCTCATCAGGATTGGAAGCAATGGTAAGCCAACGGCTTTTTTGTTCCTTCCCTTTACTATTTCTTGTAGCCCCGGATACCGTATCGGAAACATTTTGTTGGCTTTCTTTAGTATCAGCTAATTCAATCTTAGCAAAAGAGCCTGATTTCCATGTCATATTATCGGGTTTTGTCAAGTGGATAAGGTAAAGGTCTTTATTGAGGTTTTCAACAGATTTTACCGATAAAGTTTGACTACGCCCAAGATAGGTAATTACTCCCCAAGTAATGAGAAATATGACTCCAAGAATAGATATAATAATTATTAACATTGTTTTACCTCTTTTCATTGTTACTCCCTGTTTATTTACAATAGTTTATGATCTGTGATGTGAATGAATAAATATCAAATTCATTCACATATTTGCAAAAAATAAAGAAATAAATTCTTTATTTAAGAATGCCTTTGATGAAGTTAGTTGCAAGTATTTCAACTGTTCTGCCGATATTCGGAAAATCATTTTCCGTGATGTGCATATCCATGTAGTAAAACAAATTATAGACCTGCAAAATATCTTGAATTTTTTCCTCTGAGTATCCTTCTGCCATCATGCGATCGGTAAAGGTCTTTACTAAAAACTGATGAAAGGGATTTGCAACTTTGCCTTCTTCCGAGGAATAATAGTTATGCAACTCATCAGCAATAGCAGGATTGTACCATTCTGCAAGAATTTTATTGGAAGCAACAAGGTGTCGTGACTGTCTGAAAATCTGACTGATGAGTTCAACCATATCTATTTTCCAATTAATATCATCTATCATTGCTTGACGCGCACGGTTATTTTCATCTATATAGATATCTAGAAAAATAGCTTCTTTACCTTCATAGTAGTTATAAAAAGAACCGACCGCCACACCGGCTTGCTTGGCAATTTCAGAGATTCCTGTTGCCTTGTAGCCTTTTTTAGAGAAGACATCATAGGCGGCTGCTTTTAATGCCTGCTTTTTGTCCATGCTAGTAGCTCCTTTATGTTATAATAATGAATGAATAGTTATATTAATTCATTCACATTGTAGCAAATTATAAAAATTCTGTCAATAGAAGTTCGATGATATATTTTAACTTTATTAGATGTGTTGTTTATAAGTTTACTGCACCCCTTCCCCAGATCCGGTATAAGGGAAGGATTACTTTTAAATCTGTAAATTCGCTATATTACTCGGTAAAATCTCCTGTTCCTGTAAAAGAAGAACTACTTTTTAAGTCCGGAATAAAAGTCGCTGCTCCCCCTCCGCCTCCCATTATCAACATAAACAATAGCCATTTATCTACTCCAACCTCTTATACAGCTATTTCTTGCGGGTTGGCGATTACAGAAACACTCCCTATTTCAATCTTTTTAGCGGTTAGTACTGTTAATAAAGTGAGTTACAAACTTTACAGACGAGGACTGTTCGAGTGCAGCTCGCCACGGAGTAGGCGAGCACACGAGTTCCGCAGTCTGTACTAAGTTTGTCGAAACTTTATTAACAGTACTGCGAGTATGATTGAAATAGGGAGTGTTTCTGTTTAATTCTTGCCGTGCAATCATTTCTGACTATTGTTTATGTTACTAACTCCCCTGTCAATCATTATTTTGTAAACTATACATTACTTTATCCGGTCTTTGTATCAGCAACTTATTTTTATAATCTGCACAAAACTCTTTCCTTAGTCTCTATCGCTTTTTCCACCAGTTTATCTATATCTTCAAGAGCTTTTTCCGATTCTTTTATGTCTTCTAATTTGGGCTTGGTTACAGGATGTTTTGCCACAAATATGGTACAGCAGTCCTCGTAAGGCTCTATCGAAGTCTCATAAGTGCCTATTTGCTGCGAAAGTTCTACTATATCCTGCTTATCAAAGCCTATAAGCGGTCTAAATACCGGCAGGGTGCAGACTTCATTGGTTACAAGTAAAGACTCTATGGTCTGGCTTGCCACCTGTCCTATGCTTTCTCCGGTTATCAAAGCCTTATCATCATGCTCTTTTGCTATGATTTGGGCTATCTTCATCATGTATCTTCTCATGATTATGGTAAGTTCATCATGTGGGCATTTATCGTAAATATAAAGCTGTATATCAGTAAAATTGATTATATGCAGGTTAATATCTCCGGTATACCTTGATACTAATTTGGCTAGGGTTATAACCTTTTCCTTGGCTCTTTCCGATGTGTATGGCGGAGCGTGGAAGTATACCGCCTCCAGTCTTACGCCTCGTTTTGCGATCATATATCCGGCTACGGGAGAGTCTATTCCTCCGGATAGTAAAAGCATGGCTCTGCCGTTAGTACCTACCGGCATACCTCCAAGACCTTTTATACTGCTTGAGTATATATTTACATGGTTTCTTATTTCCACCTTTATATAAACTTCCGGATTTCTTACATCCACCTTCATTTGAGGATAGGTATTAAGTATATGCTCTCCAAGTGCCGCATTGATGGTTTCGGAAGTGCCGGGGTAAGACTTATCAGCCCTTTTTGTATCCACCTTAAAAGTTATATTCTTATCCTTGTATACCTTGTCTACAAAGGCTGCCACCGCATTTTTAAGGTTTTCAAAATCCTTATCATGCACCCTTACCATAGGACATATAGCCACTATTCCAAATACATGGCTTAGAGCTTCTATAACTTCATCTTCATCGTAATTACCTTGGCAGTCTACATATATTCTTCCTATTTCTTTGGATACGCTGAAATCTCCCTCAACATTTCTTAAAGCCCACTTTATTTGCTTTATTAAAGCGTCTTCAAACACATACCTGTTCTTTCCCTTGGTACCTATCTCTCCGTATTTGATTAAAAATGATTCATATTTCATTTGCAAATGTCCTTAAATCTAAATTTTACTTATATCTTCTAAGTTGGGGTATCAATTCTTTTAGATTGGCTAAGAAAAAGTCCAACTCTTCTTTGTTATTATACTTAGAAAATGAAACTCTTACAGTAGAACTTAAGAACTCTTCTTTAAGCCCTATTCCCTTTAAGGTGCCTGAAAGTCCGGGGTGGTTGGAGGAGCAGGCTGAACCGCTTGCTATATATATTCCTCTTTCTTCCATAGCGTGTAATAAAACTTCCGCCCTGACTCCGCTTATGGAAATACTCAGTACATGGGGGGCAAATTTTACTCCCTTCTCGGAATTAAGCTTTATGCCCTCATCATTAAGCTTTGTAATTTCATCTATAAGATAGTCTCTTAAACTGTAGATATACTCTACTTCTTTATCAAAGTCCTCGTAAGCTTCCTTTGCCGCCTCACCAAGTCCTGCTATACCGGGGATATTGAGCGTGCCGCTTCTAAGCCCTCTTTGCTGACCTCCACCATATATTATAGGCTTAATATTGACCCTTTCATCTATATACAAAAAACCCGAGCCTTTAGGACCATGAAGCTTGTGGGCGCTCACACTAAGAAGGTCTATGCCTTCTTTTTTGGGAAATATCTTAAACTTCCCGTAGGCTTGTATTGCATCTGTATGCATATATATGTCTTTGTTGTAGCCATGTACTATATCGGCTATCGCCTTTATATCCTGAACCGCACCTATTTCATTATTAACATACATCACAGACACCAATATGGTATCTGCTCTAAGCAAGGACTTCAATTCTTCAAGTGAGATCTGACCCTTTTCATCTACCTTGAGTATACTGTATTCAAAACCCAAATCCGCCAAATGTACCAAAACCTGATGTACTGCGGAATGTTCTATGGCAGTACTTATAATATGCTTTCCATACCTTTGCCTTGCCATGGCAGCACCTATAAGTGCCATGTTGTTGGATTCCGTCCCTCCCGAGGTAAATACCAGCTCTTTTTCAGATACCTTCATAGTTTTGGCTATTTTTGCCGCCGCCTCTTTTAGGTACTTTTCAGCCTCAATTCCCTTAAGGTGCTTGGCTGAAGGATTGGCATAATCCTCATCCATAGCTTTATTCATCAGCTCTATTACAGGCTTTGACACCCTCGTAGACGCTGCATTATCCAAATAAACCTGCATTTTGTTACTCTTCTTTCTATATTGATCCTATATTCATTTTTAATAATTAAAACCTTAAAATTCCCCTACATAATTAAGAAACAATGTTACTAATCAAGCTGTATCATAAAATTGGACAGAACCGCAAAACCTGCGGTTTCTGTCCTAAGTATACGACTTCCGAGCGAAATTATTTCAAAGCCGGCTTCTTGGGCAGCTTCTATCTCTTGTTCCTCAAAACCGCCCTCCGGTCCTATGCATACAGCTATACTTTTATATTGTTTTGCACTTGCAAATGCCTCTCTTGCACTTTCAGTACCTCTTGCCTCTTCATAAGCCAGATAAGCCTTGTCATAGTCGGCTATATCCTTTAACATTTGTTTAAAACTTATAGGAGCTTTTACCTCGGGTATTATACTTCTTTTTGACTGCTTGGCTGCACTTTCTGAGATCCTCTGCCACCTTTTTGTCTTATTTAACCCCGACTTTTCATCCAACTTTACTATAACCCTTTTACTTGTAAAAGGCACTATGGAGTGTACTCCAAGTTCAACCGCCTTTTGTATGATAAGCTCCATCTTATCGGATTTGGGAAGTGCCTGATAAAGCACCAATCTGACCTTAAGTTCTCTTGCCGCTTCATTTTCACTTTTTACCAAAAGCTCGACCTTATCATCATCTATACTTTTTATGGTACACAGATAGTCCCAATCCTCTCCGGTGCTGATCAAAAGCTCCTCGCCTGTCCTCATGCGAAGGACATTGGCTATGTGGTGTCTATCTTTCCCTCTTATATAGGCAATACCGCCCTCTATGTCCTCAGGACTGATAAAAAAATGCTGCATTACTTTCTCCTTGCACAGACACTGAGCCATTCGCCGTCATGTACTATATCTATAATTTCAAGTTCCGGGTTCGCCTTTATACTGTCAACCACTTCTTTCTCCTTAATATCTATAATACCGGAACTTATAAATATTCCGCCGCTTTTAAGATACCTTGCCGCTTCCGCCTGTAAGCGTATTATTACCGGAGCAAGTATATTGGCAACTAAGATATCATAGCAGTTAAAACCTACTTCCTTTTGCAGTGCCTCATCTTCCAATATATCACCGCCGATAAGCTTATAACTTGACTTTTCTATCTTGTTTATAAACATATTGGACTTTACTGTAGGTAGAGCATACTCATCTATCTCGGTAGCAACTACCTTGGAAGCTCCAAGCTTTAATGCGGCAATACTTAAGATACCGCTTCCGGTTCCCACATCAAGTATTTTTAACTCCTTCTTGCCCTCTTCTAAAAACTTGGAAATATATTTGTTAAGCCCTCTTATGCACAGCCTTGTTGTCTCGTGTGAACCTGTACCGAAGGCTGTACCGGGATCTATGTCTATACTTATTTTATAATTTGTAAAATCCTTAGCTTCTTCCCAAGTAGGCTTTATAAGTATATCATCAAGCATAAAGGGCTTAAAAAACTCCTTCCAATTGTTGATCCAGTCCTTATCCTCGGTCTCACTTTTTATGATTTCACAGCTTCCAAGCTCAAGGTTTTTACTTAAATCAGCCAAAAGTTCCTTCACATTTGCAAGAACTTCTTGGGATTTATCCTGTTCAAGATAGAAGCTTATTTTTGCACTGCCGTCATCCTTTGGCAAATCGGGTAATATATCTATAAACATCCCCTTTGTATCCTCTTCACTTAAGGGGATATTGTCTTCAACCTCTATTCCCTCTATGCCGACTTCAGGCAGGCAGGCGGACAGTATATCAACTGCATCGGTTCTTGTTGTCAAAGTATATTTATCCCACTTCATAAATAAGCTCCTCTCTATTATCAAACTTAATAAGCCTCGCAAATCCTATTCTTTTATAAGTTTTATGTAATTCTTCTTTCCTCTTCTAAGCAGCTTAGGCTCGTTAAAATCATCTTCACTGTAGCAAAGCTTTATATCACTTATCTGCTCCGAGTCTACAGATACTCCGCCCTGCTCGACATTTCTTCTCGCTTCTGAGCGGCTCTTTGCAAGCCCTGATTTCACCAAAAGATCAAGTATATCTACCTTGCCCTCGCTAAAGTCTTCTTTTTTAAGGCTGTAACTTGGAACATTGTCGAGGTTTCCGGCACCGGCAAAAAGTGCCTTGCTTGCCTGCTTTGCCTGCTTGGCATCTTCTTCGCTGTGCACAAGCTTGGTAAGCTCATAAGCAAGTATTTCCTTAGCTTCATTTAACTTAGCCCCTTCCCAGTCGGACATTTGCTCAATTTCTTCTATAGGAAGGAAGGTAAGCATACGGATACACTTGAGTACATCGGCATCGGCTACATTTCTCCAATACTGATAAAAATCAAAGGGGGAAGTCTTGTTAGGGTCAAGCCATACCGCTCCGCCTACGGTCTTACCCATCTTTTTACCCTCTGAATTAAGCAAGAGGGTAATAGTCATGGCATGGGCGTCCTTGGAAAGCTTACGCCTGATAAGCTCCGTACCTCCAAGCATATTTGACCACTGGTCATCACCGCCGAACTGCATATTGCAGCCGTACTTTTGATATAACATATAGAAGTCATAACTTTGCAGTATCATGTAGTTAAACTCAAGGAAGGAAAGCCCCTTTTCCATACGCTGCTTATAACACTCGGCTCTAAGCATATTATTAACTGAAAAATGCGGTCCCACCTCACGAATAAACTCCATATAATTAAGGTCTCTTAACCAGTCGGCATTATTTACCATAATAGCCTTACCCTCGCCGAAGTCTATAAACTTGCTCATCTGTGCTTTAAAAGCTTCGCAGTTTTTATCTATAGTCTCTATGCTCATTACATTTCTAAGGTCGGTTCTTCCTGACGGGTCTCCTATCATACCGGTTCCGCCACCTACTAAGGCTATAGGTTTATTCCCTGCCATCTGTAACCTCTTCATAAGACAAAGTGCCATAAAATGCCCTACATGGAGGCTGTCTGCCGTAGGGTCAAAGCCTATGTAAAATGTAGCCTTCCCTTCGTTGATCATCTTGCTTATTTCTTCTTCATTGGTTGTCTGTGCTATAAGCCCTCTGGCTTTAAGCTCCTCAAAACAATTCATGTTAAGTTCTCCTCATAAAAGTTAGTTTTCATTGCTTGTTGTATCGGCATTGTCTGCTATATCAGCATTATCTACTTTATCAGCATTATCCGCTGTACCAACATCCTTCACGGCATTAGCTGCATCAGAATCATCTGCTGCGCCGACATTACCTGCTTCATCAGCATTAGCCGATGTATCAGTATTGTCTGCTACTTCCGCATTCTCTACAGCATCATCTTTACTCTTATTACCTGCTTCACTACCTTCACCCTTTACTTCCTGTTTTTTTCTTCTCATTTCATTATATACCGCCAAGCCGATAAGTAAAAGCCCTGCCGCAAATAAATAAGCAAACCATGAAACTCTTGTCCAGAATGTCCTTGACATAAATACAGCGATAGTTATAGCAAATGAAAAAGCTATCAAAAATTCCTTCCTATGCTTTCTGATACTGGTGTATACAAGTAATATTAATGCAAATACAAGTACTATGATAGAATCCTCAAGAAGCCCTCCCTGTACGGCCGCCCAAGTGAGCATCAAAAGCACTGCCGCTCTTGCCGATACATTAATAATTCTATACTCTTTATTATTTACCATGCCCTTAAATGCCAATGGGATAAGAAGCAGGGAAAATACCTTTACCTCAAAGTCATATACACTTGGTATCGTTACAAAGTCCTGTAGCCATATAAATGCAACAAAACATACCGTAGAGCACAGTTGAGACATTGATTTGCATTTTTTCACCGTAATATATTGTAAGCAATACAGAGCCAGTAAAAGTATATAGATACTTCTGATATAAGTAGGCCTATACAAGTCTACACTCAGCCCGGTCAACATAGCCGCTATGTGTACGCCCCATGTAATACTCCACCAGTCACAGCCGGCAAGCGTATCCTTGTCTTCTTTTATTATAGGTGTTTTATACCTTAAGAAGGCAATAGATACCAAGTTTAATATAGTAACCGCCGCAATGGTTAAATACTCTCTTTGCAAACTCATTTCCAGCATGAATTTGGTCATAAGCAAAAACCAAAAAACAGATGAATTTATAAGAATTTGCCTATATTTTTTTTCTATATAAGCTTTTATATTATACACTATACAAAATGCAGTTATAAGTATGAAATAAAGCAAGGCTTTGGCAAAACTCTCCGGAAAAGCAACTGTAATATAGCCCCATATAGCAATTACCCCTAAAATAAGAGAAACTATATCCGCTACATCAGATACAATATCTTCCTTAAGTACATACTTATATAAAGCTGAAATCATAAGAGTCGTTGCAGCAAGTATTAGCTCTATTATGATTCCGTCTACCTTGGCAAAGTACAGACTTATAAAAATACCCAAAATCAGGTTCAACAACATAACTATATGATAAGCCGGATCTTTCTTTTCCTTTCTCATAACAAGATGTGCAAGCAGATACAGCCCCGCAAGAACAAAGTACGGTGCAGGAATATTAAAGTCTGATAGGTGCCCTACACTGTATATAATAGCGAATACATTCATCCAAAAGCCAAGACCTATGTCACAATCTCTCTTACGCATAAGTTTATATGCGCAGGCAAGCAGAAAGTATATAAATAAAGCCCATTCAAAAGATATATCAAGTGAAGGATTGATATTTACATAGTATACTAAAATATGCACAAGTGCCGCCCAAAGTGCCGGTACAAAGATACCGAATATATAATTCTCTTTAGACAGTACATAGTATACAAAAATACTGAGCAATATGCAAATTATCGTATATGCATCAGAAATTTCATATGTTAAATTTGTGTAATAATCCCAAAATGCAAATACAGTAAAAAAGCTCATATTAACAAGAGCGGCAAGCCACACCTTATGATCCAACTTAAACCTGTTTTTAACTATAACAACGATTGAGAATATCACTACATTGATAAGCGAATGCAGCGCATACGGGCTTATCTTAAAATACATGATGGCATAGTTAAGCAGGAACATAAATGCCAAAATGTTAAGTATGGATATCTTCGCTTTTCTATATTTTATGTCATTTATTAAAATGTAGATCCATACCAGTGTCAAAGATAACAGTGATGCAAACTCTGCCTGTCCTCCATCAACTACAAAATAATAGCATACACTGATTATTATGGCTACACAACTTACGGCAGATGCTATATTTGCATAAGTTCTGGTATTCTGTCTGAAAGTACCCATCATATTTACTGAAGTAAATATACTAAGCAACATACAAAGCATATAAAGAATTGAATGTTCAAAGTTACCGTAGGCAATTCTATATACGGCAAGTGCGAGGAACACAACAAAACCTGCACTGTTGATTTTATTCTCTCTTTTATCTCCAAGATAAAGATGAACTATCGATAACACTATGGTAACTATACCTTGATGCAGATCTCTTCTGAAGAAAAACATTACCATAATACTGACTGCCAAAAGATTAGTCTGTGCAAATGCCGATATATCTGTTTTAAGCTCTTTGGATATCAGATCGGTTTTACTTTTCTCTATATACAGATCCACTATAACACAGAGTATTGCATATACAGCGAGGTAGGTTATTGTAAATGCAAGAGGCATATTAAACGCCATTACTAAAAAGCATATACATGCACTTATTCCGTATAAGCATATATCAGTATACCATCTTCTGTTAAACTTCTTTAATGCAAGCAGGAGTGAAATCTCCGTAAAAATCGAAGCTACGAAAAATGTTAAATATCTTGTATCCTCCGAAAGACTTAAATATCTTCCCATAAGTTTAAAGTAAGCTATGGCTATAACTGCCATAAATAAAAGGAAGCTTGCAAGTATATATAGCGATCTGCTTATAAAGGACAGCTTAAACTTTTTTTCTGCAAAAAAGCTTAAGGCATAGACTGATACCACAACAAAAAGTATACATAAAAGCTTTGTAACTCCGGACATGGTATGCCAGTTTGTAGTAGCAAATATAATTCCCGCTAAAAGCACGAAAACAACACCAAGTGTCATAAGCAGTATGTTATAAAAATTCTTATCCGGCATCTTGAACTTGAGTTTTGGCTTTTGAATAATCGGTTTTGGAATATCAGGCTTGACAGTTTCCGCCTGTGCTTCATCTAATTTTTCAGTAACTTTAAGAGGTTCATTATTTGCACTATCTATGACCTTGGCACTTGCTTCTTCCAAGTCTTTATCTGTGCTTGATTCCTTAGAGTAGGCATTAAGCTTATCTTCCTCTTTTAATAAAGCGCTATATTTAAACGAGTATGATCTATTTTTTAAGTCCGCTGTTGCAGCGGTCTTTTCATCTTTTAATTCCTCTTCATCCTCTTTTAATCCCGCTGCTTCTCTTTTCCTCTTAATAGCTTCTTTCTCTTTTCTATCCTTCTCTTCCCTTATTTTTTCTTCAAGAGCGCTTTTATACATTTTTGCTTTACTGTTACTGTCCATTGCAAATATAAGTGCCCCACAAACAAGGCAAAACATTATAAGTCCCAACATAGTTAAACTCTCCTTTTAAGAATCCATTAATGCCTTTTTTTCATCTATCATTTCTTGCTCTTTATGAGCTTTTTCGGCAGTGATCCCCTCATATATTTTCATATTATTTTGAAGCCTATCTCTGCTTATCTTATCTACTTTAAAAATAAATATAATATAAGCGATAAGAAGAAGAAGCACGGGTATCCCTACAAACCATAACATATTAAGTATAAAGATTATAAAAGGGAAATATTCATTAAATAAATATTCCATAAATAAAGCCTCCTTTTTTCAAATATGATAATAGTTACTATTTTTAATTTGAAGTTTTCTCCCCCTATTTTTAGATTTTTTTGTTGATATTTATATATATTATTTATATATATTGATTAATTATAGCATATAACATAAATTTTTACTATTTTTAGTTTACTTTATAAATGCAGCTTTGTAGATATAGTATAAGTCACTTTTTACATGATTTTTTGATTGAATTTTTATGACTTGCAAAGTATTATTTATTGTGCTAAATTAAATTGCAGATAACCTGATACAAAATATCAATTTCAAATTTTGTATCTTAACAATATAGTTGTCAGCAATATAGCTTATTGAATTTTGTTTTTGCTTTGACAACAAATTTATTAAAATATAGAAAGGATTTTATTTATTATGAGTAGAGAAAACACAAAGAAGATTTTAAACCAGACATTAGCAGACTTAAGTCAATTTGCAGCAATTATACATCAGGTGCATTGGTATGTTCGTGGAGAGCGTTTTTATGGAGTGCATGAGCTTATGGACAAGTTCCTTGATGAAGCTAATGAGGCAGTTGATGAGGTAGCGGAAAGGCTTATTATTATAGGAGGCGCTCCTTATTCAAGTCTTAAGGAATTTGCAGAAAACAGCAAGCTTGAGACTAAAAAGGGTGATTACTCAGTATCAATAGAGTCTCATATCAAGACACTTATATCAGGTTATAAGTATTTGGCTAAGCTTTACAGAGAGGGTATTGAAGTAAGCGATAAGGAAAATGACGCTGTTACAGCCGACCTTTTCACAGGTTTATTAAAGGATACCGAAAAGACACTTTGGATGCTTAGTGCTACACTTAACAAAGCTCCTGAGCTTGAGTAATTCAGTCTGCAACATTTAACCTTACAGTTTGGATAGGGCATTCATCTTCGTCAAAAAACTTAAAATATTTCAATCTTACTTATAAATCAGACGAAGATGAATGCCGGCAGTAGCCTAATAGATATACAGGTAATATATCGTCCAAACTGTAACTTTTTAACAGCATTTATAAAAGAAGGGAAGTTAAATATGTTTGAACAAATCAAATTGCCTTATGCATTTGATGCATTAGAGCCTCACTTTGACGCTCTTACTATGGAAACTCATTATTCCAAACACCATGCAGCTTATACTAATAATCTTAATACCTTAGCTCAGGCAGCAGGCATTGATTCTAAGCCGATAGAGGTTATACTTGCACACTGGAAGCGCAAGGGCGAGGGTAAGGCAGATGCTCAAGGCATACGCAATAACGGTGGCGGTTTCTTTAACCACAATCTTTTCTTTGCACATCTTTCAAAGAACGGTGCTCATGAGCCTTCAGGCGAACTTGCCGATAAGATCAATGCTACCTTCGGCAGTGTAGATGCTCTTAAGGAGCAGTTATCTAAGCTCGGTGCAGGTCAGTTCGGTTCAGGTTGGGCATGGTTAAGTACTGATATAGACGGCAATTTAAGTGTATCTTCAAGTCCTAATCAGGATAATCCTATTCTTGAGAGCGAGGGAAAACTCTTCCCGATTCTCGGTATAGATGTATGGGAGCACGCTTATTACTTGAAGTATAAGAATTTAAGAGCTGATTATATCAAGGCTTTCTTTGAAGTAGTTGATTGGAATAAGGTTGCCGAGAATTATGCGGCAGCTAAGGAGACCTTGGCTAAGCTTGCTAAGTAATTGTTATTTGTAATTGTGGGTACTCTGAGTTTTTCAGAGTACTCTTTTTTTGTTCTTAAAACTCTTTCTTATACAAATTATCTATGTTATTATAAGTTTGGATATAATATTTCCTACAATTACTTTATATAAGTTAAAGTATTAAAGCTTTAAGTTGCACACAGTCTATTAATATGAGTTTTTTAGTTATAAATACATTAAATATTATTTTAAAGAAGGCATCTTATATATGTTTAAAAAATATGATAAAAAAACTTTTACTAATCTAGAAAAACAACATAATATATTTGTATTGGTAGGGAATGGATTTGATATATCGGTTTTAAGAAAATATAATCAGGGGAAAATGAAAGGAAAAACAACAAGTTATTCCGATTTCTACGATTATATTACTTACTTTAATTTATCAGATGATTCTAATATATTGTATAAAAAAATGATTGAAGATAAAGCTAATAATAAGGAAAATTGGAGTGACTTCGAAAATACTATCAGTGAGTTATTAGATGATAAAGAAACTAATATTGAAGAATTAGAAAAATGTGTTGATGAATTCCAAGATCATTTCACAAGATTTCTTAATGATTTAGTTGATACCAATACTTTATTAGCATTAAATAAAGATGTTATAAAAAACAAATTATCAAAACAATCTTTACAAAATTTTTCAAACGATTTAGATAATTTAATTTCTATAAAAGATGATAAACATTATAAGTTATTTTATTATGTCTTTGCTAATTTGAATTACACTTCGTTACTAGATAATTATATGTATATGGATAAATCACAATTTGATCCCCATCGTCATAAAACGGTAGATACCAATTTTTCTTTTATTATAAATCAAAAAGATAAGAATGCCTCTCCAACAATATTGTCTTCTTATCTTATATATGAAGTTTTACACCTACATGGAGTTCAAGATGTCCCCAGATCTATTCTTTTTGGAGTTGATATACCTGATTATGATGCCGGTACTGCACCGCAAAAGAGATTAATCAAATCATATTTGAGTCAATATGAAGCAAAATATAAGTCTTATATTGATAATGCCGATTTGTTTATTATATATGGTATGTCATTAGGTAAAACAGATGCGTGGTGGCTGGATAAAATATATGATGCTATATTAAGTAGAGGTGTCGAGCTTATAATTTACAAATATGGTAATGAAAAAGAAGAGGATGTAAAACAAATGTTTATTGATAGTTATATAAGACATTCCAATTCAAATAAATCTGATATAGACAAGGTTAAAAAGAAGATTTTTGTAGTAACCTTTAATGATAACAACACCTATTTTTTAGGACTTGAGAAAAAAGTATGATCTACTAAGATTTACTATTGTTATTACATTATTTAAGCTCTCAAAAGATTGGATATTTAAACAAAATAAATCTTTTATACTCATTACTCAGACAGATACTGCATTTGACATTTGTTTAAACCAGCGAGGCGGTTGCATTTTGAGATTTTGCACAAGTTATAATAGCCTTTAATCTCTATTTTGCAACAGCCTCGAGTTTTGTAAATTTTAAGTGTGAGCATTTAGTATAAGGCTACAGCCTTTACCTTCTTATCTTCCACAGCTGCGGTGAGAATATAATCAGCATAGGATAAAGCTCCAGTCTTCCTGCCAGCATACAAAAAGCAAGAACCAACTTACATACAGGATTAAATACAGCAAAGCTTCCCATAGGTCCTACCTCTCCAAGTCCCGGTCCTATATTGTTGAGCGTTGCCGTTACCGCAGTAAAATTAGTTATCATATCTTTATTATCAAAAGCAAGTACGACCATTGAAAGCACAAATATAAGTGTATAAGTAAGCATGAATATAGCCACACTTCTTGTAAGGCTATGCTCCAAGGGCTTTTGATCAAGTCTTATAAGCTTTACACTTTTAGGATGTATATATGAATATATCTCCTGCTTTACCATTTTAAATATTATAATAATTCTTGATACCTTAATACCGCCTCCGGTGCTTCCTGCGCAGGCACCGATAAACATAATGATCACCATTACAGTTTTTGAAAGCTGAGGCCACAGGTCAAAATTCACGGTTGAATATCCCGTAGTAGTTATAACCGAGCCTACTTGAAAGGCTGCATGATGTATAGCCATCAATATATTCTCATAATAGCCTCTTGTATTTATCGCAATAACCGTTATGCAGGTAAATATAATTATAAAATACCATGCCACCTCTTCCATTTTAAATATAGCCTTTTTATTTTTTCCGAGAAGACAGTAATAGGCATTAAAATTAACTCCGAAAAGTATCATAAATATAGTTGTTATAAGCTGTATAGTCGTGGAGTATGAAGCCATACTGTCATTTTTTATACCGAATCCTCCTGTTCCTGCAGAACCGAAAGAAATAGTCAGAGCATCAAAAAACGGCATCTTGGCAAGGCAAAGAAGCACTATTTGAATCAAGGTCATAGCTATATATATCATATACAAAATTTTAGCCGTATCCCTGATCTTAGGCACCAGCTTACCGACTGAAGGTCCGGGGCTTTCTGCTTTAAGAATATGAAGGCTGCTGTCTGTCATGGGAAGTATTGCCAAAATCAGCACAAACACTCCCATTCCCCCTATCCAGTGTGTAAAACTTCTCCAAAATATACAGGACTTATTTAAAGCCTCAACATTTGTAAGTATACTTGCACCGGTCGTGGTAAAACCTGATATAGTTTCAAATAATGCATCTACAAAGTTCGGTATATCATTTGATATCACAAACGGCAAGGCTCCGAATATACTCATAGCTATCCAGCTTAATGCCACCATAATAAAACCCTCTTTAGCAAAAAACAAAGTATTCTTAGGCTTCTTCCTTGACATGAAAAATCCCAGTGCGGCACAAGCGGCTATACTTATTAAAAAGGCTGTCAAAGCTCTTATTTCCATATATATCAAAGCCACTACCACAGAGGGAAGCATAAATACAGCCTCAAGTTTAAGTACTACTCCGATAGTATGTCTTATCATAGCATGATTCATTGTCTTAGCCCTCTTTATGTCTTAAAATGTCTTTGATATTTCTTAAGTTGGTATCTCTGGTTACAACTATTATGCTGTCTCCCGCTTTTATTACCGTCTTTCCGTTACTTATAATGATCTTTCCCTTTCTATTGACACAGGCTATAAGTATATTTGGTTTTAAATCAATATTTTCTATAGCCTTTCCTGCCATTGACGAATTATCCGGAACCTTAAACTCAAGCGCCTCAGCCCTCTGGTCAACTATCTTATGAAGGGTGATCATATTGTTATCTTTACCGCTTTGTAAAGCTCTTACATACCTTAGTATGTATTCGGCAGTAATGAATTTGGGGTAAATAATACTTCCTAAGTTAAATTTTTCAATTATGTCATAGAAGTTTATTCGGTTGATTTTGGTAATGACCTTTGCCTTGCTTCTGTTTTTAGCAAATAAGGACATGATTATGTTACCCTCATCTATACCTGTAAGCGTAACAAATGCCTCACAGTTTTCTATATCTTCTTCTATGAGAAACTCCTGATTGGTCGCATCCGCATGTATTATAGTTGCCTTGGGAAGGAGTCTGCTAAGCTCCTCACACCTTGTCATATTTCTTTCTATGATCTTTACTTCTATACCTACACTTATAAGCTGCGAAGCCAAATGATAGGCTACTATACCTCCGCCTACTATTAAAGCGTTCCTTACTTGGTTAGTCTCAAGACCTATACTCTTAAAAAATGCCCTTGAGTTTGCCGGAGTTGCTACTATATTGATCTTATCTCCTGCCCTAAGTACAAAGTTTCCGTTGGGGATAACCAGATCATCTCCTCTTTCTACCGCACACATCAGGAAATCACTGCTGATCATTCTTCCGACCTCCGCTAAGCTTTTGTCTGCAATCACGGAACTTGCAGGCAGTTCAAATTCAAGTATTTCTATTCTTCCCTTTGAGAATGTCTCTATATTGATAGCTGAAGGGAATCTGAGTATTCTTGCCATCTCGGTAGCAGCTGCATGCTCCGGATTTATGATCATAGCAAGTCCCAGTTCTTCTCTGATAAAAGCTATCTCCTCATGATATATAGGATTACGCACTCTGGCTATGGTTGCACAGTCTCTTGATTTTTTAGCCATCATACAGCACAGAAGATTAAGCTCATCCGATTCGGTTACCGCTATAAGTACATCCGCATTTTCAATACCTGCTTCTGAGAGTACGGAGTAGCTTGCTCCATGCCCTACTACACCAAGTACATCAAGGCTTCCTGATATACTTTCCACCACTTCCGCATTCTTATCTATTACAACTATATCGTGTTCTTCATCATTAAGCTGCTCTGCTATGCTCCTTCCGGTCTTACCGCAGCCGACTATAATAACTACCATTCTTTATCTCCTCAAAATTTACAGTACCTCTGTAGCGACCTTTTGATATTCAAACTTATGTCGTGTGTGCTTTAGCACTTTACAACATATACAAATCAGTAGTTGGTCTAAATATCAACTCGCCAATGAACTAGTGTTATATATCATTAATATTTAATCAATGTCAGCAATAGTAGAGTAAATCTCAATTCTCTTTTGCTATATATGTTACAATCTATTAACAAAGTAGTAATAAGGCTGAACATCAACTATACACTACACTGGGTACTGCTATTATATATAATACATTAAATTATTTTTTAATTCATACGGTGTACTTTGATATACATAAAAGTTAAGCCAGTTCGCATACAAAGTGTTGGAAAAGTTTCTCCATGTCAAAACAGGTGTATTTGCCGGATTATTGTCCTCAAAATAATTTATAGGCACAGCCGGTGAAAGCCCCTTTGCCACATCTCTGTGATACTCGTTACTAAGGCTCATCCTGTCATACTCTGGATGCCCTTGCACAAATATTTGCCTACCTATCCTATCCGTTACCAGCAATACACCGGCTTCTTTGGACTTGGCAAGTATTACAAGCTCCTCTTCCTTGGCTATGTCTTCTTCCAGTACCTCTGTGTATCTTGAATGCGGACAATTTACATAATCATCCATACTTCTTACCAAGGGGGTCTTTCTATGCAGAACCTGATGGGTATATACACCTGAAAGCTTTGATTTTCTCTCATACTTTTGTATACCGTAATGATAATAAAGCCCTGCCTGTGCTCCCCAGCAAATATGCAGTGTAGAAGTTACATAAAGTTTTGACCACTCCATTATTTCACAAAGTTCATTCCAATACCCGACCTGCTCATAATCATATAATTCTATAGGTGCTCCGGTAATTATCATTCCGTCATATTGATTGTACTTTATATCCGAAAAATAAGTGTAGAACTTATTAAGGTGTGTCTGGCTGGTGTTCTTACTTTTATGTGATTCTATCATTAAAAAAGTACAATCAACCTGCAAAGGTGTATTGGAAAGTGCTCTTAAAAGCTGTGTTTCCGTATCCTCTTTAAGCGGCATAAGATTTAATATAAGTATTTGCAAGGGTCTTATATCCTGTGTATTAGCCCTTTTTTCATCCATTACAAATATATTCTCAGCCTCAAGTATTGCCTTCGCCGGCAAATCATTTTGTATCCTTATAGGCATTTTATTCCTCCAATAGCTTTCTAAATTCAGCTTCTGTAATTATAGTTACTCCAAGCTCCTTGGCTTTTTTATTTTTTGTGGAATTGGAGGTACTGTCATTATTTATAAGATAATCTGTATTAGAGCTTATGCTTGCCCCCATCTTGGCTCCTCTTGCTTCTATGATTTCCCTAAGAACCTTCCTACTCATAAAACTTTCCACACTTCCGGTAACTACGAAGGTCTTGCCCTGTATCGGACTGTTTTTTATCTCTACCGGTCTATCCGTAAGTTTTACCTCTTCCAAAAGCAGATCAACCTTTCTTAGATTTTCTTCATTGGCTAAGTATTCAATAATCAAGCCTGCTAAAATATTTCCTATTCCTTCCACTTCTTTTAATTCATCAAGCTTTGCCACTTTGAATTTTTCAATATCATAATCATAATATTTACTGAGAGTTTTGGCATTTGCCCTTCCTATACCCGGAATTCCCAGTGCATAGATAAACCTCGGCATGCTTGTATTTCTTGACTTTTCAAGTGACTGCATAAGCTTTTCATAAGATCTTAAGCCGAATCCTTCCATAGCCACTATTTCTTCTTTGTATCTGTCAAGTTTATAAAGATCTGCCAATTTATCTATATAACCCTTTGCAAGGAATTTTTCCAAGGTCATCTCTGAAAGACCGTCTATATTAAGTGCATTTCTACTTACTGCAAGCACGAAGTTTTTAAGCCTCTTAACCGGACAGTTGGGATTTGGACAGTATACCATCTTTACCTTGTCTTCCTGCTTTACTACGGTTTTTTCCCTACACGCAGGGCATTCTTTTGGTGCTTTACAGGTTCCGCTTCTTGTAAGATTGTCCGCTATTTGCGGAATGATCATATTTGCCTTATATACGCTGATAGTATCACCTATTCCAAGCTCCAGACCCTCAAGTATACTGAGAGTATGCACACCTGCTCTGCTTACCGTGGTACCCTCAAGCTCCACCGGATCAAACAAAGCTATAGGATTGATAAGTCCTGTTCTTGAAGGACTCCACTCTATTCCTCTTAATGTAGTATTGGCAATCTCATCCTGCCACTTGAAGGCTATGGCGTTTCTTGGAAATTTCTCGGTACTTCCAAGACTCTTTCCATATTCTATATCATCAAAACTTAATACAAGCCCGTCTGAGGGCAGTTTATAATCAACTATTCTTTTTTCAAAATTCTCAACTTCTTTTGCAACACTGCTTTTATCAACTTCTGCATAATCTACAACTTCAAAGCCCAAATTATGTAAAAACTCAAATCTTTGACTTAAGAAATCTCCTAAGTCTTTAGTACCGTTGTCCATAACATTAAATGCTACAAAACGCACATGCCTTTGCTTGGTAATCTTTGGATCCAGTTGCCTTACAGAACCTGAGCAAAGATTTCTGGGATTTTTATATTTTAACTCTACATCTTCTATCTGTGAGTTTATCTTTTCAAAATCAGGATAGCTTATTACCGCCTCTCCTCTTATAACAAGCTCTTTTTTATAATCTATTTCTATAGGCACATTAATAAAAGCGTAGGCATTACCCGTTATTACCTCTCCGGTCACCCCGTTTCCCCTTGTGACTGCTGATACTAACTTCCCTTCATTGTATCTTAGTACTATAGTAAGTCCGTCAAGCTTCCAGCTTAGCAAGGCTTTTTTATCACCAAGCCAACTTACCAAATCTTCTACACTCTTGGTCTTATCTAAAGAAAGCATGGGACTTGCATGGTTTTGTTTGGGCAAAAACTCTGCCACTTCGTAACCTACGGTTTGTGTGGGAGAGTTTGAGAGTATAAGCCCTGTTTTTTTCTCCAACTCTACAAGCTCATCATATAGGGCATCATACTCCATGTTACTCATTATCTCCCTATCTTCTTTATAATAAGCTCTTGACGCCTCATCCAATTTTTCTATCAAAGACTGCATTCTTTTCCTTGTGTCCTGCATATCTATTCTCCTATCAATGAATCCAGAGTATTAAGCTCTGTCTTACTTAATTTTCTATATTCCCCTGTTTTAAGCTTTCCTAATGTTATATTTACAATTCTTATCCGCCTTAAGCTAAGTACTTTAAAACCTAAGCTTTCACACATTCGCCTGATCTGCCGGTTTAAGCCTTGGGTAAGTATTATCTTAAAGCTTTTTTCTGAAATTTTTTCTATATAACATTTTCTTGTTTTTACTTTCAGCTCTTTAATGTAAACTCCGCCGGACATAGCTTGTAAAAATGCTTCATCTATGTTCTTATTGACCTCTACTATGTATTCTTTTTCATGATGATTTTTTGCCTTCATCAAAGCATTGACCAGACTTCCGTCATTAGTCATCAGTAAAAGCCCCTCCGAGTCCTTATCAAGCCTTCCCACAGGGTATATTCTTAAGGGATAGTTTATAAAATCCACTATATTCTCAGCCCTGTCCTTATCGGAACTTGTGCATACTATTCCTCTTGGCTTGTTGACTGCAAGCACTATCCTCTGCTTTAATTTCAAGTCATCTATCTGACCTATATATGTTTTTTCAAAATATACCTTCTGTTTATCATAAAGCTCGGTACCCAGTCCTGCCACAGAATCATCTATATATATTTTACCGCTCTCTATATATTTATCAGCCTGCCGCCTTGAACAAAATCCTATACTCGACAGAAATTTATTTAATCTCATCGTTCCCTCTGTTAATTTTTCGGCATAATGCTTATTTGCCTAAAAACATTCTATACCAAGTTTATAATTATACTACCGCTCGGGCTTTTTTGCTAGTGTATCATTCGTAAAATAAGTATTCCAAAAACGCTGAATATTTGCCGGATTTTTACATCAAAACCTTTAACTTAGTATGGCTATGCTAAAGGTTTTGATGTAGAAAATTAGTAAAAGAGTCAAGTTATTTACTGTGCTTATTACGCATGTGTATTATATTACCTCTTCATCTTCAGGAATACACTCACCCGGATAGACGATTTTTTTCACCCATTCAGCCCTGATCTCCCAGATATTTCCCGTTACATTAAAAGGAGACCACTCATCTATCTCAAATGCCCTTATCCAGCTTTTTCTTATACGCTCTTCCTCCTCGGGAAACATACCCTTATATTTGCCTGCAAAAAAACTGAAACCGTCAGCTACCCCAAGTTCTTTAAGGTGTTTTGAATACTTTTTTGCATCTTCTGCGTCTTTTGGTATGTAGATTCGATTAAGTACATAGTCCCACTTAAGGTTATCAAAGTAGATTATCTTATCCTCCGGCACTTTAAGCACATAGACTACAGTGTTTTCAATAGGTCTTAAGCAGCATTTTGTACTTATTGAACACCATATAGGAGCACTGACATCTTCCGGCTTTTCAAGTCTTTTCTGAGCTTCTTTTGTAAACCAGTCATAACTGTCCAAAAAAAGATCGGCATCCGGACCGAAATGCAACTGTACATACATTCTTTCGTTAATTATTCTTCCCTTTTTCTCTAAGGAATTAAGTGTCTTATCATTTTGCCTTGTGTATAATCTTATCAGTTTTTCGCCCATACTTCCTGCCTCCTTATTAATATTAATTTATAAAAATAACAAAATAACAAGAAAAACAAAGTCTTAAAAAAGCCCGATGTAGAAAAGAATTTTTGCTGTTATCGGTGTCATGATCTAAGTACACTTAATTATCAAACAGCTTAAATATCATTAACTCAAACTTCCCACATCCAAAATGGGGTTCGTAGCAAGGTGCATTACACCTTAAAGTTATGGGAAGTTTGAGTCATTAAGTTAAATACTCCTGTTTATAAGTATTGTAAGTACTTTCCAATCTAATTGCAACAGCCTAAAAGGTCTTTTTAACAGTCGGACGGCAGTGCAGTTTTTTTGAGCATACTTATTTTGCGAACGATACACTACACTAGTGTGCTGTATCGTTGATATTTAGCCTTATTACCACTTTGTTAATAGATTGCAGCAGATACATAATAAAGGAATTTGAAAGTTATTATACTATTGCTGATATTAATTAAATGTCAATGATACACTACACTAGGGCATCCATCTTCGTCAAAACTTAAAATATCTCCCTATCATAGACTTTCTAACCTTACCTTCCCTGGTAGACCTGCCATCTTCGTCAGAAAACTAAAAATGTTTAACTTTTATGTGTTTTTTGCTATAATTCTTTTTATTGAAAATCAGTCCCTACTTTTATGGGACTCGAAGGAGTTAATAGATGAAAGAGGATATTTTATATTTTGCTTCCGACTACATGGAAGCTATGCATCCAGACATATTGCAAAAGCTTGTCGAAACAAATATGCAAAAAAGTCTCGGATACGGTGATGATGAATTCAGTAAACTTGCCAAGGAAAAAATACGACTTGCCTGTAACTGCAAGGATGCCGGTGTTTATTTTTTTATAGGCGGCACACAAACTAATGCGGTAGCTATCTCTGCCCTGCTCAAATCTTATGAGGGAGTTATAGCTGCAACAAGCGGTCATATAAGCGTGCATGAAGCCGGTGCTATAGAGCTTAGAGGGCATAAGGTACTTACTTTAGCTGATAGTGAGGGGAAATTAAGTGCAGAGCAAATAAAATCCTGTGTTGATACATTTGATAATGACGGCAGCAAAACACATATGGTCTTTCCTCGTATGGTCTACCTTTCCCAGCCTACAGAATACGGTACGCTTTATTCAATAGAGGAGCTTACAAAAATCAGTGATATCTGTAAACAAAACGATCTTTTATTATATGTAGACGGTGCAAGACTTGCTTATGCACTTGCCTGTGAGAAAAATACGGTCAGTTTAAAAGACCTTGCAGCACTTTGTGATGCATTTTACATAGGCGGTACCAAGTGCGGTGCTATGTTCGGCGAAGCACTGGTCGTTCCAAATCCCAAGCTGCTGCCTAATTTTTTTACTGTCATGAAACAGGAAGGCTCGGTGCTTGCCAAGGGAAGACTTCTTGGTATACAATTTGATAATCTTTTTACAGACGATCTATATTTGAAGATAGGTAAAAATGCTCTTGTTTTAGCGGATAAAATCAAGACGGCTCTTGTAGATAACGGATATAAACTTTATCTTAACTCTCCTACCAATCAGATATTTACAATCATAGACAATTCAAAGCTTGAAAGCTTATCGCAGAAGGTATGTTTCAGTCTTTGGGAAAAATATGATGATACACATACCTTGATTCGCTTTGCTACGGATTGGGCAACTAAAGAAAGCGATGTTGATAAGTTGATTGAGATTATTAAAAATCTTGCTTAATAGGCGGTCAATGTGCTTTAAACATTAACGCTGTTGCAGTTAAGGTAGAGTATTCATCTTCGTCAAAACACTAAAAATTTAAATTTTTATTTATAATAGATGAAGATGAATACTTTATCATTTCCCTAGTTTATTTACCCTTCATCAGACTATGTGATAACTACTTAGATGTCAATGTATTCCGGCTAATGAAGAAAGTACTTTTATTTATCAACATTTTTGTAAATTTACTATGGAAAAAATATTTTTTAATACAATAAACATTTGATTAGTTAGGACGATATATATGAAATATGTAAAACAATTTATGATTATTATTTGTATTTGCTTCGTCGGAGAGTTTATAAAACAACTACTTCCTTTTCCGATTCCTGCAAGTATATACGGGCTTTTGATACTTCTTACTCTACTTTGTCTTAAAGTTGTAAAGGTATCACAGGTCAAAGAGGTCTCAATTTTTCTTATAGAGGCTATGACACTTATGTTTATACCTCCTTCTATAGGCATTATGGTTTCTTGGGAAAGTATGAAAAGCGCTTTTGTACCCATATTATTGATAACCCTTGTATCTACAATTGTAATTATGGGTTCTACAGCAAGTATAGCTCAGTTCTTTATAAGAGCTTTTTCCAAGCAAAGCAAGGAGGAGCTTTTAAAATCGGAACTTGAGGATGAAGTGGAGGAATAGGAAATGTTTAATAATTCTGTATTTTTTTCGGTTTTACTTACACTTATCGCTTTTGAGATAGGTACATGGATCAGAAATAAGACAAAACTTGTCATAGCAAGCCCCCTGCTTTTGGCTACGGCAATAGTTATATCGGTGCTTCTTATTCTAAAGATAGATTACGATACCTACTCTTTGGGAGCGGCTTATATCAGTTATCTTTTGACCCCTGCTACTGTCTGCCTTGCTGTTCCTTTGTATGAAAAACTGGAACTTCTTAAAAATAATTTATTGGCAGTGGTATTAAGTGTAAGTATAGGTATAGCTCTCGGACTTTTATCGATTTTTGGCTTAAGCCTACTTTTTAAGCTTGAGTATGAGCACTATGCAACACTTTTGCCAAAGTCCATCACCACCGCCATAGGTCTTGACCTTTCCAAAGAACTTGGCGGTATACCGAATATTACTGCGGCGGTTATAGCAATCACCGGTATCTTCGGAAACTTATGTGCAGGACTGGTAATGAAGCTTTTTAGAATTACAGACCCTATAGCACAGGGGCTTGGAATAGGTACAGCCGCCCATGCCATGGGTACAGTCAAGGCTATAGAGATGGGAAAAACCCAAGGGGCAATGAGTTCGCTTGCACTTGTGGTGGCAGGTATAGTAACAGTACTACTTTCACCTGTATTTGCAAAGTTTTTTTAGGGTAGCGCTCGTAAAATAGAGTGTGTGAAACTTTTTCTGTAAACAATACAAGTGCTGAGAGCTATTGCTAGACACCGGCACTTGTATTATTATAGAAGATTTATTTTATAGGCTTTTTCTCATACTCTCGCACTTGTAAAGTTGCTTTTGGCTACTATTGGATTTATTCTTTTAAAAAATATTTACCCATTTTTGTCCTGACTTTTCATTGTAATGGGCTACAAGTATTGATTTAGATTAATTGCTTCTACTACCAATCGATGATTACTGTCGAACGCTTGTTTTTTTATATATTATCAGTGTCTATTCAATTTCTATTTTTAACTGTTTTTATATCTATTTTTCGTAGTTTTAGATTTTTTTAGTTCCACCGATTTTCTCAATAGCACTTCTAACTTCTTTCCTACTGAATGATGAACATTTGTTGCTGCTTCTGCACCTTCAACTTTATCTTTCCTCAACTTATCTTCTGTTTGTGATATTCTAAATAGATTAGCAATAAGTTCAGTGCTTCCCATATAATCTAAAATCTTTTGTCTCGCTGTTAAGCCTTTTCTGTCATGTATATCTTCTACATCTAATCCACCATACACCCCCATATAACCTGCATTCTGGAATATATCAAATTCTTCATTTGTTATAACATCTTCTTCTATGATTTTGCTGACCTCAGCAAAATCGTATGATATCTCATGACCATTATTCTCACAAGCAATCATTGCTATATCAATTACTTTTTGAAAATTTCTCATCAACAAGTTCTCTTGCACTCCAATACTCGCTTCCATCCTTTCTAACATACTTAATACCTTAAAATTGCCTATATTCTTTTGCTTTTAAGTTTGCACATTTCCCCTCTTTCAATATATATTTCAAACTTCCCACGCATTTAATTAAATATTTCATCCAATAAAAAGGGCATAAACCTAAATCTTTGCTATAATGTAGTTATCAGAAAAAATTCTAACAAATGAGATTTATGCCATGTCCATTATAACATAAAACAGTACTGATGAGGTAGCCTTAATTGATTATATAAAAAATTTGTGAAATGAAAAGTTTATTTCGACTTCACTTTTACATCAAATATGAGGATAGAATCCTATATATCGTTGTGACTTTATATGTGATATGCTATACTAATCACTGGAGTTGTTGATCCATCAACTGGTGGTGCTAATAAATAAAAAACTCTAAAAAATAAGTGTGATGGCATAAAAATGCCAAGGAGGACTTTTTTAGTGAAAAAAACGATTTGCGAATTATTCGCAGGTGTTGGAGGCTTTAGATTGGGATTCGACAGGTTGGGAACAGGTTGGGAAACTACATGGTTTTCACAGTGGGAACCTGGGAAAACAAGACAATGGGCACATGGTTGTTATGTATATCATTATGGTAATTGCACAGACTTAAATGGTGAGTACCATACTGGTGACGATATAAGCACAATAAATAAGAATAACATCCCTGACCACAATTTATTAGTTGGTGGTTTTCCATGCCAAGACTATTCAGTTGCCCATTCCCTTTCCTCTGCAAAAGGCATTGAAGGCAAAAAGGGTGTTTTGTGGTGGCAAATAAGGGATATTTTAATTACAAAGCGTCCACCATTTGTACTTTTAGAGAATGTTGACCGACTACTGAAATCCCCTGCTAATCAGAATGGTCGTGATTTTGGTATTATACTTACTTCGTTTGCACAGCTTGGATATCGGGTAGAATGGCGTGTAGTCAATGCAGCAGAGTACGGTGCAGTACAAAGAAGAAGACGCACATTCATTTTTGCATACAGTAAAAATACGAACTATGCAAAATGTGTAGACAAACTTGATGCAAACGCAATTATTTCCAAAGAGGGTTTTATGGCAAAAGCTTTTCAAGTGTCAGGATTTGGAAATAGTGTATACACAAGTGTACTTGTAACAGATGTAACAGATATTGATAGGCAATTATTACTGAATGAGGGAACTGAACAATCAAATAATGATCTACTTGAAATGACAAGCAATTTTCGATTTATTTTTTTATCTTCCGGATATATGAAGGACGGAAATGTAGTAACATCTGATGTTACCCCAGCTCATGTTGAACCTCTGTTATTATCTGAAGTTACACAGCGACAGGTAGATGAAAGCTATTATATAAAACAGGATGATATACCGTCATGGTCTTATATAAAGGGAGCAAAAAAAATACCAAGAGTATCTAAGAGCGGACATGAATATATTTTTTCTGAAGGTCCTATTGCTTTTCCAGATCCATTAGATCGCCCCGCAAGGACAATGCTTACATCAGAGGGAACAAAAAACAGATCTACTCATGTCATTGCAGACCCTGCAACTGGTAGATTGAGGATTTTAACGCCTATTGAGACAGAGCGAATTCAAGACTTTGATGATGATTGGACTAAATTTTCATTAATAGATGGAGAAGAAACAGAAATGCCTGCTCGTATGCGAAGATTTTGTATGGGCAACGCCCTAGTTGTATCAATGGTCACTCGTATGGGCAATGTACTCGACAGTATAATAGAAAATGAATAACTAATCAGGAGGAATACCGGTGGAAGGTTCAAAATATACAACAAAAGAAGCTGTGCTAAGAAGAGCACAGGAGGCTATTGGTATTCCAATGTCTGAAATTGATAAGACAGGAAGAATATCAACAGGAAAGGGTGCTATCGGAACAGTTATAGAAGAAAGCTGGTTTGGATATTCTCCTAATAGTGATTCGGAACCTGATTTTCCTGAAGCAGGCGTTGAACTAAAGGCAACACCATATATTAGGACTAACAACGGTATTCGAGCTAAAGAAAGGCTGGTATGTAACATTATCAATTACATGATTGAGTACCAGAAAACATTTAAGACAAGTGCTTTTTGGAATAAATGTAAAACTATGCTGATTATGTCTTACGAACACAGGAAAGATGTTTCAAAAGCGGATTTCAAAATTGATAAAGCTATTCTATTTAGCTTTCCAATGGAAGATTTGATAATAATCGAACAGGACTGGAAAAAAATCATATCTAAAATTCTTTCCGGACAAGCCCACTTGATTACCGAAGGTGATACATTATATTTAGCAGCTTGTACAAAAGGTGCTAATGCCTCTTCAGTAAGACCACAACCATTTAGTGATATTCCAGCGAAACAGCGAGCATACTCTTTGAAATCTTCCTATATGACTAGAATTCTCAATTTATATGTGTTCGGAACTGAGAAGGATGAACATATCATCAAAGATTGGCATGAACTTGAGACAAAAAGCTTCGAGGATTATATAATAGAACGCTTATCTGTATATTACGGAATGACACAAGCAATGCTTAAAAAAAAGTTCAATGTAGAATCAACTGCCAAGAATTTAAATGAATTGTTGCTGTCAAAAATGCTTGGTGTTAGGGGGAAAACTGCATCTACTGAGGAGTTTCAAAATGCAAGTATTATTCCAAAGACAATAAGAGTTATGAGAAACGGACATATCAAAGAAAGTATGTCCTTCCCTACATTTAAATTCACAGAAATAATTAAAGAAGATTGGGAAAACTCCGAATTAAGAAACTACCTTGAACCGACAAAATTCTTGTTTGTGATATTCTATGAAAATGCACATCAGGAATATATCTTTAAAAAAGTACTTTTTTGGAATATTCCAGCTATGGATTTAGAAGAAGTTCACCGAGTTTGGGAACGAACTGTTAAAATAATTAAAGAAGGTGTACAACTTCATTTTGATGGAAGGGTCATGCGTAATAATCTTCCCAAGCAATCAGAAAGCTATGTAGCTCATGTAAGACCACATGCCAGAGATACTCAAGACACATATCCTCTACCGGATGGCAGGTCTATGACAAAACAGTGCTTTTGGCTCAATAGAACATACATTGAAGATGTAATAAGTGGTAGTTATGAAAAAAGCACACATTCTTACAATTACGAGCCGTCCTTATCTATGGTTGCAGAACCTTATGAAGCTTATGGAAGAAAAAATACGATGCTACCTTGTGGTGCATATGTTCAACACGATGCTTTTGGTATAGGGCAAATTAGTGCAATCACATTATCTTTTAAAAATAAACAATATTGCGAATATACATACTTGAAAGATGACATATATGAATTTACCATTATGCCTAATGGATATCATATTATGCATCAGAGTTTTGGTATTGGGACAGTTATAGGCTATAAAGTTGCATTTAAGGATTCTGAAGTTCATTTTTCTCTGGATGATTTTCAGAAAAAAACTATTAAATTGGTAACAAAGATGGAGTCTGATTAATGAAACACCCTAAAGAGTATGATACAGATGAAGCAACATCTAGGCGTATGTCTAAAGTTAAGCTAAAGCAAGGAGATGCAGAAGTACTTCTTGCTAAGAAGCTTTGGCATTGCGGTTTTCGTTATAGACTTAACTACAAGAAATTACCTGGTTCACCGGATATAGCTATCCTTAAATACCATATTGCTGTTTTTGTTGACGGAGAGTTTTGGCATGGATATGATTGGAATGTCAGAAAACCAAAACTAAAAAGAAACATTGAATATTGGGTGGAAAAAATTGAAGAAAATATGGCAAGAGATCTCAGATTGGATAAAGAATTGGTTTATCTTGGTTGGACCCCTATTCATTTTTGGTCACAAGCAGTAATGAAAGATTGCGATTCTTGTGTTAAAGTGATAAAAGAGGTTATCTTTGAACTTCATATGCAAGATGTTGATTGGTACTAAACAGCATAACTATTCAGATATTATGTTATCATAGTTTTATGTAGTTTATTTGTTTTAGGAGCTACTACATTTTAAGATTTTTGCACAAGATATATGATGGCACTTCACCAAAATACCGCTATATCTTGTGCCTGATTTCTATTTTGCAACAGCCCCTTTATTTTATATCTTATTGAAACATTATTAAAGTATGTATTTTGCAAGCAAGGTATTTATGCTATTTTCCGAGTGGATTTATATTGTATAAATACCTTTTAACTCTTTGCTTTTACCGTATAAGCAAGTAGTAGCATAGCACAAATCAAGGCAAACATATATATAATAAATTGCACATTGTTTAAGTTAAGAAAGTTTAATCCTACAGCAGCTACTATAAATGAATTTGCATTAGAGCCGCCTCTTTGACTTGCACCATAAAAGAAAGGTAAGTTACTTCGCCTTTCCATTATGAAAAATAATAATGCTAAGACTATAAAAGCTATTCCCAGTATATTAAACCATGGAAACGCAGCTTCATATTCTTTTAGCAAATAAACTTTTCCTATCCTCATGATCACAGCAGCAATAAAAAAAGTTAAGAGACCAAAAGTTAAGACCTTAATCAATTTATTATCGAACATCAGTAACACCCTCCTTATATTATTTTATAGTCATTATACCCCCCCTAATCTTAAATTCCAGTGTTTTTTTATTAAATTTGTATAAAATTTTAGTGTTTCTGCTCACTTCTATTACAATATCACTTTTAAATTTCTTTTGACTGCCTGATTGAAAACTTTATAAACCATTGCAAGAACCCTATATAATGACCTACTTGCCATTAAATATATAAATCATATTTTATAATCTTAAACTACCGCCTTTGGTATCATTTAAACAAATACCAAGTAAATTGACTACGATTTAGATCTATCTAAAAACCATTCTGCATAGCCCTCATTATTTAGCACATCTTCAATACCTTTTATCTTCTCTTCTCGTTCTTGTATATCTAAATTCCGCAATGATTTTGTTTCAATAATAAGATTTTGTATATATTCATCTTCTACATAATCGTAGAGAGCTTCTAATCTTTTAATTTCTTCTTCTGTTACCAGATGATGTTCGATAACATCATTAATTATTTCAATACATTCTTTTTGTATAGGAATCTCAAACATCACATTTTCTTCTGCAAATAGTGAAACCATCTTTTCCCTTTCATATGGCCTATCTAATTCTTCATATAAGCATTCCACCTCATCCACCAGTTCTTGCGGAATTATTCCTCTAGTAATATCACTTAAATATGTTATTAAATTTGCCGAATCAAACTCCAAAGGTTCAATCTCATCCACATATTTCAGAAAACCGGTTTTATCTTTAGAATTTCGCAAGTAAATGAGCAGCTCCTTTACAGCTAGATATTCATTATCTCGGTCTTCAACTAAAGATCTTTCTTGACTATAAAATATTTTGGACGCTTTTGAATAAGCCCTCAATTCATATGTATATGTTTGGTTTTTTGAGCTTCCTTTTCTAATTAACTCATAGTATTTTGCAACTATACTTTTCAAAGTTCGACCAAATAACTTTTTTATATTTTCATTTACTTCAATACAGTTGTCACAAAATAAGTGTTTATTGGTTTCTATATAATTAGGATCGCTCTTTAAGAAAGTGCGAATTAATTCCAGTTCTTTGTTCCAGTCCCCATTAATATTAAATCTCATATATCTTGCTGTATTATAAAATTCACACAAAAGTTCAAACAAAGCATTTTCTTGTTTTGAAAACTCTATATTTTCATTATGAGTTTCTAATGTTTTTCTTATTTTGTCTCTCAGTCCAGTATGGCTGTGAGTGATTAACTCCTTTTCAAATTTTATTTCATCCACCCCATTGTCCAATGACCATAAAACATACACTATTTTTTCTAATCGCTCAATTCCTACCGCCATATTATAGAGAGATGTAAAAGTTAGTCCATCATTATATATATTTTTTAATCGACAAAATTCATGAATACCGTCATATATAAATGCACCAGCAATATCCAACTCTATCCCCATATTAAAATTCTTATATTTCCACCTTTGCTCCATTTTTCCACCTATAAACTTCGATTTAGCTAACCTGCCATGTTTTTTTCCACATCTACAAAAGCCTCCCACCAAAATAAAGGGTTTTCATTTGTTCAGTGCCAGAAAATTCATCTAATTAAGGCTTGTTTTCAGATTTTTTATCCGTTACACTTTCAGTTCCGCCTACTATATTTACTTTTGATTTGAATCAAATATCATAGAAAATTTTCCACTTAAAAATTTATAATTAAGATACTTAAATTGATTTCCTAATTCAAATCACATTTCAAAAAATTAGACTTCAAATTTGTCAAGTAGGTAAGTCTTCACCTTTTTATGATTCTATTAGTCAAAGAATTCTATACCTATCACACGAATTTTCATATTAGTATTACATTTTATAGTATAAAATTCCTTTTGCTAACGGATTATTCTTATTATCATAAACTATCGCTACGCTGAATTTTGCCCGAGTTACAGCAACATAAAACTTAGAACGCATTTGATTTTTTAATTCTTTATTATGGTTAAAAAACCATTGTTCCATATCTTTCGTAGGATAAATTAATACTCGGTCAAATGTCAAACCTTTGGAGCTACCAAATGTCATAACCGGATAATCTGTATTTACACCCTTTCTACTTGATTCTCGTAATTGCATAGGTTTATATTTTTCTAAATACTCATCAACATCAACTTTAGAGATAAAGAAAACTCCATCATGTCCAGTCAACAATTGTTCTGTAAATTCACAAGGCTTAAACTGAGGATAGATTGAATTTGCTAAACAGCATATATATTTATTGTTCCTATAGCTTTTATTGAGAGTCGTATCATCAATATCAACAGTATATCTTGAACACTCCGTCTTTACAAATCCCACAATATCACCATCCGAGTATTTTTTATATTTTGCTTCATTATGAGTGTGGTAAGTAACTTGCCGTGGGTCACCTACCAGCAATATGTTAGATTTGGATCCAAAAAGCAACTTAACGATTTCCAAATCATATCCGGACAAATCCTGAACTTCATCTATAAAAATATTTTTATATATTTTTTCAATCCGCTCTATTACACGCCCACTAGCTAATTCATTCGCTTTAGTAACAAATTTTGCAAGCTTATCAGAATAAATCAATCGTGATTTACTCAAATAGTGGTTCAATGGATCATTTTCTCCATAATATACCGGTTTTCCGAGTTTAGTTTGATAGTGTAACCCGGATTTTTTATTCACTAGCAGCAAACCATTTATCTTACAGTCGCAAAGTACACTTTGATAAGGCTTTACACCATGTTTAATTAAAAAAGAAAACCAAGTTTGAATAGTGATATTACTTGGTATATATCCTTTCAATTCAAAGAATTTTTTACGAATTTCTTTTTCATTGGCGTCAGTAAAAGTAGTGATTAACACCTTACTATTTCCAATCTTCAATGCCTCCTTAACCAAATATGTAGTCTTTCCAGACCCAGCAGCTGCAACAATTAGCTTATCAGTCATTTTTTACTGCCTCCATAATGTATTCAGGAAATATTATTCTTTCATCAGAACTAAAAATAGCTAATGCTGCCTCCGTTTTATGATGATTCATATACTTTTGCAAATCTTCAAGTTTATCGTAATCTGTTCCAAAAATTGTATTGAATAAAAATAGGTTATTACTATTAGCTTCAAGAATCTTAGGTTCCAGTGTATTATAATTATACCTCTTATTTCCAATTGTAAGTGGTCCTTCATGCACAACCTTATCATAACAAATTGTTATATTTTCTTTTTTGTTCTTATGAATGTAATCAATATACTTTTCTTCAAGAGCTACTACATCTCCGTCATTGTCAGTTACAATGGAGACTTTAAGATTCAGCACATCTGCAATTTCCAAAAATCTTAAAAATGAAGTTCCAACAGAGATTACATCTACTTGGTCTTCAATAGGTAAATGATTGTTGTATAATGATTGATATGCTTTTTGAACTACAAGTTCATCTGAAGCACCTTCTACCAAAATTGCTTTTTCACACAAAATCAATCTTAGCGTGTCATATCCGGATACTCTCTTGAAGAAATCCGCAGATGAAAGCTCTTTTATGCGAACAACTTTATGATTTTTAATCAACAACAAGTTTTCTAGACCTAATTTATTAGCTACAAAACTGCTATGTGTGGATACAATGATTTGCTTATCATTATTCTTTTCTTTTATTGCTTTAATCAGCCGATTTAGTTTTGAAAATGACAAATGACTTTCCGGCTCTTCTAGAAGAATGACTTGTGAGTTTTGAGCACTTTTGTGTGTCAATGCTAACTCCGTCTTCATAACACACTGTGCTCCTTTTCCAATAAAACCAAACGGAACATCATTAAGCTGAGTAACCAAGCTACTTTCCCAAGCATTCTTTGTACCTAAATCAACTGATAAAGCTACTGTCCCCTCTAACATAGAGGATTCTCCACTTATTCTCTCATTAATTTTCTTGATTGAATCGTCACCGAAAAATGTATCTTTCATCTTTCTATGAGCTTGAGAAACTGCTGTTATCTCTTCTGGAGAAAGCAAATCCTTTATAATTCGCGAAATATACACATCCGACCCATTTTGATAACGATGGCTTGAGGAATCAATCATAGATGATTTAATAGGAATACTTCTTGTTGTAACTACTTGACGAGCAAAAGTTGTCCAAGTTGCCTCGTAGTATTCTATGGGCAAACTCATCATGTTCTTTTGGGATATGAGAACATTATATTCCTCTGTGTACTTTTCATCAAAAGCAATTTGAAACTTTAGTCCTTCACAAGAATTTCGTTCAGAATTATCATTTCCTTCGAATTCAGGATCTACAGAACCATCAAAAAAAATTTCAATAATAATAGACGGCGGAATCAATGCCTTTCCATTATTCACAGAATCGATATATGACTCTACTACCTCTCGATTAAACAGGTATTGTGTCAATTCGTTTCTGATATTTCTACCTTCATAATACCCTGTTAAGGCAACATGGATAGCCTGTAGAATGGTAGATTTTCCGGTTTCATTATTACCAACTAGAATATTCAACCCTTTATTTAGTTCGGTCTCAAAGAGCCCGTTGAAACACTTAAAATTATTGATTTTGACTCTACTTATCGCCACTTAAATCTCCTTTTTTTAATCTTTCTTTTTAGGCGTTTGCGAAGTGCCCAAAGATATATAAATACGACACTTTTTTGTTACTAAATATAAAAATCTCCTCTCGGTTTGTGATATAATGGATTTGCAAAAAAAACATAAGTCACATCCCGAAAGGAGACATTACTATGATATCACAAAAACAACTCTCTTTGGCAGATATTTTTGAAGATTGTAAAGATATTTTTTAATCTGACAAACCTCAGTTTCTTACTCTGCTCGAAGATTACATTGACCTTAATAAATTATTCAGTTTTCTTTTTGCAATCATTACTATGCACCCACCGGCAGAAATCGCAAATATCCTCTGACTTCTATACTTTGGGATTTGATAATTCAACGGCTGTTTTCTATTCCGACAGATTCTCTTTTGCTGAGCTTTCTTCATTATTCCAGACATCTTAGAGAATTCTGCGGTTTTACCAAAGTTCCTGATGCTTCTAAAATCACTCGTTTTAAGCAGGATTTTTTATTGGACTTACAATCTGTTTTTGATAAGTTTGTTGATATCACTGAACCGATATACCAAGATATTGATAACACCCTTACCTCTATACTTTTGTTTGACACTTCCGGTATTGAAGCTTATGTAACTGACAACAGTCCCAAATACGCCAACCGCATTATCAGACAGCTAAAAGCCTATGCAAAATCCATGCATTTTGATACTTCTTATAACCCTTATAAGGCTGTATATGCTTCTATGCCTAACATAAGCTTCATCAAATCATGAGGTTAAACAGCAGTACATTAACGAGCATTTCTGCTATGCTTACAAGTTAGGAATTATTACCAATGGACTTGGAATTGTTCGTTTCATTGATTTCTACAACAAGAATTATCTTGCTTTCCATCCTGACATTGTAGTTGAAAAAAGCAAAGTCTCCGGATGAACACAAATCGCTTACTGATTCCAGAGCTTTACCACCTACCTTAAAGGATTTTAAAACAAGACATCTGGGTATTAAACCATCTATATTCCTTGGTTATGCATCCTTTGATACCATTGAAATCTACAAATCACTTTTTGAAGATTTCAATTTCACAAAAGTATTTATTCCTTTAAAAGTTAAGCTCTCAATGGATAATGTTAAATATACATTCAATGAAAATGGAATTCCCTGCTGCCCTCATGATTCTTCACTTCCAATGAAACATGAAGGAAGTAAATCTCATTTAAAGTGCGCCTAAATCTTATAGTTATCAACTTTTTAGCTTAAAATTTGTGCTTTGCACAAATTCATCCTTGTATTCAATGAAGATTGCAAACGAGCTTAGCGAGTTTCGCAATTACCTATGAGAACTGACAAGCAACGGCTGTTATTTAAATTGACTTCTGCCGCTGATATAAGTTTTTAGTTACAAATCACTTGTCTTAAATGTAAAATAGTCTTCGTAATAATAGCTGTGGTCAATACCTTTCATATAAATCTCACGGTCATTGATTTTTTCTGTCAGTGCTTGCTTTAATATGTATTTGATTTCAATAGTTTTAACAGGACTGCGTTCCATAGCAGAAAGATAATCATCCTTATCTACACGACTCCAATCAACAACTTGACCTAACTCTTTTTTTAAAATCAAATCAAGCCAAATTCTTGTACTTCTGCCATTTCCCTCACGAAAAGGGTGTGCAACATTCATTTCTACATATTTTTCTATAATTTCATCATATGTTGACTGAGGCATTTTTTCGATATTTTCAAGAGCTGCTCGCAAGTACATAAGCGGAGCAAAACGGAAATTACCTTTTGCAATATTAACAGTTCTTATTTGTCCGGCGAAATCATAAATCTGATCAAATAAATATTTGTGTATTTCAGCAAGAGATTTAAAAGTTCCGTGTTCAAGATTATTTAAATATCCGCTTTCAAAGAGTTCTATTGCTCTTTTTTTACTGATTTTTTCTTCAGCCTTAGCTAATTCTATCGAATCAGTAATGCCAAGTTTATTCTCTAATGTCATAGCAATTTCCCTTTCTATGTTTTTATGATAGTTATGATAAACAATAATTGAGCAAGTCACAGACTTGCGATGCTTATTGACCGCAGGGCAATAAGATAGTTTGGACTCTGACAGCAGGTAAACAATAATTTATAGGAGCAAGCTCAGGTAATTTTTGATGCTATTTTTCCAAGTATATCAAATGGAGAAAATACTATCGGAAATACCATAACGCCTAAAAGAGGCAAGGGCTTACTATCAAAAAACGCCGATTAGAAAGGGTAAACGGGGGATTTGCCATAATAAAATCAGATTTTAATGTTTTATGGATGTCATTAAAAAATGTATCTGCATAATAAGGACCGAAATTCGCATCACTTCCTCTTATTGCCATATTCATTTTTGCCATCTTCCATATGTCTGCATTGGATTCCTGTCCATAAACAGAAACATTCCCTCTATTGTTGCTATGAGCCTGTACAAACTTTTCACTTTGTACAAACATACCGCCACTCCCAGGTGTTAAGTCTTATAGCAATATCAACACTTACAGATACTAAATTTTATATATATTCAGGTGGACTATTAGTCTTTCTCCATAAGAATATACCATAAAACTTTATCTTCGAAGCCACAACTTTCATATAGTTTTTCTGGCTTTGTTTTATTATTTATCCTTCCTGAAACTGTTACAAAGCTCGTCTTCTCTTTAAGTCTTCTCAACAGTTAATAAACAATAGCCTTGCCCAGACATTGCCTTCTATATTGTTCAGATACTTGAATCCAATCTAGTGTATAGTATCATTGACATTTAATTAATATTATTAATAGGAGAGTAGAGCTTAAATCTCTTTAACTATATATGTTACAATCTGTTG
>ERZ773054.101-NODE-101-length-65052-cov-40.437943_pt1 | contig 65052 bp, 70 predicted proteins | sample MGYA00580630_ERZ773054 | MGnify/ENA primary metagenome ERZ773054 (study PRJEB29015, sample SAMEA2737994) | human oral metagenome | biome: human oral; feature: human-associated habitat; material: dental | place: China | collected 2115 ... | reverse complement strand
AATCATCGCCACCGCCCGCGCCGACATTTCCTTAGCCGAATTTCAGACGGCATGCCAAGCCCTGACAGGCAACATCCGCCAAGTGCCGCCGATGTTTTCCGCCCTCAAGCACGAAGGCAAACCGCTGTACGAATACGCCCGCAAAGGCATCGTCATCGAACGCAAACCGCGCGACATCACCATTTACGCCATCGATATTACCGAGTTTGATGCGCCCAAAGCCGTCATCGACGTACGTTGCAGCAAAGGCACCTACGTCCGTACCCTCAGCGAAGAGATCGCCAAACACATCGGCACGTTCGCCCACCTGACCGCCCTGCGTCGCACCGAAACCGCCGGTTTCACCATCCGCGAAAGCCACACGCTCGAAGCCTTGGCAGAATTAAACGAAACCAACCGCGACGCCCTGCTCCTGCCTTGCGACGTTTTAGTGCGCCACCTCCCCAAAATCGAACTGAACGACCGCGCCGTCGAAATGTTGCAACACGGCCAGCGTCCCCAGTTTTCAGACGACCTCCCGAACGACAAACCCTTCCGCATCTACAACAAAAACGGCCGCTTCATCGGACTGGCGCACTATCAGGCGGAAATAGGCCGTCTGAAAGCCCTGCGCCTGATGGATACCAAACAGGTTTAATCCAACCCGGCCCGGCAAAACCCGCAGGCCGTCTGAAAACCGACACCGATACGCTTCCGCGTACAATGCCCTAAAAAAACGTGCGCACGCCGGAAGCTTATGGCATAATGCCGCCTCGTCCGTTCGGCCTGCCGGAAGGACGGATTCGGAGTTTGCCCGGTTCAGGCTAGGCAAACTTGTCTGCCGCAAGGCTTTATTTTTGGAGTTTTCAATTATGGCACTGTCCGTAGAACAAAAAGCACAAATCGTTAAAGATTTCCAACGCAAAGAAGGCGATACCGGTTCGTCTGAAGTACAGGTAGCACTGCTGACCTTCCGCATCAACGACCTGACCCCGCACTTCAAAGCCAACCCTAAAGACCACCACAGCCGTCGCGGCCTGTTGAAAATGGTCAGCGCGCGCCGCCGCCTGTTGGGCTACCTGCGCCGCACCAAACCCGACACCTACCGTGAACTGATTACCCGTCTGGGTCTGCGTAAATAATTTGTGCGCCTCATTAAAAACCGGAACAGTACAATACCGTTCCGGTTTTTTAACATTTAATTGATGCCTGCCCCGCCGCCGTCTGAAAGCCCCGATATGACCTTCCGCCACCTCGAAACCCTTCCCCATGCCGGCCTGCCCGAATGGCAACATCATCAGTTCCGTGCCGATATATGCCGCTTTCACACGCTCGGCGGCGTACTCGATTTCCAACAATTCGCCTACACCACTGCTGCTGACGGCGAAGCCGAACGCCGTGAATATCACCTGCAAACCGCCAATCACACCCTTCACGCCGTTATCGCCGAGTGTAACGAACAGGCTGCGGAACGTGCGGCCGAACACCGCCTGCCCGCCCCACCCCCGCTTACCCGATTTTTCAGCCTGCAAGCCGATATGGGGCGCAAAATCAGTGCCGAACGGTTCTACGGCAACCAACTCGATTTGCGGCACAACCGCCTCGTCATACGCGGGCAGGGCAGCCAATCCGGCCGCTTCCTCTACCACGACAGTGAAACCGATGCCGACCGCGCCATCGCCCCCAACGCTCTCGATACTGCCTTCTGCCACGCCTTTCTCAACCCGCCCTACCCGCCGCGATTCGGACATTCCGCCCGAGAAACCGGCCAATACTTCCTTGGCTTCTGCCGTCGGCTGTTCGGCAATCCCGCCGATATTGAAGCATACGAATGGAATACCGATTACTCCGACTACTTTGACGACGGCCGCGAATAGTGGGGCACATACTTTTGGACCGTATACAGCCCGCAAAACGGCCTCTACACCGGCATCATGGGTTCCGCCACCGATTAAACAGTCGCCGCGAATCAGAAGGCATTGACTCATCCGCCCGCACTTCCATACATGAAAAACGGTATGCGGCTTGACCGACCCGCCCAAACCTGACGATGCCTGAATCAGCCGGAACAATCCTTATCTTTCAATCCACCCATATCAATCAGGCCGTCTGAAAACCTTGTTGTCGGTTTTCAGACGGCCTGATTGGTTTATTGCCGTTTAGGCTTCTACCGGAATGATGCCGATTTTGGCCTGCCATTGTTTCGGCGCGACGGCATGGACGGATTGTCCTGCCGCATCCACCGCCACCGTTACCGGCATGTCTTTCACTTCAAACTCGTAAATCGCTTCCATGCCCAAATCGGCGAAGGCGACAACTTTGGCCTGTTTGATGGCTTTGGCCACCAGATAGGCCGAACCACCGACCGCCATCAGGTACACGGCTTTGTTGTCGGCAATCGCCTGACAGGCCGCCGCGCCGCGTTCGGATTTGCCTATCATGCCCAAAAGGCCGGTTTGTTCGAGCATCTGACGGGTGAATTTGTCCATGCGGGTGGCGGTGGTAGGACCGGCGGGGCCGACCACTTCATCGCGCACGGGATCGACCGGGCCGACGTAGTAAATCAGTTTGCCCGACAAGTCCACAGGCAGTTTTTCGCCTTTGTCCAGCATATCGGTCATGCGTTTGTGGGCGGCATCGCGGCCGGTGTAGATTTTGCCGTTCAAGAGCAGCACGTCGCCCATTTTCCATGTGGCCACTTCTTCTTTGGTCAGCTTGTCCACATCGACGCGGCGGCCGTTTTTCGGGTTGTAGGTGATGTCCGGCCAGTCTTCGATGGTCGGCGGGGTGAGCACGGCGGGGCCGCTGCCGTCCAGTTCGAATTCTACGTGGCGGGTGGCGGCGCAGTTCGGAATCATGGCCACGGGTTTGGACGCGGCGTGGGTCGGATAATCGAGGATTTTCACGTCCAGCACGGTGGTCAGGCCGCCCAAGCCTTGCGCGCCTATGCCCAAGGCGTTTACTTTTTCAAAGAGTTCCAGGCGCAGGGCTTCGACGGTGGAGAGTTCCGCGCCAGATGCAGCTTTTTCCTGCAATTCGTGGATGTCGATGTGGCTCATCAAGGATTCTTTGGCCAACAGGGCGGCTTTTTCGGGCGTACCGCCGATGCCGATACCCAAAATGCCCGGCGGACACCAGCCCGCGCCCATGGTCGGCACGGTTTTCAAGACCCAATCGACAATGCTGTCGGACGGATTGAGCATGGCCATCTTGGATTTGTTTTCCGAACCGCCGCCTTTGGCCGCGCAGGTTACTTCGATTTTGTCGCCCGCCACGATTTCCATATGGACGACGGCGGGGGTGTTGTCTTTGGTGTTTTGGCGTTTGCCGGCCGGATCGGCCAAAACGGATGCGCGCAGTTTGTTGTCGGGATTGGTGTAGGCGCGGCGCACGCCCTCGTTTACCATTTCTTGAACGCTCATTTGCGCGTCCCATTGCACGTTCATGCCGACCTTCAAAAAGACGGTGGCGATGCCTGTATCTTGGCAGATGGGGCGGTGGCCCTCGGCGCACATGCGGCTGTTTACCAGAATCTGCGTCATCGCGTCTTTGGCGGCAGGATTCTCTTCTTTCTCCCAAGCCTTACTCAGGGCTTTGATGTAATCGACGGGATGGTAGTAGCTGATGAATTGGAAGGCATCGGCGATGCTTTGGATAAAGTCTTCCTGTTTGATTACGGTCATTTTGCGTTCCTTTGAGTTTGTTTTTTCTTTCAGACGGCCTGCCGCATGATTGGCAATATTCGGACAGCCATAACGCGGCAGGATAGCACAAAGGCCGTCTGAAAAACAGTTTCAGACGGCCTGCTTTGCAGGGTTCGCGTTATAATCCCCCCACTATCCAACCGAATAAGGAAACGAAGATGTTTAATATCGACAAACAGCAGGTTTTGGACGCGTTCCGCCACCGCCGCGCCACCCGTGCCTACGACCCGTCCAAAAAAATCTCACCGGACGATTTTGCCTATATTCTGGAATTGGCGCGGCTCTCGCCAAGCTCCATCGGCTCGGAGCCGTGGCAGTTTTTGGTGGTGCAGAATGCCGAGCTGAGAGGCCGTCTGAAACCGGTGAGCTGGGGCATGGCCTCACAAGTGGACGACTGCAGCCATTTGGTGGTGATACTGGCGAAGAAAAACGCCCGCTGGGACTCCGCCTTCCTGCGTGCAGGCCTGGAAAAGCGCGGCTTGGATGAAGAAGGAATGCAGCGTGCTTTGGCGGTTTACGAAAAATTCCAAAAACACGACATGAAAACCGCCGATGACGAGCGCGCGCTTTTCGACTGGTGCTGCAAGCAGACCTACATCGCCTTGGGCAACATGATGAGCGGTGCGGCAATGCTCGGCATCTACTCCTGCCCGATAGAGGGTTTCGATTATGAAGAAGTAAACCGCATTTTGGCCGAAGCAGGCGCATTCGACCCTCAAGAATGGGGCGTGTCGGTGATGGTTACCTTCGGCTACCGCGCACGCGATATCTCGCCGCGCAGCCGCAAGCCGATTGACGAAATCGTGAAGTGGTTAGAATAAGCGGCCGAAACACCGTGCAAACAGGCGGCACCGCCATGCCGCCTCCTCCAAACAATCCGCACACAACACCATCAGTCATGGCAAACCGCAAGCTTTTCCCCGTCAAACGCCTCAACCCCTCGAATGCCTTTTTATCGGCCGCAGAAGACCATTTGAGCCTCTGCATCTGTTTCCGCCCATTCGTTTGGGACGGTGAAACTACCGAAACTTCCCTGAACATCGACTTATACAACGTGCTGCCCTCGCCCTATCCGCGCGACTTGGCCGGCCTGCAACTCACCTTCGGCGAAATTGAAAACGGTTTTGCCGACGAATGCGCACCCGAGCCCGAATGTTCTTTGAACGGCAGCCTGTATTTGGGCGGCAAACACCATCCCGTTATCATCCGAAGCCTGTCCTTCCTTCCCAACCGCAACCGAACCGCGCTGACCCTGATGGTGAAAGGGGAATACCTGTTTGAGTTCGAAGGCCTGAACGATTACGCCGATACGCCGTTTACCTTGAACGCCCCGTTATGGTCGAACGCTGTATGAAAACACGATATGCCCAATGGCGTATCCAAGTCCTGCCGTATAAAATAGAGGCCGTCTGAAACTGTTTTTCAGACGGCCTTCCTGTTATTTCGCATGCAGGAAGCGGGTGGCGGCTTCGCGGTCGCCCGCCATAATCAGCGGCAGGCCTTGCAGCGATTTTTCGATTGCCTTGTCTATCAGGGCGCGGTCTTCGGCACTCGGCTTGTTCAACACATAGCCGACGACCAGATTGCGGTCGCCGGGGTGGCCGATGCCGAGGCGTAGGCGGTAGAAGTCCGGCGTGCCGAATTTGGCCTGGATGTCTTTCAAGCCGTTGTGTCCGCCGTTGCCGCCGCCGAGCTTGAAGCGGATTTGGCCGCAGGGGATGTCGAGTTCGTCGTGGGCGACGAGAATTTCCTCCGGTCGGATTTTATAAAACTGCGCCAAAGCGGCGACGGCTTTGCCGGAGAGGTTCATGTAGGTGTCGGGTTTCAAAAGCCAGACTTCGCCTTCGGGGCGGCTGACGCGTGCTGTGTGGCCGAAGTATTTTTTTTCGTGCTTCCACGTGGCCTTCCACTGCCGGGCGAGTTCGTCTAAAAACCAAAAGCCCGCGTTGTGGCGGGTATGTTCGTATTCTGTGCCCGGGTTGCCCAGGCCGACGATTAGTTTGATGCTCATATTCGGGTTATCGTTTGATTTTGTTGCGGCCGCCGTCGGACACGCGGCGGCGGCGGGCTTCTTTGGGGTCAATCAGCAGCGGGCGGTAAAGTTCCACCCTGTCGTGTTGCCGCAAAACGGTATCGTCGGCAACCTGTTTGCCGAAAATCCCCAGCGGCGCGTGCAAATCGGCTTCGGGAAAGGCGGCGGACAGGCCGCTTTGCAAAACGGCTTCGCGGGCGGTTGTGCCTTCCTCGACGGCCAGTTGCTGCAAAAACTGTTTTTTATCCGTGCCGTAGGCGACTTCGATGTCAATCATAGCGTTTGTCCGCTTCGGCGATGAAGGATTCCACCAACCGGCCGGCCAAGTGGCTGAAAACGGGGCTGATCAGGGCGGAAAGCATGGGATTGGCAAAATCATATTCGAGGCGGAATTCGATTTTGCAGCAGTCGCCGCCCAAATCGATGAAATGCCACCGTCCGCGCAGGGTTTTGAACGGCCCTTCCAGCAGTTCCATGCGGATTTCGCGGCCGGGGATGTTGCGGTTGTGGGTGGCGAAGGATTGTTTCACGCCTTTATAGTCCATATACAGGCGGGCTTTGAGTTCGTCGCCTTCGCGCGAGATAACTTCGGTCTTGCCGTACCACGGCAAAAATTCGGGGTAGTCTTCGACTTTGTCCACCAGCTCGAACATTTGCTGCGCGCTGTGTGCCACCAATATGTTTTTTTCTACGGTTTTCATGTGTCCGCCGTTCGGGAAAAGGCGGCATTATATAGCGAAATGCGGTGTTTCGGGGCTTCGGGATGGGATGGCGGCCGTCTGAAAAACGGCTTTCAGACGGCCTGAATGCAGATTCAGCGGCCGCTGCCGAAATGGATGCGCGGATCGGCCCAGGCGTAGGACAAATCGGTCAGCAGGCGGGCGGTCAGACCCATCAGGGTGAAGACGTAAAGCGTGCCCATCACGACCGGATAGTCGCGTTTGAGTACCGCTTCGTAGGACAACAGTCCGAGCCCGTCGAGGGAAAACAGGGTTTCAATCAGCAGGCTGCCGGTGAAAAATGCACCGATGAAGGCGGCCGGAAAGCCGGTAATCAGCGGAATCATGGCGTTGCGGAAGATGTGTTTGAACAGGATTTTCCGTTCGGGCAGGCCTTTGGCGCGGGCGGTATAGACGTATTGGCGGCGGATTTCTTCGAGGAAGACGTTTTTGGTCAAAACGGTGGTAACGGCCAGGCTACCGGCAACGGAGGCAGTAACGGGCAGGGCGATGTGCCAAAGGTAATCGGCGATTTTTCCCGCAGTGGAGAGTTGGTCCCAGTTGTCGCCCGTCAGTCCGCCTTGCGGAAACCAGGCGAAGAAGCTGCCGCCGCCGAACAACACCAGCAGCAACAGGCCGAGCACGAAGGGCGGGATGGTGTAGCCGACGAGGATGACGAGGCCGGTCAGGGTATCGAAGCGGCTGCCGTCGCGCACGGCTTTCATGATGCCCAACGGGATGCAGATGAGGTAGGTGAGGAAGAAGGTCCACAGGCCGAGGCTCATGGAAACGGGCAGCTTTTGGCGGATGAGTTCGGCCACGGTTTCGTGGTGGAAGAAGCTGTTGCCGAGGTCGAAGCGGGCAAAACGCGCCAGCATTTCGCCGAAGCGGGTCAGTGGCGGTTTGTCGAAACCGTAGAGGGCGTTGAGGGCGGCGATGTCGTCGGCACTCAGGCGCGTGCGGCCTGCCGCGCTGCCGCCGCCCGATGCCGCTTCCGCCGCCGCACCGCTGCCGGAAAGTTCCGCCATCAGCTGTTCCACCGGACCGCCGGGCACGAATTGGATAATCAGGAAGGTGAGCGCGAGTATGCCGAGCAGGGTGGGAATCAGCAAAAGCAGGCGTTTGAACAGGTAGGGCAGCATGGGCGGTATTCCTCAGGCCGTCTGAAAATTATTTTTTCATCAAAAAGCCGATTAACAGCTCTTTGAACAGGAAACCGAATACGCCCAGCCCGAGTACGAAGAACAGGATGAACATGCCAAACTTGCCCGCATTCGATTTTTTGCCGAGGTCGTAAACGATGAAGCCGATGAAGATGACGAGTACGGTGAGGCCGATTTTCATGGCCCAGGCGGAGAATTGCGCTTCAGTCATGTGTGTTTTTTCCTTTTTTTGATGTTGTGTGTTTGTTTCGTTGCGTGGCCGTCGGACGGACGGCTTGGGGACGTTCTTTCCGGTTTGCCGCCCGTTTGTTTTTCAGACGGCCTCCTATCTAAGGAGGCCGTCTGAAAACGGCTTATGCCATTGCCTGTGCCAAATCGGCAATCAGGTCGTCGGCGTGTTCCAGGCCAACGGAGATGCGCAGCAGGCCTTCGCGGATGCCTGCGGCGTATTTCGCTTCGGGCTGCATTTTGCCGTGTGTGGTCGTCCACGGGTGCGTGATGGTGGAGCGCACGTCGCCCAGATTGGCGGTTTTGGAGAAGATTTTAACGCTGTCGAGCAGTTTCCATGCGGCTTCCTGCCCGCCCCGGACTTCAAACGCCAAGACGATGCCGCCTCCGGACTGCTGTTTTTTCACCAATTCGGCCTGCGGGTGGTCGGCAAAGCCGGAATGGTAAACGCGCTCGATTTGTGGCTGCCGCCGCAGCCATTCGGCGATTTTTTCGGCATTGGCACATTGCTGTGCGATACGCAGCGGCAGGGTTTCCACGCCGCTGAGCAGTACCCAGGCATGAAACGGCGCCATCGACATGCCGCAGGCGTTCATGTAAATCTGCACCTGCTGCATCAGTTCGGTGCGTCCGACCACCACGCCGCCCTGCACCCTGCCCTGTCCGTCTATCGCCTTGGTGGCGGAGTGTACCGACAAATCGGCACCGAATTTCAGCGGCTGCTGCAAAATCGGGGTCAGGAAGCTGTTGTCCACCACCAGCAGCGCGCCCGCCTGATGGGCGATGTCGGCCAGCTGTTCCAAATCGGCCACTTCGTTGAGCGGGTTGGACGGGGTTTCGAGGAACAGCATTTTGGTGTTCGGGCGCACGGCGGCGCGCCATTCGTCCAAATCGGTTTGCGAAACGAAGCTGATTTCGATGCCGAAGCGGGCGATGTGGTTGTTCAGCAGGCCCATGGTGGTGCCGAACAGGCTGCGGCTGCAAATCAGGTGGTCGCCCGCGCTGAGGAAGGTCAGCAGGGCGGCATTGATGGCGGCCATGCCGGTGGAAGTGGCCACGGCCGCCTCGCCGCCTTCCAAAATGGCGATGCGTTTGGCGAAGGCGGCGGTGGTGGGATTGGCGGTGCGGCTGTAGGTAAAGCCGGCCTTCTCGCCCTTGAAGAGTGCTGCCCCGTCGGCCGCGCTGTCAAACATGAAGCTGCTGGTGATAAACAGTGCCTGGTTGTGTTCGTTGTAGCCGGTTTGCTCTTTCGCGCCCCGGATGGCCAAGGTTTCCAGATGGAGTTCACCATTCATATTCTGATTCCAATGTGAAGTTCGGTAAAGAGCGCATTTTGCGCCTGTTCAGGGACAGTTTCAAGCATTGAGGCCGTCTGAAAACGCCTTTGCCGGACGGAAAGTTCGTTTTCAGACGGCCTGGGGCTTGCCGGTTCAGTCCGACAGCGCGCCGTCGGTCATGTTCAATACGCGGTCGAAACGGGCGGCCATTTCGTCGTCGTGGGTGACCACCACCAGCGCGGTGCCGAGTTCCTGCTTCAGTTCCATCATCATGTCGAGGATGTTGAGGGCGTTTTTGCGGTCGAGGTTGCCGGTCGGCTCGTCGGCCAGCAGGCAGGCCGGGTCGGTAACCAGCGCGCGGGCGATGGCGGCGCGTTGGCGTTCGCCGCCCGAAAGTTCGCCCGGCCGGTGCAGTACGCGGTCTTTCAGGCCGACTTTTTCCAGCATCAGCAACGCCCGTTCCCGCGCCTGTTCTTTCGGGCGTTTGCCGATTAGGAGGGGCATCATCACGTTTTCCAAGGCGGAAAATTCGGGCAGCAGGTGGTGGAACTGGTAAACGAAGCCGAGATATTGGTTTCTCAGCCCGCTCAATTGCTTCTGACTCAACTGGGACAAGTCCTGCCCCATCAGGGAAACACGGCCGGAAGTCGGTTTGTCCAGCCCGCCCAAGATGTGCAGCAGGGTAGATTTTCCGCTGCCCGACGCACCGACGATGCCTATGCTTTGGCCTTTGTCCACCTGCAGGGTCAGGTTGTCCAACACCTGCACGTTCAGTTGTCCGTCGTAATAATTTTTACAGACGGCCTCGCAAGCCAATATGGTGTTACTCATAACGCAAAGCCTCCGCAGGTTCGGTTCTCGCCGCACGCCAGCTCGGATAAAGCGTTACCAGCAGCGAGAGGCCGAGGGAAATGGCGACAACCGCCGCCACGTCGCTCCAAAGGACGTGCGAGGGCAGATAGTCGAGGAAATATACTTTTGATTCGATCAGCTTGCGCCCCTGCAGGTTTTCCACCCATTTCAGGATGCCGCCGATATTCACCGCCAGCAACAGGCCGAGCACGGTGCCGATGGCCGTGCCGATTAAGCCCAGCAGTGCCCCTTGGACGAAGAATATCTTCATGATGCCCGAAGGCGGCATACCCTGCGTGCGCAAAATGGCGATTGCCGACTGCTTTTCGGTAACGGTCATAATCAGGGTGGAAATCAGGTTGATCGATGCCACCAGGCTGATGAAGAACATCACGACGAACAGCATTTTCTTTTCCAATTCCACGGCATTGAAATAAGACTGGTTGCTGAACGTCCAATCGCGCGCCCACACGCGGTCGGCCGCATCGGCCGGCAGGAGCTTGGGCACGACAGCCGGTGCGTTTTGCGGATCGGCCAGTTTCAGACGCAGGCCGGCAAAACCGCCTTCAAAGCGGTAGAGCGTCCGCGCGTCTTCGATATGGGTCAGCGTCAGCGTATTGTCCAATTCGTAGAGACCGGTCTTCACCACGCCCACTACGTTGAACTGCTTCAGCCTCGGCACCACGCCGGCGGGCGTAACGTTTCCTTCGGGCGTAATCACCGTTACCTTGCCGCCCACTTCCGCACCCAGTTCGTTGGCCAATTCCTGGCCGAGGATGATGTCGAACTCGCCCGGTTTCAAATCTTCAAATTTACCGGCCGTCATTTTCTTCCAATAATCGACGACCTGCTTCTCTTCTTGCGGGTCTATGCCGCGTACCTGCACGCCGCGCACCACGCCGTTGTTGGCCAAAAGCGCCTGGTCGGCGATATAGGGGGCGGAGCCGAGCACGTCCTTATTGCCCGCCACCATTTTGCGCAAATCCTGCCAGCTGCCGCCGTTTTCCGTATCGTAAAAGCCGATTTCGGCATGCGGCGCGACACTGAACAATTGGCTGCGCACGTCTTTCTGAAAGCCGTTCACCACCGACAGGACCACTATCAGCGCCATCACGCCGATGGCGATGCCGATGATGGAGATAATGCCGATAAACGACATAAAGCCGCTGCGTTTTTTCGCCCGCAAATAGCGCAGGCCTATCCATGTTTCTAAAGAAATCATCGTTTGTTTGCGGTTTCCGGAAAAAATAAAGGCCGCATTGTACCGCAAAAGGCCGTCTGAAAGCCGTCCTTCCGCCCGATGGGTGCCGCATCCTTTTCAGACGGCCTCAAAGCGGGGCGTTTCCGCTATAATCGCGCCCCAACCGAAAACAAGCCGAAATACAGACAATGTCCAACAAACCGAAACACGAACACGAAGCAAACAAACTGCAAAAACGCCTGCGCCACGCCGTCGGCGACGCGATTAACGATTTCAACATGATAGAGCCGGGCGACAAAATCATGGTCTGCCTCTCCGGCGGCAAAGACAGCTACGCCCTCCTAGACATCCTGCGCCAGCTCCAAGCCAGCGCGCCGATTGATTTCGAACTGGTTGCCGTCAATCTCGACCAAAAGCAGCCCGGTTTTCCCGAAGAAGTGCTGCCGACCTATCTTGAAAGCATAGGCGTGCCGTACAAAATCGTCGAAGAAGACACCTACTCCACCGTCAAACGCGTATTGGACGAAGGCAAAACGACTTGTTCGCTGTGCAGCCGCCTGCGCCGCGGCATCCTCTACCGCACGGCAAAAGAATTGGGCTGCACCAAAATCGCCTTGGGACACCACCGCGACGACATCCTCGCCACCTTGTTTTTAAACATGTTTTACGGCGGCAAACTCAAAGCCATGCCGCCCAAGCTGGTGAGCGACAACGGCGAACACATCGTCATCCGCCCGTTGGCGTATGTGAAAGAAAAAGATTTGATTAAATACGCCGAACTGAAGCAATTCCCGATTATCCCGTGCAACCTCTGCGGCTCGCAACCCAACCTGCAACGCCAAGTCATCGGCGACATGATGCGCGATTGGGACAAACGCTTCCCCGGCCGTATCGAATCGATGTTCTCCGCCCTGCAAAACGTCGTCCCTTCACACCTCGCCGACACCGAGCTTTTCGACTTCGCCGGCCTGAAACGCGGTCAAAACCTCAAGCACGGCGGCGATTTGGCCTTTGACAGCGAAACCCTGCCCGCCCGTTTCGACAGCGGGGAAAACGAAGACAGCATCAGCCTCGCCAAACCGCGCAAAGTCATCAACATCCTCGACAGCCGCCCGAAAAATTAAACGGCAGCCGTTAAATATCAAAAGGCCGTCTGAAAACCCGACATTCCGTCAAACGGGTTTTCAGACGGCCTTTGTTTTTTTATTTTCGATGTGATTGGGGGGCAAACCCCGCTTCATCGGCAATAGCGGCAATGGAACATATGCCGCCCTACTCGGTCATACTTTTCAGACGGCCTCACTCTGCCGCAGGCAAACGCTGGCGCATTTGCTCGAACAGGCATACCGTAGCCGCCATGGCGACGTTGAGCGATTCTGTGTCTCCGGCCATCGGGATTTTAACCGTCCTGTCCGCAACCCGGCGCATTTCGGCACTGACGCCCGCCCCTTCGTTGCCGAACAGCCAGCCGCAGGGTTCGCGCAAATCCAGACCGTACAGGCCGCACGCGCGTTCGTCGAGTGCGGTGGCCAGCAGCGGCGGACGGTAGCCCTGCCGCCAAACGGCCAAATCGGTATCGGGATGCAGCGTCAGCAGGAAATGCGCCCCCATGGCCGCACGCAGGACTTTCGGCGACCACACGTCGGCGCAATCCGCACCGAGCACGATGTCGCGCACGCCCGAAGCGGCCGCGCTGCGCAAAATGGTGCCGATATTGCCGGGGTCCTGCACCCGCTCCAGCACGACGCAGTCGCCGTCTTCAGGCAGTTTTTCGGCGGACGGCAGCTTAATCAGCGCGACGATATTTCCGCCCTCCCCCAATCCGGTCAGCCTGCCCAGTATCGGCGCGGCGACGGAAACGGTCTTTTCAGACGGCATCCGTTGCAGCAATGCCGATATTTCGGCATCTTCCAAACGGTTTTCCGCCACATACACGCATTCCGGCCTGCCGCCTGCGTTCAAAAAGGCTTCCAAAAGGTGCGTACCTTCGAGCAGGGTTTGGCCGAAAGCGCGCCGTTTGGCGGCGGAGGCGGCGAGTTTGGCCAGATGTTTGATCCGGCTGTTTTGGGCGGAGGCAATGTGTTTCATAGTATGGGCGGAAGTCGGTTGGGAGGTGGATAAAAACAGGCCGCCGAAGCGGCAGGCGGATAAACGGCTGTTCGGTTGTTTATCCGCATTTCGGTTCAAAGGAACGGCCTTTCAGATGCCTAAGCATCCGAATCATCCGTTCGGCACGATTTGTATAGCGGATTAAATTTAAACCAGTACGGCGTTGCCTCGCCTTGCCGTACTATCTGTACTGTCTGCGGCTTCGTCGCCTTGTCCTGATTTTTGTTAATCCACTATATCTACGGAGCGGCGGGCTTGCGCGGATTTGTAGCGACAGGGGCTTTATCGAGGCCGTCTGTAAACCGGTATTGCCCAAACGGGGAAAGGGTTTTCAGACGGCCTCTTAATAATAGGGGCGGCAACTTGGCAGTTTTTGCGCCTAAAGATTACTGCTGCCCGCTATACCCGTGCCGCTTCCAATGCCTGCGCCAAGTCGGCAAGCAAATCGTCGATATGCTCGATGCCCACGCTCAGGCGTACCATATCGGGGCTGACGCCTGCTGCGGCGAGTTCGGTATCGTCAAGCTGGCGGTGGGTAGTGGTGGCGGGATGGGTGGCAAGCGATTTGGCATCGCCGATATTTACCAAACGCAAGAAGAGTTGCAGTGCATCGATGAATTTTGCACCGGCTTCGCGTCCGCCTTTAATGCCGAAACTCAGCAAACCGGAGGCTTTGCCGCCGTAGTCGCGGTCGATTAAGTTTTTGTACGGGCTGTCAGGCAAGGCGGGATAGTTTACCCATTCGACCTGCGGGTGTTTCTTTAAGAATTCGGCTACTTTCAAGGCGTTTTCACAATGACGCTCCATGCGCAGGGCGAGGGTTTCCAAACCTTGCAGCAGTAAAAATGCGCTGTGCGGCGATAGGGCGGCACCGGTATTGCGCAGCGGGACGACGCGGGCGCGGGCGATGTATGCTGCCGCACCAAAATGCTCGCAGTAGTTTACTCCGTGGTAGGACGGGTCTGGCTGGTTGAAGGTTCGGTCAAAACGCGGATTACCTGCCCATTGGAATTTGCCGCCGTCGATAATGGCACCGCCAATCGTTGTGCCGTGCCCGCCGATGTATTTAGTCAAGGATTGGATAACGATGTCGGCGCCGTGTTCGATGGGACGGAACAGCGTGGGCGTAGCGACGGTGTTGTCCACCATCAGTGGCAGCCCTTGAGCGTGTGCGGCTTGGGCGAATGCCTGAATATCGACAACATTGATGGCAGGATTGCCGATGGATTCGCAATACACCAGTTTGGTCCGGCTGTCGGTATTGGCGGCGATTTCTTCGGGTTTGGCGGGATCGATAAAGCGCACTTCTATGCCTTGTCGCGGCAGGCTGTGGGCAAAGAAATTGTATGTGCCGCCGTAGAGGGTTTTGGTTGCGATGATGTTGTCGCCTGCTTCAACCAATGTTTGAACGGCATAGGTAATCGCCGCCATACCGCTGGCAACAGCCAATGCGGCAATGCCTCCTTCCAGACGGGCAACGCGTTCTTCCAAAACGGCGGTGGTCGGATTCATGATGCGGGTGTAGATATTGCCCGCAACGTCAAGGTTAAACAGGTCTGCGCCATGCTGCGTGTTGTCGAAAGTGTAGGAAGTGGTTTGGTAAATCGGGACGGCAGCGGATTTGGTGGTCGGATCGGATTGATAGCCTGCGTGCAAGGCGATAGTTTCCCGTTTCATATGAATATCCTTGTAGTGAATTAAACGTTAATAAATAGAGGCCGTCTGAAAAAACATAGATTGTTTTTCAGACGGCCTGTTTCTTGCTTTATTGCGGTGTATTGTCTTCTGTCGTTACGTTTGCCTCGGTAGTATTTTCTTCACCTGAAGCTGACGCGTCTTCCGGCTCTTCCGCTACCCGCTCGAGGCTGACCAGTTGCTCGCCTTCGTCCAGATTAATCAGGCGCACGCCTGCTGCGGCGCGGCCGGTTTCGCGGATTTGTTCGACTTTGGTGCGGATGAGGACGCCGCCGCTGGTAATCAACATCAGGTCGTCGGTTTCGCTAACCAAGGTTGCGGCGACCAAATCGCCGTTGCGCTCGCCGGTGTTGATGGCGATATTGCCTTGTCCGCCTTTGTTTTTGCGGCTGTAATCGGCAATCGGGGTACGTTTGCCGTAGCCGTTGGCGGTGGCGGTTAGCACTTGCAAATCGCTTTGCGCGGCTTCGGGGGCAAAGGTAATCAGGCTGACGATTTTGCCGTCGGCAGGCAGGCGCATACCGCGCAGGCCGCCGCTGCCGCGACCGGACGGACGCACACCGTGTTTGCCGCTTGGCAGGGCGTTTTCGTTGTCGGTGGTTTCGTCTTCGAGGTCGTCTGAAATCTCGGTTTCGATGTCGGCATCTTCCGCTTCGTCGTTACCGGATTTTTCCCAGTATTCGTTGAAGCGGATGGCTTTACCCAAGTTGGAGAACAGCATGATGTCGTCCGATCCGCTGGTTTGCGCGGCGCCGACGAGGTAGTCACCTTCTTTGAGCGCGATGGCTTTGATGCCTTGGCTGCGGACGTTTTTGAAGGCGGAAAGCTGGACTTTTTTCACCATGCCTTGCGCGGTGGCGAAGAAGACGTATTGGTCTTCGGGGAATTCGCGAACGGCGAGGATGGCGCTGACTTTTTCGCCTTCTTCCAACTGGATGACGTTGTTAATCGGGCGGCCGCGGCTGCTTCGACCACCTTCAGGCAGTTTGTAAACCTTAATCCAGTGGCACTTGCCGAAGTTGGTGAAACACATCAAATAGTCATGCGTATTCGCAACGAACAAGGTCTCGATGAAGTCTTCGTCTTTGGTCGCCGCCGCCTGTTTGCCGCGTCCGCCACGACGCTGCGCCTGATAGTCGGTGGTCGGCTGGGTTTTGATATAGCCGCCGTGGGTCAGGGTAACGACCATTTCGCGTTGCGGAATCAGGTCTTCATCGGCAATGTCGCCGCCGAACGGGTTGATTTCGCTGCGGCGTTCGTCGCCGAAATTGGTTTTGGTTTCTTCCAATTCTTCGCGGATGATTTGGGTGATGCGTTCCGGTTTCGCCAAAATGTCCAAAAAGTCGATGATTTTTGCCATGATGTTTTTGTAGTCGCCGACGATTTCTTCTTGGTCGAGGCCGGTCAGGTTGCGCAGGCTCATGCGCAGGATGGCGTCAGCCTGGATTTCGCTCAGATAATAGCCTTGTTCCTGTAAGCCGAGGTTGGCGGGCAGACCTTCGGGGCGCGCCATGCGCAGGTCGAGGTCGGTACGGCTCAACATGTCTTCCACCAAGCCGCTGCGCCATGCGCGGGAGAGCAGTTTTTCTTTGGCTTCGGGCGCGTCGGCGGATTCTTTAATCAATCGAATCATCTCGTCGATATTGGACAATGCGACGGCTTTACCTTCGGCGATATGCCCTTCATGACGCGCTTTTTTCAGGCGGAACAGGGTGCGGCGGGTAACGACTTCGCGACGGTGGCGCAGGAATTCCGCCAAAATTTGTTTCAGGTTCAACAGGCGCGGCTGACCGTCAACCAAAGCGACCATGTTGATGCCGAAGCTGTCTTGAAGCTGGGTGAGTTTGTAGAGTTGGTTTAAAACGACTTCGGCGTTTTCGTTACGTTTCAATTCGATAACGACGCGCATACCGGATTTGTCGGATTCGTCGCGCAGGTCGGATACGCCTTCCAACGTTTTTTCGCGCACCAGTTCGCCGATTTTTTCCACCAGCTTGGCTTTGTTCACCTGATACGGGATTTCGTCGATGATGATGGCTTCGCGTTCGCCGTTTTTGCCTATCGGTTCGATATGGGTTTTACCGCGCATGACGACGCGGCCGCGGCCGGTTTTATAGCCTTCGCGCACGCCGCTCAAGCCGTAGATGGTCGCGCCGGTCGGGAAATCGGGGGCTTGCAGGATGTTGATCAATTCGTCGATTTCGGTTTCGGGTTCGTCCAAAAGACGCAGACAGGCGTTGATGGTGTCGGTGAGGTTGTGCGGCGGGATGTTGGTCGCCATACCGACGGCGATACCGGACGAGCCGTTGACCAACAGCGCGGGGAAGCGGGTCGGCAACACCAGCGGCTCGTGTTCGCTGCCGTCGTAGTTCGGACCAAAATTGACGGTTTCTTCTTCGATGTCCGCCAGCATTTCGTGGGCGATTTTCGCCATGCGGATTTCGGTATAACGCATGGCCGCGGCGCCGTCGCCGTCAACCGAACCGAAGTTGCCCTGACCGTCGATTAAGACGTAGCGCATCGAAAAATCCTGCGCCATGCGCACGATGGTGTAGTAAACCGCTAAATCGCCGTGCGGATGGTATTTACCGATGACGTCGCCGACGATACGCGCCGATTTTTTGTAGGCGGCGTTCCAGTTGTTTTTCAGCTCGTGCATGGCGTAAAGCACGCGGCGGTGCACCGGCTTCAAACCGTCGCGCACATCGGGCAGCGCGCGGCCGACAATCACGCTCATGGCGTAATCGAGATAGCTTTTGCGCATTTCGTCTTCAAGGCTGACGGGCAGGGTTTCGAGTGCGAATTTATGGTCGTTGCGGATAGTTGCGTCGGTCATGGTTGAATTTTATAAAAGAAATTTCGCCAAATTTTAACATAAATGTATAGGGGGTGTCCCAGACAAGCGGGGCAGCTGTCTTTTAAAGCGGGTTCATTCGACTTCCGCCACGGTAGTAAGGCATCCCATCTCAAGGGAAATAAATTTCTAAGCTAATGAAACATTAAGCAAATCATGCCCTACTACCCGTAATGGCTGCCTCCGCTTTATCTTCCGTTCAACCGTCCTGCCGATTGTTTCCAAATAAAAATCGAAACTTTTACCTTACTATCGTCCATACGCTGCCGATGCTCACTCAAGCACACCTAATTATTTGTAATGTTTGCTCTTTATATACTAAAGGCCGTCTGAAAACATTCGGGATGGTTTTCAGACGGCCTTTAACCAACTCTGCAAACCGGTTACTGGTACAAACGATAAACTTTCGCTATAATTCCGTTTTCATTATTTATTGCCGAACAACCAGACACATAAAAAATCGCGGCTGCTGAACCCGATTTTCGAAACAAAGTTAGAAAGCAGATAATGGACAATTTAGACCAAAGCCGCAGCCGTGCATGGCGGCGGCATCAGAACCAACGCCCCAGCCATCGCGTCCACGGTAAAAACCCTTTTGAGGGCAAGCCCGAGAAAAAGTGGGATTTGATGTATTTCCGCAGGAATAAAGTCAAGCGCGCGCAAAAACTGGGCTTTGTTTACCCCTTCAGGCAGCATGAATTTGAAGCCGAATGGTTTGATTAACTTAAAAAACACATTTTGATTCAATCGAGATGATTTTCACGAGGCGGATATTTTTCCGCCTTTTTTAATTTCTATGAACGCACTTTTTATTTGCAGCCGCAACCAATGGCGCAGCCCCACTGCGGAGCTTGTGTTTCGCCGTTACCCGAATGTTCAAACCCGTTCCGCAGGTACAAGCCCTAATGCGCGGCGCACTGTTTCTGCTGCCGACATCGCATGGGCGGATAAGGTTTTTGTCATGGAGCACAAGCACAAAAACCGCCTGTCGGCACAGTTCCCCCGCGCTTTGCAGCACAAAGAAATCATCGTATTAGATATTCCCGATGATTACCGCTACATGGACGAAGATTTGATTGGGATATTGAAGGAAAGTGTCGAACATTATTTGCCCAAATAGCAAATATGTTCAAAACAAAAGGCCGTCTGAAACGCGTAACATGGTTTTCACTTCGTTGAAGCTGCGTTTTCAGACGGCCTTTTGCTGCGGAATTAAAAAAACGTACCCGCTTTAACCAAACGTTGCGCGTAATACGGCTTGCTCAGGCTTTCAGTCTGCACCGTGCTGCCGGAACGGGGGGCGTGGAGGAATTTTCCGCCGCCCAAGTAAAGGCCGACGTGCGAAATGCCCGAGCCGGAGGTGTTGAAAAATACCAAATCGCCGGTTTGCAGGTCGCGCGTGCTGATGGTGCGGCTGGCGGCGGCCATATCGCGCGAACTGCGCGGCAGGTTCACGCCGAGGGCGTTTTTGTAAACATATTGGATCATGCCGCTGCAATCGAATCCGGTATCGGTGCTGCCGCCCCAGCGGTAGGGTGTGCCGACCAAATCCATGCTGTGCAGCATCAGTTCCTGCCCACCGGCGGTGCGGTTGATGTGGCCGATGCGGATGTTTTTGGGCGTTTTGACAGCAGCCTGTGGTTTGTGTTTGGTTTTATGGCTGCCGGTTTTGATTTTTCCGCCGCTGCCGCCGCAGGCGGAGAGTCCGAATACGGCGGCGGCCAGCAGCATGAGCAATGCTTTGTTCTTCATCATTCTTAATCGTTTATTCTTGTATTCAGGCCGTCTGAAGGCGCGGTTTCGACGAAGTGAAACTTATCTTCTGGCCAAAATCAGGTTTCAGACGGCCTCTTTGCCTTCTTCCGCCGCTTCGTAGGCTTCAACGATGCGCTGCACCAACGGATGACGAACCACGTCCTCGCTGGTAAAGGTGTGGAAATACAGCCCTTCCACATCGCGCAGTTTTTCCTTGGCGTCCTTCAAGCCGGATTTGATGTTTTTCGGCAAGTCGATTTGGCTCAAATCGCCCGTGATGACGGCTTTGGCACCGAAGCCTATGCGGGTCAGGAACATTTTCATTTGTTCGGGCGTGGTGTTTTGCGCCTCGTCCAGAATTACATACGCGCCGTTGAGCGTGCGACCGCGCATATAGGCCAACGGGGCAATTTCTATCAGGCCTTTTTCCAACAGTTTGGTTACGCGGTCGAAACCCATCAAATCGTACAGCGCATCATACAGTGGGCGCAGGTAGGGATCGACTTTCTGCGTCAGGTCGCCGGGCAGGAAGCCGAGTTTTTCGCCAGCCTCGACTGCGGGGCGCACCAACACGATGCGTTCGATTTGGTGTTTTTCCATCGCATCGACTGCGGCGGCCACCGCCAGATAGGTTTTACCCGTACCAGCAGGACCCAGCCCGAACACGATGTCGTGGTTCAGCAAGGCGCGGATGTAGCCGTTTTGGCGCGGGGTGCGCCCGCCTATGCTGCCGCGTTTGGTTTGCAGGTAATACTGTTTGTCCTGCCGCTGTTCGGTGTGTTCCGCATCGGCCGTTTTTGCCGCCACGGCCGCCAACTGGATGTCGTCCTCGTTCAAATCCCGGCCCTCGGCCAGCCCCGCCAATTCAATCAGCGCACGGCGGCCTGCGTGGGCATAATTTCCGATAAAGGTAAAACGTTCGAAACGGCGGCTGATTTGGATGTCCAAGGCTTTGCCCAATGTGGCCAAATGGGCATCGAGCGGCCCCGTCAGGCGTTGCAGGACGGTGTTGTCCATGTCTTCGAATTGCAGGTGTACGGTGTGGGTCATAACAATCGTGAAAAATCGGTTAGCGGAAAACGACGGCAAATATGGACTGTTTAGACAGGAAAATCAAGCGGCGAAACCCTTCAATCCATATTTTTAAAACCAATTTATGACGATAATACCTTTTATTTAATTAGATTTGATATTAATATTCACTTTTTTTCAAGCAGCCTGCCCTGCCAAATCAATCAGAAAAATAGGAGAATCCAAGAGATGAGTTTTCATAAAATACCTGCTTCATGCCGTCTGAAACCATTATTTCTCATGATTAGCATCTTAGGCGGCATAACCCCTGCCGCATGGGCGGAAGGGGACGGCACGACGACAGAAGAAGGGAAATTGGCAGATGTTCAGGTTATCGGCATCCGCGACCGCGACAGAAGCGGCCGCAGTCAAGTCTACACCCGCGACATCAGCAACCTGTACAAAGGAAAACAGGAAATCGAAACCTACCGCGGCAGCAGCGTAGCCGATTTAATCGGCGGCATGGCGGGCGTGTTCAGCGGTGACGCACGTAACAGCGGCGCGCTCGATCCCAACATACGCGGCATCCAAGGTGAAGGAAAAGTCCCGGTAACAGTAGACGGCACGGAACAGGCAATCAGCGTATGGCGAGGATTTGAAGGCATATCCAACCGCAACTACATTGATCCGAACCTTATCAGCAGCGTGTATGTGGAAAAAGGCGCATCGGCAAACCGCGACATCCGCACGGGCATAGGCGGTTCGGTCAGCATGAAAACGCTGGAAATCGACGACGTCGTGCCGAAAGATCAAAAATTTGGCATGGAAGTCAAGATGGAAACCGGCAACAATACCATCAAGCAGCGGGAATACGCCCACGCCGAAACTTGGGGTACGGACTACCGCCGTTATCCCAAACCCTATTCTTTCGACCGCATGGAATGGGCGATTATGTTCGACGACAGCGACCGCCAGGAACAACGTTTCGACGGGCGAGGAAAATTATTTAAAGACAACGCCTTCCGCATTTCAGCCGGTATGCGCGGCGAAGTGTTTGACGGCTTGATTGCCTACGCATGGCGCGACAAGGGCAATTACTTTGCCGGCAGCAAGGGCGCGGAACGCTACGGCTACATCTCCGACGCCAGCTCCATAACCGAAGAAGAATTTACCAAAAAAGTTAGGGATATTCAGCAATATACCGCCAATGTCGGTATGTATTACCATCCGTCCGGCGAAGTGGCCAACACATCCCTGAATATGCGTTCGTGGCTGGCCAAAGGCACGCTTAAACTGCACGACAACCAAAAAATACAGCTCGGCATACGCCATACCAACACCCGTTTCGGCGAAATCATGCCGTACAGCATCCTGTTCGGCAATATCGGCGGCAGCAAGCTCAAGCCCGACGGTTCCACCGAAATCGATATGAGTAGGCTCACCAAAGGCACGCTGATGGCGGAATGGCCGCAGGCATGGGTAAAACAGACCGCCGTCAATCTCGATTACACATGGAAACCCGAAAACAGCCGCTGGATAGATTTGAAGGCGGGGATTTGGGGCACGTTCAACGATTCGCAAACCAATTCCACGGGCGGCTATCCTGCATCGACCCTATTCCTCGACAAAGCATTCAACGACAAATACGCCGAAGACTGGTATTACAAAGGCAAAGAGCCGGAATGGGACAAACTGCCGCCCAACACCAACAACCGTTTTACCGTCTTCAACGCCGCCGCCTACCGCGCCAAAAACAACCGCTTGGGCATCAATTTGTCCAACCGCATGAAGCTGGCCGATACACTCGAACTGACCCTGACGGGTGATTACCAACGCGAAAAACTCAAAGGCAGCAGCGACACCAGCTGGATACTCGCCCTGCCGCACGACGAATACCGCAAACTGGTGTGGGACGACCCCGAAACCACTTTAAACTCCAACTTCGCCATGACCATGCCGCGCCAAGGAAAACGCAATGAATGGAATGTCGGCTTCAACTTCAAATACGAACCGACGCCGTGGCTGACCCTGAACGCCGGCGGCCGCTATACCGACTACCGCATGACCGATACCTTCGTCCGCGATTATCTGTCTAAACACCGCGACCGCTTGGAAGCAGAAGGCGAATTTAACGTATTGTCTGAAAACAGCCGCAATGTCGCCGCCATCGGCAGCAGGCTGGCCACTCCGGAAGAATACCGCGCCCGCATGGATTTGAAAGCCAGATACGAAGCCGCATTGAAAGCCTATGAAGAAAGCCCCGAAGTGGTGCGTACGCAAGCGGCATGGGACGCATACGACCAAAAATTTTGGGCATGGATAAACACCCTGCCCGTACCCGATTACGCCTGGGCGTTGGAAAATATGCCCGAAGAAACGGAAAGGCGGAAAAGCGGCTACCCTGATTTCATCCCATGGCCGCAAGAGCTGACCGATTTAAGCGAGGAATACAACAATTCAACCACACTGCCCGCCAATATAGAACAGGGCTATATGCCGCTTACCGACTGCACGACAGACCCCGCGGCAGGAAACTGCATTTATTGGAAAAACGGCGAAAACCCCGTTTCAGACGGCCGTCTGAAACAATTTGCCGAAAAAGGCATCAATCAAGCCACCGGAGAAGTCGAAAACAAATACCAAGGCGGCACACTAATCGGTGCAAAAAGCCCCGTTGCCGAATACCGGCACCTGACTGAAGAAGAACTGCGCAACTCATGGAAAAAAAGCGGCCACGCCTTCGCACCCATGTTCTCCGCCACCGTCAAACTCGGCGACCACACCCGCCTGTTTGCCCGTTACACCGAATTCAAACGCTTCCCCAGCATGTATGAAGGCACATTCGGTTTCGGCAACCACAGCATCGCCAAACTGTTCAGCATCCCCTTCGACCGCACCCGCTACCCGCTCAAACCCGAACATGCCAATAATTGGGAAATTTCCCTCAGCCACGACTTCACCCGCCTGTTGCCCAAAATGCGCTATGCGGACGTTCGCCTGACCTACTTCCACAACAAAACCCGCAACGTCATCGACCGCAACTATACCACCTGGCAAATCAGCAATTACGACAAACAAGTCATCAGCGGTTTAGAGCTGCAAACCCGCTTCGACAACGGTCGTGTCTTCGGCGACTTAGGCGTGGTGCGCAACATGAAAAACGAAGTCTGCGACCACCGCGCCATCGAACAGCAATATGATGTGGAAATGTTTGTCCAAAAAGGACGCACTTTCCCCGTGCCTTACTGTCAAAACGGCGGCCTCACCGGCGGCTGGCTGATCAACCGCATCCAGCCGCGCTGGTCGGTCGTAGCCAACCTCGGCGGCCGCTTCCTAAACGAAAAACTCGAAATCGGTTCGCGCCTGACCTTCCACAGCCGCGTCGAAGACAAACAACAGCCCTCCGCCCGCTGGCGCGACTACTACCTGCAACGCGACGGCGCAAACAGCACAGCCTTCCGCAGCGACAACGGCAACGCCAACTGGCAGCCCGTTACTGTCGTAGATGCCTATGTGCGTTACAAATTCAACAAACATTTCAGCGCAGAGCTAATGGGCAGCAACCTGACCGACCGTTATTACCTCGACCCCATGAGCCGCTCCTACATGCCCGCCCCGGGCCGTACCCTGCGCATCGGTTTGACGGGGAAATGGTAACCGCGCAATGCACCGAAACACACGGAGGCCGTCTGAAAACACACTTTCAGACGGCCTTCTTTACAAACCCCGCGCCAAACGACAAAATCCTGCCTTTCCATACCAACCATAGCCCATCGGACAACCCCTGCCCGTTGCCGTCCGGAGAAGCCTCATGACCACCCCCGTTACCGCCGTTATCGCCTTCGGCAGCAACCTCGGCGAAAGCACCGACACCATACGCCTCGCCGCCGAACGCCTGTCCCGACACCCCGGCATCGCCTCGCTCCGCCTGTCGCCGCTGTACCGCACCGCACCCGTCGGCTATACCGACCAACCCGACTTCGTCAATGCCGCCGCCCTAATCGAAACCACACTGGACGCATACGCACTGCTCTCCTTACTGCACACCGTCGAACAAGATGCCGGGCGCGAACGCAGCTTCCGCAACGCCCCCCGCACCTTAGACTTAGACATCATCGACTACGGCGGCCAAACAAAAGACGACCCCGCCCTCACCCTGCCCCACCCCCGCGCCCACCTGCGCGCCTTCGTCATGCGCCCGCTGGCCAACATCGCACCCGACTACCTGCTGCCCGGGCACGGCAGCGCGCGCGATCTGGCCGAAGCATTGGGAACGGACGGTATCACGCCGCTTACAGAGGCCGTCTGAAAACAAAAATCCCACCGAACAAACGGCTTGGTCGCCAAGCGGCAAAAACGTATAATCGCGCCATCCCCAAAACACGCCGTATCCGACCAACCACAAATACCGGGAAAACATATGGACTACCAATACATCGTCGTCGAAGGCTCGATCGGCAGCGGCAAATCCGCCCTTGCCCGCAGGCTGGCCGAATATTTCAACGCCCTCTACCTGACGGAAAGCCCCGAAACCAACCCGTTTCTTGACCTGTTCTACCAAAACGCCGCCAACCACGGCCTGGCGACAGAACTGCATTTCCTGATGCGCCGCGCCAAAGCCATCGACATCATCAACGCCGAAGAAACGCGCAACGGCCGCGTGGTGGCCGACTTCCTGCTGGAAAAAGACCAAATCTTCGTCCCCGTCGTCTTGGATGACAACCAACAGGCAAACGAACAAAACCTGTTTTGGGAAATCAAACACAAAGTCATGCCCGACATGCCCTTGCCCGACCTCGTCATCTACCTGCAAACCGGCAACGAAGCGGCACAAAGACGCTTGGTTTCCCGCAACGGCGTCGGCGCGCTGAACCTCTTCCCGTCGGGCTACCTGAACCAAATCCACGAAGAATACCGCCGCTTCTTCCACCTTTACGACAACGCCCCTCTGCTGATTGCCAACAACGACGACATGGACTTCACAGACAACGACGACCATTTCGAGCTGCTGCTGCGCACCATCAGCCACATGCAGGGCAACCGCCACTACCTCAACCTGAAAGACAATTAAAACAACATGATTACCGTAAACACACTGAATAAAATGAAGGTCGAAGGCGAAAAAATCGCCATGCTCACCGCCTATGAAGCCAGCTTTGCCGCCCTGATGGACGAAGCGGGCGTGGACGTACTCCTGGTGGGCGACTCCTTGGGCATGACCGTCCAAGGACGCGATTCTACCCTGCCCGTCAGCCTGAACGACATGTGCTACCACACCGCCGCCGTCGCGCGCGGCAGCAAAAACGCCATGATTGTGGCCGACCTGCCCTTCGGCGCATACCAGCAAAGCAAAGAACAGGCCTTCGCCGCCGCCGCCGAACTGATGGCCGCAGGCGCGCATATGGTCAAACTCGAAGGCGGCGTCTGGATGGCCGAAACCACCGAATTCCTGCAACTGCGCGGCATCCCCGTTTGCGCCCACATCGGCCTCACCCCCCAGTCCGTCCATGCCTTCGGCGGCTACAAAGTCCAAGGCAAAGGCGACAAAGCGCAAGCCCTGCTCAACGACGCCGTTGCCCACGAAAAAGCCGGCGCCGCCATCGTTCTGATGGAGTGCGTGCCTGCCGAATTGGGCAAGCAGGTAACACAAACCGTCTCATGCCCCACCATCGGCATAGGCGCGGGCGTCGATTGCGACGGACAGGTTTTGGTCATGCACGACATGCTCGGCATCTTCCCCGGCAAAACCGCCAAATTCGTCAAAAACTTCATGACCGGCCGGCCCGACATCCAATCCGCCGTCAAAGCCTATGTGGAAGCAGTCAAAAACAAAACCTTCCCCGCAGCCGAACACAGCTTCCTCTAAACACTTTCAGACGGCCTCATCCCCATCAAGAGGCCGTCTGAAAACATAAAAACACACCAACCACGCAAACATCATGCCCGAACTGCCCGAAGTCGAAACCACCCTGCGCGGCATCGCGCCCCACATCACCGGCAAAACAATCGTCCGCACCACCGTCCGCCAAGCAAAACTGCGCCACACCGTCCCGCCCGATTTAGACGGCACCCTAAACGGCGAAACCGTCCTGCGCTGCACGCGGCGCGCCAAATACCTGCTCGTCCATCTCCGCCACGGCATCCTGCTCATCCACCTCGGCATGTCCGGCAGCCTGCGCATATTTACCTCCGGAAACGCCCCCGACGCAGGAAAACACGACCATGTCGAAATAGAATTTTCAGACGGCACCTTACTGCGCTACCACGACCCGCGCCGTTTCGGCATCGTCTCATGGTATCCCGGCCCGGAAGAAACCCACCCCCTGCTGCAAAACCTCGCACCCGAACCGCTGGGCAACGGCTTTACCGCCGACTACCTCCACAACGCCCTGAAAAAACGCCGCAGCCCGATAAAAAGCGTATTGATGGACAACAAAACCGTCGTCGGCGTAGGCAACATCTACGCCAACGAAAGCCTGTTCGCCGCCGGCATCGCCCCAAACCGCCCCGCCATGCAAATCAGCCGCAAAGAAGCGGCGGCACTGGTACACCACATCCGCGAAACCCTGCGCCGCGCCATCGAAAAAGGCGGCAGCACCCTGCGCGACTTCGTCGACAGCGAAGGCAAAAGCGGCTACTTCCAACAAGAATACAAAGTCTACGGCCGCCAAGGCCAACCCTGCCTGCAATGCGGCGGCGGCATCGAAAAGACCGTCATCGGCCAACGCGGCACATTCTACTGTCCTAACTGCCAGCACTAAGCCCATTGACTGGCCTCAAAACAAAACACACAGCCGCAAAAAACGGATGTGTGTTTTGTTTCAAGCATAGGCCGATACGGCCTCCATCGGCCAGCCGTCAGGCATTCAATACCAAAACCGCCTCGGTTTCCACCTGAACGCCCTTCGGCAAAGCGGCCACACCGACCGCCGCACGCGCGGGGAACGGCTGAGAGAAATATTCGGCCATCACTTCATTGAACACGGCAAAATTGCCCAAATCCGTCAGATAAGCATTCAACTTGACCACATCGTCCAGCGAGCCGCCGGCAGCCTCCGCCACAGCACGCAGATTTTTAAAAACCTGATGCGCCTCGACACGGAAATCACCACTGCCAACCACCTCCATCGTTGCCGGGTCGAGCGGAATCTGACCGCTCAAATACACAGTATCCCCCGCCCTGACGGCCTGACTGTACGCACCAATCGCCGAAGGTGCCTGATCACTGTGAATAATCGTTTTACTCATAAAAAACTCCTTTCGCAAAAAGGCAATTATAATCACATTTTTTAACCATCACCGCTAAAAGCACTCTGAGGCCGTCTGAAAATCCGCCCGAACCGTGCGGACCACAACAGCACCCTCAAAACGCCGCCAGTCAAAGAACGGTTCGAATCATCCCAAACCGCCCTCCCTCCGGAAACGGATAGCTTTCAGACGGCCTCCCCTTACATACGGAAACACACCTTCAAATGTCAAAGCACACGCCCGCCGTCCCACCTCACACTTCAGGCGCGGCACCGGCCGTCTGAAAATACAGGCAAAGCAAAAATGTGAATACATAATGAAAACGGTATAATCCAAACCGGTTCGATTAACAGCAAACAGGCCGTCTGAAAAAGGAAAAAACATGTTGGATCAGCCCATACCGAAAATCTTCCTCTTCGTCCCAGCCACCCAGCCCGACCGCATCCCCAAAGCCTTCGGCATCGGTGCCGACGAAGTCATTACCGACTGGGAAGACTCCGTCTCGCCTGCCAACAAAGCACAAGCCAGAACCAACATCGCCGACTACTGCGCCACTGCAAACGCCCGCCCGATTTGGCTCCGCATCAACTCCGCAAACAGCACCCATTTCGCCGACGACCTCGCCGCTCTGCAAAACCTGCCGGCGGTAAAAGGCATCATCCTGCCGAAAGCCGAACGCCCGGCCGACATCACCTCACTCTACCAAAGCAGCGGCAAACCCGTCATCGCCGTCCTCGAAACGGCTTTGGGCATACTCAACCTGCCCCAACTGGCCTTCGCCCACGGCCTGCACGCCCTCTCCTACGGCTGCCTAGACCTGTCCAACAACCTAGGCATCCAAACCGGCACGGCGGCGGCGGACGTATTTTTCAACCGACTGCGCACCGACCTCCTCCTCCACAGCCACCTCAACGGCCTGCACCCGCCGATTGAAACCGTATTCCCCGATTTTTCGGACAATGAAGGCCTGCGCTCATTTACCGCCTTCTGGCGCGACATGGGCTTCGGCGGCATGCTCTGCATCCACCCCAAACAAGTGGCCGTTACCAAACTGATGTTGCGCCCCTCGGCAGAAACACTCGAATTTGCCGAAAAAGTTTTAACCGAATACGAACAAAACGGCTCACCGGTATTCCAAATAGACGGACAAATGGTCGACATCCCGGTTATCGAACGGGCAAAAAAACTACTGGGCAGAACATAACCCGCATATGGCAAAAGGCCGTCTGAACAGACGGCCTTTTAATAACCGGATTGATGAGAATCTTGCCAACGGATAAAACAAAAATCATGAGACTGACATAGAAAATTGATTAAATTTGGGGCTGTCCTAGATAACCAGGAATATTCGAAATTGATTAAAATATTCCTATGAGAAAAGTCGCCTCAGCCAGCCCGTTCAAAACAAACTGATCGAATTGTTCGTTGCAGGAGCAACCGCCCGTACTGCCGCCGAATTGGCCGGAGTCAATAAAAACACCGCTGCCTACTACTTTCACCGTTTACGCTTGCTTATTTTTCATCGTTGCGAACACCTGGAAATGTTTGATGGCGAAGTAGAAGCAGATGAAAGTTATTTTGGCGGCTGCCGCAAAGGCAAACGCGGTCGCGGAGCAGCCGGCAAAGCGGCGGTATTCGGACTGTTGAAGCGTAACGGTAAGGTTTACACCGTTACCGTAGCCAATACGCAGTCGGCTACCCTGCTGCCGATTATCCGGGAAAAGGTAAGGCCGGACAGCGTGGTTTATACTGATTGCCATAATGCCTACAATGTATTGGATGTTAGCGAGTTTAACCACTTGCGCATCAATCACCGTACCTGTTTTGCAGACAGGCAAAACCACATCAACGGGATTGAGAACTTCTGGAGTCAGGCCAAACGTCATTTGCGTAAATTCAACGGCATTCCGAAAAAGCATTTCGAGCTGTATTTGAAAGAGTGCGAATGGCGATTTAACAACAATGAAATGAAATCTCAAATTGCCATGTTAAAACAAATGGTAAAAGATAGTCTAACCAGTTATCTAGGACAGTCCCAAAAAATTTTAGGGCTTTTTACTGCTAAGATGGTTGGTACCGATATAGGGAATAGATACGTACCTGACATTGTTGCTTATCCCACCGGTAAATCACCCGCCACGACGCAGTGCGAAACACAATCTGCCGTGGACAATGGATTAACTAAGCCGCTTAAAGGCGAACTTTAAATTTGGAGAAAAAATGCAAACAGAAAGACGACTCAGGTTGCCTGATGTCCGCCACATGATTGGCTACGGTACTACGGCCACTTACTGCAAGTCCTAATTACTCATATGGAGGATTGAATATGCTGAACCAAATCCAGTTGAAACGTTACGCCGAGTTGTCAGGCTATACAGAAAAGGCCTTAAGGGACAAAATTAGCACCGGCGTTTGGATAGAGGGACTCCACTACTACCGTGCACCCGACCGCCACATCTTAATCAACGTAAAAGAGGTAGAAAAATGGCAACGAAACGAATGCCAACCGGCTTAGTTATCCGCGACCGTAGTATCAAAATATGGTTCATGTATCGGGGTAAACGATGTTGGGAAAGCCTGCCGCTCAAGCCCACCACCGCCAACATCCGACACGCCACCAAACTCCGGGAAGAAATATGTACCCGAATCGCCATCGGCATATTCGACTACGCTGAATTCTTCCCCCCACTCCAAACGTGCGGAAGAAACGGAAAGCAGCCCCACTTTCCGTGAGATGGCCGAAACCTGGCTGTCCACCGTTAACCAGCTATCCCACTCCACCCTATCCCGCTATCGCGGCATGCTCAACAGCCACGTCCTGCCCAAAATTGGCGACATACCGATAGACCGTATCCAGTACAGTACCCTAGCCGGGCTGCTGGCTACCTTAGACTGTAGCGCAAAAACTCGCAACAACATCGCCACCGTTATTCGGCAGCCGTTTGTTCTTGCGCTCCGCGACGGTAGGATAAAAGACAATCCCGCCCAGCATCTGGCCAACGCCAAAGTGCAGAAAGAGCCGCCTGATCCGTTCACGCTCGAAGAGGCCGAAGCCATCCTAGGCTACCTGAAAAATGAACCTGTGTTTCACAATTACTTCGAGCTGGCCTTTTTTAGCGGTATGCGTACCAGCGAGCTCATCGCTCTCACTTGGCAGGACATCGACTTCCAGAGGCAGTGCGTGCGCGTAAACAAAGCATCCGTGGCTGGCAAGCTGAAAAGCACAAAAACCCACAGCTATCGAGACATCGAGCTCAATAGCCGCGCCTTGGAAGCCTTACGCAGACAATGGCAAAGAACAGGACTAGCAAGCGGATACGTTTTCATCAATCCGAAAACCGGCAGCCCATTTGAGAACGACAAAGTGCCGTGGAGACCGTGGCAGCACGCCATAAAAATAGCGGGGGTAAGGTACAGGAAACCCTACAACACCCGCCATACATTTGCCACACTCAACCTCATGGCCGGAGCCAACCCCATGTGGGTAGCCCGTCAGATGGGACACAGCACCATGAAAATGCTACTTGAAAACTATTCCCGCTGGATTGACTTGGCCGACAAGCAGCGTGAAAAGTCCAAAATCGAGCAGCTTTTTGGTGGGAAATGTGCCAATGGTGTGCCAAAAAACACAGAAATGGAGATAAGTATAGGATACTTATCAGATATCTTGGTGGAGGCGGGGGGAATCGAACCCCCGTCCGGAAGCCCTCTACAAAACGTTCTACATACTTAGTCTTGCCTATTTGGAAATCTCGTTTTCATCACGCCGACAGACAGGCTTTCAGAAAACCAGTTACCTTAAATCTCGCCGTCTGCCAAGTAACCCGACAAACGGCCAGCCGATGTAATATGACGTTGCCGTAGGTTTTACCCTACACAGCCCATCGGCCAACTGCTGCAACGGCTAGCCTTAAGCGGCTAAAGCGTAAGTTTCGTCGTTTGCGACTATTTTGATTCAGTGTTTTACGGGTAACTGAAAACCCGGTATGCCCGTATTTGCTTCGTAACCCCCGTCGAAACCAAGGTCGCCCCCAAATAACGCTTGGCATTGTACACAAGTTTTACCTGCCTGAAAAGCAATAATCCTTTATAATACGCCGTTTACCGTCCACCAGTGCAGGCTGCTTTTTATGTATGACGTAAACACCCACGATGTCCGCCGCTTTTTCGCCCATGTTTGGCAACTGCGTTTCGCGCCCGTCCGGTTGGACGCTTTGCAACAGAAAGCCCTGCGCATTTTGGAAGGCCATCGCGAATATGCGCCGATACTGGACAATATCGAGCATTATCTCGACCACAACTGGACGCCCGAACAGGGGCAGACTAACCCATTCCTGCATTTGTCGATGCACTTGTCGATTCAGGAACAGGTGGCCATCGACCAGCCGTTCGGCATCCGCGCCATTCATGCGCAACTGTGCGCCAAACACAACGACGACTGGGGTGCGGCGGAACACGAAATGATGGAAGCGCTGGCGGAAACCTTGTGGGAAGCGCAGCGTTTCGGGCGCGGGTTGGACGTGAACCAATACATGACCCGCCTGCGCAAACTGGTGGATTTGGGACAGGAAGACCAGGCGCGCATCAACCCGCACGAAGTTCCGCAATCCGACCGCATCAGCGAACGGAAATAACCGTCATCGGCACACAGAAAGCAGCCTGCACTATGATTTACCCTTGGCACCAACCCATTTGGCAACAGCTTGTGTCGCATTGGCAGCGGCTGCCGCACGCCTGCCTGCTCATCGGCAGGGAACACACGGGCAAAACCGCTTTCGCCCGCCATTTGGCGCAAGCCTTGCTGTGCGAACACCCAAGCAGCCTGCACGAACCCTGCGGCCAATGCCCGTCCTGCCACCTGTTCGCACAGGACGCGCACCCCGATTTCTACCTCCTCACGCCCGAACAACCCGAGACCGGCGAAACAACGGCGCGCAAATTGCAGCAAATCAAAATCGACGCCATCCGAGCCATTTTGGAGCCTTTGCAGCAAACCTCGGTGCGCGGCGGGCGGCGCGTGGTGTGCATTTCCCCGGCGGAAAGCATGAACGTGCAGGCGGCCAACGCCCTGCTGAAAATACTGGAAGAACCGCCCGAAGCCGTGGTGTTTATCCTTGTCAGCCACAATGCCGACCGCGTGCTGCCCACCATCCGCAGCCGCTGCCGCGCCCTGCTACTGCCCCCGCCCGATGCCGCCACCGCCTTGCAGTTTTGGCGGCAGGCACACCCCGAATCCGCCGACCAGGCCGCACCGCTTCTGGCATTTCACAGCCACGCGCCGCTGTTCGAACCGCAGCCCGAACAAGACCAATGGCGCGAACAATTACTGCAACTGCTGGCCGAGCCGCGCCTTCTGGCCATTTTGGATTATGCCTCGCAATGGGACAAACAGAAACTGCCGCTGGCCGTGCTGCTGGACTGGCTGTACAAATGGCTGCTGGACATGCTGCTCGTCTCGCAACAACAAGCGCCGCTGTATTATCCGCACCACCAAAGCAGCCTGCACACTGTGGCGCAAAAAACGCAGCCCCACATACTTTTTCGCCTAATTGACCACATTCACCGCCTTTCCCCTTACGGACACCACAGTCTCAATGTTAGAATGCAGACCGAATCGCTGTTGGGCGAATACCTGCTGGCGCTGAACCCGAAAACGCGCTGACCGCCCGGCAACGCATTACCCATTATTCAAATCGATAGGAAACCCACATGAGCAATCCCGCACCTCAAGCCGCCCCGAATGCGGCCGCCAAAAGCGCACCCGGCCGTATGCTGCAACTGCGTTTGGAAAGCAAACCGGTTATCTACGCCAGCTATATGTCGTTCCTGGAATACGGCGGCGTGTTCCTGCCCACCGACGACAAATTCAAGATGGGCGAAGAAATCCTGCTGGTTTTGGAATTGGTCGGTTTGGGAAAAACTGAAAAAATCTTCATCAAAACCAATGTTTGCTGGATTAACGCCAATCCAAGCGCCAGCGGCCGTCCCAAAGGCATCGGCCTGGCATTCGGTTCGGACGATTCCGGCCTGAAAGCCAAAACCATTTTTGAAAATATATTGTCCGGCCTGCTGCACAACGAACGCCCGACCTACACGCTGTAACCGCAGCCGCCAGAACACACAAAAGCAGCCTGCACTTCCCCCGTCCCCAAAGTGCAGGCTGCTTTTGCCCGCCAACCCCTTTTGGACAGAGCAACCATGTTCCTTATCGACTCCCATTGCCACCTGAATTTCGACAGCCTCTCCGGCCGGCTGCCCGAAGTCTTCGCCAACATGGCGCATAACCAAGTCGCCCAAGCCCTCGTCATCAGCGTGAGCCGCGAAAGTTTCGCCCAAGTATTGGCGCTGGCGGAACAACACGACCACCTGTTCGCCACCGTCGGCATCCACCCCGACAGCGAAACCGCCGCCGAATTCAGCCTGGACGAACTTTTGCAGCACGCACGCCACCCAAAAGTAGTCGGCATCGGCGAAACCGGCCTCGACTACCACTGGTGCAGCGGCGATTTGACCTGGCAGCACAACCGCTTCATCACCCACATCCAAGCCGCCAACCAAAGCGGCCTGCCGCTGATTATCCACACCCGCAAAGCCGCCGACGACACCATGCGCCTGATGGCCGAACACCGCGCCGAAAAAGCCGTCATGCACTGTTTTTCGGAAGACGTGCGCATCGCCAAAATCGCGCTGGATTTGGGCTATTATTTATCGTTTTCCGGCATCGTAACCTTCAAAAACGCCAAAGACATCCAAGCCGCCGCACAGTATTGCCCGCTCGACCGCCTGCTGGTGGAAACCGACGCCCCCTTCCTCGCCCCCATGCCCCACCGCGGCAAAACCAACGAACCGGCCTATGTGCGCCACACCGCCGAATTTCTGGCGCAACTGCGCGGCGACACGTTGGAAAACATTGCCCGCTCCAGCAGCGAAAACTTCTACCGCCTGTTCGACAAAGTCACGCCTTATACCGAATCGGCGGCCAGATAACAAACCCCGATAAAACACCTCAAAAAGCAGCCTGCACTTTCAATTTTCCCAGTGCAGACTGCTTTTTATAGTGGATTAAAATAAAAATAAGACAAGGCGGCGAGCCAACGCCGTATCATTGCGATTTTAATTCACTATATGCGCCGTGTTCGCGGTTGGCCTGCTCAAAATCGTGCAGCATGGCCAATTCGAATTCGCTGAATCCTGCCCGCTGCCGCGCTTCGGTGTTCACATAGCCGCGGAACACGAACATATCGTGCTGCTGCAACAGGCGGCGGAACAAGGCCATCGGCTCCAACTGCCGCTCTTGGCACAGATGATGATACCAGCGATTGCCGATGCGCACATGCCCCACTTCGTCGCGGTAGATAATGTCCAACACTTCGCAGGTGGCCGTGTCGCCGCGCTGCGCCACTTTGGCGCGGATGGCAGGGGTCACATCCAAGCCGCGCGCTTCCAGCACCCTCGGCACCAAGGCCATCCGCAGCAGCGGGTCGTAGGCCGTTTGCCGCGCCATGTCCCACAAATGCGCGTGCGCCGGAAAGTTGCCGTAATCAAAGCCGTGTTCACGCAGCCGTTCGCGCATCAGCAGGAAATGGTCGCACTCTTCTTTGGCCACGCCCAGCCAGTCGCCCGTAAATTCGCGCGGCAGGCTGCGGAAACGGTAGGCCGCATCCAAGGCCAGGTTGATGGCGTTGAACTCGATGTGCGCGATGGCGTGCAGCATGGCGGCATAACCCTCCGGCGTGGAAAGTTTGCGCGATTCCACCTGCGTATAAGGCACCAGCGGCGGCTTCGGCGGCCGTCCGGCCATCAAAATGTCTTCTGCGGGCGGTGCAGGCTGCTTTTCATCGGCCGTGCAGCCTGCCAGCCAATGTTCGTGGGCGGCATAAGTGTGGCGGCATTTTTCGTCCGCGTCCTGCGCCAAAAGTGCTTGGTGCAGCAGGGAATAAAGCGTTTTCATAAGCGTTTTGCGTAAACAAGTTTTAAAATCAGGTTAAACAAGCCATTTTTTCCGGATATTTTTCAAACAAATAGCCCTGCGGCTTATTTTAACACACGCAAAACCTGTGGCGTACGGCGCGAGAAATGTTAAGATTTAAGCCGTTTCGATTTTATCGCACAAAGGAAAACGAATGATGAAAAACTGGAAAACCGCTTTCGGCACCGCCATCGTCTGCCTGATGGCCGCACAAGCTCAGGCAGGCGCGATTGACGCACTCAAACAGTTCAACAGCGATGCAGACGGTATCAGCGGCAACTTCACCCAAACCGTCCGCGCCCGCAATAAAAACCAAACTGCCTCCGGCACATTCCAAATCCTGCGCCCCGGCCTGTTCAAATGGTCGTACACCCGCCCGTACAAACAAGTGATTGTGGGCGACGGTTCGCATATTTGGCTGTATGACATGGATTTGAAACAGGTAACGCGTTCCAACCAAGACCAAACCATCGGCGACAGCCCTGCGGCGATTTTGTCCAACAAGAGCGCGCTGGAATCGAGCTACACGCTCAAAGAAGACGGCAACAAAAACGGCATTGATTATGTGCTGGCCACGCCGCGCAAAAACAACGCGGGCTACCAATTCATCCGCATCGGCTTCAAAGGCAACGCATTGGCCGCGATGGAGCTGAAAGACAGCTTCGGCAACCAAACCACCATCCAGTTCAACCAGTTGAACACTAAACCGAATTTGTCGCGCGCCGCATTCAAATTCACGCCGCCTGCCGGTGTGGACGTGCTGGAACAATAAACCGTCCGCCCTTCCCATCCGCCGCCTGTCCGCCGATTCTGTGCCGACAGGCGGTTTTGCCTGCCAAAAGCAGCCTGCACACGGCTTTTATGTTAAAATCGCGCCTTTGAATTTTTATTTGACGAAAGAATATCATGAGCTTGAAATGCGGCATCGTAGGCCTGCCCAATGTCGGCAAATCCACCCTGTTTAACGCGCTGACCAAATCCGGCATCGAAGCGGCCAACTATCCGTTCTGCACCATCGAACCGAACGTCGGCATTGTGGAAGTGCCCGACCCGCGCATGGACGAATTGGCCAAAATTGTCAATCCGCAGCGCATGCAGCCTGCCATCGTCGAATTTGTCGATATCGCAGGCTTGGTGGCCGGTGCCAGCAAAGGCGAAGGCTTGGGCAACCAGTTCCTCGCCAATATCCGCGAAACCGATGCCATCGTGAACGTGGTGCGCTGCTTCGACGACGACAACATCATCCACGTTGCAGGCAAAGTCGATCCGATTGCCGACATTGAAACCATCGGCACGGAATTGGCGCTGGCGGATTTGGCCAGCGTGGAAAAAGCCATCGTCCGCGAAGGCAAACGCGCCAAATCGGGCGATAAAGACGCGCAAAAACTGGTGGCGGTGCTGGAAAAACTGCTGCCGCATTTGAACGAAGGCAAACCCGTGCGCTCGTTCGGCTTGGACAAAGACGAACTGGCCCTGCTGCGCCCTCTGTTCCTGCTGACGGCAAAACCGGCCATGTATGTGGCGAACGTGTCGGAAGACGGCTTCACCGATAATCCGCACTTCGACCGCCTGAAAGCGCTGGCGGAACAAGAAAACGCGCCCATCGTGGCGATTTGCGCCGCCATCGAAAGCGACATTGCCGAATTGGAAGACGATGAAAAAGCCGAATTTCTGGCGGAAATGGGCATGGAAGAAGCCGGCTTGAACCGCCTTATCCGCGCGGGTTACGATTTGCTCGGCCTGCAAACCTATTTCACCGCCGGCGTGAAAGAAGTGCGTGCGTGGACCATCCACAAAGGCGACACCGCACCACAGGCTGCCGGCGTTATCCACACCGATTTCGAACGCGGCTTCATCCGCGCCCAAGTGATTGCATACGACGACTTTATCGCGCTGGGCGGCGAGGCAAAGGCCAAAGAAGCGGGCAAAATGCGCGCCGAAGGCAAAGAATATATCGTACAGGACGGCGATGTGATTCACTTCTTGTTCAACGTGTAAACCGCTGCCGCATCGCGCATTAAAGTGCAGGCTGCTTTTGGGATGATTCAAAAGCAGCCTGCACTTTTTCCGCCAGCGCACAAAAAATAGGCAAACGGTATTTTATTTATTCGGAACAATGTGCTGAATGCGTTATCCACAGCTTCCGCACAGCGATGCTTCGGTCAATGCGGTATAACTTTGCCGATGTAATAAAAAGTGCAGGCTACTTTGGAGCGTTCCCCGAAAGCAGCCTGCACTTTGATGATTGACTTAAAGATGCCTGATTTCCCAGCACTGATGGATTTTGCGGTTGCGGAAATCCTCCGGCACCGAAAAACGGCTGATGTCTTTGATGCAGTATCGTTCCGCCAGCGCGCCGTCCAGCGTGAACGAGCGCAGATTGTTGGAGAAATACAGCGTCCCCTGCGGTGCCAGCAGCCGCATCGTGCCGTCCACCAGCTTGGCCTGGTCGCGCTGAATGTCCAAAATATCCAGCATTTTCTTGCTGTTGGAAAAGCTGGGTGGGTCGAGCACCATCAGATCAAACTGCTTGTCCTGCTGTGTGGCTTCGTCCAGATATTGGAACACGTCGGCACGGACAATGCGGTGCGCGGCCAAATCCATGCCGTTCAGCTCGAAATTGCGTTTGGCCCAATCCAGATAAGTATTCGACAAATCAACGGTTTCGCTGCTGATTGCGCCGCCCGTGGCCGCATACACCGTGAAGCTGCCCGTGTAGGAAAACAGGTTCAGGAAACGCTTGCCCGCCGCCGTGTCGCCCACTTTTTTGCGCGTATTGCGGTGGTCGAGAAACAGGCCGGTATCGAGATATTTGTCGAGATTGACCCAAAAGCGGCGGCCGTGCTCGCAGACGATGAAATCTTCACCCGACGTGCCGGTTTTTTCGTATTGCGCTGTGCCTTTTTGGCGGGCACGCTGTTTCAAATGGATGTTTTGCGCGGGAAATCCGGTAACAAATTGCACGGCTTCGCACACATCGGCCAGCCATTGGCGGTATTCTTCAGGGTGCATCAGCCAGCCGGTATCGTATTCCTGCAAATGGATGTGCTCGCCGTACACATCGATGGCGAAGGGAAATTGGGGAATATCTTTATCGTAAATGCGCCATGCTTCGAGCTGCTGCCGCTTCGCCCATTTGAGCTGGTGCTTGATGTTTTTGCCGAGCCGGTTGATAAAATCGTTGATTGCGTTCATAAATGGTCGATGTTGTGAGGGTGCAGGCTGCTTTTACCAGTCCCAAAACCCGAACGGGCGATACCACGGGTAATACGGTTCGCGCCAATGGTAATAGCTTTGCATATAGCGCAGTTCTTGTTGCGCCAAATGGTTTTGCCATGCCATTTTGTAGCAGGATTGGAACATGGGGTTGTTGATTTTTTCGAGATATTGCAGGCGCTCTTCGCGGCGTGCGGCTTCGTTGGCCGGCGTGCCGAAAAACTGCTGCCGCATGAGTTGGGCGGTATCGGCATCGCATTGTTCGGCCAATCGGATTTGCAGCAGTTGCTCGCGGCGTTTTGCTTCGGCTTCACGCGCGGCACGCTGTTCGGGCGTGAGGGCGCAGGCAGTCAGACAGAATGCGGCGCAATACGCCAGAAAACGGGCAGGTTTCATAGCCACCTCTTTTCGGCTCGGTTCGTGAATAGGGTGCAGGCTGCTTTTTCGGCGTTTGAAAAGCAGCCTGCACATGTTCAAACGGTATCAGACAACATCATTGCGCGATGTGATGACCTTGTCAATCAGGCCGTATTCCATCGCTTCCTGCGCCGACATGAAATTGTCGCGGTCGGTATCGCGCGCCACTTCTTCAATGCTTTTGCCCGTATGGTCGGCCAAAATCTTGTTCAGCTTTTCTTTCAATTTCAGCAGCTCGCGCGCATGAATTTCAATGTCGGAAGCCTGGCCGCCCAATCCGCCGCTAATCAAAGGCTGGTGAATCATGATGCGGCTGTTCGGCAGCGCGAAACGTTTGCCTTTGGTGCCGGCCGACAGCAGGAACGCGCCCATGCTCGCCGCCTGTCCAAGGCACAGTGTTTGCACATCGGGCTTGATGAATTTCATCGTGTCGTAAATCGACATGCCTGCGGTTACGCTGCCGCCGGGGCTGTTGATATAGAAATAAATATCTTTGTCGGGGTTTTCGCTTTCCAAAAACAGAAGCTGCGCCACTACCAGGTTGGCGGTATGGTCGTCCACCGGGCCCACCAAAAAGATAATGCGCTCTTTAAGCAGGCGCGAATAAATATCGAAAGCCCGCTCGCCGCGGCCGCTCTGTTCGATTACAGTCGGCACCAGATGGTTGTTTTGAATATCCAGCATCATATTGTCCATTTGTCGGTATTAAAGGTCGATTTGAAAAAAGCACCCAGCCGAATCCGACTGCGGTGCTTTTTGTTACGGTTACGCGCCTGCGCCCATCACTTCGTCAAAACTCAGCTTTTTCTCGGTTACTTTGGCTTTGCCCAACACAAAATCCACCACGTTGGATTCTACCGCCATATTGCTGATACCGGCCAGGCGGGAACTGTCGGCAAAATACCAGTCAATCACTTCTTGCGGGTCTTCGTAGCTGTCGGCAAACTCGGTGATGATGTTTTTGATTTGCTCTTCAGTGGCTTTCAGATTGTGTTTTTCCACAATTTCAGGCAGCAGCAAGCCCAAAGCTACACGTTCTTGCGCGCGCTCGTTGAACATTTCCGCAGGCAGTTGCAAATCGTTGGCATCCAAACCTTGTTTCACAAAATTCTGCTTCATTTCTTCCGACAAGCGGTGCGCTTCGTCTTTCACGAACGCTTGCGGCAATGAGAAGGTATGCGCCGCACGCAATGCTTTCATCACCGCATCGGTATTTTGCGCGTTCAAGCGGCGTTTCACTTCGCGTGCCACGTTTTTCTGCACTTCGGTGCGCATTTTGGCAACGTCGCCGTCGGCAATGCCCAAGGCGCGGGCAAACACTTCGTCCACTTCGGGCAATGTGGCTTCGGCAACATTGTGCACGGTAATGGTGAACACGGCGGTTTTGCCGGCCACATCTTTTCCGTGATAGTCTTCAGGGAAGCTTACTTCCACATCTTTGCTCTCGTCTTCTTTCATGCCCAAAATGCCTTTTTCAAATTCGGGCAGCATTTGGCCTTGACCCAGGACGAACGGATAGTTCTTCGCAGAGCCGCCGTCAAAAGGCACACCATCGATTTTGCCTTCGAAGTCGATAATCACGCGGTCGCCTTCTTTGGCTTCGCGCTCAACGCGTTTGTACATGGTGCGTTGTTTGCGCAGGATTTCGATAGTGCTGTCCACTTCGGCTTCGCCCACTTCGGACACCACTTTTTCAATTTCCAATGCGGAGAAATCCGCCAGTTGGATGTCGGGGTAGGTTTCATACACGAATGTGAGCTGCAAATCCGTGCCGGAAGTGTCTTGGTTTTCCACGGGTTCGATACCGGTCACGGCGGCGATGCGCAAATTTTGTTCTTGGGCGATTTTATTGAAAGCAGCCTGCGCCAAATCGTTGATGGCATCGTTCTGGATGCTTGCGCCATACATGGAAGCAACCATTTTCAACGGTGCTTTGCCGGGACGGAAGCCGTCGATGCGCACGCGGCGTTGCGCCTGTTTCAACTGTTTGTCGGTTTCAGCATTGATGTCCAACCAAGGCAAAGACACGGTTACTTTGCGTTCCAAAGATTCTGTTGCGCTCATGGATAGCAGCCTTTCTATAAATCAAATACGTTAGTCAGTAAAAACGCGGAATTTTAGCACAATAATCACGAAAGTGCCGATAAAATTTGCACTGCGCCGTGTGTATATTGCGGCAGCCGAATGCCGTCAAACGCGGCGAAATCGGGTAAAATCCGCCAACACCGAAGTGCAGGCTGCTTTTTTGGTTGGCCGAAAGCAGCCTGCACCGCCAACCGACAAGGATTCCCCATGCTCAGCTACCGACACGCCTTTCACGCAGGCAACCATGCCGATGTTTTAAAACATTTTTTATTGTATTGCGTACTGGATTATTACAACCAAAAAGACAAACCCTATTGGTATATCGACACCCACAGCGGCGCGGGCATATACGATTTGCAGGGCATCGCAGCGCAAAAAGTCGGCGAGTTTGCCGACGGTATCGGGCGGCTGGTGCAGGCTGCATTGCCCGACACGCTGGCATCATTCGTGCAGCACCTGCGCGGCTGCCTGCCGAGCTCCAAACTATACGGTGGTTCGCCCTGGCTGGCGCAAAGCCTGCTGCGCGAAGCCGACAAACTGCGCCTGTTCGAACTGCACCCCGCCGATTTCCACCACTTGCAGCACAATATGCGCGAAGCCCGGCTTGGCAGGCGCGGTATTTTGAAACAGGAAGACGGGTTTACCGGACTCATCGCCCTGCTGCCGCCCGTCACGCGCCGCGCCGTGGTGCTGATAGACCCGCCGTACGAGCAAAAACAGGACTACGCACAAGTAGTACACACGCTCAAAGACGCGCTCAAACGCTTCGAACAAGGCTGCTACATGGTTTGGTATCCCTGCCTGAGCCGCCCCGAAAGCCTGCAACTGTCCGAAAAACTGAAAAAACTCTGCCCGGACAACTACATTCAGGCAGAACTGCACGTCCGCACCCCCAGCCAAGACGGCTTCGGCATGCACGGCAGCGGCATGTTTGTCATCAATCCGCCCTACACGCTGCCCGACATCCTGCGCGACACCCTGCCCGCCCTGCGCGATATTTTGCGGCAGGACGACGGCGCGCGTTTTGTGTTGGATTACAAAATCCGTTAAAAAACAAAATAAAAAGCAGCCTGCACTTTTCAAAACATGAAGTGCAGGCTGCTTTTTCGTTGCAAGGCCGCTATTCGCCTCGCCCATCCAAAGCCTTTTGTCCTCTACCGAAAAACAAGGACTTCTCTTTTACTAAAATCCACAACACGATGCCAGCAAAAATCACGGTTTGAATCACTTTGCTGTCGGGATGGGTGGAGAAAATTTCATTGCCAAGATTGGCGCAAAGGTGGAACAAGATGGCCACCGAAATACTGCGGCCGCTTTTCATATAAAGCCAGTTCATCAAAAGCACAAAAATTATCAGGCTGAATATGAAGTTGGCCGTGTAAAGCGCGCCTTCGGCGAACACTTGGCTTTGGTAATAGCCTTTCACAAAGGCGAGCGGCAAGTGCCAAAACGCCCAAAACACACTGAATATCAGTGATGACACAAACAGGCTGAAGCGTGCGGTGAGTGCGTCTGTGCCGTAGCCGTGCCACGCGATTTCTTCGGCAATCGGTGCAATGGCAAGCATAAACCACGGCGACAGCAAGGCGGATGTGAACGACAGCTGCCCGGTGATTCGGAATTGTTCCCAGCCATGCCCGAAGGCGAGCGAAACCAGTTGCGCCACCATAAGCGTAACGGGACCGAGCAGCACGGCAATGGCGATATAGCGTTTAGGAAAGCCGTTTAAGCGGAACAGGCGACGTTTCGCATCTGCCCAATGTTCGGTATTTTGCCGCAGCAGCCATGCGCCGATAACCGCCGGAGCAAACAACCCCGCCAAACCCAATCCGGCTTGCGCCCATTGGTGCGCGGTGGCATCGGGGCGGTGGCTGATGTAGGCGGCGGAAAACCAGAGTATCCACGGAATCAGCATGGACAGGAAATAAAAGAGAAACGGGCGATAGGGTTTTAGCATGAGCGTTCCTTTTATTTTGCAGGCTGCAAAACGAGAGTTAGACAACACCGGCTGGCAGAATAATATAGTGGCTTAAAACTGCCATGCTACTGCGTTGGCTTGCTTGGTATCATTTTTATTTTAAGCCGCTATCTTTTCAGGCATTAGAAAAACGCATGGCGGAGAAATATGCCCCAGATGAAGATTGGCAAAAGTCTCTTATGCGTTTTCAGGCTGCCTGACAACCCGTCTGTCAAACGATAAAAACAGCTTATATGCCAATAGGCAGAATGCCATGTCCAGCAGCAAACAAACGGCTGCTGCGCGTACGGCGGACATGTTGCAAAACGATAGGGATACAATCAACAGGCTTGCCAAATAATATCCGAGCAATTCGACCGAACCTGCGATGAAGTAACCAAAATAGTGGGCGGGGATTTCGGCAATGAAACCAAACAGGCTGCCCCATTCGCCCAACATCGACAAAAGAACCAGCACATTCAAAACGGACAATAGGGCGATGATTGGGTATCGGCGCATAGATTTTCCTTATCGGAATCGATTTGATTTTTAGCCGGTTTCAGGCAGCCTTTAATCTGCCGCAGGCTACGCTTGAAGCTGCTTTTCCAAATCATCGCAGGGAGATTTCACATAGCCGATGAAGCCCAGCTCACCTTGTTCCAACAGGCTGTTGCGATTGCGGTCAAGGCGGGAAAAAAGCGGGATGCAGATAGTGTCGCACCATGTCTTCCAACTGCTTGTCGTATGCAGCGCAGAATGCAGTTTCGCCCACATCCACCTGTTTGCCGGCCAATGCTGCCTCCACCGTTTCCCACGTTACAGCTTCATTGACAAATTCATCGTGCAGGGCAAGCTGCCGAACCCTGATTTCCTCACGCAATTCTCCATCTGCTGATATGGTGGAACATTCCCGCTCCCTTGCCCGCAAACGGACAACTTCGGATTGCTCGATATTTTTCTGGCAAATACCGGCGCGAAAACCCAATGTACTCATATCCAGCAAGAAGGCACGGCAATCCCGAATAAGTGGATCGGCGGTAGCGAAAGCAGGCAGCAATAGTGTGAAGGCAACAACCTTTCTCAACATGATTCGTTCCTTAGTTTTGCATATTTAAGGCTACCTGAAAAAGCCAAATTGGTTTTCAGGTAGCCTTTATTCAGCCAAACGGGCTTATACCACAATATTCACCAGCCGTTTCGGCACGACGACGATTTTCTTCGGCTCTTTGCCCTCCATGAACTTCTGCGCGCCGGCGGTGGCGAGGGCGGCGGCTTTCACGGCGGCTTCGCCCGCGTCGGCGGCGATTTGGATTTTGTCGCGCAGTTTGCCGTTCACCTGCACCCTAATTTCTATCTCGGTCTGCACCAGCGCGGCGTTGTCAACGGCGGGCCAGCTTTGCTGCCACAGGTTGCCGCCGGCCAGTTCGCCCCACAGGGTTTCGCAGATGTGCGGCACGATGGGTGACAGCAGCAGGACAACTGCTTCCAGCACTTCGCGGGCGACGGCTTGGCCGTGTTCGCCGGAGGTGTCGGTTTTGTCGTACTGGTTCAGCAGTTCCATCACGGCGGCGATGGCGGTGTTGAACTGCTGGCGGCGGTCGTAGTCGTCCGTTACTTTGGCGATGGTGCTGTGCAGCTTGAAGCGCAGGTCTTTCAGGCTGCCTGAAAGCGCTTCCTGGCTACCTGAAAACTTGCTCGCGCCGCTGCCGCCGTTTTGCACGAATTCGTACACGGTGCGCCACAGGCGGCGCAGGAAGCGGTGCGCGCCTTCCACGCCTGCGTCCGACCATTCCAGCGACTGCTCGGGTGGGCTGGCGAACATCATAAACAGCCGCGCCGTGTCTGCGCCGTATGCGTCAATGATTTGCTGCGGGTCCACGCCGTTGTTTTTGGATTTGGACATTTTTTCCACGCCGCCGATGACCACGGGCTGTCCGTCGGCTTCCAGCACGGCGGACACGGGGCGGCCTTTGTCGTCGGTCTGCACACGTACTTCGGCGGGGTTGAACCAGGTTTTTTTGCCGTCCGCGCTTTCGCGGTAATACGTCGCCGCCAGCACCATGCCCTGCGTAAGCAGTTGTTTGAATGGTTCGCGCACGGACACGATGCCTTCATCGTTCATCAGTTTAGTGAAGAAACGGGCATACAAAAGGTGCAGAATGGCGTGTTCGATGCCGCCGATATACTGGTCAGCCTGCCCCCAATACGCGGCGGCTTCGGGCGCGACCATGTGCGCGTCGTCGCGCGGCGACATATAGCGGAACTGGTACCAGCTCGATTCCACAAACGTGTCCATGGTGTCGGTTTCGCGCTTGGCCGCGCCGCCGCATTTCGGGCATTTTGTCTCGTAAAATTCGGGCATTTTGGCCAGCGGCGAACCTGCGCCGTCGGGCACGACGTTTTCAGGCAGCACCACGGGCAAATCTTGTTCGGGCACGGGCACGTCGCCGCAGGTATCGCAATGGATAATCGGCACGGGGCAGCCCCAATAGCGTTGGCGCGAAATGCCCCAGTCGCGCAGGCGGTATTGCGTTTTCGGCTCGCCCGCAGAAGCAGCCTGCAACTTGGCGGCAATGGCATCAAAGGCAGCTTGGAAATTCAAACCGTTGAATTCGTTGCTGTTTACCAGCACGCCGTTTTCCTTGTCGGCATACCAGTCCTGCCATTGCGCCGCGTCAAACGGCTGGCCGTCCACGCTAATCACTTGTTTAATCGGCAGATGGTATTGTTTGGCAAAGGCGAAATCGCGCTCGTCATGCGCGGGCACGGCCATCACCGCGCCGTCGCCGTAGCCCCACAGCACATAGTTCGCCACCCACACTTCCAGCCGCTCGCCGTTGAGCGGGTTGATGACGAAGCGGCCGGTGGGCATGCCTTTCTTCTCCATGGTCGCCATATCGGCTTCCGCTACGCTGCCCGCCTTGCATTCGGCGATGAACGCTTGCAGTGCAGGCTGCTTTTCGGCTGCGGCGGCAGCCAGCGGATGCTCGGCGGCCACGGCCACATACGTCGCGCCCATCAGCGTGTCGGGGCGGGTGGTGTACACCTGCACAAACTCGCGGTGGCTTTCAGGCAGCCCTTCGCGGCTGTCGGCGGCTACCTGAAAACGCACGGTCATGCCGCGCGATTTGCCAATCCAGTTGCGCTGCATGGTTTTCACCTGTTCCGGCCAGTCCAAACCGTCCAAATCCGCCAACAGCTGCTCGGCGTAATCGGTGATTTTGAAGTAGTACATCGGGATTTCACGCTTCTCCACCAGCGCGCCGGAACGCCAGCCCCGGCCGTCAATCACCTGCTCGTTGGCCAGCACGGTTTGATCGACCGGGTCCCAGTTCACCGTGCCCAACTTTTTGTACACAATGCCTTTTTCAAACAGCTTGGTAAACAGGAGCTGTTCCCAGCGGTAGTATTCGGGGCGACAGGTGGCGATTTCGCGCTCCCAGTCCAGCGCAAAGCCCAAGCTCTGCAACTGCTTGCGCATATAGGCAATGTTTTCATACGTCCATTTGGACGGCGCGACCTGGTGGTTAATCGCCGCGTTTTCGGCGGGCATGCCGAACGCGTCCCAACCCATCGGCTGCAACACGTTGAACCCCTGCATCTTTTTGAAGCGGCTGCGCACGTCGCCGATGGTGTAGTTGCGCACATGCCCCATGTGCAGCTTGCCGCTGGGATAGGGGAACATGGAGAGGCAGTAGAATTTGGGTTTGGAAGCGTCTTCGGACACATTGAACGCGCGTTCGGCCGCCCATTTCTGCTGCGCGGCGGGTTCGATGGCGGAGGGTTGGTAGAGTTCTTGCATGATGGGTTTCTAATCAACAATAAAAAACGGTGCATTATAGCAGTTTATGCAGCAAAAAAGTGCAGGCTGCTTTGCTTGTTCAACAAAAGCAGCCTGCACTTTTTACAACAGATTCAGATTAGCGTGGAGAGCAATCTTTGTACACCATGTCGTTGTTAGGTGATGTAATCATCACAGGGGCACTGCGCACGTTGCGCAATTCAAACGCTTGGCCGGACAGAGTGTAGCCGCGAGCGTCTTTGAAAGAGATGTCCACGTTGTCGGAACGGCCTTGGTCATATTTCATTACGCGGGTCGCGCCGTTTACTCGGGCAGTGGCGGTTACAGGGATACCTGCGCCGTTAAAGCCGTAGCGTACATTCAAACGACCTTCTTGGCATTGGTAGTTTACAGAAACGGATTTGGTTACGCGGTTTGCATTAACGGGTGCTGCCTGTACGGAAGCGGAGAAACCCAAAGACAAAGCAACGGTTGCCAATACAGATACGGTTTTTTTCATTTCAAGCTCCTCAAGAGAGTCGTTAAATAAGGCAATTCAAACTTCAAAAAATCAACCGGAGTCGATGGGGCGGATTGTATTCACGACACAATCGCCGTGTCCAGCTTGGCAGCGGGGCTTTTACGAAGTTTTACGCTTTTCTTACCGCCGTAAATCAACCCATACGCAACCATACCGAACCGCGCCTTTTTACCGGCGCAAAACCATCGTCGTGCAGGCTGCAATCTTGCCGCAGGCTGCGCTATACCGTATCATATTCCGCTTTCTCCACAACGGTCGCGAACGCCATGAAATCTTCCTTATTACTCACCGGGCTTGCCCAAAGACTGCTCCTTGCCGCCGTGTTGCTGGCCGTGATTTGGGGCGTATATGCGTGGGCGGTGGCCGCATGAGCATCATCCTGGACAACCTGACCGTGAGCTATCACACCCGCCCTGCGGTGCACCACGTGCACATGACGTTTGAAAAAGGCTGCATGTATGCGATATTCGGCCCGAACGGCGCGGGGAAGTCCACCCTGCTCAAAGCCATAATGGGGCTTTTACCGTGCAACACGGGTTCGGTGCAGTGGCAGGGACTGCAACGCCGCGACATTGCCTATCTGCCGCAGCAGTCCGACATCGACCGCAGCCAGCCCATGAATGTGTTTGAATTGGCGGCGATGGGTTTGTGGTATGAAATCGGCTGCTTCGGGCGCGTATCGGCGGCGCAGAAACAAAGGGTGCAAGCTGCTTTGGAACGTGTGGAAATGTGGGATTTGGCCGATCGCGGCATCGGCGCGCTGTCCAACGGGCAGTTCCAGCGCGTGCTGCTGGCACGGATGCTGGTGCAGGACGCGCAATTCCTGCTGCTGGACGAGCCGTTTAACGCGGTCGATGCCAAAACGACTTATGCGCTGTTGGACGTGCTGCGTCAAGAAAACCGCAGCGGCCGCGCCGTGATTGCCGTGCTGCACGATTACGAACAAGTCCGCGCCTATTTTCCGCACACCCTGCTCATCGCCCGCGAAAAAGTGGCCTGCGGCAAAACGGAAGACGTGTTGTGCGAAGAAATGCTGGCGAAAGCCAACGCGCTGGCACGCAAAGCGGAAGAAGACGCCTGGTGCGAGGCATAATCAACGCGCCGCGCAAAACAAAACAAAAAAGCAGCCTGCACACCGTTTTTCAGGGTGCAGGCTGCTTTTTATCCGTCAGACAAATTCGACATCATCGTCATCGTCTTCATCTTTGCCGTTATCGCGCTTGTATTCCTCATAAGCCCCATACAGCAGCATGATTGCAACGATATAGGCCATGATGGCATAGGTATAGCTCGACGATTCATTCATCTCCGCGCCGCCCTTGCAAAGCACTTGCTGCGTATCGCTTTTCAAATAAAGGCATTGGATTTTGTTGGACAAATTCAGCAAATCCCGCTCGCCCGTGCTGATGGGGACGCCGGACACGTTTACCGTTCGGCCGTCGGCCGTGGTGTAGGTCAAATCAGCGCGGTAAACTGTCCCGGCACTGCGGCGGCGGCCGCGAGAATAGGTCTCTTCGGTAAACGCTTTCGATGTGGCGGAAAATACGGACACTTCCGAATCTGCGGCAAAGCGTTCGTTTATCTTGGCAGCGCGATTCACCTCAATCACTTTGTTGGTGCCGAAGACAAACAGGGCAAACGCACCGATCATCAGGGCGATATATTTTAAAATTTTCATAAAATTCCTTTGGTTTTAAATGATGGAAAAAGCAGCCTGCACTCCAAATTTAAAGTGCAGCCTGCTTTTTTGCCGATGATTTACATGACGCGGACACCGTCGTCTCTGCGTCTGCGGTCATCCGTATCGTCATCGTCGTCTTCATCTTCGTCATAATCTTCATACTGATTCTCGCGGCGCGCCTTCAACACCGTCATGACGATAAAGCCGTATGCCACCAGTGCGGTCAGGAACGATTGCCAAAGGCTGGCCTCCGACCCGTCTTGGCAGCGGACGCGTTTAGGGTCGTTCGGCAGGTAAAGGCACTCGATATCCTCGCCTGCTTTCAGTTTGCCCAACTCATCGGTGCTGATGCTGATGTTGTTCACCGTTACCGGCGTGCCTTCTGCCGTGGTGTAGTTCAAAGAAACGGTGTAATACACTCCGCCGCCCCTGCGTTTCTTGTGTTCGGTGTATTCGTTGGTGGCGGGCGTGAACATGGCCCTTTGCCCTTTTTCACGGAATTGGCTGTTTTCCTTCATCGAGTGGAAGCCCATATACAGGAACACTGTGCCCAGCAAAAAAGCGAGCACGCAATATAAGATTGACTTTGAGTTCATAAATGATACCTGATTGATTTTTTGAGAAGTTTGAAAGACCGCGATTGTAACAGATTTCGGCACGGCAACCAATGCAGGCTGCTTTATTCAATCAGCGCGTCCACACCGGCGGCGCAGGCCAACGCGCGTAGGGTGTCCTTGTCCATGTGGCGGTGCGCCAAACGGCTGATGTCGGCCAGCACGGGCAGGTGGCTTAATTTTTTGGCCGCCACCAGCGCATCGATGTCCAAGCGCAAATGCTCGCTGTGCCACGAAAGCGTGCCCGCGTCGCCCAAAATAATGTGCTGGTTGCCTTGCAGCACGACTTGTTCGGCGGCCACCAACCAGTCGCGCACGCTGTGGTGGGCGGCTTTGCAGACCACGGCGGGGATGTTCAGACTGCCGATTTCTTGCAGCAAGCGGCGGTTGGCCAGCACTTCGCCGCCCAGATAAAGCATGTCGGCTTTGTGGTCGAGGGCGGCGGCAATGTGGGCGCTGTCGCGGATACGCACCATCAGCAGGGCGGACTGCTGCCGGCAGATTTGGTGGTAACGGTGCAGCGTGTCTTCGGGGTGCAGGCTGCTTTTGGGGGCATACGGGTTGGCGGGAACGTGAAACGGGTCGAGCAGCACGGCCTGGCTTTGCGGCGACACGGCGGCAGCGGTTTCATTGGGGGCGATGAATTGGATGTGGCGCACGCCGCTCTGCCCGCCGAAACGGATGCCACGCACGGTGATTTGCGTGTCTTCCGCCCAAGCCTCGCGGCTGATGATGCGCCATTCCTGCACAATGCGGATGGCGCGCTCCACGCCGGGCAAGGCTTCGATTTGCGCCGCATCGAACACGCGCTCGTCGCCCACCGCACCGATAATCGTGCATTCCGTGCCGCGCGAAACGTGTTCGCTCAAACCCTGCTGCCGTATGGCCGCCACCACACGGCGGACATCTTCCTCGCCGGCGTGTGGCTGCATGACGATAATCATAAAAACTCCCTATTTTGGATTGATTTGCCCGGTGCAGGCTGCTTTCGGACAACGAAAAAGCAGCCTGCACCTTCTCTTCCGTTCCCAATGCGCAAACAAATAGGCAAAGTCTTCCAACCTTGCCTATTGCGCCGTTTGCCGCTTAAAACGAAATATATTGTGCCGGATTTTGCGGCGTGCCGCTCGAACGGATTTCAAAATACAGCGGCTGGCTGCCGGTAACCGCCAACGGCTGACCGCGCTGAACGTTCTGGCCTTTGGACACCAGCACGCTCTGCACTTGGCCGTATGCCGTCAGATATTTCGGCGAATGCTGCACAATCACCACCGTGCCATGATTTCGCAGCGGCCCGATGTGGATGACTTGACCGGTTGCTGCTGCCAACACGTTCTGGCCTGCGCCGTTGCCGATTTTGATGCCGCGCGTTTTGCCTTCCTGATAAGTATCGGTAATCCGCGCATTCAGCATCGGCGTTTGCCAAGCAATACCGTCCCGCGTATTGGCGCGGGCAGACGATACCGGGGCAGGCGGCACAACCGATATGGACGGCTCAGACGACTGCGTTACCGTAATCACAGGTGCAGGCCGGCTGACGGCCACAGGCGGTGCGGCGACAGGCGTGCTTTGCGTGCCCCCACGGACATTCAGCACTTGACCCAAATGGATATTGTTGCCGCTCAGGTTATTCAACTGGCGCAACTGGTTTTCACTCATGCCATAGCGTTTGGAAATGTTGTACACCGTGTCCCCCGCCACGACGCGGTGGGTGTTCGTGCCGTTGATGACGGGTGCACTGCCGCTGCCGCTATGGCCGAACGGCTTTACGCGCAAGGTCTGCCCTTTCACGATATTGTTGTCGCTCAGGTTGTTCCATTGGCGCAGCTGGTCTTCGGTGATGCCGTAGCGTTTGGAAATGTTGTACACCGTGTCGCCCTGCACAACGCGGTGCTGCACGGCGTTACGGTCCACCGGCGCATAGTTCGGGACATAAGTGCCTGTGCCTGCGGCGGGTGCAGACACCACTGGGGCGCTCGGAGCGGTGTAAGGCGGAGCGGTAGTTACCGGCACGCTGCCCGCATCCGCAGATGCGCCGGGCACGGCAGGCACGCCGCCATTGGTGTTGATGCCGTAAGGATTGCTGCTGTCGGTGCTGACGGAGCCGCTGTTGCCGCTGTAAACCGGCGCATTGCCGCCATAAACGGGTACGCCGCCGTTGCTGCTGCCGTTCACCACGGGGGCGGGGCTTTGCTGCGCGGCGGAACATGCCGACAAGATAACGGCAACCGCCAAACTGGATGCCAGCGGACGTGCAAAACGGATACGATTCATCATCAAACTATCTTTCTGAAATATGGATGTCAACAAAGGTGCAGGCTGCTTTTGAGGCACAGTGGCCTGATGCACCGCAAGGATTTTACCGTGTTATCCGTGCGGCGACAATGCTTTAAGGGCATTCGTGCAGCGTCCACGAGCGGCTGCTTTCGCGCAAAGCGTCAATCTGTGCGTACGCGGTCAAATCCACTTGCAGTGGCGTAACGCTGACGAAACCCGATTCGCACGCTGCAAAATCCGTGCCTTCTTCGCTGTCGTACACGCCGCCGGCCGGCCCGATCCAGTAAATCGGTTCGCCGCGCGGGTCGCTCGCCGCCAGCATGTTTTGCTCGTGATGCCGCCTGCCCAACCGCGTAATCCGGATGCCGCGCAAATCTTTCGCCGCCACGGTGGGAATATTCACATTCCACAACACGGGGCTTTCCGGCTTGGGCTGCTGCAACACATGGGTCAGCACGCTCCAAACGGCTTTTTCCACCGTGGGCGTGAACGTGCTCATGGGGCGGCCGGCCAGAGAAAAGGCGATGGCGGGAATGCCCATCATATAAGCCTCCGTGGCGGCGGCCACTGTGCCGGAATACAGCGTGTCGTCGCCCATATTCGCGCCGTGGTTCACGCCGGAAAACACCCAGTCGGGCTTGAAATCGGGCAGGACGTGCAGCCCTGTGTGGATGCAGTCGGTCGGTGTGCCGTTCACAAAATAAAAGCCGTTTTCCGCCTGCCGCACGCGCAAAGGCTTGTCCAAGGTGAGCGAATTGCTCGCGCCGCTGCGGTTGCGTTCGGGAGCAACCACGCGCACGTTGGCAAACTCGCCGGCCATCCGCGCCAGCAATGCAATGCCACGTGCCAGATAGCCGTCGTCGTTGGAAATCAGGATATTCATGTGCAGGCTGCTTTCTTCGTGTGTGTTAAAGCACGGTATTATAACGGATTGAACGGCGCTTGGACGGCTTCGGCATCGTGCAGGCTGCCTTTTTTGCCGTGTGTGCGGCGTGTTGCGGCGGTTTGCATGGCGTTGCGCCGCCATACCCGCGCTTGGGGCGGCAGCCCGTGGCAAAGGCTACTGCCCTTTGGCCAACCCCACCGCGCCCACTGATGGATTGGCCGCATCCGAAAAGCAGCCTGCACTTCGGTGGTCAAGGTGCAGGCTGCTTTTTTAGGCATGCGGCAGCGTTTGCTACGGGCAGAATCACCCGCGTGGGTACGGCGGCACAACGCCGTGAAAACCGTTAAAATAGCCCTTATTTGACGGCCGACACGCGCCGCCCGCAACCGAAGGAATTCCCATGCCCCCCGTTTATGCTTGGCAACACCTGCCCTCCCCGACCAAACTGGCTGACCGTCCGCACGCGGCGGAGCAAGAGCAGCACTGGCTGTTTTGTTTGGACGATGATGTTCCGCCGCCGCACCGCATCGCCCTGCCTGCCGAACCGTCCGACAACGGCCTGACGGCGGCGTTGCAGGCTGCTTTGGCGTGTACCGGCACGGCCGCGCTGCACCATTTTCCCTATGCGTGGGGCAAGGTGCATTTTTGGTTCGTGCCGCGGGCTTATGCCGACCAATGCCAAGTGCATTTCGCCGCGCCGATTCAATGGCAGGACGCGCCCGTGCGCCCGGCCGAACCGCCGGCATTGAAAGCGTGGCAAGCGCCGCCAGAACCGCTGCCCTTTGGCGGAACGCCGCATGTTTTGGTGATTGGCGCGGGCATTGCGGGCGCGGCCACGGCATACGAATGCGCGCTGCGCGGTGCTTCGGTGAGCGTGATCGAACGGCAAAAGCAGCCTGCAACAGAGGCCAGCGGCAACCGTCAGGGCTTGCTGTATGCCAAAATTTCGCCGCACGACACGCCGCAAACCGAGCTGCTGCTTTCGGGTTACGGCTACACGCGCCACCTGCTCGCCCGACTCCTGCCCGAACAGGCGCATTGGCAGCCCTGCGGCGTGTTGCACCTGAACCACAACGAATCGGAACGGCAGCGCAACCACCTACTGGCACAACAAACGCAGCACGCGCATTTGTACCGCGCCGTCTGCGCCGAAGAAACCGCGCAGTTGGCCGGCATCCCCATCGGGCAAGACGGCTTGTTCTGGCCGATGGGCGCATGGCTCAATCCCGCCGCGCTGGTCGAACGGCTGCTGTCGCACCCGAACATCCGCCTGTTTGCCGAACACAATGTTGAAGAAACCGCCTACGACAACGAAAGCCGCCAATGGCGCGTCCGCACGCCGCACGGCACGTTTTCGGGCAGCCACATCGTGTTCTGTACCGGCGCAGGCAGCCTGCACGCCCCCGTCACGCAGCAATTCCCCCTGCAAATCATTCGCGGGCAAACCAGCATCGCGCCCGCCACCGAATACAGCCGCGCCCTCAAAACCGCCCTGTCCGCCGCCAGCTACATTTCACCCGCATGGCAGGGACGCCATTGTTTCGGCGCCACCTTCGCCCCGAACAACCCCGACACCGCATGGCAGGCGGAAGACGAGCGGCACAACCGCCAAGCCCTGTCGCAACTCAACGAACCGCTGTACCGCAGCCTGTCGGCACAATGGGGCGATGAAAGCAGCCTGCACCCGGCCGAACGCGGACACGCCGCCCTGCGCTGCGATGCCCACGACCACCTGCCCGCCGTTGGCGCGTTAGGCGATGCTGCCGCCATGAAACAGGTGTATGCCAAATTCGCCCACGATAAAAATTACCCGATTCACACGCCCTGCCCTTACCTGCCCAATGCCTATCTGAACACCGCCCACGGCTCGCGCGGGCTGGCCACCGCCCCCCTGTGCGCCGCCGACATCGCCGCCCAAATCTGCCGCACCCCGCGCCTGCTCTCTGCCCACCTGCAACAAGCGCTCAACCCCAACCGTCTGATTATCAAAGAAATCATTCACGGGAAAATCGGCGCAAAGGTGCGCTGAAACGCAAAAAAGCAGCCTGCACGTTCGGAAGTTGAAGTTAGATTGGAAAAAGAAATTCGTGATACAAAAGCAAGAAATGTTGGAGCGGGTGGTAAAGTAGAAATCATCTAAAAACTGAATCAAAATGCTGAAGTGATTGGAACGGTTAGAATTCGAAAAGGAAAGATAATGTGCGAATTTGAAAAGAACAGACGGGCTATTTATCTGACAGAAAGACATTTTTTTCATCGAAAAAAATTTCTTGAAGAAGACTTGCAGCAAGATGTTTTTTCAATCAAAACACCCCAATGGATCTTAGATGACCCCGATTATGGGCAAAAGCGTTATCAGCGCGGATTAAGCTGGAATCAAATATCAACCGCTATACGCTACTGCCAGCTTCTCTATTCCGCAGGCTGCCCCATACCCGAAGTCGTTTCCGCCACCCATGACATGCTCGAACGCTTCCACAAACATTTCGACATTGATTTCCCCGAAGACAAGCTGCAACTGTGGGAGGCCGATTCCTACGCTTATATTCTTTGGCTGCTGGGACTGGCCGTATTGTCCAACCATAAAGAAAGCCTCAACCGCATCCCCGGCTGGCTTTCGCCAGATTTGGACGAAAACGGAGAGCGTATCCTTGGCGGGGCGCCACTGGTGGATGCACCGATGAAGACTTTGCTGGATTTGGTCGGTTATCGGGGTAGGATTCAGGTCAGTCCCGAACCGTTTTTTCCAAAAAGCGTCTATATGCTGATACCCGACATCATCCATCCGCCCAAGAACCCCGACAATCCGTTTGAACCTTCGGGTATTCCTCGCGGTAGGCTGCTGCGGGACTATCTGAAAGGCTGGTACAAAACCAATAAGGATACTTATTGGTATGATTATCATAAGGTTAGGGATGGAGAATTGTTCTTCGGCTACTGGGCATTTGAAACCGCCATCTTTACCCTGCTGCTTCATGCCGATTTGGATGGACAACCCTTAAAGACGATGGGCTTTTATCCGAAGGACTATATCGAATATGCCCGCAAACACGGGTTTGCGGTATTGGACGGCATATAGGATGGCAATGGGGAAGGCCGTCTGAAAACTGAATTTCAAAGGAAAAATAATGTGCGAATTTGAAAAGAATAAACGGGCTATTTATTTACAAGAAAAATTTTATATTGAAAATAAGAATTTTGCTGAAACAAAAATACAAGAAGATGTTTTGTCCATACAACCTCCTCAATGGATTTTGGATGATCCTTTTCAAGGTGCTCGGCATTATCATAGAAAATTAAGTTGGACTCAAATAACTGAAGCAATGGAATATACCCAACTCCTCTATTCCGCAGGCTGCCCCATGCCCGAAGTTGTTTCCGCCACACATGACATGCTCGAACGCTTCCACAAACACTTCAGCATTGATTTCCCCGAAGACAAGCTGCAACTGTGGGAGGCCGATTCCTACGCCTACACCCTATGGCTGCTGGGGCTGGCCGTATTATCCAATCATAAAGACAGCCTCAACCGCATCCCCGGCTGGCTTTCACCCGATTTGAATGAAAACGGAGAGCGTATCCTTGGCGGGGCGCCACTGGTGGATGCACCGATGAAGACTTTGCTGGATTTGGTCGGTTATCGGGGTAGGATTCAGGTCAGTCCCGAACCGTTTTTTCCAAAAAGCGTCTATATGCTGATACCCGACATCATCCATCCGCCCAAGAACCCCGACAATCCGTTTGAACCTTCGGGTATTCCTCGCGGTAGGCTGCTGCGGGACTATCTGAAAGGCTGGTACAAAACCAATAAGGATACTTATTGGTATGATTATCATAAGGTTAGGGATGGAGAATTGTTCTTCGGCTACTGGGCATTTGAAACCGCCATCTTTACCCTGCTGCTTCATGCCGATTTGGATGGACAACCCTTAAAGACGATGGGCTTTTATCCGAAGGACTATATCGAATATGCCCGCAAACACGGGTTTGCGGTATTGGACGGCATATAGGATGGCAATGTGAAAAGCTGTCTGAAAAACACTTTCAGACGGCTTTATGGAAGTGCAGGCTGCTTTTTTATCGGCCTTAAAAAAACGGGCTGGCTTTCACCAAACAGCCGATATGCGTTTTGGCGCTGGCAGCCAGGCTGGGCAGGTGGTAGCCGCCTTCCAGCACGGACACAATCCGCCCTTTGGCATGGCGGTTGGCCAGCAGCATGATTTTTTTGGTCAGCCATTCGAAATCGTCTTCGGTCAGGCGAAGATGCGCCAATTCGTCGTCCTTGTGCGCATCGAACCCTGCGGAAAGCAGGATGAATTGCGGCCGGAATGCTTCCAAGGCAGGCAGCCAGCGGTTGCGGACGGCATCGCGGAAGGCTTGGCTGCCGTCGCCGGCTTTGAGCGGCGTATTGACGATGTGCGGATTGCGCCCTGCGGCGGCAGGCAGTTCTCCTTCGGCAAAGGGATACAGCGGATATTCGAAACTCGACAGCAGCATGACGCGCGGGTCATCGGCAAAAATATCCTGCGTGCCGTCGCCGTGGTGCACGTCGAAATCCAGAATCGCCACGCGTTCCAAGCGGTATTCGGCAATCAGGTGCATGGCGGCCACGGCCACATTGTTGATAAAGCAAAATCCTGATGCTTTGTCGGCATGGGCGTGGTGGCCGGGCGGGCGGACGGCGCAAAAAGCGTTTTTGGCTTGTTTGCGCATTACCATGTCCACGGCTTTCACGGCGGCACCGGCGGCTTTGCGGGCAGCCTGCAAGGTGTGGCGGCTTAAAAAGGTATCGTCGTTGATTTTGACTTGCCCCTGCGCGGGCAGGCGGCTTTCCAAATCGTTCAGATAACGCCGCGTGTGCACGCGCGCCAACTGCACCTCGGTCACATCGGGCGCTTCGATTTTTTGCAGCAGCAGCCACAATCCCGAACGGCGCAGCACTTGTTCGATGGCTTCGGTGCGCTCGGGGCTTTCGGGGTGCAGGCTGCCGGCAAAATGGGTTTGGCAGTCGGGCGAATACAGCCACGCGGTGCGCCCTTTAATGTCCAGCAGCCGCAAAATTTTGCCGCGCCAATAGCGGTATTGCTGGAGGAGCTGCGCCAAAATGATGGGAGGTTTGCGATACATGGTTTGGGTTTCGGAAAAAGCAGCCTGCACATTTGCTTATTGCGCTGCTTCATGGAAAATCAATCAGTTAGAGAATTGCTGCAATAGGCAAAAGCAGCCTGCAAACATACGCTTCGAATCATTGGAAACACAATACTGAAAATACGCTGCCTTACAAACCCGCCTCATGAACTATCGCAGTTATTTCAGCCACTGCCTGCCCCCATAAACGGGGATTCTGCCGCATCCATGCACGGGTTCGCACGTGCAGCGGCGGAAGCTGATGTCCGAGCCGTTTCATGCTCGGTTCAAGCATTTGATGAAACAACATATCTTGATAGGCACATAGTCTGGCCGCATTGCGGGCATAACACTGATTCATATGGTCTGCCCAGGATTGCATAAACTGCCGCTGTGCAGTGCGTGTAATACAGCCCACGGTTCATTCTTTTGTCCTTATCACTTCAACCGACATTCCTGCAAAATTGCGGCGCACCCGCAAGCGGACGTGCCGGTTGGTCTGAATTTGACGGCATTGCGCGGAGGTTACACGGAAAGAATATCCGGCCAATTCGGGCAATCCGCTTTGTTTTATCCAAGTGCTGCATACATGTCCGCTTTTCGGACTGCTTGAAATTTCCACACCGCCCATTTCCGCCTGAACGATTTTTGCAGGCGCAAACCAAATCAACGTAGAAAATAAGCAAAAAACAATAGCGAAAGAAACAATGCAACAGAATAAAAACCGCACCAAAAACAGAAAGAAAGGGCTCGCTCCTTCAAAATATGAAGATTGTTCTTCATCGTTTTCAACCGAATAAAGATAATCTTTGCCCGCCATAAGCAACACGGCGGTAAGCAGCGCGATAAAAACCAAAACATTGGAGTTTGTGCTGTGGGCCACACCTCCATCGCCATACCACAATGCAAATGGGATGAGGCTACTGACAAGGAGAATAAATGCAATCTCGTTTTCATTCAGTTTTATCATTATTGCGTACCAGGCTAAGTTGGGTTTCAGGCTGCCTGAAATCCGTATTACACCAATTCCCCGCTCAGCGAGAATGTGCGCGCTTCAGTAATTTCCAATTCCACCATTTGGTTAATCAAATCGGCAGACCCGTGGAAATTCACCACGCGGTTGTTTGCCGTGCGCGCTTGGAGCTGGTCGGGGTCTTTTTTGGACACGCCTTCCACCAGGCAGCGCTGCACCGTGCCGAGCATGGTTTGGTTAATGCGCGCCGTTTCCGCTTCGATGACTTCGTTCAAGGCTTCCAAGCGGCGCACTTTTTCTTCGTGCGGCGTATCGTCCGGCAGATTGGCGGCGGGCGTGCCGGGGCGCGGGCTGTAAATGAAGACGAAACTCAAATCGAAGGCGATGTCTTTCACCAGCTTCAGGGTTTGCTCGAACTCGCGCTCGGTTTCACCGGGGAAGCCGACAATGAAATCGCTGCTCAGGCACAAATCGGGGCGGATGGCGCGCAGTTTGCGGATCATGATGCCTTTGCTTTTTAAATTTTCCAGACATTCGTCCAGATAAGCATCATCGTGTTCGGGGTAAATCGGCGAATCGGCGGATTCGGTATCGTGTGCGGGATAAGGGTCAACCGCTTTGCCTCGATACAGCGGGTCTTTCCACAACGGGTCGGGTTTGTAGCCGCGTTTTTCCATTTCTTCCATAATCAGCGCGTGATACAGATAGAGCTTATGAGGAGAATGGGTGAAGACGTAATTCACCGTCGCGTGCGGCCGGCCCCAGCCTGCTCCGCGTAAGGCGGCGCATTCGCGGTGCTGCCCTAAAAGTTGGGCGCGGGGGAGTATCGGGATAAGGGTTTGGTGCCAGAGTCTCATTTTGATTCGAATAATGTCAGGTACTCGGAATAGGCTTGTTTTAAACCTTTTTTGGAGTAGGTGGTATAAATATGGAGTCCGTCTTCGATTTCAGTGGTTAATTTTGTTCCGCTTTTGCCGAAATATTCATCAGATAGACAATGCCGGACTTTTCCATCTTGATCCTTTATTTCGTTTTTACAGACGCTATCTTCAGACGGCCTATTTCGTTGTATAGGCCGTCTGAAACCTTTTAGGGTCAAATGTTATCCACATTCTGTCCTGTCAGCGCGCGCTGTATGGTGCGGTTCATGCGTTTGGCGGCGAAGTTGTCGGTGCTTTGTCCCAGTTTGGCGACGGCGGCGCGGATGTCTTCAGCCGTGCCTTCTTTCAGACGGCTTTGTAGTTCGGCGATGCAGCCGTGTATATCGGCTTGTTCGTTCTCGTCCAGCAAGTCGCCGTCCAGTTCGAGTGCGGCGGTTACGGCGGCGGTGATGCTTTCGGCTTCGACCAGGGCTTCAGCACGGGCGCGGGCGGCCATGTCTTCGGCGGCGTTGGCCATGCTGTCTTTAAGCATTCGGGTGATGGTTTGGTCGTCCAAGCCGTAGGAAGGTTTGACTTCGATTTGCGCCTGTACGCCGGTGGTTTGCTCCTGCGCGGATACGGACAGCAGGCCGTCGGCATCGACTTGGAAGGTTACGCGGATACGCGCCGCGCCCGCACTCATGGGCGGGATGCCGCGCAGGGTGAATTTGGCCAGGCTGCGGCAGTTGGCGACGAGTTCGCGCTCGCCTTGGACGACGTGGATGGTCATCGCGGTTTGGCCGTCTTTGAAGGTGGTGAATTCTTGTGCGCGGGCGGTGGGGATGGTGGTGTTGCGAGGGATGATTTTTTCGGCCAGCCCGCCGTAGGTTTCGAGTCCGAGGGACAGCGGGGTTACGTCCAAGAGCAGCCAGTCGCCGCTGTTTTTGTTGCCGGCGAGTATGTCTGCCTGCATGGCCGCGCCCAGTGCGACGACTTGGTCGGGGTTGAGGTTGTTGAGCGGGGTTTGGCCGAAATAGGTGGCGACGGCTTGTTGGATGTGGGGCATACGGGTCGAGCCGCCGACCATAATCACGCCTTTGATGTCGGCTTTGGACACGCCCGCGTCTTTGAGTGCCTGTTTGACGGGTTCTATGGTTTTTTGGACGAGTTGGCGGGTCAGGTTTTGAAATTCCTGTCGGGTGATGACTGTGCTGATGCTGCGGCCGTCTGAAAGAGTGGTTTCGACCGTGGTTTGTTCGTGCTCGGTGAGTTGTTCTTTGGCACGGCGCGACAGGGAGAGCAGGTTTTGGCTGTCTTGTTCGTTCAGGGCGGAGAGTTTGTTTTGTTCGAGCAGGTGGCAGAACAGGCGGTGGTCGAAGTCGTCGCCGCCCAGCGCGCTGTTGCCGTTGGTGGATTTGACGGCAAACAGGCCTTTGCTCAGTTCGAGTACGGATACGTCCAGCGTCCCGCCGCCCAAGTCGTAAACGACAAACGTGCCTTCCGCGCCGTTGTCCAGCCCGTAGGCGATGGCGGCGGCGGTGGGTTCGTTCAGCAGGCGCAGGACGTTGATGCCCGCCAGCCGTGCCGCGTCTTTGGTGGCTTGGCGTTGGGCTTCGTCGAAATAGGCGGGAACGGTGATGACCGCGCCGACAAGCGTGCCGCCCAAGTTGGCTTCGGCGCGTTCTTTCAGGTGGCGCAGGATGTCGGCAGAGACGTCTATCGGGGTTTTCGCGCCTTGCCGCGTGTTGATTTCGATGATGTTTCCGCCATTGCCGAAGCGGTAGGGCAGGTGGGCGGTGTCGATGTCTTCGAGTTTGCGCCCGATCAGGCGTTTGGCGGAACTGACGGTGTTTTGCGGATCGGCTTTTTGCGCGCCCAGGGCTTCGCCGCCGATGACCAGGCCGTCTGAAAGGTAGCGGACGACGGAGGGCAGGGCGGTGTGCCCATGTTCGTCTTTCAGGCAGGTTGCACTGCCGCTTTTGACGGTGGCAACCAGGCTGTTGGTCGTGCCCAAGTCTATGCCGACGGCGAGGCGGTGTTGGTGGGGGGCGGCGGATTTGCCGGGTTCGGCGATTTGGAGTAGTGCCATGATGTGTTCTTTATGTATTCGGGGGTTTGGGGCGGATTCGGTTTAAACGGCGTTTTCGATTTCCTGCCGCATTTTATTGAGAAAACGGCCTTGTCGCACGAGTTGGGCGGCAGTTTGATATTGTTGCGCATCGAAGGCGGCAGCCAGTTGGCCGTATAGGGAGGTTTGTTCGGCGGATACTTGGTTTTCCAAGTCGATCAAGGCGGCGGTATCGCCTGCGGCACGGGCTTCGGCCAGTGTTTCGCGCCATTCCATCTGCTGCATCAGGAATTCGGGGTCGAAGGCGGTGTGTTCTGGGGCGTCGGCATCGATGTTTTGCGTCATGAGCAGGCTGGCAGCGCGGTCGATGGGGTTTTTCAGGATGCGGTAGGCTTCGTTTACGGCGGCAGCCATCATCACGGCCTGTTTTTGTTCGAAAGCCGATGCTGAGGCAAATTTGTCGGGATGGCAGTTGGCCGCCAGCGCGCGGTAGCGGGTTTCAAGCGCGTTTTCGTCGATTTGGAAGGTTTCGGGCAGGCCGAACAGGGTAAAGTGTTGGTTCATCGAAATTTCCTTAATGCTTGAAACTCCATCTTTCGGGATGGTCGGGCAGGGTTCGTTCGGGCAGGGTGTCGGCGTTGCCGGCAGGGCTGTACATGGGGCTGTGCCTCATATGCGGCCTTTTTGTTGAAACATCAGCTTGTTACGTTTTTTTATTTTGGCTATAATCCGCAGCTTTGTTTTAATATGAAAGGACTGGCAGATGGCCGGAAAGGTTCAGCTCAATAAGGGCAAAATCCGCGATAATGCGTTGAAGGCTTTGGTTAAATCCAATTTGTTCCGCCACAAGGTAGAGCGCAAACGGAAAGGCAAAGGCAGTTACAACAGGCAGGAAGCGAAAAAATGGCGGGACGGTTTTGATACTGTCCCGTCTTTTTTATTATCCGTTTCCTGACGGATGTCAAACGTGGAAGCTTTCGCCGCAGCCGCATGAATCTTTGACGTTGGGGTTTTCGAATTTGAAACCTTCCTGCAAACCTTCTTTGGTGTAGTCCATTTGCGTGCCGTCGAGATACACCAGGCTTTTGGGGTCGATGTAGACTTTTGCGCCGTTTTGTTCGAATACCAAGTCTTCGGGATCGGCTTCATCGACAAATTCGAGATTATAAGCCATGCCTGAGCAGCCGCTGGTCTTCACGCCCAAGCGCACGCCTATGCCTTTGCCGCGTTTTTCAAGGAAGTTTTTGATGTAGTTGGCGGCGTTTTCTGTGATGGTAATCATGTTTTTCCTTTGTTTTCGAGTGGAAGCGGGTTTCAGACGGCCTGATTTACTTTGAACGGCCGTCTGAAAGGTTTTGGCGTGCCCATTGGATTGCGGCGTTTACGGCGGCTTTGGCCTGCGGGCTGTTTTTCCAGCAGGTTGAGCCGGTCAGTACCGCGCCGTGTTGTAAAACGGTATCTGCATCGGCTGCCGCAAGTTTGGCTACGTCATCCAAGCCCATTTGCCGCAACCGCTGCAATACGGTTTTGCCTATGCCTTTGACGGCAAACAGCGATTGGGTTTGTTCTTCAGTGAAAGGCATGGGTTTCTTTCTTTGCCGTGCGGTTGTCGCCGTGGTCTCTTGATGGTTTGCCGGCCTGTTTCGTGTGGAGGGCGGGCTGTTTGGGTGCGGCATTTTTTTTCAGACGGCCTCTCGGATAGCAGGCCGTCTGAAAACGGCATCAGGCTGTTTCGCGTTTTTTGCGGTAGTCGGACACGGCGGCTTTAACTGCGTCTTCGGCCAAAATCGAACAGTGGATTTTTACCGGCGGCAATTCCAATTCTTCGGCGATTTCGCTGTTTTTAATCGCCATGGCTTCATCCAAACTCTTGCCTTTCAGCAATTCGGTAACAAGCGAAGACGAAGCGATGGCGGAACCGCAGCCGTAAGTTTTAAATTTCGCATCTTCGATGATGCCCTCGTCGTTCACTTTGATTTGCAGGCGCATCACGTCGCCGCAGGCCGGTGCGCCGACCATGCCGGTGCCGACAGATTCGTCGTTTTTGTCGAAAGTACCGACGTTGCGGGGGTTTTCATAGTGATCGATTACTTTATCGCTGTATGCCATGATGTGGTTTCCTTTATGTTTTTTTGATGGTTGAAAATGGTTTGTTTGCCGATTTCAGACGGCCTGAAGTTTAGATTTTGCACGCGCCGCCTTCGCAGCCGTCGTCGTTTTCCGAATCGACGCCGCCTTCCACGGTAACACCGTCAAAATCTTCAAGCAGGTTGTCGAGATTGTCCAAATCTAAATCTTGTTCATTCATGGTTTTGTATCCTTGATTTTAATGTGGTGGCTTTTAGGCCGTCTGAAAAGGTCTTTTTGAGGTTTCAGACGGCCTTTTCTCTGGGTTAATGCGCTGCCCATTCAATCGAGTTCAAATCAATCCCGTCTTTGAACATTTCCCACAGCGGCGACAGCTCGCGCAGTTTGCCGATTTTGGATTTGATCAGTTCGGCGGCGAACTGCACTTCTTCTTCGGTAGTCATGCGGCCGAAGGTGATGCGCAGGGATGAGTGCGCCAGTTCGTCGTTGCGTCCGAGCGCGCGCAGGACGTAGCTGGGTTCGAGCGAGGCGGAGGTGCAGGCGGAGCCGCTGGATACGGCGAGTTCTTTCACCGCCATAATCAGGCTTTCGCCTTCGACGAAGTTGAAGCTGACGTTCAGGTTGTTCGGGGCGCGGTGTTCGAGGTCGCCGTTGATATAGACTTCTTCGATGCCTTCGATGCCTT
>ERZ773054.99-NODE-99-length-65972-cov-7.553969_pt1 | contig 65972 bp, 70 predicted proteins | sample MGYA00580630_ERZ773054 | MGnify/ENA primary metagenome ERZ773054 (study PRJEB29015, sample SAMEA2737994) | human oral metagenome | biome: human oral; feature: human-associated habitat; material: dental | place: China | collected 2115 ... | reverse complement strand
GTAGATTCATCAGTAGAGTTATTATTACTCTCAGCTTGCCTAGTAGCTTGCTCAGCTTTCCTTTGGTCGATAATTTCTTGAATAGTCATTTAGTCCTCCTTTTTAAAAATAGTGATATCAAAAGTGTTTGGCTTGTCAGACTTTCTATCAATTTTAGTCTCTCCACTATTAGCTAGAATGTTATCATCTTTTGCTAATAGGGCTGTAAACTCATTCATAGCTATCTGACCTATCTTAGCTATTTTAAGAGCTGTTGGATCATTATCACTTGAGATTCTAATTACGGTCTTTTTAGTTTTAATATTAGGGAAGTCTGAGTAGACTTTTTCAAAGTCTTGATTAATGATAGTAATTAAACTATCTCCCTGCTTCATAGCCCACTCTGCTGCTTCCTCAACTGTATCGAAGCTAGCATTAGGCTTAGTATCCTTATCAATGCTAGATGCATTGATATAACCTTTATAAGCTTTAGTAGTATTTTCTTTACTATCATCTTTCTTTAGAGTCTCAAGCAATTTTGCTAGAAGTTCCTCCGCTTTTTTCATAAATGTCCTTTTTCATTTGCAAATAAAAATAATCAAGATGGTCTATTCACCATCACCTACTAGTACAACCTCCTTTCTCTGTAAGATATCTATATTACAATCTAGTAGTTCTAATAGATAAGTCTTTAATTTATTACTAGCTATATTTAATAAACTCTTAGAATTAAGCTTTACTTTTAGATTATCTGTTAATTGAATTATCTGATAATCTAAGCTATCAGTCTTATCTGTAATTACTAGAGTTATATTAGGAGTGTCTAGTTTTATATTAGAGTCTAATGTAATCTCTAGATTCTCTATATTAAATACAGCTCTATCATCTAGAAACTTTTCTTGAGTATATTTAAAAGTCTGAATAAATAGAAATAGCTGTAAAATTAGAGATTCGGGATTCTGAATATTTAAAAGTTCATTTGCTGTAGTTCTGTTGATAAAATAATAGCATCTATTTATACTTGAAAATAAACTACTATTTATAGCATTATATAAAATCTCATCACCATTACCTATAAAGAAGCGTTTATTTAATAGATTTACTTCTCCTTTAAATTTAGCAATATTTTCAGCTGTATTATCAGTAGCTATTATAGCTACTAGATTATAGTGGTTACATAAATCCTTAGTTATATTTATAGTAGTATTTGTAAGACTACCTTCTAATCTACTATACTTCTCTAAGATATACTTTCTAGTCTTTATCAATAGCTCTAACTTCTCTAGTAATTCTCCATAATATTCTATTAGAGTCATTTCTATACCTTTAGTACAAATACGATATCTGGTTAGATAAATAGCATTTCTTTAATGGAAAGAAATACCTCTCTATATTAAATAGTCTATTACGAGCTTTAGAAACATTAATATCTCCCAATACTATAATTACTGTAAAATCAAGTTCTTCTTCCTTATCTGTAACAGCTAGTGTGGAATACCTATTATCACTGACTCTGTTACTTAATAGAGAGATTTTAAAACCTAGATATTTATGATAAGTTATTGTTATTGTCTCTATATCGTTATCCTCTATTACTGTTATAAAATTATAGAAGTAATTGAGAAAATCTAGTGGCAATGCTCCAGGTACTTTTTCATTATCGTAATTCTTAAGAGAACTAACTACCTCTTGATTTTTAACGCCTATTTCTAGATACATTTCTTTTATACACCTTGGTATAATAACTTGGTCTTTAAATGTCATTAATATATCTACTATACTTTTCATTTCTTTATCTCCTCGGTAAACTCTATATAACCTACTTTTAATATAACTATATCATTCACTAATTCTATAGATATAGGTACATTAAAGTCTATACTCACATACTCTAAAGCATAGTTCACTATGTTCCATAAAGAGAGAATTATACTAGGGTATTCTAGTGCTAAAGCCCAATTATCTATTATCTTAAACATATCAGTATAAATAATATCGTCAAACTTTAGTTTAAACTCAAATTGCTTATTACCCTTAACTAACTTAATAGTAATGAATTGAACATCTTTTAAGAAGTTAAAATGAAAATCCTCAACTCTTTCTTTAAACCTAGCCTCTATGATTTGCATATCATCCATAGTCATCTCTTTAATTCCTTTTCTAGCTGTACTATATGGTCTATAGTTAAGACTATCTTATTCCTATCAAATAAAACAGAAAAATCTAAAGTAATATCATTAAGATGTATCTTATCTATGACCACATAAGAGTTCATAAATAAATCCCATAGATTCAATACATCTTTAGCTATATCTCTGTCATAGTTCTCTAGGATATCTATAACACTATGATAGGTGTATTTACCTGTATGAGGGATTAAAGTTGTAACTCTCTCTTTATTAAATACCCTTAGATTTATAGACTTCACAAGGTTATACTCAGTATTGCTGGATACAATCTCACGTATCTTTGGTATATGCTCTTTGAACTTATTAATCATCCAATATAAATCACCCTCTGTCAGCATCTATATACTCCTTATAGAAAAAATTAAAGTGTCTAAGGGTTTATACCCTTAGACAAATTACACTTCATAATAGCCGCCGAAGGCGGCAATGAACAAGCAATATACTCATTACTCTTAACAGATATAGTATCCTTGCTCATTACTCCTTATGGCATTATAGATATCCTCACTGTATTCTCCTTTCATAAACTCTTTGATGTCTATAGGCTTATCAGTAACTTGTGTTAAGATACTCTCTAATATAGGTTCTTTATATAATCTAGCTAGTGTATACCTATAGCATTTCCTCAACTCATCGCAGTCATTAGCATAGACTCCAAAACTATCGTGGATAGGACTGACTACTATACCTCTCTCCCTTAGCATAGTTATGACTTGTCTACACACCCAAGCATCTAGGCTATGCACTATATTTACTGCTAGGCTTCTCCAATTGTCTTTACTAGCCTCATTATCCTCACATCTAATATTAAAGCTAGGATACTTGATACTCTTATCAAGTTCTTTCACTTCTATCTTGTGAGTCTTTGTAACTAGACTAGGCACATAAGCCCAATGACCATCAGGTAATTTCCAGCTGTGATATAGTCTAGGTTCATACAGGCTATTGATATACTCCTTTAGTCTTATAGGACCACTAGCTAGTTCCTCTATGGCTTGTTCAAATACACCATAGTAGTTACCTAGCATTGTCTTAGGGGTAGCTACAGAGTTGTAGCCACTCGTCATTATGCTAGCTTTTATAACATCTCTAGGTTTAGGTAAGTCTAGTTCTTTAGCCTTAGCTTCTAGCCAAACATCTAGGTCATCTCTATCTCTAGGCTGTACTAGTTCTCTGACTCTGTCATATACTAAGCTATAGAAATCTTGTCTCTTAATGTTTCCCAACACATTCAACATCTCCATAGCCTTCTCATCTCTAGTAATGACACTCATCAGCTGATAGCCACTAGCTGTAGCGTCTAGTCTGACTATTTGTCTAGATTTTCCAGTCTGTAAATAGTACTTATACTCCTTGACAGCTTGCTTGAATAGCAACTTATCACTAGCAGTTTTAACTAGCTCTCCTAGTTTTGTATCATCTAGCATAGTCTCTAGGTTATCCTTAGTCCAATGTAATCTAGTCTCCCAATTACTCTTATCTAGACCATAGGCATTGGCTATGTCTATGAGTAGCCATTCATTGCCTCTAGTATTAACTTCTCTAGGCTGATAGAATCTAAGCAATGCCTTACCATACTCATTAGCTTGTACGTTAATGAGATAGCCTTTGCTATATATCCTACCTCGTTTGTCATAGTTCCATTCGAAGTAGAATGGTCTAGTGCTATACTCTTTAGCCATATCTCTTAGCTTAGCATTGAACTTAGATACTCCCTCACTTCGATTGGTATTATCTAGTGTACTTTCTATGAACTCCATATCTAGTCCATAACCTACACTAGATAGATACTCCAATACGTCTAGATTGATAGTATTACTACCATTACTTCTAGCCATTAGAGCATTACTCTTATGACCTAGGATATGTTCACTAGGGTCTGAATACTCTAGTGGTACTATGCTAGGTCTAAGGTCATAATCTAATGGTAAGTCAGTCTCTAGTAGTCCTTCCTCTACTAGGTCAGCATTAGGTTTTACTAGATATGACATACTTCCTTTGTCATTGGCTACACGATTAATGTCATACAATCCACAGTGCTGACATACGGCTAGTACTAATGCACCTAGTTGGATATCCCAAATAATACTCTTATCTTTACTAGTAAATATCATACCAGCAATAGATTGGAGAACATTACCCTCAATGCTAAGGGTACTGATAGCTCTGAATACTCTCTCTACTAAGTATTCAGGCATAGCTTCTATCACACTAACTTGTTCATCTCTAGTAGTCCATCTAGATTTACTAGAGGTATACTCTAATACATAGGAAGCGAGAGCTTCATACATATTAGTTTTTATAATCTCTAGCTTATCCATAGTATTAATCCATTCGATTAATGAAACTTACTTTGATGAACTCTTTGGGGTCTAGCCAAATGTTGATGTAGAACCTTCGATTATTATCTATGGCTTTATCTTTAATGGCTTGATTGATTACTTCTAGAGTATTCTTTAGTGAGAAAGTCAAGTCATCCAGTTTTTGATTTACTGGAGCATTATTACCTATAAGCATCTCCTCAAACTCACCTGTTTTACTATAGTATAATCTGCAATAATTACTTTGGTACTGTATCATTGCTGCTCTAGCAAAACCTATAATTAATAGTTCAATAACTGATTCTTGTTTCATCTTATACTCCTTTAACGATGAATGTTATTGGTCTATACAGACAACTAGTTATTATCTCTCCATATTAGAGTTAGCCAGTCTTTTATATCACTGGCTAATTCTCTAAACTCTATACCACTTGTTTATCTATGGATGGAATACACTAATAGAATTAAAATAAGTACTAGTAATCCATCACGTCCATAGATTACTAGCAGAGCTACAACTTGAGTTTACGCAGGTAAGTAGTACCTCGAATGAGTTTAATGACATCTTAGGTCGATAGCTTAATTAGAGTGCAAGCTTATAATCGCTGGCTGTAAGCTGACGAATGAGTTTCAAGTCCTCAATAGGTTTACCTGACTTAGTTACACCGTAGTCCTCACCCTTCTGAGTCTTAGCAAAGTCTAAAGCTTTGTCCAAGTCCTCAAAAGTGATTCTCTCTCGGTTTTTGAAGCAGTACCAAGTGGATGGAGCTAATTCTCTAGCCTTCTTATAGCTAATAAGCTCACCTTCATTCTCAAATATGACTGACTTAATCATAAGATTCTCCTTAGAAAAGATTTTCACCTTCCCAGTCTATCTATGGATGAAATTGTCATAGATGTAGTATTTGAATGATAAAAATCAAATAGAAAAAATTATAAAGTAGAGGTTTTACCCTCTACTTCTTAGTAACTTTAGTAGGCTTGATGTCTAATACATCACAAAGTTCTAGAGTTACATTAGCTGCTACATCACTAGCAGCACCTTTTATATCAACACTTAGTCCTTGTTTTGCTAGACCTTTCTTAGCTAGAAACAAGAACACTACAGTTGCTATAATGTATTCCATCACACTCTCCTTAGTTGAGTATCATAGTATGAGGCTATTGCTAGCCCAACTAATATCAATGACATTGCTAACATAGCAAACTCCTTGAATTAATTTCACCTTACCAGAATTAAAGAATTACTTTTATCAGCTACCCTCAGGGGGGTAGACTGATGAATAAATTGCACAGTCTGGCTAGTACTACCCCCACACTAAATTACATAAAACCCAATATCGCTTTAAGGTTTTTGTAAGTTTGTTAGGTTTATCATCCCTTAGTTTTATCTCTCTGTACTACGTACTACAAGAATAACTTAGTAAAAACCTTAGTAAACCCCCATAGAATGGGTATTTGAGAGGGTTTTGTTAGATAAGGTTGAATGCTATTTATAAATACCTTTAATTGACATTCAATGAAAAAAAGGTATACTTATTTTGATATTTAATGAAATAAGGAGAAGTTATGGCTAGACGTAAGTATGAGAATCACGTATTGAGGACTTATGTAGACCCTAATACAGGAGAAGTAATCAAACAGGATGAGTTTGTAAAGATAGTAGGTAAGAGAAAGCTTAATGGCTTTAGACTAGTATATTTAGATAATGTATTAAGTCTAATTACTAAGTTTAACACTATCAGGGAAGCTTACATAGGTATAGATATTATTAGTAGAGTATCTATGGGTAATAACTATGAAGTTGTCTTTAATATGGATGAAGTAGCTAAATACTATGGAGTAAAATCTTGGGTTGCTAGGAGAGTATTAGCTATTTTAAAAAATGAAGGAGTACTGATGGGAGGTAGAGGTAAATATATGTATAATCCATTCTTTATTATCCCTAGATATATGAATGATGATATGGTAGGAGCTATGCAAAATAGATGGAAAGAGTTATATGGAGATTATGAAATACAGCCTAATGATTTACCTCCTAGAAGTAGAATAGGACACATTACTCCAGAGGAAGCTGCTGGTAGAAGTATGAATAGTCCTGTGTAGTATAAACCTAGTATTTATCTCCTTAGTAGAGTATAATAAAGGAAATACTATATAAGGAGATAAATACTGATGGCTAATATACAAGGTAAGAAGTATATCAAGCAAAATAACGCACCTAGTAGTAGAGAGATAATACCTACTACTGATACTACCTCAATAGACAATCCCAATAATAGTAAAGTTAATCTAGCAGCTATTACAGCTAGCAAAGTATATGGTTGGTTTAATGCTAATAGACGTAAGAAGTATAAGTGTACTATCACTGATGAAGCTGTAGAGTTAATTAAAAAGAGTGCTAGTGAGGAAGCTTTTGATGGTTATAGATTTATTGATACTATCCTAGAGTTTAGAAGTATCCTAGATGAGGATAGTGATATAGAGTTAGAGGATTATATCAATGCAGTAAGATTCTGCAGTTATCTAGAAGTATATAAAGGTAATGCTATAGAGGCATATATAGAAGCCTTTAGATATAAAGAGTTTGTAGATAAGAAACGTAATGCACCTAGAGATAGCAAAGAGTATCTTAGTTTGGTTAATGCAGCTAGCAGATATAGAAAACATCCATTAGTAAAGAAAATACTAGCTCAAAGTGAAATACCTCTATATATTATGTTTCAAGGCTATAGATATGCAGCTGTAGAAAAGTTAGTAGAGGAGATGAATAATGCTAAACTTAGTAGAGATAGGATTAATGCAGCTGATAAGTTACTATTGCATCTAAAAGCTCCTGAAGGTATAGAAGTAAATGTTAACGTAAAGAAGGATAGTGAAACTATCATAGATACTTATCAAGAAGCTATTATGAATATGATACAAAAGCAAAAGGCTCTAATACAAAATGGAGGCAATATGCACGATATAGTCAATGCTAGCATTAAAGGGGAGGACAAAGAAGTAATAGACATAGAGGAGAGTGAAAGTAATGCCTAAGAGTATGGATGAAATGCTTAATGAAGTAAATTATGACTTTACTGGATATATGCCTAGTAATGAAGCATTGATGGTAGTTAACTTCATTAAAGAAGTAAATGGAGGAAGTGAGGATAATAAAACTCCACTAATGCATTTAAAAGTATTAGATATGGTTTGTAATACTTCAGCTAGAGATATTATAGTAGCTCATAGAGGTTTTGCTAAAAGTTCATTGATGGAGTATCTAATATTATTTAATGCAGGCTTTGGATACTTTCCAGGATTTGGGAAAGCTCCATTTATAATGTATGTAAGTGATAGTATTGAAAATGGAGTAAAGACTCTTAGAAAGAATATTCAGTTCAAATACGAGAATAGTAAGTTCTTACAGCAATTAATACCAAATAAGAAGCTAACTCTAGTATCAGATGAAGGAAGTAGTAGTAGTAATGACTTTTATGAGGAAGGAACTGGAGGTAGAAAGTTTACTGATGTAAGGATGGAGTTTGAAAATGTTAAGGGAGTTAGAACAGTAGTTAAAGGATTTGGAGTTAGTACTGGAATCAGAGGTACTAGAGAATTAGGTCAAAGACCTTCTATAGCCTTATTAGATGACTTAATGAGAGATGAGGATGCTAGAAGTGATACTGTAATATCTAGCATAGAGGATGTAGTATATAAAGCCGTAAGTAAAGCTTTACACCCTACTAGACAAAAGATTATATGGACTGGAACTCCTTTTAATGCTAAAGACCCTTTATATAGAGCTGTAGAGAGTGGTAGTTGGGATGTAACCTTAGCTCCTATATGTGAACAATTCCCCGTTAGTAAAAAAGACTTTAGAGGTAGTTGGGAGGATAGATTTCCATATGAATATGTTAAGAGGGAATATGATGAAGCTATGGCATTACAAAAGCCAGAAAACTTTAATCAAGAGCTAATGCTTAGAGTTACTAGTTTAGAGGATAGATTAATAAGAGATGAGTGTATTAAATATTTTGATGAGGCTACTATGCTTAAAAGTAGAAGTTACTATAATTTTTATATCACTACAGACTTAGCTACTACTGTAAGACAAAATAGTGATTATAGTGTTATTACAGTATGGGCTATTAATAGTGCTAAGCAATATATGGCTATAGATGGTTTCTGTGCTAGAGTAGAAGTATCTGAGTTTATAGAGGAGTTATTTAGGCTATGTAGTAAGTATAAGCCTATGCTAGGAGTAGGTATAGAAGTAACAGGACAGCAAGGGGGATTTATATCTTGGATACAGCAAGAAATGGTTAGAAAGAAAGTATACTTCCCTTTATCTAGTAGTAATAATAAAGGTAGTGCAGGTATTAGACCTATTGCTGATAAGTTTTCAAGATTTGTTACTTTTAGTCCTGAATTCACACAAGGTAACATTTGGATTGGTAATAAACTAAAAGCTAGTGCTTGGGGTTTAGAGTTCCAAGATGAAATATCTAAGGCTACAAAGACAGGGTTTAAGAGTAGACACGATGATGTACTAGATACTATATCAATGCTACAAGCTATGAATGTCTTTGCCCCTAGCGATAACTCTTATGAAGGATTAGATAAAGATGAAAAGCTTTTCTATGAGGATGAGGAAGGTCTGGGAGACATTCAAAATACTATTTTCTAAGGCAATACTATGGATAATGGAACAAGCATCAAAGAAGTAATGAAAGGTATGCAAGATTATCTTTATATGAATATTAGTAACTATAAAGGTAAACCTATGAGTGATGAAGCCTTAGTAGTTTATATCAATCAAGCCTTACTAGAGATATATAGTATGCTATTAATCAATAAAGAGCAAGCTATCATAGCAGTACCTAAAGAAGCTAGAGTATTTACACTAGAGGGTAATGATGACCCTAATATAACTTATACAGATAAGAATGGCGTAAAGCATCAGAGAATGGCTAAAGACCCTAATGTAATACTAGGTACTATCAAACAAGCTAGAGAAAATGAATATGGCAAAGCTATGCAAGCTAGAGACGAAGCTAGTAATAAGACTATGAAAACTCTAGTTAATGACTATGATTTTAGGAGATAACTATGGCTTCAGATGGAGTATTTAGAAAAGGGGGAGAAGGTTTAATAGTATATACCTATGGAAAACTTGAAAAAATAGATAATATTCCTATTAAAGTAACTATACCTGTAAAGCAACCAGACAATAGTGAAAAATCTACAGAGTTCTCAGGTAATATTACGCATATATTAAATATAGAACAACTTAAAGACAAACAAAGTAAAGAGATAGTTATATCTACATACTATGTATCTGATTTAGATTATGAACAAACTACTAAATATATTCCATATATTTCTGTAGACAATACTTCACTAACAGGAGTTAAAGTAGTATGTTTAATCGTTAAGAACTCTAACAATGAATATATCTATGATGGTTTTATAACTCTAGATACTGCTCATATTAATAAAGCTTATAATGCAGTTAAACTTACAGATTCTTGGAATAAAGATAATCTAACTAAAATAGAAGTAAACGAAAAAACTTCATTAGGTATTATTTTGGCTAAGAACAGTCTTGTTACATATATAGTCCTACCTAAGCAAAATATACCTAAACCCGATATTACGGGTATAGGAGCAATAGATTCATCCAATGTCTTAGAGATATTAAAGCTATGGGATAGTAAAGGTGATGAATACATTATGAATGAACAGAATGTATATCAAATTAACCCTTTAACTTTATATCTACCTAATGTCAAAGAAGGAACTATAGTATACGTTGAATATAAGACTATGCCTCCACAATTAGTATTTAATGGTGGTAATAGCTCTACATTCCCACTTCCTCCAGAACTATATAAATTACTATATGCCTTAATAGCTCTAAAAGTAGTAAGGTCAATAGATGACTTTAAATCTATGGAAGGAGCAATATTAAATAACTATGCACTGGAATTACAGCAAGCAATGAACTCTAACTGGGCATTAAGTAATGAGATGGAATCTACTTTACAATTTAAGAAAGGATTTTATTAATGCTTATACCTTTTACTACAAGCAATATAAAGAGTGTCCAAACAGAGACATCTCCTGATGGTAAGAATAAGGTTACGACTACTATAGTTCAATATGAAATACCAGCAGAGTTAGCTAGCTTTGCTACTAATATTGAAGCTATATTAAACGTTAATAACAACATAGAAAATGTTAAGAAAGTATCTGGTGCTATAGAGATATGTAATAAGATACTAGCTGAGATAGATACTCTAAAAGCTGTAAATGCTAATATAGAGACTATTAGGCAAGTAAATGCTATGAAAGTCTCTATAGAGGTTATTAAAGACAATCTAGATGTACTAAGAACTACTAATAATAATCTAGACCTATTAAAAGCTATCTATGCAGATAAAGAGATGTATAAAACACTCTATGGCTTTAGAGATGCTTATGTTAATGATTCAGAGAATATGCAAGTATTAAAAGACATCTATGCTAAGCTAGAGAAATTACTAGGAGTATATGACAAATTAGATGTAATATCTATAGTATATGACCATTTACTAGCTATAGAGATAGTAGCTCAAGGTATGTCTAATATCGTTACATTTAACAGCAATATAGAGACATATAAACAGCTAGTAGCATTAAAGAATGACTTATCTACGCTAGCTAGCAATATGGTCATAATCAAAGAAGCCTTAGAGAAATTAAATGACTTGCCTAGACTTACTAATGAACTAGAAGCTAAGCTTACTACTAAAATTACTCAAGCCTTAGCAGATATAGATTCTAAAGCTAAAGAAGTATTAAAGCAAATAGCTGATAGCTTTGTAAAATGGGAACTAGAACTTACTAAGATTCAAAAAGAGATTAGTGATTTTAAACTAGAGACTAAGCAAGCATTAGATAATATCTCTACTCAGATACTACCTAGTGTTAATAAAAACAAAGACGACATTGCTAAGCTAGATACTAAGCTTAATAATGAGTTATTATTATTAAAGCAAGAGATTCTTAGTATTAAAGAAAAATATACAGGTCATCAGATTGTTAATAACATTACTTCTACTGAGACTACTACAGCTACAGAAACTAAAAATGTTACAGAGACCAAGAATGTTACAGCTGATGTTAAAGCTACTGTAACAAGTACAAATAATAACACTACAACTAACAATATTACTAATCTAGGAAATGGAGAGGATATCTAAGATGAAAAAGCATATTTTCTATATCACATATACACCTAAAGTTGAATATAATGGTACTATTCCTACAGACCCTAAGCAATTCAAAGACTTAGTAGAATCTATCTGGGATACCGATGGTAAAAAGATAGTAGAGAAACTACTAGTTAGAAATATAGATACTAAAGTAGATTTCAGAGGTATCTATTACAATAAGAAGTTTAAGTTCATAGGTATAGTACAATTACCTACTAAGAATGCTGATATAGAACATTATAAAGACTATATGACACTATATACACTTAGTGGTACTGGTGGAGGTACTAGTGCAGACTTAACTCCTCTAAATACAGCTATAGAAGCTTTAAAGAAAGAGCTAGCTGATTTAAAAGCTAAAGGGTTACAAGGAAATATAACAGAGGAGAAAGTCAAAGAATTAATCAATAATAGTACTATTGAGACTACTAAAGTAATTGAAAGTCTAAAGAAAGATAACTCTACAGAAATTACTAAGTTACTACAAGAGATACTTAATAATAAAGAGACTATCAAAGAGACTATTAAGAATATAGCAGAAATACAGAAACTAGAACGAGAGTTTAATCAAAAACTTACTGAAACTAATAATAAAGTTACTACTCTAGAAAGTAAAACTACAACTTTAGAGACTAAAACTAGAGAATTAGAAACCAAAGCTAATGGAATATTATCTAAAGAGGAACTATTAAAACTGCTAGGAGATGCTAAAGTAAAGAACTCTGATAATCTAGGAGGTATTCCATCTAGTGGATTCATTAGAAACTATATGAATAACTCTTTAACTGACCAAGACTTAAACTCTATAGATTATCCAGGATTCTTTTCACAAAAGGATAAAACTAAAGCTCTAGCAGCTAAGAATTATCCTAAAGATAGTCTAATAGGTATTCTATTTGTAGGAAACTCTACAAATCCTCAGCAAGTTTACTTTGCTAATGAAACTAATGAAATATATGTTAGAAGTAAAACAGCAGGTGATTGGACAGCTTGGACTAAGACTTCACTAGATTTTAACTCTATTAAACCTGAGATTGAAGCTTTAATTACTGAAAAGACTAATACAGTAATTGAAGGTAAACTAGCTAATATAGTTGCTAAAGATAGTGAAAAATTAGGTGGTTTAGACAAGACTAAGTTTATTAGAGATTATATGACTGGTCAAAGCTCTATTAATAATAGAGATATTGATACTATAACTGATGTGGGTTTTTACTATATAGACTATCAAAGTTTAGTCCATAAAGAACATTATCCACAAAAATTTTTTGAATATAATCTTAATTCTAAAGCTGTTCTTATAGTAGGCAAGTTTAATAAATACAATCCTGTTCAAATATTGTTTACGGACAAAGGGCGGATATTCTTAAGATATTATACTTCTACAGAGGAAAAAGGAGAAACTTGGCTAGAATGGCAATATATAAATGAACCTACTAAAACCCCTAATATGACCTTTAACACATCTCTTACTTCAGTTAATGATATTTCTTTTGATATCTTTAGACCTAATTTAGAAATTACTTTAACAGAGGCTGGTCAGACTATGTCTTTTAATAATGCAGTATTTTTTAATGAAGGAGTTAGTGGTATGATAGTAGTGCATAATGCTAAGAATATCTCTGATTTTGCAGATGAATGTGTTTGGGCTACTGAGAAATCTACTGAATTAAGAGATACTGAGTATTTTACTTATATGGTATTACCAAATAATAAAATACTATTAGGTAGAGTATATTAAGGAGTCTTAAATGAATACTATGCTTATGGCTACTTATATACCAAATCAGCAAGAGACTCCAGCTAAACTTATTACTGATATTTATCCTTATGGTTCTTTTGACCATAAGGAACATATACAAACTAATACTAATAGAGTCATTATGAGATATATGCCTTATAGTTATACTGGAATGTTAGAAGTTAGACTACGTCTTAATAATAATGAAGTCTTTATACCTCATATTAGCATTATTCTTGGAGAAGGAGGTACTAGTGTACCTACTACTAAAGACAATATAAAGTATACAGTTAAGATTAGTAATTATAATGAAATTATAGTCTATGCTGATGATAATCCTATAATGTTTAAAGATGCTTCAAAAGAACTACAAGTATCTTATGCTAGTCCTTATTATATTGGCAAAGTGTCTATTCCTAATAATCCTATGAATCTTGATACATATAAGAACTATATTCCTAAAGCAGAATTAGGAAGTATTTATTATCATCAAACTGGAGGAGAGTTCTTAAAGAATGAAGCTCATATTAAAGAAGGAACTTCAGCTACTGCTATATTATTTAAAGATACTTATGATAAGAATCAAGCATTGAAAGGAGTTACAATAGCTGGATGGACTAGTGCTACTAATCCATTAGTAGAGTTTCCTAAAGATATTAGTACTAAGAACATTCAATATATGAAAATACCTTTAGATATAAGTAAGTTTGTTAAACTCCCTAGCCAAACTGAGTATTCGTTTGTATTAGAATTAAAAGCTACTATAGGTTGGTATGATGAAAACTCTATGCTAACGGGTAATAAAGCTACTTTGACTAATACTAATGAGATTCACGGATATGCTTTAGTAATTGATAATAAAATCTATGCTTCTATGATTCCTTATACTACTAGATGGGAAAAGAAAGACTTTAATACTAATATAGAACATACAGAACATTCTATGTTAGGTTTAGCACTGAGAGTAGATAAAGATGGCTATAATTTACTTATAGTAGATGAACATATTAGAAGCTTAGTATCTTTAGAAATAATTGCTCATAGTGATTATGATGGAGGTGGTGGATTAGATATATGTAATATTCTAGGTAATGATGAAATACTATCAGCTTATCAAAAGGACTTAGAATGATACATAGACCTATTTTAAAGCCATATAATAAACGACAATTTGAAGTAGCTGAAGATTATACTTTTGAGAATATTACTATTCCTAAAGGCTATCAGACTAATGGTGCTAATATACCTAGAATATTCTGGAGTTTATTCCCTCCTAATAGTCCAGAGTATCTAAGTGCAGCTCTAATACACGATTATATGTATGACCTAGCTATGGGTACATATGATAATCCTCTAGGGATTACTTTTAAATATGCAGATAAGAAGTTTTATGAGAATCTACTAGAACTCAATGTTCCTAAATGGAAAGCTTGGTTATTTTATAAAAGTGTTAGACTATATTCTAAAATTAGGTGGTAGAAATGAAGTTTATAAGTAGTAAAGTAATCATAATCTGCTTAATATTAGCAATAGTATCCTTTGGGATTAGTTTTTATAATCTAGGAACTAAAATAAAGCTATTAGAGGCTGAGAATATGCAATATAAACAAGTAATTCAAGATTATAATACTACTGTAGAGGATTTAAAAGTTGAGATTCTTAGAGTATCTAATATAGCTAATCATAATGCTAAAGTAGCTGCTAAATTAGATAGCTCTAAGGCTAAGCAAGTAATTAAAGTTAAAGTAAAGAAAGAGGATAATTATGAAGTATCTAATGATATTAATCTTACTCGTGAGCTTGATAGGCTGTGGGAACAAACAATCAACAGTAAGTAAGCCTATAGTGGTAACTTGTACTCCTATCAGTCTCAAAGAGTTTTATCCTACAAAGATTTCTAAGCCATCATTTGATAGTAATAAAGCTATATTAGATAGTTATGGAGAGTTATTAAAAAGCTATAGTATTAATACTAAGAAACTTCTTAATCTAATAGAGTTAGTTAAGAATCAAAATAAGCAATGCAGAGGTAACTAGATGGACGAGACTACTGTAGCCATACCTAATGCAGACCCTAGTAGTCTCTTAACATCTATAGTATCTAATGCTAAGACTTTTGAGACTCTAGGTATTACTGGAGTACTGTTTATTCTAGTTATAGCTCTAGGATTTATGCTAGTATTTAAATTACGTAATGATACTAAGCTTACTAATATTGCTACACAGCTAAGTGCATTAGCTACAGCTACTAGTAACGCTAATGAGATGAATAAAGAACTTAATTCATCTAATATGAAGTTTATAGAGCATTATCTAGAGACTATCAAGCAAGCATTAGATAAGCTAGAAGGATATATCTTAGATATAAAAGAGAGGCATAACTAATGGAAATTGCTAAGGTATTACAAATAGTCAGTGTTACTATAATAGTAGGTCTAAGTACATATGCTTACTATCTATCATCTAAGCTAGACCAGACTAAGTATGAACTAGCTAATAAGATAATAGAGATGAATCTATGTAAAGCAGATAAGCAAACAGCTGAAGCTAAGATAGAGTTACAAAATACTCAAATCAAAGCTCTAGCTATTAAGCCTTTAGATGAAAAAGAACTAAAAAAGCATATTAAAGTACTAGAGAAAGTAGAAGTTCCTAAAGAAAATACTGATTCTAAGAAAGTAGAATACTATGAAAATCTCTTTGATAATATGTAATGCTATATTCTTAGTAGCTTGTTCTAAAGAACCTATAGTAAGGACTGAATACAAAACAGTGAATGTTCCAGTGAAATGTATTGAAGCTATGCCTAGTAAACCTAGATATATTAAAGGCAATCTAAAGAGTGCTAGAGATTTAATGGCTTACTACAAAAAATGTGAGTTAATATTAATAAATTGTATCAAGGATAACTAATGCTAATGAGTATAACTAGATTTAAAGAGATAGATGATAGAACTATAGGTAAGTTTACAATTACAGAGGATGGAGAGCTTTTTCTTAGTGGATATACTTGTGAACCAGCAGGACCTGATACTATTCTAAGTGGTAAAGATAAGAGAATACCACAAGGAGAATATACTATCACTTGGCATAATAGCCCTAGATTTAATAGACTACTTCCATTAATATCTAACTCTCAAGTTCCTGCTACTAGATGTATATTAATACATTCAGGCAATACTGGAAAGAATACTGAAGGATGTGTTCTAGTAGGTAAGACTTATGATAATAATGGAGTATGGAGTTCTAGAGAGACTCTAAATGCTTTAATAGAGATATTCCAAAAAGCTAAAGATATTAAACTAGTAATAACTAATCAAATAGGATAGACAGATGATAGCAAATGAGGAAAAAGCTCTTAGAATATTCAAAGCGGATTTCATCTCGGCTCAGAATGCTAAGAAAGAGATAGAAGCTAAAATGGAGGAATGGAGAGATAGGTATAATGGTAAACCATATGGAAATGAGACTAAAGATGGCTCTAGGTCTAAAATAGTATCTAGAGATATTAAAAAGCAATCTGAATGGCAACACGCTGAACTATTAGACCCATTTGTATCTACTCCTGATATTATTCAAGCTAATCCTAATAGTTATGAGGATGCAGAAATAGCACCTAGAATAGGTCTATTGCTTAATACCCAATTTTGTTTACAATTTAATAGATATAACTTTATGGCTAAAGCTCTTAAAGTTCTAGATGTAGAAGGAACTTGTGTAGTTAGATTAGGTTGGGAATATGAGGAAAAAGAAGTAGTAGATTTAGTTTATGATGAAATCCCTAATCCTCAATTACAGCAATTAAAATTAATTATTCAGCAAGCTCTAGAGCAAGGAGACCAACAAACTGCTATAGAACTACAACAACAAGGACAGCAATTACCTCCTACTATAAAACAACCTAGACAGGTTAAAAGAGTAAAGCCTATTAAAAATCATCCTACAGCTACAGTATGTAGAAATGATGATATATTCATAGACCCTACTTGTATGGATGACTTTGAAAATTGTCAATTTATAATTCATAGATATGAAACAGATTTAAGTCATCTAAAGAAAGCTGGTATTTATAAAAATCTAGATGAGATTAAAATCAAACTAGATAGCTCTAACGTAGATGGAGTATATGATGATTACAAAAGACCCGATAGATATTTATTCAATTTTGAGGATAAAACTAGACGTAAGCTATTAGTCTATGAATATTGGGGATTCTATGACATTAATAATGACGGTATTAATGAACCTATAGTATGCACTTGGGTAGGTGATACTATCATTAGATTTGAGGAAAACCCATATCCTGATAAGAAGCTTCCTTTTGTAGTTACACCGTTTACTCCTATTCCTTTTCAAATGTATGGTGAATCTAATGCTGAATTATTAGATGATATACAAAAAGTAAAAACTGCTATTTATAGAGGATTTGTAGATAATATGGCATTAAGTAATAATGCTCAGAAAGGTATTAGACAAGGAGTACTAGACCAAGCTAATAGAATTAAGTTCCTAGCAGGTAAAAACTTTACTTTTGCAGCTAATGGTAATCCAGCTGTAGATTTCTATGAAGGTCATTTTAATGAGTTACCTGGAAGTATCTTTAATATGCTTCAATTACTATCTAACGAAGCTGAAAGTATCACTGGAGTTAAATCTTTTAATCAAGGATTAAATAGCAATACTCTAGGGGGTACAGCTACAGGTATACAAGGAGTACTCACTAGTGCCAGTACTCGTAGATTAAATATAGTTAGAAATATCTCCGAAAACTTAGTAAAACCTATACTACGTAAATGGCTAGCCTATGATGCAGAGTTTCTAGATGAGGAAACTCAGATTAGAATAACTAATGATGAGTTCTTATGGCTTAAGAGAGATGACTTAGGAGCTAATATAGACATAGTATTATCTATCTCTACAGCTGATGACAATCAATCTAAAGCTAATAGCCTTACTATGATGTTACAGACTACAGCTCAATCACTACCGTTTGAGATTACTAAGCCTTTATTAATTCAAATGGCTCAGTTATATAGAATGCCAGACTTAGCTAAAGCAATAGCAGATTATACTCCTCAACCTCCTCAACCAACTCCTGAGGAACAGCAAATGGCTCAATTACAACTAGAGGGTATGCAAGCAGAGAATGCTCTAACTATGTCTAAAGTAGATAAGAATCAAGTAGATAATGAATATAAGCAAGCTAGAACAGAAAGTGAAAAAGCTAAAGCAGCTAATATAGCTTCTAAGACAGATAAGCAAGACTTAGACTATCTACACGATTATTATCAAACTAAAGCTAAAAATGAAGCAGATAAGCAAGCTAGACAGCAGAAGTTTGATATTGATAAAGAAACTTTAAAACTATTAGAAAACTCTAATAGGAAGTATTTATAAGTGTAAAGCTTATGTTATACTTAAATAACTTTATACAAGGAGAGATATATGAATGATGAACTCTTAGATGAGTTAGAAAATGCTGATTTAGTTACAGGAGATAACTCTTATAACGTAAAGCTAGCTAAGGCATTATCAAGACTAGAGAATAACAAGGACTTTCAGCTAGTTATTCTAGATGGCTTTATGCAAGAGAAAGTAGTCTCTATGGCTATGCAATTATCTATTCCAGGAGCTGATAAAGGTACTATTATGGAGTATCTAATAGCAGCTAATAAACTAAGAGACTATTTCATCGCTATTAAAAATCTAGCTGGTGAAATTGACGACGAAACTAAGGATTAATTATGGCAGAGGATATTAAGAAGGAACTAACCGACGAGGATGTATATAATATGTCTGAGAAGGAGTTCAATAAGTTTCTACAAGATGATTTAGACAAACTAAATACCACTGAAGTAGCTGATGAACTTAAAGAGCAACCTACAGAGGAAGTTACTGAAACTCCTACTGAGGAAGTAGCTAAAACTGATGAAAATCAAGAACCTGTAGAACAACCAAAAGAGGAAACACCTGTAGAAACTACTACAGATAATGCTTCTAATGACGAATCTACAAGTAACGATAATAAACAAGAGGAAACTCCTGAGACTTATACCATTAGGGCTAATAAGCAAGACTATACGCTTACACTAGATGAAATCAAGAATCTAGCAAGTAAAGGCATAGACTATACTAAAAAGACTCAGCAGTTTAAAGAGTATCTACCTGTCTTAGATGCACTGAAACAGCAAGGAATTAAACCTGAATCTATTAATGTCTTAATAGATGTTGCTAAAGGCAATAAAGAAGCTATTAAGAGCATTATTAAAGCTAATAATATAGACCCTATGGATTTAGATGATTCTATGTCTGTTACAGATGATGATGATAAGGAATCAAAACCTTATGCTCCACAAGAGTATAGGCCTAATTATGCTAAGCAGGAACTAGATGAAGTTGTTGCTAGACTCTCACAAGAGCCTGAGTATTATAAACAGACTATTTCTGTAGTTAGTAGCTTAGACGATATCTCTAAAGATTTTCTGCAAAATAACCCTGCTGCTATTGAAGGCTTGCAGAATGACATTAAATCTGGAGAATATGCTAAGACTATGACTTATGCTAATACACTAGCAGTTAGAGATAACTTCTCTAAGCCTGTCCTAGAGTATTACATTAATGCAGCTAGAGAATTAGCTATGAATAATATTCAAAAAGCAGCTAGTACTAAAGACCAAGATATTGCTAGAGAACGACAAAGAATAGAGAATAGAAATAAAGTAGTAGCTTCTAATCCAGTAGCTACACCTCCTGCTAAAGACCTAGTAGGTAAAGATGCAGAGGATGCTATATTTTCAATGTCTACTGAGGAGTTCCAGAAGTATCTTGAAAGCATTAAATAATAAAAGGATTTAATTATGGCTAATCCATACAAATATCAAGACGGTAACCCTTCAACCCACGGTAATCAGATGATTCTAGCAGCTGCTAATAGAGCAGGTATTGAAGCTGCTAAAGCTCATATGATTTATAGACAATTTGCTGATAGAAAGTTTACTCTACCTCAGCGAAATGGTAAGATTTATAAAATTACTAAATATCAAAATATGTATGATAGAGCTCTAGGTACTCCAGAGTTTCTAGCTAAAGGTTTTATGCAAGGTAGAGATATAGCTGATGTTCAGACAGCTACTACAGGAGCAGCATTACCTGAAGGAGCTGGACGACAGAATCTAGTAGATACTAGTGTTAAAGTACTAGAGACTACTATGAAACGCTATGGTGAGATGATTGAATACACTGATGAACTAGACTTGTTCTCAGATAATATGAGTTCAATCAGACTACGACAGCAAATGGGAGATAGAGCAGCTAGTCTTTATGAGGACTTGCTACAGCTAGACCTATTAGCTACTACTAACGTAATGTATCCATCTCTAGCATCTAGTATTGCTACTATGGGAACAGGTCTAGTAGCTGATGGTAGTCTAGATAATAACTATCGAGCTAGCTATGACTTCTTTAAACGATGTGTAGTTAAGCTAAAAGCTAATAGAGCTAAGAAATCTACTTCTGCTATCAATGCTACTACAGGTATTGGTACAGTACCTATTGATGCTAGTTATTACTGTGTAATTCCAGCAGCAGTACATTATGACCTAGACTGCTTATCTAAGACATCTACTGATGCTAAAGTATCTAAGTTTGCCTTTGTTCCTGTAGTAGAGTATCCATCCACTAAAGGCGCTATTGAAGGTGAAGTAGGTGCTATGGGAGAAGTTAGGTTTATCGAAGCTGAGCAAGCTGTAGTATATAGAGGACAAGGAGCGGAAGTTCCAGCATCTTATGCAGGTCATCTATCTAAATCTCAAAAAGGTGGTAAAGACCACTTTGATGTATTCCCAGTTCTATTCCCTACTAAAGATAGCTTTGCTACTGTAGGTCTAGAAGGTAAAGATGGTATTAACTTTGTAGTTAAATCTCCTAAAGAGGATATCAATAGAGCTAATAACCCTTATGGTACTCAGGGATTTACTTCTTATAACTTCTTTTATGCAACTCTCATTATTCGAGAGGAAGCATTACTTAAAGGTTATTTGCTTGCTACAGCAATCGATTAATCTACTTTGGGGAGTTAATTCTCCCCTATATCTTTATAGAAAGGCTTAACTTATGGCTAATCCAATGAAAAAAACTTCAGATGAAAATACTACTAGTCCTTTAGTAATTCAATCAGTTCCTAATACTGTAGAGACTAATCTACCTAGTGATATTATTAATAGACTAAAAGAAGCAGCTTTAAAGAAATATAAAGTAACTGTAACTAATAATGACCCTAAGGAAAGTGCTAACTTGACTAGTGTATATGTATCAGTTGCTAATGCTTTCTTTACTAAGTCTTATGTACTTCCATTTGGTATTCCAGTAAATGGAGTAGAGCAATGTGTTATTGATAATCTAAAAGAGATTACATTCCCTTTTACTACTGAAAGTGATGTAAATCCAGGTCTTAGTAAAACTACTATGAGACCTAAATATACTGTAGTAGTAGAACCTTATGTAGAGGAGTAATCTATGGCTACTGGTTGTCTAGATTGTAAGGCTCTAACTACTGATTTAGACAATCTGTCATTAGAGCTAGAATTACCTCAAAAAGATGATTTAAAGATTGACTTAGATGTAGGTGATTTAACTGATGGTTCTTTAACAGAAGTTAATCACTATGGCAGAAACTTACTAGAATGGAAAGGCTCTAAGATATTAGACAAACTCTGTGAAGTAATGTCTGAGAATCTTAGAGCTCAATATGATAGTGGTAGAATAGTTAATAAAGACTATGCTGATGTATATTCACAATCCTTAGCAGTTACACTTCAACAAGCTGTTACATTTATAACTACTAAAGCACAAGTAGAAGCTTCATTAAAAACTCAATGGTGGGTTCAACTAGCTAATATTAAAATGCAATACTTGCAATTAAAAGTAGATTTGTTAATTAAAATAGCTGAACTTAAAATCAAATGCTGCCTAACTCAAGCCCAAATAGCACAGACTGAAGCTCAAGCTAGACTACTAGATAGACAACTACTAGGGTTTGATGACAATATGTATATTAAGCTTATAGAATATCAACTACAAGCTTTCTCTATGATTTATTCTAGTGGTATGCTAGATGATGGAGCATTACCTACTCCATTGAATAATGCAGAGTTATCTAATGTCTATAAAACTTATAAAGACAGAATAACTGCAGTAACTCCTAAACTATTAGCAGATGAAAAGATAAATGCTGCTAACTCATTATATCTCCCTTAATAAGGAGATATAATGGGATTCTTTAAAAAGAAAAAGACCTACGATGAATATATCCATCAATTAATGTATGGGCCTACAGAATGGTATACTAAAAGAGATTATGGTAAATCAGGTAAGAAGTTTTATGCAGGTACTATACAAGCTAATAGAAAGCTGATTTACGATAAATCAGCCAAGATGTCTAATTATGATGCTATTAAAGATTTAATCACTACTTATAATACATATCACGAAATGCCTTTTGTTAGAAAGAAACTTCAAGGTTGGAATAAAACTCTAATTACTAAAAAGACAGAATTACAACTAGATAAATTACTAGCCACTATATCTGATTTTAAAAGTCTGATAAGTTATGAACAGGGAACTGAATATAAACTCTTTCCTGAGTATATGCTAAAGCAGATATTCCCTAGCTATGATTATGATACTAGTACTTTTACTTTTAACAATGACTTATATACATATAAATATGATGCTGATATAAATACTGTTGCTATAATTGCAGATAATTATATAAAGTCATCTAATGCTAAAGAGTTTACTTCTACAATAAAATGCTATGTAGATAATGCTATTACTAGAGATAAGGTAATTACATTAGTTATAGACCCTAGTATAACTGCTAATGTCAAAGAGATTAAAGTAAGTTATTATGTCTATGACCCAGATAAAAAACTAAAAGAGACTATACTAACCACTTGTCCTATAGATGGTAAAGTATCTATTCCACTAGATAAAACCTTAGTAGAGGATACTATTATATCTATACAAGTTACTGAAGTAATTACTGACCCTATAACTCATCAAGAAACTAAGAATATCTATACAGATACTTCACTTCCTGTAGTATTTAGATACCCTATTCCATCTAGACGTAATTATTCAGACTTTAACTTCTATTTTAATCCTAGCACTAAATTAGATGAAATAGTAAAGAAATCTGTATATGATAACTTCAAAGCTACCTTTCATATAGACCCTTATGATAATACTAACAATGTTATAGAGGAGGAAAGAACTAGCATAGAGATACAACCTGATGACTCTAAATATGAAACTAGACCTAATGAAGTAAAAGTAGAGATAGTATCTAAGTTTACTTGGAAAGACCATACTAGAACAGTAACTCAAACTACTAAAGTATGGAATCCTATAAAGAAAAAATACGAGGATAAGACTATATCTTATCAAGAGAATATAATTGAAGTCTTAATTACTGATATGTGGATAGATAAAAGACTATTTCTACTAGATTCTATAACTGATAAATTAGAATGGTACTTTATAGCTTATTACAACACTTCTGGTAAACGTTCTATCTATACTCTTAGGGATATATCCTCTGTCAATACAAATGGCTCTAAACCTACTGTATTGACTGCTGCTGTTAGAGTATTAGCAAATGGTGGATTAGCTGGAGGTAAAAGAGGAGATATCAATTTACAAAAGACTAAGCGTAAGAATAAGAACTATCGTAGAATACCTAAGAAGTATAAGCCACTACTCTATGAAGCTCTTAGGGATAATAAAGATAGTGATATAAAAGATGCTTGGGTAACTTCTTGTATAAACTTTCAACCTTATCTAAAAGCTTCTACTAGAGAGGATAAGTATTATATTAAATATCTACAGACTATATTCAAGTTCTTTGATAAAGAGTTTAGTTGCTTTACAAAGTCTTTTAAGAATAATTCAGGACAAGTATATTATCTATCAGGTAATTATGCAGATAGATGGGAAGTTAGTCCTTGTGCTTATAGACTTAGGGGAGTAAAGAAAATTATATCAAGGAATACTTTACCATCTAGACTATGCTTTCTAGGTGAGGAATTAGACAATCCTAATCACCTATGTCTTTACTGTTTTGTACCTAATTATGTAGATGACGATGGAACTAGTCAAACTAGAAAGTTCAATACTATTACTCAATATATTCTAGACTTAACTTACTGGTATGGTAATTATAATTTCAATGATGGTAAATCTACAGACTGGACTATTAGAATAGCTAAGTACTCTAAGATACCTAAAATTATATGGGGTAGTTCGGGATATAAGAGACATTTTAGGAGATATCACGATGACGATGATGATGATTATTCAGTAACTCCTAGTATAAATCTAGGAGAGTATAAAGAATCCCCTAAGACACCTCTTAATGGTAATGCTGTATATAATCAAGCTATTACTATTCCTGCTGGAAATAACTATAAAAGAGAAGTTTTAGAATATATGTGGGATAAGAATAATAGCTTTGTAACAGGACACTATACAGGAACATATGCTTATGATAGTGGAGGTAATAGAGATAAGACTTTTCATATGCCTTATCCTATATTAGCTAGTTCAGTAAATAACTTCGAGTCTTATATAAATAATCAGACTGCTAGATGTGTCGAAATGCTTGGTAACAACTCTTTGACTTTTAAATGGCTATCTAGTGGAATAGAATTATCAGAAACTGATAAAGCTAATATTATTGCATTTACTAAAACTAGAGTTGGTATTAAAGATAGAAAAGGAAATACTATTATTCCTATGACTGATGTAAATATCAGATATAGAGAAAAAGTCATTAGAAAGACTAGATATATAGATATAACTAGTGATACTACTGGAGTAATAAACTATGGAGATAAGAAAGAAGGTCTGATAGCTAATTCTTTACCTAAGAACTATACTGAATCTACATACTGGGTAAGCTATCTTAATAATATTAATATATTTGAACTTTATAATGGACAACCTGCTTTACTAGAATATATGAAATCTAATGGACACGATAAGAAAACTATATTCTTTACTAGTCATAATTTTGGAGGAAGTGTAGAGACTAGATTTAGTTATGTCGAGATAATTAGAATAGACTATATCTATAAGTATAGAGTAAATGGAGTAGTTATTGAAGGTAGTGATGAGAAATGGCTTAACTATAATTCTTGGGAGTTTAAAGGTATAGTAGAACCTAGTTTTACTCCTCCTATGCCTTGGAAAATGTGGGTTAGAGTTCCATTATATATTCAAGAAGCAGTACTAACTAGCATATTATTCTTAGGATTTAGAATAGAGTTTCAAGTTAAAAAAGCTACTACTTTGTTTAAAGTTATAGGTATAGTAGTTACTGTAGTAGGTATAGTCTTAATAGTAGTTGGAGCATTAACTTCTTGGTCAGGATTTGGTATACCTCTAATGACTTGGGGTAAAGTAATATTAGGTATAGGTTTGTCTATGCTGGGAGCAGCTTATGGTAAAGCATTTCTATCATATCTAGGTATGGCTTTCTCATTATGGGGAGGTTATGGAATGATACAAGCAACATCAGCAGCTAATATAGCAGCTGGAGCTAGTGCAGGATTAGAGACAGCTAAGAGTGTTTTATCTACAGCTTCATTAGTATATTCTACAGCTAATAACGCTTATAAGTTAGCTACTCAAAGTAAAGCTCAAGCTAAGTTAGAAAGACAACAAAAAGAACAAGAGGAAAGAGATAGATTAAAACAAGATAGAGAGTTTCAAGAAAGCTTAGATGAAGTAAATCTGGCGGACTATGATATACCTAAGAGTATTGACGAACAGCTAGATTTGTATTATTTTATAGCTTATGGTGGTCTAATGTATGACTATAATACGGTAGAGCAAATAGCATATCACTCAGCTGAACAGCCTATAATGAGTGAGACATTTGACAGATTTAAATAAGGAGAATACTTATGTTTTGGGATAACTTCTTAAGTGGATTACAATCAGTTGGTAATTCACTATTTGGTGCAGGAACTTTTGGTAATGCAGCTAATCAAGTAGGAACTACAGCAGCTAATCAAGTTAATAATCAAGCCTTACAAGGCTTATTAAACTTAGGCTCTACAGCTAGTGGAGTTGCTAATAATGCTGGTTTAGCTGCTAGTCTAGCACAAGCTGCTCAAGCTGGTAATCAAGTAGCTACTAATGGAACTAATGTAGCTCAAGGATTAACACAGCAAGCTACACAGCCTAATGGAGGAGGATTAATGAATAAAGTCTTAGCTCCTACTATGGATATGTATACAGCTTGGAATGCCTATAAGCAAAATATGAAACAAGCTAAGTATGGTCTAGCTGAAAGACAGAGAGAGGATACTTTCAAATGGCAAGAAAGAGATAGGTCAGCTAGAAATAGAGCTAATACTACAGCTAATTACTTTACTAATGGACAAGTAATCTAAGGAGTCTAATATGGCAGATTTAAATATAGGAGGAACTAGTGCTTATCTAGGACCTGCTGTTAATACTCAAATAAATCAGACTAATGCTCAAGGAACTGATTTTACTAAAACTATGCTACAAGCATTACAAGGTGCAGCTATAGCAGATGAAAATATTAGAAATAATGACTTAGCTCCTGCTAATTTATTAGCAGCAAATACAGCAGCTAGTGAAGCAGCATACCAATATGGACAAAACCTAGCAGCAGACCAGCTAGTAAAAGCTATAGGTTTAGAGAATGCTGCATTAAATCCTAATATTGGACTATATGCTAGAACTAAATTAAATGAAGCTACAAAGAATTTTCAAAATATTAGAAATACTAATAGAGATTTTAATGAAATAGATAAATATGCTAGAGAAAATGGTGAAACTCCAGCTATGGCTGCTATGAAAATTAATCTAGCAAATGCTCAACAAGGTCTAGAAAAGACTAATTTAGAGTTAGCTAGATTATTAGGAAGTTCTAATGGTAATCCTACAACAGCTACTAGCACTAGTCTTACAGTTAAAGGAGGCTATTCTGGTGATTTAGGAACTAAATCTTATATTAGGTCAACTGATGGAAGTATTGATTTTAATAAAATCAATTCAATAATGTCAGGTAATCCTTATACTAATCAAATGAATAATGCTTTAACTCCTACAGGTAATGATACTCCTACACAGAATGCTTCAGCTAGCCCTAGATTGAATGGCATTAGTGCAGCAGGTAGAGCAGCTGATGGATTAAGTAAAATACAAACTACTACTTCTAGTGGTAAATGTGCTACTTCAGTAAGAGAAAATCTAGAAAGAGCTGGATATAGACTTCCTACAGGTAAAGATAGGACTAGTGCTTATATGTATGCTGATAATGGTCTATTAGAGGATATGGGATTTCAACGTATAGATAATGCTTATTCACAGAACCCTCTTAAGGGAGATATTGTAGTATTCGGCAAAACTGATAAGCATCCTGATGGGCATATAGCTATGTTTGATGGAAATAACTGGGTTAGTGATTTTAGACAACGAAACATTAATCCATATATAGATAAAAAGTCAGCAGGACAGATGTCATATTTCAGAGACCCTAGAGCAATAGATGATAATCCTGATTTTGCTAAGTTTCAACAGAATGCTATGAATCCTATCAATCAATTTAGACAAGCTTTAGGATTAAATCCAGAGCCTACAGCAAGCGAAAGAGCTACAGATAGTACTAACATACCTTCTTACTCTCAAAATGGCTTAGATGCTAAGGAAATAGCTTCTAAAGCGCTATCTACAAATCAGTCTAAAGCTGTTAGTTTTAACAACTCTTTAGGAGTAGATACAGAAAAGAACCCTGAGACTGGTTTACCTATGAACGATGTAGCTGGTAATCAACTAAGTAATGCTATTCAACAGACTAGCAAACTTAAAGGACAAAGTCTCTTTATTTCAGAGGATGACAAATCTCAAGGTAATAAAATTATGGTAAATCTAGGAGATAAAATAGGTGTATTTGATAATACTCCTGACGGATTAAATCAAGCTGAGCAAATGAAAGCTAATATAGGTATAGGTAGACCAGCTATGATAGATGCTATTACTACTCAAGCTCAAAGGTCTTATGGTAAAGAACCTATGCAAACTTATGAGGATTATGTTAATAAAAATATAGGCAATAAACCTACATTATATGGAAGCGATATACACGTATCTAAAGACATTACAGATAAAGGCAATCTAGATAGCATAGCAAGTATAACTGGCTTACCTATAGTTCAATATGATGATAATGGAAATCCTCTAGAGGACAGTATAGCTTACCCTCCTAATATGTCTAATAGACTAGCTAGTGTAGGCGATACAAACTTATCTAAAGTAAAAGAGTCTAATGATGCATTTACTGAGCTTAGTGATTTTTATAAACAAAAAGGTGTAGATAGTACTTACTTTGAACAAACTAAGGGTAGTCCTATACAGACTGATAAAAATGGTAATGTGATATTTAAAGACCCTAAACATCCTACACCTCAAGAGTTAGAATATGATAAATGGGCTAAAGGAGAGGATAGTCTAATAAGACCTTTAGCTGCTGGAACTAATGCTTTAATACAAACTACTAAATCTATAGCACCTACTAAAGATGATGGTGGAAATATAAAAAAGCAGAACTCTTTAGTTCAAGAGGATTTAGCTAAAGGAGAAACTGAGAAATTAGTATTAGCTGGTTTAACTTTGCACGCATTAGGATTGGATGATGCTAAAGGGATACCTGCTGAAGGTATGGATATGCTCTATAGAGTAATGACAGGTAATATGACACCTACTGATGCTTTAGCTTCAGGTAAACTAGGTAAGTTTAAAGATGCTAAAGCTCAAGAGATAGTTAAAGTATTACCTAAAATCTATAATGAACTTAAGAATAAAGTAGCTAGTGAGGATGGATTTATCTTTAGTAACTCAGGTTCTAGAAATGAAGGAATGATACCAGCATTTATAGATGAAAATGGAAACTTTAAAATTAATAGATATAAGACTAATTCAGAATCTGATAAAGCTAATGCTATAGCACACGGAGTACCTATTAATGACTCCTCTAAGTTTGTAGCTTTAGTTCCAGACCAATTAGGCTATAAAGCTGAAAAGTTTATTAGAGATTTAACAGATAAATATGCTAAAGATTCCTTTGCTAAATCTACTCATCAAAGAAAGTATATTTCAGATGAAGCAAGAAATAGAATGAAACAAGATGATGCTCAATTCTTATTAGATAATAATGGAGATATTTATGACTGGTTAGCTACAACAGGAATGAGCAGAGATGAATACTTAGAGAGTATGAAACGCTAGTTGTATATTAGATACATTCTTATTCTTTCACTATAATACTGCTAAACTTAAATCACTTTAAGGATAGCAGTATGTATAATGAAAATGATGAAAATCAACAAGACTATAACAAACCTACTTCTAAAAATATAGATAGTAGTATTTCTTTAATGAATACTCTTTCTGATGCTTTTAAACAGAATGGAGGAGTACCTCAGCAATTAGAAAACTCTACAGTTAGAAACTTCTTTAATACTAATTATGCTCCTATATTCAAACCTGCTAATCAAATTAAAGCAGAAAGTGCTACTGATGCTGTAAAGAGAAAAGAGGAAAGTCTAGGTATTATCTCTACTCCAGAGGATGATGCAGCAGCTAGAATAGCAGCAGATGCTACATATGCTTCTAAATATCAGCAACTAGAACTTAATGAGCAAAGACTAGACTTAATTTCTCAAAAGAATAAGCAAGACTTAGACAATGCAGAGCATATGAATAAACTAAAACTACTAGATGCTTTAAGTCCTCAAGCTTTAGCTGATATAGGTTATGGAAGTAAAGGCAGTTACTCTATGTCTCCAGAGGAAAGAGCTGCATATGTTAGAAAGATGACAGCTGACCCTTATAAACAAGCTATGCAACTAGCTGAAATAAAAGCTACAGATGATAGACTCAAAGCAGCTAGAGGTCTGACTATTATCAATGACTTGAATGATAGATTTAAAATAGAACAGCAAAGAGAAGCTCTTAATGATGAAAAAGATAAGCTTACTACTGATTTAGTTGCATTAGCTTCATATAATAATTATATGAAACGTATCAATCCTGCTGATACTTCTACTACTTTTGAAACTGGTAATCCTCTAGAGAAAAATCCTGATTATTCTATTACAGCTAACATTGCAGACCAATGGGGAGAGTTCTATAGAGATACTTTAGGTGTAGGACAATTAGCTAGTGAAGGTGCTAGTGATTTAGCTAAGCTAGCTGTTAGAAAAGCTCAAAACTGGAATAAACCTGTATCTGATATAGCTACAGAAGTTTTACAAGAGGATTATGAACTAAATAAACAGAGACAAGCAGGTAAATCTACAGGTCATCCTATAGATGACTTACTAGCTGGAGCTATCAGAGACTCAGGTAAAGCTGCTAAAGATAGAAATGCAGTTAACAGATTTACTACTGAATTAATGAAAGCAGATTATGATGCTTCTGATGGAGCATTATCTACTGTTAAAAATATAGGAGGAGATTTACTTGGAGCTTCAGGACAATTCATAGCTGGTTCAACTCCTGAAGTACTTAGTGCTTTAGTTCCTGGAGGACTAGTAAATAAAGCTACAGAGAAAGCTGCTGCTAAATATGGTGAAAAAGTAGCTATGGAAGCAGCTGGTAAAGACTTAATTAATGCTACTAGAACTACTACAGAAGCTCTTGATAAACTTAAATCTACAGCTCCTAAAGCTATGACTGATAAAGTAACTGCTGAAGTTCCTAAGAGAAATGAACTCTTTAAAGCTATGCAAGATAAGTTCAATCAAGACTTTAGAGCTATTAAAGAGTCTACAGATTTAACTAGAAAAGAGAAACTAGATAAACTTAAAGCATTAAGACGTCAAAGAAATGTAGAACTTACAAGTACAGAGAATAACAACCTAATTAAAGTATATGCTAAGGCTACAGATGCTGAGAAAGCTAGAATGCTATCAACTTATAAAGAGTCCTTAAAAGAGAATGGCTTTAAAGAAGCTAATGCAGCAGCATTTAGAAGTGAATATGCAGCTAATAAAGCTCTACATACTAATGCTATATCTAAAGTAGAGGAAGCTAATAAAAAATTAGCTGATACTATAGAAAAATATCATATAGACCCTAATACTCAAACTATCTCTGATAAAGGTAAAGAACTATTAGGTAAAGAGTTTGCAGCAGAGTTTCAAGCTAATAGTAAACGATATAGTTCATTAGCTAATGCCTTTAGAACTCTTACTCCTACTGCTGTAGTAGTAGCTGAAAGAAACGCTAGACAAGCTATGGCTAATAGATTAGGTATAGATGAAAGAGATTTAGTTCAAGTAGTAGATAGTGGAGATTTTATCTCTAATATGCCATTAGCTTATGTCTATTCAGCTTTGAATACTCTAGAGGCTACTAACTTACTAGAAGGAGCTTTTAAAGGAGCAGGGCTTAAAGATATATTTAGTACTACTAAGAAGTTCCTTACAGGTGTAGATGATACTGCTATAGCTGCTACTAAGCAAGCTACTAAAGAAGCAGCTTCTAAGACTATGAAAGAAAGAGCAACTGAGTTAGCTACTAGGCTTAAAGATAAGCCATTAAAAGAAGTTAGAGATATAACTACTAAAATGTTTGGACTAGCTTCTAAGACTTTAAAAAGTACTGCTAAAGTAGCAGGTAAAAGAGGTTTATATGGTTTTGCTAATGAAGGAACTGCTGAGTTCTTACAAGAATACTCAGAGCAACTACAGCAAAAAGGCTTTAATCTACAAGAGATATTAAATCCTCAGACATTTGAGCAAGCTAAAGAAGCAGGATTAATAGGAGGTCTTACTGGGGGAACTACAGGTACTCTTAGTACTGGAAGCCATCTAGTTAGAAATGTCTATGAGAAAGGTATTAAGCCCCTAGCTACTTCTCTTAAAGATAAATGGCTAGAGCATAAAGAAGCTAAAGCAGATGAAAAGACTGAAGCTACTAGAACTAAAACTAATTATGAAGCTTCTCATAATGATGATGGTTCTGTTATAGCAAATACTGCTAGTCCAGCTAAAGTAATTGAGGATAGTCTAAATACTAATCTAAATAATAGTACTATTAAGAAAACAGCTTCAGAAGCTCAAATAAGACAGGCTAAGAAAAATCAAGATTTCTTTAATAGTAATAAAGCTAAGACTAAAGAGGATATAGATAGACATACTGATGATTTAATGCAAGAGTATAAATATACTCCAGAGCAAAGACCAGAAGTAAGAGATGCTGTAGTAAATACTGCTGTATCTAGAAACAATGTAGATTATACTACTGACGAATTAAAAGACTTAGGAGCTAATGATGAAACTATAGCTAGATATGGTAATATTAATAAGCAAATACAAGATACTCTTACTGATAATTATAAAGTTGCAGATGTAACTAAAGATTGGAATATACCTACTGATAAACTTACAGAGATACAAGACTTTATACCTAGCCTAGATAAGCTAGATAAAGATACTTTCAAAGACCTTACTAATGAACAGAAAGCTTTAGTATTAGATGTATTAAATAATAAGAATGTAAAAGCTAAGACTGAGGATATTACAGGTAGAGTATATACTCCATCATTCTCTACTGATGAGAATCCTGTAAAACTTAGAGTAGAACATAGACTTACAGATGATGGAGATTTAGATTTATCTGACTTTGCTGAAAGAGCTAAGAATCTAAATAAAGTCTTTAATTATAATGCAGATACAAAGAAAAAAATTACTAGCACTGATGCTTATTATGGCTTAAATGAACTAAGTTTCTTACTTACTAATGCTAATAGTAATAATATAGCTACTAAAGAGGAGGACATTACCTCTATTGAGAATAACTCACTTCTTAAGTCATTACATAACATAGGAGATGCTTTAGGTAAAGGAGATATATCTCAGCTAGGAAATAATGATAAAAATGTCTTAGAAGCTCTAAAGAACTTAATTAAAGATGGAGCTGTTAAAAATAATGCTGAGCAGATAGTTAGTTTAGGTAGTGCAGAAAGATTACTAGAGGAGATACAAATAGCTGCTAAGCCTAATATAGATACTACTACTCCTACTCCTAAAATAGAGGCTAATCCTAAGTTTAAAGACCAAGGTTCTCAAGCTATTGAGAAAGTTCGTCATTCACAAGATAATGCTGTAGATACTCAAGCTGCTGAGTTTGTTATGAAAGCTCTAGGAGTAGCTGATATAGCAGATGCTAAGAGTATTAATATCAGAGTTATGAGAAGTGATACAGCTATTAATATGGAGAATATGTCATCCGATATAGCTTCTGATGCAGTTAGAATAGTAAATAAACTAAAGTCAGTATTAAATGACATTATGCTTACTAGAGCTGAGAAAGCTAAGGCTTATAGAGCTTTAATGAGACAATTAAAAGACTTAACAATAAGAGTTAATTCTAAATCTGCCGCTATTCATCGTGTTCAAAATGATAAAGACTTCTTACGTGATATTTATACAGATTTACAAAATAAATATAATAAAGAGGATAATAAAGAGAAAGACTTTGAAAGCACATATATACTAGGTAGTGAAGGTTTTAAATCTCTAGTAATCAAGATACCTTATACTCATCCTAAAGGAACTAAAACTTTAATTGACTTTAGCCCTAAAGAATTAAGTAAAAATCTTGATTTAAAACTAACTCCTGTTCAAAAGTTTACACGAGGTAATAAAAGACCTACTATTCAGGATGTCAATGACTATAATAATAAATATAGTGATGGAACTAGCTATTATCTAGTAGTTCCCCTACAAGAAACAACTGGTACTGTAACTGTTGATACTGACCCTGATAGTGCTTTAGGTGTTTTAAAATCTGCTATAGATAATGACTCTAATGTTTTGTCTGATGCTTTAAAAGTGTTTCATACTGCTATATCTAATTATCAGAATACTACTCTAGGAACATTTCTAGACCCTAAGGCTATAGATGATAATAATGCTATCTATGACCTACTAAGACAGAATGATAGAATAGCTATTAAGACAGACCAAGAGATAGAAGCTCTTAAAGCAAAATATAAAAATGCTAAGACTTCTGAAGCTGAAAAAAGTGAGTTACTCAAAGAACTTTCTACTTATATTACTCCTATTGTAGATAATTCAGGCAAAGTAGTTAGAGATGCTAATGGAGAGACTCAATATAGACGAATTACTAAAGCTGATATTAATCAGAATATTCAAGCCTTTATGAATAGCTCTATACAGAGTATGGCTCTATCTCAAAAGAGAATGCTAGCATTAAGAACTATACTAAAAAATCCTGTTCCAGCAGTATCTGATAGATTTAAATCTCTTATTCCGGAATTAGCTGACATACAAGTATTAGATAGCCCTTCTATTATAGTCAAATTAAGAGACATATATGAATGGTATAAAAGAGACTTAGAGATAGCTAAAGCTCAAATGGCTTATCTATTATCAGATAATCCTGATGAGAGAGCTAGATTAATGCTAGCTATGAAATATGTAGAGCAAGAGACTGTAAGAAAAGAACTAAATAACTTAAGTCAGAGTGAGTTTAATAAAATACGTATGCAAGGATACTCTCAATGGTCTGATAAGTTCAAAGTAATGCTTAGAAACTTTTATGGTTTTAATAAAAGCATAGAATATACAGAGCAGCAATTTAATTCTAAGCTAGATGAAGTTAATGCTACTAGAAAAGCTAGAGATTTGCCTAAGATAACTCTAGAGGAAATACAGACTATGACTAAGCCTCTATTAGATGATTTTTCTCCAGTTAGCATTATAAGCAATATGCAATCTCTTATGTCTATAGCAGCTTCTAAAGAGTTGGCTAAAGGTTTTAAACTAAGTAATAATACTCTAATGGATTTACTAGATGATTCTAAGATAGATATAGATAAATCAGGAACTCTAGACTTTGATAGAAATCTTATAGGTTATGCTTATGACTTTAATCCTCTAGAAGCTAAAGGCTTTAAATACTTCACTAAGGGGGATAATACTCCTATAGATTCTCTTAAACTAGGTAAATTAAGTTATAGTGATTTTAAAGCTAAGTTAAAAGACTCTCTTATTAATAATGTCAAAAACTTTGAAAAGATGCCTGAAGGTTTATTTAATGATGTCTTTATATTTGATAATGAAGGACAAATAGTAAAAGTTAAAGAACCTTATGCTAGAGCTATGTTTATGAGTCTAATGGAGACATTAACTAAAGGAGCTAATCCATCTCCTATTACTCTAGGTTCAGCTGAAAGTTTAGCTTCTAAGATAGCTAAATACAGAGAGAACTCTACTGTATCAGCTGCATATCAAGCTCTTAGAACTACTGATAATATTATTAATATCTTAGGACTTACCCCTAATAATCATAGAACTATTAGTGAACTTACAGCTATTAGAAATCAACTAGCTATGTTCAATCAAGCTATGATTGAAGGAGTATTGATAAATCTAGATGAAAGCTCTGGAATACTTAGGGATGACAATAAAAAGAACTTCTTTCTGGATAAAACTATATTCAATAACATAGACTCTCAAGTAGATAAACTTATAAGAGAACAAGTATTTGAAAGTAAAGTTCAAGGTGTAAATTATTTCTCTGATGCTATCTTAAAGACTCAATTCAATATTAATCACGCTCCATTAAAAGAATATGCTGCTAGAGACCAACAAGAAGCTATAGTAGCTAATGCTTTAGCTCCTAGATACTTTGATAAAGAGAGAATGACTAATTCTATAAAAGCTTGGAAAAATCCTGAGATTTTTGCTAGTGAATTAAAACAAGAATTAAAAGACGATATGATAGCTTTAGAAATAGATAAGAGTCTTGGAGAAAAGCTAGCTCAATTTGCAGAACAAATCAAAATACCTAAAGGGGATATTGAATCTTGGGTAAATAAAGTTTTAGCAGGGTTTGAAACTAAAAACTATAGCAGTAATAATCCAGCTAGAGCTTTATATTTGGATGAGACTTTACCTAAGATATTAAATACTATCGAGGATTATAGACAAGTATTAGCTAAGTTTAATTCTGATAGCGTCAAAGATAACTTACCTGAATACACTGTATGGAATACTAGCGTTAATGAACGTATGAGTGTAGTAGGTATTATGAATCAGCAAGCTAATAAGAAACTAAGAGCTTTATATAAGAAAATCCAAGATGAAGCTAAAGCTGATGAATTAATCAAAACTATGTATGGTTTAAGCAATGATACAAATAATGAGTTATTCAATATGATGGGTAATCATAAAGACTACTCTCAGCAATTCATAGAGAATTATGGTTTAGCTACTGAATACTCTGAATATGTAAAGTTTGATGATGAAACTACTCTTGAAAAAGACAAGAAGTTCTACCAACTAGTTCAAGATTTTGAAGCTGATACTAAAAAATTACAGAATCAGGGATTATCAGAGGATGAATATAATACACAATTTGCAATTCTACAAGCTGGGTTTGAAAAAGATAAAGCTCTTATAGAATCTAGTATTAATGATATCTTTGAGCGAAAAGTTCAAAAAAATCTAAAGAAAGTTAAAGTTAAATTACATAATCTTAAAACTAAATATATAGATGGTACTAAAACTGATTTAGAAGTATTAGAGAAGCTAACTAAAGCTGAAGTAGTTGAGGAATATCTAGGAGAGAAAGGTATTCTTACTACTTCTAATAAGCTAGCTTTGATTAAAGCAGCTAGATTATATAACGATAAGATGGACTTTGATAAGTTTAATGAAGCTCTTAAAGCCCTAGCTAATATAGAGATAGATGGTCAATCTTTTGGGCCTGTAGCTAGACAAGCTGTAGAAAGTATGAACATATATACTACTCAAGTTGCTAGAGCAGCTGGAGTATCTCTAGGTAAAATACTTCCTAATATGCTATTACAAGATGTATATAAAGCTACTGGAGAAAGTGTCTTTAGAGCTATGTATAAAAATGAGTTAAATAATGTAATATTGACTAATAAAGAAATAACTGACCCTAAAGATATAGTTCAGGTAAGAAAAGTTTTCTTAGACAAGCTAGTTAATATAGCTCTAGATAAGTTTAGATTATCTAATAAAGATACTAGCCCTAAGATAATGAAAACTATGGAATCTATAGTTAGACTAATGCTTACTAAGGCTATTAATTCTATCAAAGACCCTGATATTATCTTAAATCAAAAACTTACAGACATTATGCCTTCTATGATTAAAGACCTTAGAAGTATCTCTAAGCCAATACTTCAGTTATTTAACTATGGTAGCGGTTTAAGAAATAATGCTAGTGGATTTGTATTCTCTTTCTTTGAGGATTCCCTTCTTAAGATACTAGATAAAGCTTATACTAATGGTGAACATCTACATAGTAGTAAATACTCTAATATGACTGATATTTTTGATGATAATGAACTAGCAGTTCTTACTATACTAGGTATAGAGAACTTTAATGATTTAAGTGAATATATAGATACTAAGAAAACTGCATTCAATACTGCTAAATTAGACTTAGCATTAAAGAATGTAGGTGAGCTTATGGAAAGTACTGTAGGAACTGCATTAAATGACATACTCCCTTATCAAACAGAACTATCTAATACTTATCTAGATATAGCTAAATCTTACTTTCAATTATTCTGTGGAGCTTTAGCTAATGAGTTAAAACTAGATATAAAAGATGTATTAGGTAACTTTACTGATGATAATGGTAAACTTCTATATGGCTTTAAAATCTCTGGAATATACAAAGAGGATTTTTCTAAAGCTATTAAGAAGCTTCTTAAAGATGAAAGAACTAGAAACTTTGCAGGTATTTTTATTAAGTCTTTTATAGGAGATGATGCTGATATTGACGAAGCTACTTTAATGTCCTTTTTCTCTAAAGTATCTACTAAATCAGGTTCTGATGGTTATACTTCATTAGCCACTAAAGCTAAGGGTAATGATGTATATCTAGTTTTTACTGATAAAGCAGTATTAACTAATCTAGGTCAATCTATTGATGCTAGGATTATGGCTAGAGTTCAAAAGAAACTCATAGATGGAGGTATTATCTATGGAGAGAATAACTTTGATGCTATCACTACTGACCCTAGATTTCATCCTCTCATATCTAGAATGATGAATGAAGCTTTAGGAGAGATAATTCTAAACTATAAGACTGACAACTGGGGATATAATCTCTTATCTATGGCTAAAGATTTACTTACAGAGAAATCTACTCTAACTGATATTAACCATAATGATAAGTTCGATATGGGTAGCTATCTAGAGGATTTACAACGTAGAGCTAAGATAGCTAAACAGAATATCATTAATACTGCTAATGATATTAGAATATATGGTATGACTGTAGATAATTTCTCTATTAGATATAAGGATGGAACTACAGCTTATAAATATAGACCTACAGCAGAGGAATCTAAAGAAGCTTTAAAAAGAAGCTTACATCTACAAACTGCTCAACTAACTCCAGCAGCTAGTAACATTAATTTTCAAGTAAACTACTTCCTTAGAGATTTACTAAATATCCCTTCTCTATTAGAAAGTAAGAATAGTGCAGCTATAGCAGTTAGAGAAAAAGCTGTAAAGAGTTTTATAACTCTAATAGACTTAATGCCTTTTATACATTCAGATATGCAAAAGTTTAGAGATATGTTAACTTCTAAATTAGATGGTGAAAGTTTAAAGAAATTAAACTACACTAACTTATTGAATGCTATGGGAGAGATACCTAATATTAAAACTCTATTAGATAGTTTAATGCAAGAGTTCTTTAATTTTCAATCACAATTAGCTATAGATAGTTCTAAGGTTTATTCTCCTTATTCTCCTATGTTTAGAGATACAGAGCAAAGCTATTGGGCTTCTAGAGCTTCTATGAATGGTATTTATAAAATAAATCCATTATTAGAAACTAATAGGTTTCATATCAATAGTGATAGAGCTAGACGAATAGCTAATGAGTTTAATCCTACAGAGAATATCTATGACATATCTATTGAGAATGTTAATAATAAGCCTATGGTTGTATTAACTAATGCTAATGGGGATAAAGTAACTCTGGATACTAAAGGATTACATAAAGTATCTAAAGATGGTAAAGTAATTTCTAATCCTTTAGTTATGTCTGCTAATGTTATTGGAATGAATAAAGAAATAGCTGATAGGATAAAAACTGAAGGACAAGAATCCGAAACCCAAGCTATGTTAAATAACTTTAAAGATAAAGGCTTTACTGTAATTAGTCTAGTAGCTAACCCTAACGATTTCTTAGAAACAGGTAATACTCATAATCCTACTAATGCTAATGCTGATAACCTTATAAATGCTTTCTTAAATGCTACTTCTGCTGAAAGAGTCTTTTCTCTAGCTGAGATTTATAAACGTTTACAGAACATAGCTCCTGCTACTATAGACGCTTTTAATGCTAAAGCACCTTCTAAATTACTAAATAGCAATGAGTTTAAAAGTAAGTTTGTAAATAGTCAAGAAGCAAGACCTCAATGGAATAGTGTAGATGAGTTACTAAACTTTATAAATAATTATAGAGAAGCTAGTATTTATACTAATATACAAAGCTATAATGATGGAATAGATATAACCCCAGAGAATTATGCTAAATCTCTCGAAAATGCTAGCATATCTAAAGCTGTTGAAAAATCTGGTGGAAAAATAGTCGAAGCTGTTAAAAGTCTACAAAAACCATCACCTTCTGATAATATGGATACAAATGTAGCTTCTGATAATTATGATATAAAGACACCTATAGATAATAGAATCAAAAAAGGTAGTCCAGATACTGCATTAGATGATAGTGATGAAGCTATTAATAAGCTTACTAATCAATTAGAGCTTTTATACTCAGCTGATGATAATACTTCAGTAGCTGATGCTATGATAGAACTAGGTAGAGAATATAATATATCTAATGCTCAAATAGATTTTAGTGTTAGTATGATTAATAACCTCATAGCTCCTAAAGACCAAGCTAGATTCTTTAAAGACTCTTTGAAAGTCTATATCTCTAGAGATGCTAATAGTAATACCTCAGGAACATTTACATTCAGTCCTACTAAAGACCTAGATAGAATATATTTAAATGCAGGTAAAACTAGTGCAGCAGGTAATAACATAGTAGAGACTTATCTACACGAGTTAATTCACTCTATTATAGAACACGCTATATCTGAAGGCAATCAAGAAGTAATCTCTGCTATGAATAAAGTAGAACAGCTAAGAGATACTTTCTTAAAGACTCTAAAAACTACTGATGATAAATTACTACTAGCTAATGAATTAGGCATACAAGGTTCTAATGAGTTTAAACTAGAAGTAATTCAGAAATCTTATATAGACTATATGTCTGAAAACCCTAATGAGTTTATAACTATAGGATTATCTAATCCTACTATTTTTGCTAGACTCAAGGCTATAGAAGTATCTAAACCTTATGAAGGTATTATAGATACTATTATTCAAGCTGTAAAGAATGCTTTAGATGCTATTATGAATAGACCTCTAAACATATCTCAGACCTCTAATACTGCTGCTGAAGCTTTATATAAACTAACACAAACTATAGCTAAGAATAATAATAAACTATATGATGCTTATGTTAGTGCTAGAAAGAAAACTCTACTTCAAAAAGTAGTCAATACTCTAGATAAAGCTAGCAATACTATGGTATCTAGATGGGTAGATGATAAGAAAATTAAACTTCTTACTTCTAATAAACCTGATAGTACTAGTAGATTTAAGAACTTAATAGCTTTATGTAAGATACTACCATTTGCATTAAAGAATCCAGTCTTAGGCAAACAAGCTAGAGAGTATATGGGTAATGCCTTTAATCTTGGTTGGGGAGGATTTATATCTCAAACTTTCTCATCTATGACATCTCTAGATGATTATAAGAGAACAGTAAATACTCTGATAGCTGAAAGTCAAGATAATGATAAGAATAGAATACTAACTTTTAATGCTTTGCAGAAACAGCTAAAAGATGCATTTAAAACTGAAATATCAGATGAAAATGCAAAATCTCTAGGTAGAGTAATCCTAACTAATGATTTAATATCTATATTCCCTACAGCTAAAGAGTTCTATATAGAATACTCTAGCCTAAATAAGAAAGATAGAGATGCTAAGATAGACAAGTCTATTAAAGATGCTTCTATTAGATTAAGAGAGTTTGCCTATTTCAAAAATGGCAAATATAATCTAGGGTTACATCAGTTCTATATCAATCAAGCTACTCTACTAGGAGAGTCTATAGCTACAGGAGAATATAACTATAATCAAGCTACTAATGCTCAAAATATTGCTCTAGGGTTGAATTATCCTGGAGTTAAGAGAGGAACAGCATTAGAACCTAGAGATGACCATAGAGATGAATTAATACATCTATTAGACAAAATAGCTACTCTATCAGCTTTGAAACATACAGATGAGAATGCTATAGCAGACTTTAACTATCTGTATAATACAGAAAGAGATGGAGTAGAGAATATCTTTACTATGCAAAAAGTCTATGCTAAAGGCTTAGAGGATGAGTTAAAACTTCAAAACTCTGATGTATCCAATAAAATCAAAGGTTATACTAGAAGTATATCTAATAGAGCTGTAGATGTTCAGATAGCTAGATTAATTGATAGAGACGATATGCTAAAGCAAGGCTATGAATTAGTCCAAGAATATAACGGAATAGGAGTAGATAGAGATGCTTTAGGTATGTATGTATCTAGAACTAACGTTAAACCTGCATATAATAGAGGTGTCTTTAGAACTACAGGAGGTTCTAATAGAGGTCTTACTATTACCTCTAGTGTAGACTATCTACTAGAAGGTAAATCCTTAGATGAAAAGAATGCCTATATTCAGAATATACTACGTAGAATACAGCAAGGCAAGATAAATGGTAAGTTTGTACCTATCTATGATGCTAGAGGTGTAGTAATAGACTATCGTATGATGATACCTCAAGCTATCAAAGAACAGCTAGAGTTTACTGATACCAATGTCTTTAATGTAATCCCTACTATGGTAGCTAGATACTGGGATAAGACAGAGAGTGATGCATTCAATAAGAAAGCTTTGAATGAATTACATTCAATGTGGCTAAAAGATAAAAATACTGATAACTTCATTTATCTAGGTGCTGAGGATATGGAGATTATGAATAGAGCTAGCAATGGTAAATCTAGAATTAAACCTAAAGACTTAGAGAAACTCAAAGAATCTTGGGATTTACTACCTCAAAGTACTAAAGCTTATATCTATGAGCAATTCCCTGATATGCATCACGGTATCTATATCAGAGAGGATTTACTAGCTTCTATAGCAGGAAGTAGAGATATAAGACTTACAGAGAGTGAAGCATTTAAACGTATAGTTCCAGACAAAGCTCATCAGCATCTAGCTAATCTAGTAGAGTTTGGTATTATCAAACTAGCTAAGCAGATAAGACAAAAACTAGTAGTTAAAAATCCTGAAGTTATCTTAGGCAACATTGCTTCTAATCAATATATTCTAACATCCTATGGTATTACACCTATGCAGACAGCTAAATACTTTGGAGAAGGAATAGACCTAATAGATAAATACAATAGAGATAATGAAGCTTATCTATCAGCCTATAGAGCTTATAAGTTAAGCAATAATGACCTTAGATTAAAGAGAAAGTATGAAGTATACCTCAAAGCTATGCAAGATAATCCTATCTATGAGTTTGATAAGAGAGGTTTAATATCAGATATTACTGATGAATTACCATCTCAGAATGATATGGATAAAGACTTTATAGATAAGAAACTAACAGAGACTGCTGATAAATTAGCTATACCTCAAGCATTTAGAGATGCCTTTGATGTATTAATGGTCAATGAAGGTACTCAACTACATAAAGCCTATAGTACAGTAATTAAATACTCTGACTTACTAGCTAGATATTCTCTATGGAAGCATCTAATGGCTAATAAAGGTAAAGATGATAGTACTATCAAGACAGATACAGAGATATGGGATTTACTAGATAAAGCATTTATCAATTACTCTACACAAGACCATCCATATCTAAAATATGCTAATGACATAGGTTTTGCTAGATTTACCAAATACTGGATTAGAGCTCAAAACTATATAGCTAATGGTCTATTAGGTACCAAGCTAGCTACTACTATGCTATCACTAGCTACACAAGCTATGACAGGTATAAAGATAGAAAGTCCATTGAATGTGATATTAGGCAAAAAGCTATTTGGCTATCATACATTTACATTGCCATTAGTAGATGATATAGCTGAGATAGTAGCTGACCCTATTAATCTAGACAATCCATTGCAGTATATTAATAGCTACTTTAAATAATATAAAACCCCTCTAGTAAAGGAATATGAAACGAACAACATAGAAACCTAGAGGGGAAATTAAGGAAGTTACATAATCTTGGATAGAGCCCTTAGGACGTGTTACTAGCTGGGGAGTAAAGCTCTATTACTGCTAGAGAACCAAGACATTATTATTTTACCATACGACGAAGTCTTTTGCAAGCTCTAAATCTGATAACATTGATTTTATAGTCTTTCTTATCTGTAAAACCACCTGCACCAGTTCGTTCGGTAATTCTAAAAGTACCTAGATTAGCTATCTTAACATTATCCCTTTTGAGTAGACCTTTGCCTATCTCATCAATTAACGCATTAATTACTAATCTAACATCTTTCTTAGTAAAGTTAAGCTTGTCAGCAACATTAGCGGCTAAATCCTCTTTATAAATAACCATAAAGAATCTCCTCATAGTGAAATATAAATGGAAGTATAGCATAAATTATAGGGATTAAACTCTCATTGTAATTTATGACAAGAAGCGTGAAATTAATTTAAAAGGAGTTGAGAATCTAATCCCTAAATTATATGTTCCAATGAACACATAATTTAGAAATCCCTCTAGAATAGGGGAAACTAGAGAGATTCTCGAAAGGGACTATTCACTCTATGAAAGAGTGAACGTATTATACCATAAATTAGAATGGTAAATTAGATTTGTCTGTAGAAGGAGTTGGAGTACTAGCTTTAGAGCCATTTAGGAAAGCCTCTACTTCCTCTTTAGTCAAGGACTTATCTATCTTATCTTGATGAGCATATTTCTCATCTTTAGCTAATTGAGTACCTTCAGGAATATTCTTATCTAGGGTTTCACTAGCGTGAACTCCATCAGTAGTGTAAAAATCTTGAATAGTGAACTTCTTTTTAATTTGACCATTATATTTATTAAACTCTCGTCTAACTCTAACTTTTACTTTAGCACTTTCAAACTCTTGTAGAACTTTAATCTCTGGAGCTACTAGTTGCTTAGCAGCTTCAGCTTGTTTTTTATAAGTAAAGTAAGGGTCTTGGTCTGTAGCTACTGCTACTTCATCTACTTTAAGTAAATCTATCCCTAGAATTGTAGCTAGTCTAATAAAGATATTTCTCTCGAAAATAGGTTCTCCATTATTCTTATCTAACTTTAATCCCCATAGGATACCTTTATTACCATTGTAGTCATATAGAAAGTTCAAGCTTCTAGCTTTATCAGCATTTCTACTTACTATTACTGCCTCTATAGTGATATCATAGATACCACTTTCACTAATATAAGGACTAAATTCCTTAACTTTAACTGCTTCATTGATGTTTGCTACATCATTTTTACTAAATAATGCCATATCGTTCCTTTCATTATAGTTCGTCGATATTTACTACTCGATTATGTATATCAGCAATATATTTGTTAATATCAAACTCTTGCTGTTGCATAATCACCTCACTCTTGCATCCTACTTGTCTGCAAGGAAACTTCTTTAACGGGTCAGAGATAGCTATAATACGCTTACCTTTCTCAACCCCTAAATAGATAGCTTCATCAAAGACAGATAACCATCCATCATTATCTCTGAAGCTACCTTGAGCAGGTATTGTTATTCGTCCACTATCTCTGTCTGTTACTGTATGTGCTAAGCATACTATGTTGATACCTTTATCGCATAGAGTATTAAGATATTTATTAAAGATATAGGTATCCTCTAGTATACGTTGATGACTTTGATAACCACTAAATGTCTTAGAGTTATAATGTACTAGAGAAGTATAAAACCTAGTGATAGTATCAAATACTATGTATTCAGGTAATTTTTTAAACTTCTCTTTATAAGCTACTATCTTAGAATTACACCAATCCATAAAGTCATTAATACCATTATACTCTTTCAGACTAGCTACTATAGTCTTAGGCATAGTATAAGGTTTTTCATCTAGATTAATCACTAGAGCATTCTTTATATCAGAAGCTAGAGTAGTTTTACCACTAGCTGCTGAACCACATATTAGAAACTTAATTCCATTCATTAACTCTCCTTAAAAGTTTATAGTTACATCAGGTTTTAGTCTATAGTCTGCATAGAGTAAATAAACTAATTCAGGTTTAGCTTTGCCCATCAGGTAAGTATCTGCTATTAGATGAATATAATCATCTATAAACCTCATATCATCATCTGTAATAGATTGAGTAATAGGTACTACTTTAGATGGATAATCTTTTAATGGCTTACCTGTCTTTTCACTTATTCTACCCTCTATATTATGAGTTATCCAGACTATTCTAATATTATTAACTTCTATACCTAGCTTTCTATATATCCAAGCATAAGTAAGCATTTGCCATTTATAATTATTAGGGATATATTCTCTAGGGCTAGACATAGAAGTAGTCTTGAAGTCTACTAGAGTATCCCCTATAATAGCATCAGCTGTTCCTCCTACATAGACATCATCTGTTAGTTTTACAGCTATTCTATCCTCACTTCTTTCAGGAATACCAAAGAGATTAAGATACTCTATCAAAGCTTTACCCATAGGTTCTAGCTGACTTAATATAAAAGCTTTATCTAAATCAGGAATAAGCATACTCATATCATCTACATAAGCTTTCAATTCATCTAAATTAACTTCTCTATTCTTGATATATCTCTCTGCTATTCTATGAATACAACTTCCTAATATAGTAGAGGTATTACCTAAAAAATCACCAGATTCTCCTAGAACTTGAGTTCTATACCATTCCCACTTTCTTTCATTGAAGCCATATATCATACTAGGGGATATTCTAAAGGCATTATCAGGTATTAAATCAGCATAGTTCTCTTGATAATTCATAGATTTCATTTCTTGCATATAACACCTCTATCATCTATCTCATAACCTAGTTCTTTAATTCTCTTTTCTAGGAACTTCTTATCAAACTTATTACCTACTAGAGTCATAATATAATCTATAGTCCTATTAGATAAATCTAATGCAGGTTGAGCTGCTAGAGCTATAGCATCATCTATTAATTTCTGACCTAAGAACTCATCTGATTTAACATTACTAGGAGATAGATTTAATGGAGAGATACTAGCCTTGAAAGTTTTTAAATCCTCTAGCTGTTTAGATAATACAGACTCCTCTTTCTTTAATATCCCTAGAATAAGTTTTAACTCCTCTAGGTCTAATGTTATTTGAACATTCATTTCAATCCTTTCTTTAAAGTTTTATAATCTCTCTTTTCACCTATAAATAGATGAGCTTTATAAGACATTCTAGATATAGCTACATAGATAAGTCTTAGATACTCCTCTAGGCTAATAGGCTTATTGTAATGATTATATTTAGATGGAACTCTAAATAGCTGTTGATACATATCTCTAACATCTACAAATACTTCCTCTATAGTCATACCTTGAGCTTTGTGTACTGTAGAAGCATATATCTGCTTAGGATGATATATAGTGTCCATCTCTTGCCAATAAGCTTCAGGAGTCTTATATTCACTTATATGTTTCTCTAAAGCAGTCTTAGTCTTATAAACTTTGATTGGATAAGTATTATACTCAAATGAAATCAACATTGAGTAATAATCAGAAAACTCATCTAGAGAGACTATTTCAACTATATCTCCATTTCTAGCATTACCTAATGGCTTATCTATTACTAGCATATCTCCTACACTAAACTTAGCTTGATTAATATTGGCATTATAACTATCTACTACTTTATTGCTATAGGCTAATATTCGTTTATGCCTATTAGAAGCCAAATAAGCTATGCAGAATGCTTTGTGGTCATCATAGGCTATGATACCACTAGGTAAGTTCTCCGATAGCTTGTAGAGCTTCCTAGAGGCTATAGAATGCCTAAGTGATTCTAGCCACTCTTGAACCTCTGGATTATCCACTTGTCTCATATTCTCAGTAAGTGTAATAACACTAGCATTACTAGGAATACTAGCTTTTATACCTATAGCAGGTAATTGAGACAAATCTCCTACTAGAATAATCTTTCTATAAGGAGCATTAAGAATAGCATTAAGGACATTTTGAGTAAGCATAGAGAACTCATCTATAATAATAACCTTAGATACTAATGGCTCTCTTACTTGACTAAGATATTCACTAATACCATTACGAGTCATAACAAACCCTGCTATAGAATGAGTTGTATAGCATTTCTTACCTATTTTAGATTCTAGTAATGACTTAGCTTTATTAGTAGTAGCTGTAATGAAGCAGTCTTTTAAAACTTTAGCTAGTTCAGATATGAGAAAACTCTTACCTGAACCAGCATTACCTAATATAGCTACTACTCTAGGTTTATCAGTTAGACATAGATTATAAGCCTCTTGTTGTAGTTTATTTAATTCCATTTCATTACCTGTGAGATGATAGTACTACGTAGTCTAGCTTCAGGCATAGGGTAAGTCCAATATGAATTAATTTCGTAAACTAAATTAATAATATCCTCATTAGACATTCCTAGTTCTTTAGCCATTCTAGCAGCTCTCCATAAAGCTACACTACCTTTACCTTGTGGAGCATTGAATGCAAAGTCAAATGTAGCTTGAGAATTTTCTAGTTGAGTTTTCTTTTGCTCATCAGATAAATCACTAGCTGATATATAAACATTAGTATCCTCTAGACCCTTAGCTATTAATAAAAACTCTCTAGCCTCTAACGGATTAGCATTAGTTACTGATAAGACATTTCTACCAGAATAAGAATAATATATTTGACTTCTAGGGAGAATATCAGCATTCAAACCTAGAAAGTCTGATATAGCTTTAATAAACCCTTTATACTCTATATCATTTAACTCTACTAAGCTATCTAATTCTAATAAGACTCTATATTTATAGGCATTATTAGCATCACTAGTTCTTACTATATGATGATTAAAGTCTTTTAAGAACTCGTGAACCATCTCATCATCAAAATTAGAATTATCTATATCTAAAGCTATCCATTTGATTTTTCCATAGACATTAGCATTGCTTCTAATTCCATTCTTAAACTTAAATGGAGTGTAAGCAAAATCTTTTTGAAGCATATCAGCTAATCTAGAGAAAGGTAGTTCTGCTGATTGATATCCACTAGCACACATAGCTTTACGTTGTTCTTTATTACCACTAACAGCTACAAATGATACATTTACTAGGTCAGTCTTTATGATTCTCTTATATTCTATTCCATCAGTAGATACTTCAAAATAGCCTTTATCATCTACACTATTAGCAAACTTTACTAAGTCTTTTAGAGTATTGTCTACATTTCTAATAGATGGAATAAACCCTAGTTTCTTTAATTGATGTAGATTTAGACTAAATATACTATCTAAAGTAGTAGATTGTTCTGCCAGAGTAACTAGCATTTGATAAGGTTCTTTTGCTAACTCTTTTTCAAATAAGACTATATCATCTAGAATAGACTCAGTAAAGCTAATAGCTTCTTTATATTCTACTTCAGTAATATAGTCTAAGCCTTTTAATAATGCTAATGCTCCAGCTAGCTTAAATGCTCTCCAATAAGCGTGAGTTCTATTAAGTCTAGATATATTAAGAGTCTTATCTAGCTTCTCAGCAGATTCAGAGCAATATGTTTTATATACTAGCATTAACTGAGAACACTCAGAAGTCATAGTTATATTCTGACCTACTTTAGCTATCTCTCTTAAAGAGATATTTCTAAAGATATCTTGTAAGTTTTTTACTGTTTGATATGCTAAATCCTCTCTAGCTACAGCAGCATTAATCATATCTCTAACACTAGCATATTCAATTTCATCATTAGCTACTGGAATAAAGCAAAAGAAAGACCTCCTAGATAATTTAGAATTAAACTGCTTAGAGAACTCTCTCTTAGCTTTCTCATCATAGAATAGAATATCAGGAGATGACATAAATAGACCACTAAAAGGTAAGTTTTTAATCTCTTTAGACTGAGATTGCTTAGATTTAATAATCTTTACTTCTTTCTTACCTTCATCATACATTTCTGATAATAGAGTTAGATTACTAAGCAAACTAGAGCTATTCTGTAACTCAGAAGTAAATTCTCCTGTGTATATAAATCCTGCTCCTATACCATCATCATCTAGAGTATTCAGATGAGCTATAAGACCTTCATTAGTGCTAAGAGAAGCAAAGAGTGGATTAGGAGCATCATAGTATTTCATATACTCACTAGCATCATCAAATCTAGCTTTCTTAGCTTGCTTAGCTAATTCCTTTGCTCTATCTATAGCTTTATCAGTTCTGATTTTATTAATCTCATCATAACCTTCTTTGAAGCATCTATGGATTAAATTAACACTAGAATCTTTACCTAGACCACTAGGAGATAGGATAAAGCTAATAGCATTAATAGGAATAAGACTTCCATTGTAATGCATTAAGCTTCTATGAAATTGAGAAGCAAATAGAATAGCTTCATTAACAGCTATCATTAGTTTCATCTTATCGTTAATTCTAGGGTCTGTAATTACACTAGATAAGTCATATATAGTCTTAGGTAATGGAGTATTAAAAGCATTCTGATTTACTAATTCCTGTTTTAATTTTTCAAGCATCTACATAGTCCTAAATAGTTAAAAGTAGCAGATATAAGAGGATTAGAAGGTATTTCCTCTAAACTTAGAGTATCCTCTTTATAATTGCTTATCTGTTCATAATAATGAGCTTTTCCCTCTGTATCAAAAGCTTTATAGTAATTTAAATTGCTATAGACTTTATGATACTTCTCTATAAGATAATCCTCTAGTTCTGATAGTTTATTAAAGAGCATTAGATTAATCCTTCATATTCGCAGTATTCTTTAAGATACTTAGGAGTTATAACTTCAGCAGGACTATCACCTTCTAAATCCTCTAGAATAGTATCTATCAAATCCATCATATCTATTCTATGAAGTAGATACTCCATTCTCTCTGGCATTACTCTTTCTATAAGCTCTCTAAAAGCTGCTTGATTCCAAGCATCTTGTTCTAGATTAAAGTTTTCAATCTTACCTTCCATAGCATCTCTAGGGATATACAATACGTCGTTATCTATATCAGCTATACCATAACTATAAGCTCCATAACCATCTTTTTCTACGATAGTATTAACTTTCTCTTTGCCTTTATTCTCTACTATAGCTGAGGATAATCTCATATCTAGCTCTTTAAATGTCATAGTTCCATATCTCCAAACTCTTTGATGAATACATTTAAGAATACTTGGTCTTTTGATATATCTCTGACTAATCTCTCAGGATATCTAAACCACCTATTAACTCTACTCATATGAGCTTCTAAAGTACAATATTGAAGCTCTGGATATTTTTCATATAAATGTCTAATAGATTCAGTCTCAGTAGGATACTTAGAAGTAGCTATGTAGTAATACTTTTGTAAAGACATATATAGCAATTCCATATAATCCATATAAGCCTTATATCTATCATAGTCTAATAAAAGAGTAAGTCTATTCTCACTAAGATTTACTCTCTTAAGCCATTGAAACCAAGGTTGAAGTTTCTTATGATATCTACTTATCCAGCATAGATAATTAGAGTCTAAGTCTCTTTTAGTCCAACTAGGATTATCTACTTTCATAGCATATCTTAGTCTTTTCCAATTATGCTTAGCTATAGTAGTTAATAACCATAGGTCTTGTAATCTGTCTGAAATCATAGTTCTCCAAACTCAGCTATACAAGCTGTTAGAAATCTCTTTTCTCTATCAGGTCTTTTATAATTCTTAGGGATACCTAGAAACCATCTGTTAATTCTACACATCCAAGCTCCAGCTTTTATAACTCTCATATCAGGATATTTAGATAATAGAGTATTAACTAAACTCCAGTCTGACTTATGAGTTTCTCTACCTTTATAGTAATACTCTTGACATACCTCATAGAGTAACTCTACGTACTCTCTATAGAGTTCTACAGCTGTCTTATTAATATATAGCTTTATCTTAGAGTAACTATTAGAATCTACTTTTCTAATCCAATTAATATAGGGATAGTACTTATCTCTATATTTCACAGACCAAGTAGCGTAGAAAGCAGTAGATTCTTTTCTAGATAAACCATTAGGATATAAACTATGCATATATTTAGATACAGGTATCCAAGAATTATCTAATGGCTTATCCAATAATCCCTCTATCTCTTTTAATCTAGCAATCTTTGAACTCATATTACTCCAAACTCCTCTATGCAGTATTTAATAAATAGAAGTTCTTTACTAGCATCTCTATAAGTATTAGGGATACCTAAGAACCATCTATTCATTCTAGCCATCCAAGCCCTAGGTTCTAATAGTTTCATTTCAGGATAAGTTCTTATCATATAAGTAATGAACTTCCATTCTGATTCATATCTCTCTAGACCTTTGAAATAATAAGCTTGAGCTATCTCATAAACTAAATTGCAATACTCATAATATCTATTCACTGCATTTTTATTAATAAGTAACACTCTTTTAGATTCATCAGGATATTCATACTTAAGCCAGTTACTCCAAGGAGTTCTATTATGAAATAGTCTTTGAGACCACATAGAGTAATGATTATCGACAGCTCTATGAGTTCTATACTCAGGATGAGTTAAATGTATATATTCTCTAATAGGAATCCAAGAGTCATCTATAACATCTAGTTTACTCTCTAGCTCTTTTAGTCTAGTAATCAGTGAACTCATATTTACTATTATCTCCCTCTATAGAGTAATTAACTACAAATGAAGTGAGATATATCTCAAATCGTCTCTTGAAAGCTTTAATAATACCTCTAGGAACAGAATTAGGAGTATTGAAGCTAATAATGGCATTATTATCCTCTCTAGTAATCTTAACATTACTAGCATTTAATTTACAACCCCAATTAGCTTCTCTCCAAGGTCTCCAAGTAGGGTAACCATAAAGTTCTATATTTCTTAAGACTTTATCTCTATATTCTAAGAAGTTCTCTAAAGATAAGCCTCTTACTTGTAATATATCAGCCATCTCTTTTTCATCTCTATTTTCTCTATATTCTATAGCCTTTTGAGTCAAATCCCCACTTAGAATATCTAGACTATCGGGCATAGGAATGAGTTTATTAAAATCAAAGTCTGAATCACAAGATTTAATAGAGTCTAAGATAGTATCAAGATTATTAGAGCTTTTAGCAGTAACTATTAATGTATTTGATACTTCTACTGACATTAATATCCCCTATTATAGTTATAGAACTGTTGATTTCTCATCTGCTGTTCTTGAAGCATTCTTTGATATTCCATCTGCTGTCTTTGCAATTCCATCTGCTGTTGTATTTGCTGTTGTTGTCTTTGCATATCAGCTTGCATTCTAAGCTGGTCTGCTTGATTCATTAGTCGTTGCTGTCTCATACTATGCTCATTATCTAAGTTTTGCCAAAACATCTTATCCTCTAACTCTTTCTGTTGGCAAGCATAATCACTGTCAGCACAAGAGGCTAATAGACTACTAGCTACTAGAGCTATTAAGATTAATCCTTTCATCTTTATCTCCTTTTATTACATTTAATACCTGCTTTTCTAAGCAACTTAACTCCATCTTTATTAAGATTAAGTAACTCTTTATACCATACTTCTTTTACTATCCCAGATTGAATAATTGCACTAGCACAATTAACACAAGGAGCATAAGAGCAATAAAGTATAATCTCATCACTACCTCGATAGTTAATTAGGCAATTAACTTCTGCGTGTATTACTGTAGGTAGAGTTTTTTTATTCTCGTCTCTAGTAGGCATATTTAATGCACTATCATTAAATCCTACAGATACTAGTTTATTATTACTAACCGCTATACAAGCTACAGGTCTAGTATCTCTACTATATTCCTCAGCATTTTTAACTAATTGCCATATAAATGAACTAATATTCATCATAATTCCTTTGGGAAAGATTCCATAGCTTTACGATAAGGGTCAGTAACACTAGCTAGTAATCTATCAGCTGTAGATAACCAACCGATAGAGAAATAAATACCATCTATAGTTCCGCTAGTTATAGAAGCTGCTAAATGTGTTTCTATACGTACATCAAATAAATATTCTCGTCTATCTAGTTTATCGTCATATAAAGGATATGACAAGCAATACCCGAATAAGTGCTGTTCTATCTTAGAATACAATTCTTTAAGCAATAAAGCTTTAGAGACGCTATAAGCACTCTTAGTAAGCATATCTAAATCAATATAATCAGAATAATCTGGTGGACATAATTCAGGTAATCTAATAGTTCTATCAGGATTACAGATAACATCATAGACATAACCTTTAAATAACTTCATACGTCTAGGAGTCATCTTTGCTTGTATTTCATCTGGTATTTTACTTTCAATGGAGCTTCCATTTATACATACACTTAAAGTATCTTTTAATAGTTCTACCAAACAATCTGAAGTAACTAATAATAATCTATTATCGGTTCTAAACTTTAACATCTATATACTCCTAGTAACCATATTTTGCATTTTCTTTAATTTTTTCAGCTTGATTAATAACATAGTCTAATAGCTTAGTATCCTCTAGTCCTGACATATCATATATAGATTTATCTATACAGTAAACTAGCTTTAGACCTTTATAATCTACATCTCCTATGAATACTGTATTCTCTTTGTAATAGTCTACAGAGACATCTGTTATAACAGAGCAAAGGATAATATTATCCTTAAATATCTGCTTAAAACCTCCATATTTATAGCTATTAGCAAAGCAGCCATAAGAAGTAAATAAATCTATACAAGCTTGTTTTAGAAGCTCTAAGAACTTTTCTGATAGTAACCCATTTATAACAGCAGTAGGATTCATAGCTATATAGTCTAAATCTAATATTCCCTTATCTGTAGAGTTTTTATAGATAAATTGCTGTTGAACATACTTATTAAGCATACTTTCAAATGGCTGATATACCTTATCTAGAGGTTTAGTAAATGCTAATTCTATTAGAGAATTGTCTAGTAAAGCAATACTTACAGCTACATCAGATGCTTTAACACTTCTTATACACTTATACTTGATATAAATATCATTAATTTTGACAAACTTACATTTCATTTCTACATTCCTTATAATTTGCTTTATACCAGTTAGCTACTGCTTCTGATGATTTATCTTTAACCCATTTCTTTCTAGACTCATCCCATTTACCTACTCTAGAGTTAATTTCTTTAATAGTCTCAATCATACATTTAAACCAGTTAAATCCTAGATAATAGATATTAGAGAAAAGATATTCAATGAAGTTTACTAATAGTTCATTAGATATATCAGGATGTTTCTTTAAATCCTCACTTAGACCTAAAATAGTAACTTCTAGAGCTGTAGCATTTCCTAAATACTCTCTAGATTGATTTGCTATGTTTATAGCTATTTCATAGTCATCGTCTAGAACATTAAAAGCAAAGACTGCCATATCGCAATAAGCATCTATTTTTTCATAGTCATCTTTAGCTTCTTTAAGTTCATTGACTTCCTCTAATAGATTATTTATTAGACCACTAAATTGATTTTCTCTAGTTAGATGTCTCTCTTTTCTCCATTCTTTTAGAGCTTTGCGAACAACTGCTACTGATACTAATTCATTTTTGTGTGCCACTAGTCTTTACTCCTTTCTTTAATCCTCTAGGTCTTTTAGTCTTAGTAAGTTTCTCTACTCTAAGGTCAAACTTTACTCTGTCAAATCTATAGCGATAGAATGAAGTTAAGATTCTTACGAAGTTTCTTATTAAAGTTCCTCGTCTAGTAGGAGATACTTTATTTCTGACTCTTAAAGCTAGCATAGACTCCTCTATCTGTTCTCTAGTAAATCCTGTTTTATAGCATTTCTCATATTTCAATAGATACCATTCCATAGTATTACTACACATAAAGGAATGTAAAGCTCTAGTAGGATTAGCGTCTGAATAGAAGCTAGCTTTAATCTCTTTCATATGACCCATATTATAGTCCTTCAGTTAGATATTCTATATTGCAGTATCCTAATTTATCTAGCCATATTAATAAATAGCTAATAAACTCCTCTAAGAGTTCATCACTAGCTTCTAGTTTTAAATCAGAAGTATATCCAGCCATTTTCATAATATAGCTATTTAATCTATAGAAGCATCTGATATTATTCATATGCTTATAGATTTTAAGCTCTTTATCAACAGAAACATATTGTAATGTAGATAAAAACATTGCTCTAAGAACATCTTGAGGTTTATTAGACTCTTGTATTAAAGAGGATAAAAGCACTAGTAATTCGCCTATTAAATTAGAAGGCATAGGATATTCTTTTAACTTAAGTCTTAACTCTACTAATTCGTTCTCTGTAATCATTTTATACCTTTAAATTAATCTCTCTAGCATATGTAAGTATTGCTAAAGCATCACTTATACCATCTAGTAAAGCACCTCTTTCAGAGTAGAAATTAATATGTGGATACTTCTCTTGCATTCTCTCACATATCTTAGATTTTCTAACTTTTCTATCTCTTTCATTAATCTCAAAGTGTTTTTGCCATAATCTAGGATTTACTAGCGTAAATGGAATACAATTAGCCATTAACATACCTTGGATTATGCCAAAGTTAGTTCCAAAAGAGAATACACTCTTTACACCTTGTCTAGGCATAGAATGAACTCCCTCTATATAAGCTTTAACTATTAAATCTGGAGATTCTGATAAGTCATAGAGTACTCTAGCATAAGTGTCTGTATTATAAGCATAGGCTTGAGCAGGTTTATCATCAATCTGCATAGCCATAGCACCTTTAAATCCAGGGTCAAAAGCTAAATAAGCTATTGACCTCTTATGTTCTACCATTTTAACTCCTCATATTGAAATTAAAATGGCTTTATAACAGAAATTAACTTAATGTTTTATATTGCTACATTGTGAGCAATCTTGACAAGCTATTAAGTCTTTGAGTAATCTAACAGCTTCCTCTGCTGAATTGATGGGGAAAGTCAAGACTTCTGTATGCTTACAAGTAGCACATTCAGCTACTACTAGCAATACAGCTGTATGAGTAGAACGTTGCTCTACATACTTCTCATATACAGGTAAGTCTAAACTATCTCTCATAGTAGTCATAGATAGTATTTTCATTGCTTAATCACCATAATTTTACATCCATCTAGATGAATATAATAATGTGTAGATTCCTCTGTTATGTAAAAACAGCTGCTAGTACACCATAAATCATCGTAGTTAAACGTTAAAGCCTTAGAGGTATCTTTATATACCCTAAGACTTCTCGTCTCTCCTAAGCTATCCCAAGAGCATACAAGGTATTTTTTAGACCTAGATAGTTTCTCTAACTTAATCTTTACTCTAGGGATAGCTTTTAACTTTTTACCTATATACTCTAATGTCATAGATTCATCACCACTATATAAGCTGCAAAGAATGCTATGAGTAATAAAATTACTTGAGTTACTTCCCACTTAGTCATATTATAAATCCTGGAACTGAAGTTATATTGCCATTAGTATCTTTAATGGCTTTAGAAGTCAAAGGACATAAAGTCTTAACTTTTAGTTTATTAGCCTTACAATACTGCTGAACTATACTAGATACTATATAGTAAGTATTATCTTTACTATTTATAGGCAAGCCTTCTAATTCTCCGAACTCTTGAATAAATAATCCTTGACCTATTTCTCTAATAGTGGATTTAACTCTAGCTACTTTACCGCTAGGTTTAAACTCCCATCTAGAGATATTATGTTTAGTAGGTATCTCTACTACTACAGGATGAGGTGTTAGATTGACTATTTTAAATGCTGCTAAGCTTTGCATTCAATATCCTTATAAAGAACGTCATATAGTAGAAACTTCTCATCTAATTTACCTAGCTTCGTTAAAACTTCAGCAAGAGAATATAACTCAGGGTCGTATGCAACTGTATACTTAGTATCTTGACGTACTACAAGTTCTATATATTCCATATGTTTCTCATTAACTCCGTGCATATCATCATAAGGAGTATACATATCTACATTAATAAAAGTCTGCATTCCATAAGGATTAAACTCTATAGATACTCTAGAATACTTATTAAATAAAGTATTCTGTAGAGTAGCTATATAGTAACAGATATTCTTAAGATACTGCTTAATCACACATTCCAAGATGGCTATTCTCTGCTTACCCAGTAAATTAAGTTGTATAGGATAGAGTACTTTAACATAATCATAAATAAGCTGCTCTTTATTATTCTCAGACTCTATTTCTCTAGTGTTTAATGCTAGTTTTTTACAGATTAATCCATCATTATAATCTAATAGAATATTATCTGTAGTAGATAGTATCTTTAAATTAAACTGACCAAATAAATCTCTCCGAAATATATCAGTCCTTTCTCTTAAGTACATTAATTATCCTTTATTACTCTATCTACTATAGGTTTAATATTAGATAATAGTAATATTATGATACTTTCAGTATTTACATCTGAACCGCAGTTAATTATATAATCTACACCACTATTAGTATCTATTCTAATAGTATTGCCTAAATCTTTAATACTCTCATCAGTTAAATTGATAAAAACTGATTGAGTATCAAAAGAGTAATGTACTCTAGGTATATAAGGTGTCTCTCTTAATACTGAACTTAATTCCCTTCGTAGATAAATTAATTCATCTTTTACATTCCCTAGATACTTACTAACTATATTAGATAACTCATCAAAGTTGTCTGTTTTATGAGGATATCCAAATAATACATTATCATAGAAATTAGCCATTATATCTGTACCATTTGCTAGTAAGGGTTTAAATAAAAATAACATACCTCTTACAGCTTCTAATTTATCATCTAAAGCTAGATAAGATACAGTACTATCCACTCGTAATTTATCTAAATTATAGATATCCTCTTTAAACTTCTCTGTTAATTGTATTATATTCATTAATGTGTCTCCCATTGATTTTTACCAAACTTAGGTTCTCCGTGAACAGGGTATTTAAGACCAAGTTTATAACTAGTATCTATAAAACTCTGTTCTAATATAGAACCAAACTCATCTTTAATTTCAGGTCTAATCTCGAAGCTAAAGGCATCGTGAACGTTTAATATATAAGCAAAGTCTTTGTCATACTCATACTTATTTCTTAAGATATTGTCTATATGAACTAATAAATACTTCATATAGATAGCTCCAGCAGATTGAAGTAAGAGATTTAAAGCACTATGGGGGCTTCTACAATAAAGTTTCCTACCATCTAAACCATATAGATTATCTGCTATAGCTTTAGCAGTAGAATCCTCTACTAGTTCATTATAACCCTTAGTACCGCTTTTAAATCTACTAGTTAATTTAGTAGCATAAATAGTAGCTTTAATTAAATCGTCATCTACTGGAGCATATTGAGTTTTATTAACTGGATAATAAAGACTTCCATTAATCTCTTTACTTCTAGAAGCAATGCTATCAGATGCTAAAGCATACTCATCACTAGTATATTCAAACTCTTGTCCTTTATATAGCATATGACCTAATTTAGTCATACCAGCTCCATATAAAGTAGCATAGATAAAAGTTTTAGCTTCATCTCTAGTATCTAATCCAGCTGTTCTTTGATTTACAGTATGTACATCAGTACCCTTAGATTTATCTCCGTGTTCTACAACTTTAGCATAGTAATAATCGTCGTATTTACTTAGATAATGTCCAAGCATAACCAGCTCTAAAGCCGAAGCATCTACATCCACAAAAACTTTACCTTCAGGAACACATATCAATTCTCTCATAAACTGGTCTTTACTAAGCTGAGTCATATTAGGGGAATTGTGTGTCATCCTTCCAGTATTCGCTCCGAGACTATCTACTTTACCGTGTATTCTATGAGTATTAGCATTATAACAATTCATAAAACTACCAGCTCCAGTACAGAGCATACTAAGGTCTTTATTAGTCTTAAGATAGTCTTTTAATAGACCCTTAGCTTCGTTTAATTCCATACCATACTCCTAGCAGTAAACACTGACCTAATAGAAACCCTAATAGATATATGATGTTTTTAAGCCAAATAACACGTTTCTCAAGCTCTTGAATGTAAAGATTAGTATTTATACTACTAGTACCATTACTATCGCTTAAAACGCATTCTTTTGCATTTAAAACACTATATATCATTCGTTGTAAATCTACTTGTTCTTTCTGCATAGTTTCTATATTTAAAACTCTAGTTCTGATTAGAGTAATATCAGAAGCTTCATTCGCCATCAGACTCATCACTAGAGTCAAACTTACTATCAAGTGTCTCAGCATTTATGACTATATTTCCTTTCTCAGTAAATACTACTGGTTTCCAATTATAGACTCTCATTAATCTATCAGCTATCTGCTGTCTACTAGATGGATTAAAGACTTGTAACTTTAGTTTTTGATAAGCGCAACCTTCAGTAGTGATAACATCTATAGTTCTAAATGGCTTATCTAGTAGAATACCTTTATATTTTACAAATCTACCACTTTTACCAATAGGAAGCTGATATTTAGGAGTGAATAAGCCTAAAGGTCTAGTAGAAGGTAATACTAGCTTCTTAACACTATCTCTCTTGGGAATCATTACATTACCATCAGCTACTAGCATAGGAGGGAACTGCTTTCTAAGCTTTTGCTCTAAACCTATAGAGTGCATTTGTAATCTAGCTGATTCTTTTCTAGCTTTATCTATATCAAAATAACAACCATATTCCTGTTGGTCAAAGATAATAGAAGCTACTCTATACTCACATTCTCTAATAGACTTAGATGGATATCTCTCTTTCTTACTTAACTCATTATAAAGCTTATAAGTAACATCTACATCTCTTTTACAATAAGTCATCATCTCTTGATTTAATCCATTAGCAAAGTCATCATAGTCTAATTTAACTAGACCTAGTCTAAATCCAAAAGATTTAAGACTATAACTACCATATAAGCTAGCTGGGATAACTCCTCTAGATTTATCAAACTCTGCTAAGACGTCCTTAGGGATTGTAAGCTTAGCATCTATTAGAGTATCTATTAGATTCTTAGCTTTAATCTTACCTAATAGACGTTCTATGATAGGAATATCAAACTTACAGATATTATGACCTATAATAACATCAGCAGAGTCTAGTATAGCCTTAGCTTCAGATAATAAACCATCTGAATTATCTACTTTTTCACAAGTATATATCTTAGTAAGATTATTATCTATCTTTAAAGCTATACACCATATATGCTCTATATTTTTTACTAAGTCCACTAATGGACTTGTCTCTATATCAAATACTACCTGCATAATTATGAGTTCTATAAGGTCTGATATAAATCACAAAGTTCTTTTCTGTAGCTCTATAGCAGTTTATAATCTGACATTTATACTTATATTTAGCTAATTCCTCAGCAAATATATTTCTGATTAGCTTAGTAGTATAAGTACTATCACTAACTATAACATCAAATCTAATAGACCCCAGTTTCTTTTTACTTTGAGAATGCCTAGTAAAGATTTCGATAATACTAGAATTACGTTCTAGTATATCTCTGCATAATATATTCCATTCTGGCATTTCTACGCTCTTATTTATAATCGTATCTATATAAGTCTGTAAATCTATTCTTGTATCTTTCTCTATATTCTTATTAGGTTTAAACCATAGAAATATAATAGCTATAGAACAGATTATAATTAATACAGCAGGTATTATTACAAAATCACTCATTTCTCAATCTCCTTTATAATAATTGAGCAATTACACTCTTTAGTATTTTCTAAGATACTCAGTTTCTTGTATTCTATTATAGTCTTAGATATAACACTTCCAAGACCTGTTAAACCTATAACTAAAATTACGGTTATAAAATAGATATCTATATTACCCTTTATCATTCTATACCCTCTACTGTATATAGTTCACTGAGAATATCTTTATAAGTCTCTAGTAATGTCTCTTTAACAAACATAAACTTTATACCGCTAATAAGCTTCTTATCTAGTTTGTGTTTCTTTACTAGAGCTTCTAGATAGTCTTTAATTTCAGCTACTGTCATAGACATAAACTTAACTCTATTGACTAATCCTGGAATACCTTTTAAGTCATCTAATATAGCTTCTAGCTCTCCATAATCATCCTCTGGTTCTAGAGTATGTTCTGTATGATAAAAACCATAACCAGGAGTACTTCTATAAGCAGGATATGTATAAGTCTTAGTATCTAGATTTTCATCAAAGATACAATCAGTATCTGGTTCAAAGTCTAGACTATTCCATAGCTTAGTTAGATTATCAATGAAGTTATTATCTAAAATACTATCATCAAAGCCATTATAGACTATATAAGGATTACCTTCTATGAACTTAGGCTTAATATCTAGTATCTTTTCAGCTTCATTAGGTTCAATAGAGCTATCTTTATCCCTAACTATAGCTATACATTTACCTTTACTATATGTCATAGTATCCCCAACTAGAGTAGCAAGTCTTGCTTCAGTATGTTTTAGCTCTACTCTACCACTATGGTGGTCTACAATAGAGCTAACTGATACTACATTTTCACCACTAGCTAATGGGAATACTATTCCAGGTTTAGTTAGACTAGTATTTAAATCAGTTCCACTAAAGGACTGACCATCAACTTTGTCTACACTATTTGTCTTTAGGTATTTTCGCATTTAATACTTCCTTTGCTATCTTAGCTAATCTATGTTCTTTAAGTACTTCACTAGAAGTTTTTTTAAAATCCCATAGAAACTCTTTAAAATCTGATTCCCATAAAGCTCTAACTCTTTGGTCTTTAGATTTAAACTTCTCAGCTTCTGCTCTATCTAGAAAGACTTTATAAATACTATCTCTATCGTGAACTATAAAAGCTAAAGGTTCTGTTCCCTTATAGACTATCAGTACTTTTAGAGTATTATCACTAGAACCTACAGAGAAATCTAACTTTAATCTATATTCGCTAGGTAATTCTATATCTAACTTAGCTATTAGTTCATTTCTAAACTTATCTATTTCTTTGATAGTCATATCCTCTAGTAGAACTACTCTTAGACCAAAGTGGTATTCTGTCATCTCTCGATTCATAGTCATTTCATTTATTACACTAGTCTTAGTATCTATTAAAGGCTCTAGAGTCATAGTCCAATCTAGGAAAGCTTTATAGACTTTATCTATTTTATCTGTATACATATTAGCTCCTATGGGTGTTTATGCAGAGTATTCAATGGTACTGATTTAAACTCATAATCCTTGAAGTATTGCTTTAATATAGGCAATAACTCTTGAACTTTCATATTATGAAGTTCTTTTACTTCATCAGAGATTTTCTCTACATCAGCTAGATTAAAATCTACAGTAGTACTAGACACTTCTTGAGGATAATTATAGAATACAGTTGGAATCTGTATACAAAACTTAGAACCATCTTTAAAGGTCTTTTCTAAGTGTAATGCCCAATAGTGTACCTGATACTCGTTAGAACTACTTAATTCGCCAGAATTAACTCTAATAGCCTCTAGAGACTTCTGAGTCCATAGAGTTATATTTACTACCTTACCATTAGAATAATCTACTATTCTTTTTACTAATGAATCCATCCTACTTCCTTATATAATTTTAAAGTGTTCTCTATACATACTTTAGTCCATACTTTCCATTCTGGATGTAAGATAGTATGAGAATAAGCACTATTAGCGTTAGAGATATTAAGAGTTAATAAACCTTCTCTAGTTGTATTATCAAAATCTCCAGTACATACAGCATTACTACTTTTACTTACATTATTACTCATCATAGGGGTCATATAGGTATAACCTTTAACTTCTTTTATAGTTAAGTATCTCTGTATCTGAGCTACTCCATAATATGGAACTACAAAGCCATTAGATAGCATCTGTAAAGGGATATAGACATTCATTTCTGGATTCTCTATAGTCTCTTTATCAGTATAGTATGTATAAGCATTCTTTACTTGCTTTAATAATTTATCAAATAGGTAATTTAATGGAGCTAAATCTATAGGTTCATTCAATATAGTTGCCAAATTAGAAGGAACACCTAGATAGTTATTAAGAGCATCTCCAAGCATATCTCTAAGTGTATTATTACCTACTTTAGTATTATTTTTAAAGCAAGCTTTCTTTAGATTTGTAACTCTATCCTCATAAAGACTTAAAATCTCATAATATAGACTATTAAGCCTTTCTACAACATCAGAGGCTATATTTTCATCATAAGGTTTACTTAGAGAGTAAATACTAGCTATATACTTTCTAGCAGTAAAAGTATTAGTAGATATTAAAGACATAGCTATCATAGGATGAAGCGGATTAAACACTTTACCATTCTCTGTATCTTTAATTAATACTCCATACAAAGTACTTTTATCTAAGTTATTTACTTCCTCTAGGATTCTATTAATACTAGACGTAGTAGTGATATTAACTATCTTAGAATCTAATGCTTTATTACTGTCAAGTAAAACATTATCATTTACTAAATCACTCATATCCTCTATATAATACTTTGGATATTCTATCCATCTACCTGCTTTTTCTATATTAAGCCATAATACTTCATAATCAGTATTAATAGGTAATAGATTCTGAAATAACTCTTTAGTTCTATCATCTAAACAATCATAACTAGGTAAACTACTAGTACTATTATAGATAAAAGAGACTGTTTTATATAAAAGCTCTATCTTATCTTTAAACATCTCTCGGACTTTATCTAGATATGAATTAAGAAACACATTCTCTACGATTGTCATCGTTGCAACTCCTCTAGTGGAAATGTTATATCAGTACTATAATCATTAGTAGTTCCAGTAAAGTTTAGACTAGCTGTATTTAGAGTTTTATCGAATAACACTTCATTAGACGCTTCATCTAAATTATCTCTAGTAGCTAGTATCTTAATAAACTCTACAGTAGCTACTAGACAATTCATAAAGAACTGAGCTAGTTTGATACTTCCATAAGTCTCTACTTGACTAGCTGTATTAGCTATAGGCTTAGCAATAATAGATACATTATCATTCTGATGCAATAAAGCTAAGAATCGTAAGTATTTCTTAGCAAAGATTTGTCTAGTCTCAAAATCTGGAGCACCTATATACACACAGTGATAAGGGTCTAGATTTTTGTGATTCATATGTAGAAACTCATTAAGTCTAAAGTAGTTATTATATAGCCTTAAAGAAGTACTAGCTAATGAAACTAATTTACCTCTGTTAATTAAACTTAATTTCCCTAGAATTAGTCTAGTATTATTACTTCTATTTATAATTGAATTATCAGTAAGTAGACTAAAAGATTCAGCAGTATTAAGTCTTAGCATATTACTAGCTTCTAATGTTTCTTGTTCAAAGATACTGATAGAGTGAAAGATATTATTTATATTTAGTATTTCACATAGCTCTATTAGATTCTCAAAGACATTACACATCATACCTCCATAACCTATGGAGACAATGTCTAGCTTCTTTTTCTTGACTGCTAGTAAGTCTTTTTTAATGTCTTTAAGGTTATAACCTAGATTCTTTAACTGTTGCTCTAATGGTATTCTCTTTAGTCTTAGCCATCTTTCAAAGAATCTACTAAGAGTAAAGTCTTTAGTTCTATATCTTTCTACATATGAGCTCATAGCAGCTAGTATATTACTTTGATATCCTAAGTCTCTAGAGAATAAATAAGATATATAATTATCGAGTAGCAATTTCTTATTCTTTTTACCAAATACAGCACTTCTATCCTTCGGAGCAATGAAAGCATATCTAGTGATAAAACTCATAGATAGATGCTTATTTAGATTATCATCAGAATATCTCTTATCGTTATTTATAATATAGCTTAAATCAACAGTATTTTGAGTTCTCTCTTTTAGACTACTATCAGTTAAATCTTTAGTAGCGTTAGAACATAGAATACCCAACTTATATTTATAGTCGTTTATAGTCATTTTACTTCCTATATTAAATTAGGGCTATTTCTAGCCCTATGATTATTTGCCACTACCAGCAGCAACTTTAAGAGTAGTGATATCTACCTCGTCTACGCTAATGTCATCATCATCATCTGTAGATTCATCAGTAGAGTTATTATTACTCTCAGCTTGCCTAGTAGCTTGCTCAG